>Ga0315274_10014130_pt1 | contig 11334 bp, 16 predicted proteins | sample YL17G02_20_MG_FD_203700 | JGI IMG/M metagenome (GOLD analysis project Ga0315274, IMG submission 203700) | Sediment microbial communities from Yellowstone Lake, YNP, Wyoming, USA - YL17G02_20 | ecosystem: Environmental > Aquatic > Freshwater > Lake > Sediment | place: USA: Wyoming | collected...
CTATCAATAGCATTTTGAACATCCGCAGATGCCCGTATTTCCTCTGGCTTGTATTCTTGTTCTAAATCATAATTAGTTATTGGATGCGGATATTGTCTTAATCCTAAATCAGGAAAAGAAACGGGATTTTGTGTGCCGGTACTAGTAATAATAAATTTCATTTAAAATCTCCTTCTGAAGAATAGAGTAACGTGGGGGTATTTAATAAATGATCCACTACAGTATATCTGTATTCTATCTCCAGCATTAAAGTCGATATTTTTTGAATCATCATAATTTGAAAATTGATTGTTGATAGTTAATGAATCTATAAGTGTATTCGTCCCATTCTTTCTGACTTCAGCTATCCATGTTTGGTTGTTTGCATTTTCTGACATGGCCATAGAAATTAAAGTAGCATTCCATGGCAAAACAAATCCATTTAAATTCCAGGGGGTATCACCTTCGGATCTTAAATATTGATTTGTGACTGTGGATGAATTCCTTCCTGCATCTTGTTGAATTATTGCGGCGCCTAAATTTTTTGCTCTAATCGGGTCAGTATAATATAAATCACCGGAAGTGGAATCAATATAAATATTAGGAGTTAAACCAGATGTTCCTGATGATCCGCTGCTTCCACTAGTACCGGATGATCCCGAGCTTCCTGATGTTCCTGATGATCCGCTAGTTCCCGCAGTTCCTGTAATAAATAAATCCCAATAAGTGGCCCAGTCAACGCCGATAGGAGGTTCGTTAGTAGGATCTCCGCAATGATCTTGCTTACAAATATAAACATTGCCAGCATTTTGAACTAGATCATTAACAACATAGCACGAACCATCATTCCAAGGACCTCGCCACACCAAGCCAGAATCTATTGCATTTTGAATGATGGTATCTCTTAACATTAAATAGTTTCCTCATATATTCTTCTTAGGCAATGGAATCTCATTTAGATTTTGTTCTAAAACTTACTATGTGACTGACTTATAAAATATTGATTGTTTTCTTCTATTTTATTTAATTAATTCCTTCATCTGTTCTATAACCATATCAGGAGTTATAGTTTTTGTACACTCAAACTGTCTATCAGTTCCTTTCTGTCTAGGGCAATAGTTCCAATCCCCTCTTTCAAAATTATTATTAACATCATTAATACACCCATGACAAACATCTTCGTTTATTACTCGAATAAGATTTGATTCAAATTCTTGCATCTTCTTAGTACACCCTGAAATCATAACAACTGGTTTCCTTAATGTCCAAGATAACCAAGCAGGCCCGGCACTAACCCCCATAAAGAATTCTGAATGATAAATATTATTCATTGTATTCCATAAAGGTTCCCCAGTTTTATTAATAATATTTTTTAGTTTAGTTTCTTCTTTACTAATAACCATAACTTTATAGCCAACTGAATTTAAATAGTCAATAACTTTTTGCCATCCATCTGGGTAATTCCAAAATTTACATTGAAAAGTTGAAAATTCTGAAAGAGTAACATATTTTATATTTTCTTCTACTGGTCTCTTACCTGGGGTAAAATCTATATCAGGTATAATCTCTTTATATTCAATACCTAAAGTATCAGAGCATATTTGCTGTAATGTAACAATTCTCCAATCAATTTTATTCTTCCATCTATTACCTTCATAGCAACCAACGGTATAACTTGCATAAAGATTATCCACAGATGTTCCTGGAGAAACAAATTTTAATTGAGAATAAGTTGGGTGTTTTTCAAAAAGATGATTCCAGAATGTTGATACCACAGCTTTACATTCATGTTTTTTTCTAAATTCTTCAACATATGGAATCCATGCTATAGTATCTCCAAGAGACTTACTATCAAATGAGATTAAAACTATTTTATCCTTGGCATTAAACTGATGTTCAAATTCTAATTTTCCATTTCGTTGGATACGAACTTTATAATCAGAAAAGTACTTCTTATGAGGGCGTGTCCAATGATTAACTCTCAATGTTGCCTGATGAATGCTCGAGTCGAATTCTGTATCAAAAAAGTCTATAAGATAGAAACTCTTATCATCATTATTTCCTTTAATTTCAGCAAACGGCCCATCAACAAAATGTATATTATATGTTGCTTGTGGAATTGGCCCCTCTAGTTTCTTTCTTGAAATACATTGAATTTCTTCGCCATTATCACTATGATGTATTTCACAACTAATAACCTGTAATCCAAGATTTTCTAATAGCCATCTAAGACTTCCAACACTAAATCCAGTATAGTGAAAGTTCCCAGCAAAATTTTGGCCTCCATATATACGATGAACTTCAAACCACTTTTGAGAATCAGAAGCATCCATCCATATTTTTGCTTCTCTCATTAAGTTTGGAACTCTAATTTCTAGTACTCCACCTATTCTTAATACTCTTTTCCATTCATCAATAACAGAATAAACATTAAGAAAACTAATATGCTCAAATATATGAGACGCATAAATTTCATCAACCCCACCATCTATAAATGGTAGATTTTCAAAATCACAATTGAGGTCAGCATTTTTTGTATTGTTGTACTTATCAATATTAATGTATCCTGCTTTAATATCATTTCCACATCCAAGATTAAGTTTAATCGGGTTTTTATTTGGAGATTTTTCTTCAACTACTATATCAGGAACTACATATGATTTCTTTTCTAATAATTCATCAATTAGATTCTTAGCTTTTAATGCAGCGTTATCCCATGAATATGCTTCTCGAATATATTTTGATAGTTTAACTGCTCGATCTCTAAGATGTCCTTCTTTAGCAGAAACCATAACATCACTAAGATGATCAAAGTCAGGTTCCCCCCACTCTCCAAGATCAGCTCCTTCCTTAACCATAAATAATTTTTCAGCTTTCTTAAATTTAGGAACATCAACCAATAATGATATACCATCTGCAAACTCTAACTGAGCACCCCAGTTTGAACATATAGTTGGAATGCCGCATGATATTGCTTCTAACAATGGTAAATTCCATCCTTCCGATCTTGCACAACTAACTAAACAATCTCCTGCTTGTAACCATTTTGTATACTCTTGATCAGAAGGAAAATGTATAACTTTAATATTAGGGTGATCCAAACCATGATGTGCTAATCTTTCTTCTGTAGTATGCATACCATCAACTGGAAATGGGTTATCAACTGAAAGAACTAAATATGTCAATGGGTCATTTTTAAATTTATTGTAATAACTTCTAACTATTTCTTCAATTGACTTTCTATAATCCCATCTACCAAATACCATATAGATAAAAGCATTAACAGGAATATTATATTTTTTACAGAGAGCCAATCGAGAAAGTGCTCTTTCGTTGCCTAATAAAGGATAAAATCTTTTTCCATCAACTCCTTCTGGAACTACTTTAACTCTATCTTCGGGGTATCCTTGGTCAATTGTGCATTTTCTTTGCCATTCAGTGGGGCACCAAAACTGATCATATTGAAGAATACGATTAAAATATTCAGGAATTTGTTTCGTAGATTCCCAAACATTATATGCGATCATTGGGGATTCATATTTATCATAAAAATAATAATGATGACTTTCATTTAATACTATGTTTACATATGTTGAATTATGATCTTCAACAAACGGAAGCCCAACTTTAAAAGGTTCATGATTCCATGTTTGTTCAATAATCATATTTTTCTGTTCTTCGGTTAGATATGTAAGATCACTACAATGAGTATAGTTTCTTATTCTTGTTGGATAGTGTTTGTTAAGGTGAGTAAAAAAATTTCTTGAATGATTGTTATAACCTGTAAACCCTAGAAATGATGTATGCCCCAAAATTTTAGTATTCATTTTTTCCTTCTTTCGTTTTTGTTTTTTAAAAGATATATCTAAATATTCATTACTCCAATATGGATATATATTTCCTTTTATTGCTTCTAATAAATTTTCTTTATTAAACTGTTCTACTAATTCATTCATTCCTTTAGTATGTAGGTGTACATTTTGAGGATATAACCATTCTAATTCTTCAATTTCAACTTCCTTGATTCTAGGCAAATATAATGAAGAACAGTCTGGTCTACTAACAATTATTATAGACTTTATTTCTAAAGCAGCTGCAATATGCATTGGCCCGCTATTAAGCCCAATAAAAAACTCGCATTTTGAAATTTCTTTAATCAACTCATCTAAACTAATTATTTTACTTAAATCTATAAACTCATATTCTTTTGTAGAGGTAATAAACTCTTCAAATATTTTTTTGCTTTTATCATCTAATGAATGTTGATTAACAATCTGTTTTTCTAAACAAAATCCGATTCTACCTTTAACTATATCTTTATTAATATTAATTGTTCCTTTAGGTTTTATTACTTCGGGCAACCCAAGTGCTTTAGAAATTCTTTGAATTGCATGCCCGCCTTCCCAATCATATTTTGCATACTCAGTTATTGAGTTAAAATTATCTTTTATAGCAAAACAATCTTTATAGTATTTATTATATTTCATTAGGATATTAAAAGAAGGGGAATCAGAAAAAATGAATTTATATTCAGAAAATGGAGTTAATACTACTGTATCGCCTAAACCTAGACACTCATTATATATACCTATATGAAAAAAAGGATGACTTTTTATTTTTGTAGTTTTTTTATTTAAATAAAAATTATATAAAATATCATGAACTTCTTCTCTTGATTTAATATTCATTCCTTGCCTTTCATGAATTTTAATTTTGTTCTATTTTCGTTTAGAAATAATCTTGAATTCTACATTTAAACCATCTATACCAACCAAAGTATTTAACTCCATAATATAATAATAATCGTTTCCATTTAGGAACTTTTAAAACTATAAGAGCCTCTAAATAAATTTTATCGCATACTGATTTTTCATCATATCTAATTGTATATAAATAATCATGAACAACAGCAGCTTTTCCGTGTTCATCAATTGGAGAGATAAGAGGCCATAAAAATCTAGGAATACTTGCGAAATCAGTTACAAAACCAACGGGAACATAAATTACTATTTTACTAGGATATGTACCAACATGGTATTCAAATGGAACATAAACTCTCCATTTATTTTTCCCAATTAATTCCCCAATAAAAGGAGTAGTAAAACTTGACACTATAGTGATTCCTGTTTATTCTCATGACTTATTAATTTAAAAGTGTTTTTTGATTGTTTTAAAATTTCTTCTGCTCTAACAATATCTGTAATATCAAGAGCATAGTGAACAACTAATTTTTGATTTATTGGTAACCAATAAACATCCCATATCTTATCATCTTCATTTATTATTAAATGCTTATTCTCACAGGAAGAACAAGCATCAGGAGCTAAACAATATGGGCATGGCTCTTCAAGTTTAGGCCAACTACCAAAGCAAGTTTTTCCTATCTCACACCCTACTTGAGAAGCTTTTTCATTCATAGCTAAAATTAATCTTGTATCACAACTAACAAGAATAGCCACGCATGGTAAAGAGTCAAGAAGAAGTTTAGTTAAAGCGTTTCTTTCTCTTATTGCTGATATACGTTTGGTAATATTACGAAAAGACCATATCCTTCCTTGTATAACATTGTTAATTTTGTATGGCTGAGAAAATCTATCAAAAACGCGACCATCTTTAAAATTAACTTCATCAGAAGAAATTTCATCGGAACTATAAAGGAATTTAATTTTTTCTAAAAATTCCTCAGGATTAATTACTTGATCAGAAACATATTGTAATAGGACTTCATCATTTTTTGAGGCAATAATATCAACAGGAATTTTCCATAGTTCAGGAAAACTCTTACTATAACTAACTACTTTTTGATCATTTCCTACAACTAAAATACCATCTGTGGTTGCTTCAAGTACTGAGGTCAATACAGAATTAAGTCTATATAGTTCTTTATTCATTTTCTTTCTTAGTAATGCGGTTCCAATAGTTTGAGCAATGTCTTCAAGAGCTTCAATCATATCAGAGACAAACGTATTCTCTTTTTTATTATTAAGTTGAATTAAACCAACAATTTTATTATTTGTTTTAATAGGAATTAAAGCTATAGATTTATAACCAGAATGAATACAGGTATTTCTTGGTTTAAATCTAGGATCATCTTCTTCAGATAAATCTAAGAATGGTAATGAGTTATTTGTCCAAAAACTTCCACCATCAGTACAATGAGGACTATTACTGTCAATAGCTCCTGAAATAACCAATCCACAAGTACATTCAAGAGAAGGCTTACCATTTTTATCTAAACACATTTCATCATTCTGTAATCTAGGAAGAAGAGAATTTTCAATAGATAAAAAGTCATCGGGAAATCCTTCTTGAATAAAATAAGGATAATCATCCCCATCTTGAAAACGAATTCCCACTGCATCAAATTTAGTTTTTGTTTTTAATATTTCAAGAACTTTTTTTATTATAATATCAAATTCTCCTATTTCATTTAAAATATATAGTATTTCAGTTTTCATATCTTTATATATTTCAATTAATTTGCGGTGGCTAATATCTGTAGCACTACTAAGAAAAACATTTCGATTCCCCCATTGAGCAGATTTTACATATACTTCTAAATCTATTATTGATCTATCTTTTTTATAATGTTGTACTTCAAAAGTCATCTCGCCATTCTTTTTAACATATTCAAGTCGTTCATTAATTAGTTGCTCAGAAACTGGAAGATCACGGGCATGAAGATTTATTGAAAGAAATTCTTCTTTAGTATATCCATACAAATCTAAAGTTCTTTGATTAACGTAAAGAAATTTTCCTTGATCATCATGCACACTTATTGCGGCGGGGGCTAAATCAACAAGTTCTGCAAGAAGTTTAAGATTTTCATCTCTTAAAATTAATTCATTAGTTAGATCTCTCAATGTTTTATCAAGCATTATTTTACTCCAACCTTATATAAGAATACGGCAACAACTATACTAACTATGCCTCCAACAAGTGCACCCCAAAACCCACCAATCATGGCTGCTTTAGTTTTCAAAATAGCAATTTCAATTGCAAGTTGATTTATCTGTGTTTGCATTTTATCTTCCTTTTCATCGAGACGTTCAATATCACCAAGAACACGATGGGCCCACTCGTTCCACCCGTTTAATTTTCTATCATCGGACACGATGAACCCTCCCTAAAAAAATAATCTGATATTTAAAGATTATCATTTGATCTTACTTATTTGACTATTAATCCTAGTATAATCTTCACTATCATTAATATCTAAATTAACATTAAGACCAGCTGGGCCATGTGTGCTAAATTCATCTTCCTCTCCTATATCATTATCTTCACCTGTAATTCCTACTCTTGGTTTTGGTCTCGTTTGAACAGGATTTGAGTAGTCCTCTTGAATTTTTCTTAAATATTTTTCAAGTATATTCATAAGCATAAGCTCCAGTTATTTTTATATTTGTTCTAGTTTTATTATTATTAAAAGTTCTATATATATTAATTAGTGAACAGTTATATTTTATTTTTAAACCCATTTAAAAAGAAGGAGAAAAGAATGCAATTTATTACAGACATCCTGCCGGCAATGATTTTGTTTGTGGCACTCATGGGGGGAATGGTTAAAATATCAAATCTCGGAAATCCCCCCGAAACAATCGTTTATGAGTCTTGGCTTCCATCTTCAATAAATGAAGATGGAGTAATCATTATGGAGAAGAAAGGAGAGGAATGACAACTTGTGGGAGGTGTATTTTCTGGACAATAGCATACGGGGGATTATGCCATCACTACAAGAAAGAAGATGGAGAAATCCCATGCGAAGAAGATATTGATAAATTTCTTCGCCCTGAAAATTCTTCTGTATGCAAGCATTTTGTCCCTCGGGAAGAGTTACGAAGATTAGATGCAGCTTATATAAAAAGAGAGAAACTCAAGGACTTGTCTGAGGAGGATATAAAGTTCTTGAAAAAAGCACTAAATGAATTTGAAATTTGCAAAAGACCAACAGAGAAAATGCTGAAGATTGAGTTTAATCTTCATATTCTTCTGTTGGTTGAGGAATAAAAATAGGGGGTTGCGCTTAGTCAGGCAACCTCTTATTTTTTTAGTAAGTAAACATTCTTATTCTATCATCTATTTCTCTATCACATCTTTGTGGGTCTGTTGTTTTTGGGCATTGCATTTTTGCTTGTCTTAAAATATATAATGCATTACGATTAAATCCTGCTTTAATAGAATCAAGACAATCCTCTTTTTGTTGATCTTTTAATTTACCACATTCTTTTTTTAACTTAACATGATGCTTAATAAAAGTTACAACTTTTGGAGCCACATACGCAGTTAATCCAGCAGCTGCTAACCAACTTAAAAGACCCATGTCTTCGTTTAAATACCTTTGATTCTTTTTTTCTTTAATAAGAATTAATTCTGTGATTGGGTCTAACATATTTTACTTACCTCCACTATTTTATTATTATTTTGTTCTAATAAAAAGTTAAATCTATATATATTAATAAATGACGATAACCATTTTTTAAACCAATCTTAATAAAAAGGGGAGAATATGAGAATTAAAATCATTATAAACAAGGGCGGTGTAGTGTTGGAAAAAGAGGTCTGTATTAAAAAGGCTTCAATAAAACATTTTATAAACTCGTTGCGGGAGAACGGATGGAAAATAAAGGCCCTTCAAAAAGCTTAATCAACATATCCGGCGAGTTGAAAATAAAAATTCTATGTGACTTACAGATAATATTTCCAACTCGCCCGTATGTTAGTACCTTCCGTGGAGTTCCGTGTGGATATTTGTGGAGATTAGATTTTGACCATAAGTTCGAGAATGAATTAAAAATGGAATGCGAGCAATGGTTATATCTTATTGAAACTTACTATAGGAGCTCCACGGCAGGAATCAAAAACATTGGGCCTTTTATTAACATTGCCCCATGTGAGATTCAGCTCTTTCATGTTTTATTCTCAGTTGAAATGGTTAGCCAAAAAAAGAGTTGGCAAGATTGGTTTTAATTTAAAAGAAAGGAGACCGAATGAACAAAAAAGGGTACACTTTATTCGAAGTTATTATCGCTGCTTTTATTGGATTTATTTTTATAAGTATAATAAGTGGGCCTATTGTCAAAAGTCTTATAACAATTCCAATAGTATATAGCCAAGGAGAACGAAGTGGAGAGATAGTAAAATTCTCCCAAAAAGGTTTGTATTTTAAAACTTGGGAAGGAGAATTAAATCAGGGAAGAACTCCTGATGGTTCAACACCATTATGGGCATTCTCTGTCACTTCTCCTGCTATTGTAAAAGCAATTATAGAATCTCAAGAAAAAGGAGAAAGAGTCACTTTAATTTACAAAGAATATCTTGTAGTGGCATACCGGGATGGTGAGACGGATTACATTATAACAGATATCAAAAAGAGGCAACAATGAAAACACCAATTGATGAACAATCGTCGTTTTGGTCACATTATGAAGGAAATAGTATGGGCAGATCTATTCACTATCTTTATTGCATATGTGGGTTAAGAGTTGCTGAGAATGTAATGTTTGGAAGCGGGGAAATAACTCTTGGAGGAAAATCTTTTGCAACTACGAATCATTCAGAAGGGTTCCCAAGATTTACATTCATTGGGGACAATAAAGAGTTTTACTCCAAGAAACAGGAACAACTTTTAAAAGGGGAGATTTAATGCATTTAACAAAGTGGATTGAAGAAGACGGATATCATGAGTGCTTTGTTTCATTCACACAAACCTCAGCCCCCTATTTAAAAATGAGGGCAGTCAAAGAGATTGATGAAACATTTAGACCTATTCTTCGCTGCCACAAAAGTGGAGAAATGGTGGCAACCACCACACAAAAAAGCCAAGATATTGAGTTGGCTAAAACTTTGGCAACACAGCTTTTAAAAGAGTTTTTGATCAAAGAGGGAGAGGAGGTAGTTATGCATTAGGTAATTACAATACAAACATTTTTAAACCGCAGGGGAAGCAAGAACTAGAGTCCACTTAAAAGTAGGTTAGAAGGGATGCGAGAAGGCGAAAGATGGTCCCCGGACTGCTACTGTCTCTCAAGTGACATCTAACTAAAATTATATGGACTCTAGTTTCTCAAAAGGAGACACAATGATAAAAGGAGAAGATATACATACGGATCAAGCCGGTGTACTTTATGATCCGTTTGATTACATTAATGAGTTTGTTCAACCAGTAAATAATGATGGGGTATATAGTTATCATGTCTTTTGTCCAGTATGCAAAAAATTTATGTATGTATCAAATGAACCATGCCGATTATTACCTCTTCGGCCATGTTCAAAGTGCACATCAAATTTAGCTAAGGAAAAGAAAAAATGAGTGCAACAAATGTTGATGCATACGCAGAATTTAGAAAAGGTATTTGTGAAGGTTGCCCGACTTTATTATTTATAAACGAAGATGAGGATGGTGAAAAAATTTATTGCTCTTTAAAACCTAAAAAAGAAGATGCAATCTGCCCCTGTTCAACTTGTCTTATAAAACCAATGTGCAGGGAAGACTGCATTAAACTATACTTTTTTCTGAACCTTTACTCAATAACATATAACCAAAAAGCCTATGGGAGGGATGCAACATGAGCAGCACAGATTTTTTGAAAGAATTACTTAGTCATGACCCGATTGATGAAGCTTATAAAATTGCTCAAGAATCCGGGGCATCAGAAAAAGAGGCAATGGCCTTGGGGTTTGTTCTATTCCATGGTCATAACCAATTGAAGCAAGAACTAATGGAGGGTCTCAACGATACCTTCTATAATATGGAATGGGGGTATTGTGAAGAACTTCTTAAAGGGCTTGGCTTCGTGGAAGAATATTTTGAGCTGTTTAATTTGTGGAAATATGATGATAACATTCTGCGGCCACCAGAATTTTATACCTTATGGATTCACAAAGATTTGCCGATCCTTATTTCTCTTGAGTCATATTCTTCTTGTTCAAGCCATAGGGTCAATTCCATCAATGCGCACTATTGTATTAAGCAAACGCAGGAGAATAAAAAAGAAGTCTGGGATCTTCATTTACACAATAGGACCCCGTTGATAATTTACAATCGTGAAGAAGACAAAGAGGAACTTTGTGAACAAGTTAAATGTACGTTTAGTGGAAAGGAAGGGTTAAAGGTTCACTTGAGCGAAATTCAGCAATACCTTCACCCAGATCCCTGGAAAGAAATACCTTTTCTCTGGCTTTTAAATTATGAGGAAACAAAAGAGAATAGCGGCAATCACCAGAGCATATCAATAAACAAACTCAAAAAGTGCAAGTCTGCACATAGGTTTATTGGATGGGAGGAGAAAGAATGATTGGGAAAAAATTTCAAACCAGAGACTATGGTGAAGCAACCATTTCGGAAACGCACTA
>Ga0315274_10014131_pt1 | contig 11333 bp, 5 predicted proteins | sample YL17G02_20_MG_FD_203700 | JGI IMG/M metagenome (GOLD analysis project Ga0315274, IMG submission 203700) | Sediment microbial communities from Yellowstone Lake, YNP, Wyoming, USA - YL17G02_20 | ecosystem: Environmental > Aquatic > Freshwater > Lake > Sediment | place: USA: Wyoming | collected...
TATAGAACCCCCCGAACGCGCGTCGAGTAAGTGTCACCCCGGCCCGTCTCGCCTTCCAGGCTGGTACGATTCTCCCACGTATCCGGTTGGTTCGGCCACCTATCGCTATTGTAGAGATTGTCCAGGGTCCCGCCCAGCCCGTTCCAATACTCGAATAGGATACGTCCCTTTTCCCCCAAGGCACTGACCGCGCTGGCAAAACTCAGTATCCCGAAAAGAACTGTAAAACACATTGGCCTAATAGACATGTCCATCCTCCTTATGTGGAAGCCAGTCGACTGAAGAATTCACTGTGCAGTATTCCGTACATCCGGCACCCTCGATGGTTCCCGCCATGTGTGTCATCCTCCTCAACACGACGAGGCCGTCCTGGTGTGTTGTCCATAGCGGACCTGAGATTGCCTCCTTACTTTCCACAACAGATCAGCCCTACGGAGACAATAATACTCTGTACACAATATAATATGTGACCGTGCTTATGTCAACAAAATCATGCATGGCCTTTACTCTTTCTTGCGTCCCCGGCTTTCCATCGGAAATGGCTCGGCAGGGGGCGCAGGCTCATATCAACACCACGTCAAAACGGCTTGTCAAACGGCACCGTCACCCCTGCCAGCCCGGCTATCTCGCCGACTCACGGTGCCTTGGAAATCGGAGCCATCCTGTCCGCCAGGGCGGCAGCACCTGGCCCCGGACCGGCGTGACGTACTCGGGGGCCTACCGATAGAGCCGGATGTCGTCGAGATACAACACACCCTTGGCCCCGGCGCCTTCGACGCCGATGGCCAGCGAGGTGACCTTGCTCAGGTTCCCGCCGACGCCGGACAGGTCGATGTTCCAGGGCAGCCACTGGGCCCCGCCGATATCGGCGGCCTCGCCGTTGTAGGCGATCTTCGTGTTACCGATCTTCAGGTACAACTTGCCGGTGTTGCCGGCTTCCCCGCGGAAATGCACGGCCAGCGTCTTGATCCCATGCAGCGTCCAATTCTGCGGGCTGTCGAACGTCCGCGTGGCCTCCGAGTATGCCACAGTGCTATTGTCATACGTCATCGGCATGGACTGCCTGCCGCTATGGACGATGGTCTTTTCCATGATATCGCCGGCCAGAGGGTCGTAGCCAATCAGCGCGCCTGAGCCGTTGCCGCTGTTGCCGGTGGGGAAGAAATCATCGGGCGAGAAGCCCAAAGCGTCGACCCACGTCTGGAACACGCGGTTGGGTGAATCGTTCCCATAGGTCTCGAAGTCATCCACCGCAACGTACTCCTGGGTCGAGAAGCTCCAGAGGTCGCCCGGCCAGACCGAAGGCGTCATGGCCTCATTGACCTCGTCGATCCGCCAGTAGTACGTGGTGGCCAAATTCAGCGTAGGCGTGTAGCTGGCCGAGGTAAGGGGCACGACAGGAACCGTGCCGTTGATTACGGCCTGTTCGTCTGTGCTCAGGTACAGAGTGTGCCTGCCCGCCTCTCTTCCCGCTCGCCAGTTCAGGCTCGTATCCACCGCCACGTCCGTCGCCCCCGAAGTCGGGTCGGGCTCTCTGGCATAGACCGGCACGCTATAGAACCGCACCTCGCTCAGGCCATACTGTTTCAGCTTGCCTCCCCAGTTGCTGTTGACGGTGAGTCTGACGTACTTGGCTGTAGCGCCCCCAAGATCGATGGTTGTATTGGAGGCGTAGCCGGGTTTGCCCGGCGCGCGGGCGAACTGATGAGCTGCACTCAGGGCCGTGAAATCGGTGCCGTTGACCGAGTATTCCACGAGGACATCCTTGCATCCCAGACCGAGGGTCGGCTCGAAACCGGTATTGTGGTTCCACACCCGCATCTCGGCGAGCTTGTACAGGCGGTCGAACTCGTATTCAATCCAGGCTGGCAATGCCGCGCCGGGGGCGCTGAGCCACATGGTCGTAGTCGCATCGGAGTGCAGACCATCCATCCAACCGGAGCTGTTTATGGTGTTTTCAGGTCCCTGGTCCTTTGCATTGCTTGAGGCCCTGGCAGAGATCTTGCCTACGGGGATAGGATCGGCAACAGCCTCCGTGGTGAAGCTCCAGACTTCGCCCCTGATGATGGCAGAGCTCGGGGGGGCATTCACTTCATCGATCCGCCAGTAACAGGTCGTGCCGAGATCGAGATCGAGAGGCTTGTCGGTCGGATAGTAGTCCTCGGCCTGGCCCTTGCTTACGAGCACGCCGAGCGGATTGGTTCTACTGGCCGTGTTCACGTCGGCGAGATTCGTGCCGAAGTACACATCGTGCGACGCCGCATATATACCCGGCTGCCAACTGAGGACCACGCCTCGGCGGGGCAGGTCCGTGACCCTGTTGCCGGGGTAGGGAGCGCACGCGGTGGCCGGCGGAGATAGGGTCATCCACTTGACGACCTCCTCCTGCGTGAGCGTCACATTGAATATGCCTACATCGTCCATTCGACCGATGAAATCCGAAACGGCGTCGCCGGAACAATCGAAACCCAGTCTCACGGTATCCGTCAGGGTGTCCCCACGACCGCCGTAATAGACCCACACGGGACGCAAATCGTCCAGCTTGCCGTCGACATAGATATGTTGTGCCTTTGTCGTGTTGTCCCACGTCACACATACATGGTGCCAGATTCCATTGTCGACGGCGGTAGCTCCCCAGATCTCACCGGCCTGGTTCCCATAGAAGTGCACCCCGCCCTTTACGGGTTGTCCCTGTTCCGTACCGGCCGAAAGGTAGAACTGCTTCTCATGGAAGGACCACTCTCTATCCCCGTTGCTCTTGTCCAGGATGGCCACCCCGCTCTCATGGGTCTTGATCCAGGCCATGATCGAGAAATTGGCGGAGCCCAGCTCGGTGATCCAGGCGTTGGTTTCGACGTAACTGCCGCCCGCCCCGAATTCCAGGACCGAGCCGCGTTCGGCATCCTGTACGAAGCCCACGTTGCCCACGAGAGTGCCCGGATGGTTGCCGAAGCCTATATCGGCCGTCGTGAATCCTTTGCCCTCTTCAAATCGCCAGAAGCTGACGGGATCTCGCACTTGCGCCTCGACAACCGTACTGCACATCAGGCATACTATTACGACCCAAATAAGAGGCGAAATCGGAAGAGTCATCTTCTTGCACATGTCGAAGCTCCTTCGAAAGAGATTCACACCAGCCAACGGCAAAGATGTCTTGCCCGCAACCCCGGCAGCGTCAAAGGTCTTTCACTTCTATGTCTGTTCCCCTGGAGCAGGGTGCACCCTGCTCATCACCCGGCCCATAAAGGGCCATCCTTAATGACACAGGGGCCTATGCTGAATCCTCGGCATAGGCCCCCGTTGATGTACCCCTACACAACCCTCTCGCTCGTCATCACGAGCGGGGCGAAGCCGAATGAGGCTGTCGCACGCCGGCGTCAACCCCGGCCATACAACTCGCCAAACACGTTTGTGACATCCATGACGACAACCTCAACACAGAATCCGTTAGAATCCCTTGTCAAAGGGCACCGTCCGACCCGCCAGCGAGGCGATCTCGCCGGGCAACAACACACGGTCATAAATCCGCGCGTCGTCGATCAGGCCCTTGAAGAACCGGCCCGTGGCGATCGAACCGCCCATGCCAATGGCGACATCCACGTTGGCCTTCAGATTATACGCCGCCGTCGCACTGGCCGGGGCTGAAACACCGACGCCGTCGACGTACAGCCGAGTATCCGGAAGCGTACCGCCCAGCGGGACCGTGGCCGCCACATGGTGCCACTCGTCGTCCAACAGGCTGGGACCGTTGGTGCCTCGCATGTTTCCAGCGCCGTGCTCCAGGCGCAGCACCGTATCCACACGGAAGTTCATCCGCTGGCCGCCCGTATTGGTGCCCCAGGCGATGATGTCGCGGGCGTTGGTGGCCGTCTTGATCCAGGCGCAGACCGTAAACGGCTGCTGGACCCCGGCCGCATCGGCCACAATCCCCTTGTAGCCGTCGACGTTCACGTAATCGGCGGTGCCATTGAGGCTGATGGCCTGGCCGACCTTACCCGCCACAAATGTGGGCGCGCCTTTGAGGCTGCCGTTGCGACCCTTGCCTGAGGTGTCAGCGGCATTGCCTTCAAACAGGTACTGGACCTGCAAGCCGGCGGGGTCGGGGGCCTTCGGAGTGACCAACTGGCGATCATACGAATACAGCCGGATGTCGTCGATCAGGACCTTTCCCGTGCCGCCGCCTCCAGTCCGGTCAAAGCCGATGCTCAGCGACTTCACGTTGCTGACATTGAGCGAGGCCAGAGGGATGTACCACATCTGCCAGCCTTTGAGCTTCAGGTTCGCGGCATCGCCATCGTACACCACCTTGGTGCTGTTGATCTTCACGTACAGTTGCTGCGGCACGTTGGCCGGATCACCGAAGAACCACAGCGTCAGGCCCTTGATCCCATAAAGCGTCCAATTCTGCGGGCTGCTGAAGGTCCGCGTGGCCTCCGAGTACGTCGCCGTGGTGTTGTCATACGCCAGTGGCATGGACTTTGTGCCGGCATGGATAATCGTGGTCTCCATGACTGAGCCCAACGTGGGATCATAGCCGACCAGGGCGCCCGAGGCGTTGCCCTTGTTACCCTGCGGGAAGAACTCATCCGGCGAGAAGCCGGCTCCATCGATCCAGGCCTGGAAGGCCCGGTTCGGGGAATCGTTCGTGTAGCTCTCGAAGTCATCCACCACGTCGAAGTCCTCTGTCGAGAAGCTCCAGACATCCCCTTGCCAAAGCGAGGGCGTCTCAGCATCATTGACTTCATCGACTCGCCAGTAGTATGTGGCGGCCACGTTCACGGCAGGGGTGTAGCTGGCCGAGGCGAGGGTCACGGCAGGAGCTGTGCCATTGATTACAGCCTGCTGATCCGTGCTCAGGTACAGAATGTGCTTGCCCACCTCTCTTCCTGCTCGCCAGGTCAGGCTGGAGGTCACATCCACACCCGTTTTGGCGGAAACCGGGTTCGGCTCTCGGGCATACACGGGCACGCTGTAGAACCGCACTTCACTTAGACCATACTGCGGCAGGATCTCCTTCCAGTTGCTGTTGATAGTCAGTCTGACGGACTTTGCCGCAATGTTCTGAAGGTCGATCACGTTGTTGCAGGCGTAACCCGCGCTGCCGGGGGCCGGGGCAAACTCGAACGTCGTGCCCAGAACCTGGAAATCATTGCCGTCGGCCGAGTACTCGATTTTGACCTCCTTGGCACTCAGGCCCAGCATCGACTCCAGCAGTCCGTTGTGGTTCCATACCCGCATCTCATTGAGCATCAGGAGGCGGTTGAAGTCATACCGAATCCAGGCCGGACCATTGGCATCCTGAGCGGTCAGCCACATGGCCTTAAGGTCATCCGAGTGCAGGTCATTGGTCAACCCGGAGTTGTCAATCGTATTCACAGGCCCCTGGTTCGGCTCGCTGCTGGAGGCGGTGGCTGTGATCGCCGAGCGGGCGACTGCATAGCCCACAGGCTCCATCGTGAACTTCCATGTCGACCCCTTCATCGTGCTCTCGCTCGTCTCATCGACGCGCCAGTAGTACGTGGTGCCAAAATCGAGACGCCCGGGAGAATCATACGTTGTAGCGGTCTGACCCTTGCTGACCAGCAGGGGACTGCCTGTGCCGGCGGTATTGACGTCTTCAAAAACCGTGCCCATGTAGACGTCGTGGGATGCCGCATCCTTTCCGGGTTTCCACTCGAGAACCACCTCGCGGACGACATCGGTCGCTCCGTCACCCGGTTTGGGACTGCTGGCCATTCTGGGGTCCAGGGCCAGCGGCCCAAGAACGTAGACCTTGGCCACGCTGTCAGCCGTCAAGGCATTGTCCCAAATGGCCACTTCATCTACGGTGCCCTGGAAGGTTTCGCGCTGACCGACGATGTAGAGAGGCTGAGCAGCATCATTCACTCCCTGGCAATACCCTCCGGGGCCGGCAATGCCGGTCTTGGGGTTGTTGTTGCCGTTCGGCGGAAGCACTCCGTTGATGTAGATCTTGGCCGTATCGGAGCCGCTGTCAAACGTGCAGACCACGTGCACCCACTCGTTGTCCTTGTAAGCACCGGCAGGGGCGGCGCACTCCGCGCCCCAGCCGCCGTATGCCTGGAAGCCGCCGATGCGGAACAGCAGGGGGCTGGCCTCGGCCGCCGGACGCAGCAGGATCGAGTAGCCGGCCTGGCTGGAATCCGTGGACTTGTTCATCAGGCCGTGGTAGCTATCGTAGGTGTCCACCATCCACCACGCTATCGACAGGTCCTTGGTCGTCGGCGTCACGGGGCCGCCGGGGCTCACAAGGATGCTGTCACTGCCCCCGCTCGACTGCACAGCGAAACTGCCGACTTTCCCCGCGACCCAGTCGATGGTGGTCATGCTTGCCTTAACTTGTCCGACGACGTCCGTCGCCACGGTGCCCTCGCCCTCCTCGAAGGGCCAGTAGGCAATGATTTCCGCGTTTGCCACGCCTGCCGCCGCGCTCAGGAGCAGGCCGAGGGCTGTCAACCGAATCAGATTCTTGCACATGATAGTCGTCCTCCAACGAAGTTCCGGTAATACAGGTTGTGTTTAGCACATGCTAACGCGAACAATCCTGATTTCCTCCTTCATGCGCTCCGTTTCCCGTACACCCATGCAGTTGTCTTGTGAGCTGAGATTACCTCCTTCCTTTCGATGCGCTGTACTACATCTGTTTTGTTGGTCGACATGTCAAACGTTATCATCACATGCGTGCCAAGCACGAAGCTGCTGCAATCCGCTGGTCTGCACAGTCCATCCTCCAACACCGAAGAGTCAGGCCATCGGGCCTGCAGGGAAGTTTCAGTCCGCCCCACGTCAGCCCTGCGGACGCGACACTGCCTCATACAACTATAGAAGTTTCTCTTGCTTGTGTCAACAATATCACGCTCCCCCTTGAAATTTTCTTCGTGCCCTCTCGTCTTCCACAGAAACGGCGTGATCCGTCGTTCAACGGCGGACGCATCGATTATACCTTCCGAAGTGACACGAGACAGGCGCAAGTTGCTGCAGATAAAGGAGTTAACGGGAGTCGGTCTGCACAGATTGCTGTAGCGTACCGGCTGGCGGCAATCGGACAACTACATCGATATTTGTGGCTGAGTGACCAGATTGCCAGCCCGCACTCAGCATTATCGGGCACAACTGTGTGGTTTTCAGGTCCGGTCTTGGGTGAGGACAAACCGCTGGACCGGAGGGGGGCCATGTCAATGCGCGCCCGTCCACGCGTGTCTCCGCGCTGACCCGGGTGTCTGTCGCCACACATCCTTGGTCGTCGGTGCATCCGCGCTACGCCGCAACGGCGCGCCCCCACAAGAAGAAGACTCATAAATTCTTTTGTACACAATAGCATAAGAATGGTATAATAGTCGGCGGTGTCGTGCAGTCTTTGTCTCGTCCAGACACCAGACTTATGAAAGGTCCGGGGATCCTAGTGGAAGGATGACGTAGCGTGTTCTTCTTTCGCTTCACAAGGCCGCGAGAGAATCCTCGTGAGGGACGAGGGGAAACACCGACGGCCCATCGGGAGGACTGAGTATGACAACCGAACGGTGGGGTAGGCAGGCCTGCAGACCCGTTCAACCAGTGCCGGCCCGCGGGATCACAAGAGTGGCGAACGGGACCATGTGGGGACAAAGAGGGTTTACTCTGATCGAATTGCTCGTGGTGATCGCCATCATTGCGTTGCTGATGGGCATCTTGATGCCCGCGCTTTCGCGTGTCAGGAAGCAGGCCAGATCCGTCGCCTGCCAGGCGCTGCTCAAACAGTGGGGCGTCATCTGGGCCATGTATTGCGACGACAACGATGGACGATTCTGCGAAGCCGGCAGCCTCGATTGGAAGCGCGGGACATGGGTCCTGGCATTGCGTCCGCAGTACAGAACAAAGTCGAAGATCCTTCTGTGTCCCGGGGCGTTGAAGCGGCGAGCATCGGCGGGCGGCAGCATTGAGGTGTATGGAGGTCCCACGCAGACGTACATCATGGGCTCGGGAGGGATCTTTGACCTGCAGGAAGAGGCCAGCTATGGGGGGAACAACTGGCTTTATTATGCGGAGGGCTCGCTCGACATCCAGGGGCGTCCCATCCGCTGGAATTGGAAGACTAAGGACGTCGCCCACGCGTCGGGTGTGCCGGTGTTTGCCGACACGATGTGGCGAGGGGGCGGACCTTGCTACAGCACCAGCGAGACTGCCGCCCCTTCCCGGGGCTTCGCTCGCATCGTTCCCCCGCAGTTCGAGGGCCAGTGGATCGACGCCGGTTATGAAATGATGCACTTCGTCATCAACCGGCATCAGACAGGAATCAACATGCTCTTCATGGATTGGTCGGTCAGGAACGTGGGGCTCAAGGAGCTCTGGACGTTCAAGTGGCATCGCAAGTACGAAACCAGCGGGCCTTGGACACGAGCCGGCGGCGTTCAGCCGAGCGACTGGCCCGAGTGGATGAGAGAGTTCAGGGATCACTGAGAGGCAATGATTTCTGAAAAGAATCTGGAGGACAATTATGAGCAGGCGGAAAGGCTTCACTCTGATCGAACTGTTGGTCGTCATTGCCATCATCGCGGTACTGATGGCGGTCCTGCTGCCGGGTTTGCAGGGAGCGCGGATGCAGGCCAAGAACGTCACCTGCAAGTCCAACATGAAAAGCTACGGCCTCGTGATGCAGTTGTACACGGGGGACTCGGACAATCGCTTGCCGGAGTCGTTCTACGGGATTTACTCCCCTCAGACCATCAGTAAAGCGAGTGGGCTGGCGGGTGGGTGGAATCCGTCGGCGCCGGCGGAATACGATCTTCGCCCGGATGGGACCTATATTCCCTACCTGCGCGATAATGTCAAGAGCAACATCTGCCCGGTATTCCAGGACGTGTACCGCCAGAAGTGGCCCGGTCGCGGAAAGCTCGGTTTCACTTACAGTTTCAACTGGTGGCTCAACGCCGACAAGCCCATCATTCCCAAGATTACGATGGTGAAACATGCGGGCCGGACGTTCTTCGCCGGCGAGGAGTGCATCTGGCAGATGAGCAGAGACGGGAACAGGATCAATGGGGCGATTTTCAACGACAACTCCCTATGTACGTTCTGGGACGCCGGTGCCAATCTGCAGTGGGTGCGGAGCTTCAATCCCAGCGATCCTCCGCCCTATACCGATGCGTTTGGCGAATATCACAGGGTGAGCATCCGCAAGATCTTCTCTGCCATGACCGATGGCACTGAATGTGGCGGCGTAAGCAACGCCGTCTGCGTCGATGGTTCCGTACAGGAAGTGACCCCGTACGATACGCTGCGGTATGCCATAGGGATCAAGTGATGTTGGAGAAGCCGAGTATCATTGGGGCCGCCCGGGAACAGCACCCACCCGGGTGAAAGTGTGGTGTAGGGTGTGGAAGGAGGGTTGTGCAATGAGCGGCCAACAGGCTATCTTGTTCTGGGCCAGAGCTTTGGCATTGTGGATGCGTCGAAAGTCAGGTATCTGACTCACATTTCACTGGCCTGCAGAAAGGCTTCGCATGGGGCCAACGGTACAGATCGGATAGAGATTTCACGTCAACGCTTGAAGAAGAGGAGAATGACATGACTACAAGAAACCACCGTCGGACAGTCTTGATCCGTGCCGCTGTGGCGATGACAATTGTAGTCCTCGCGGCCGGGTCGGCTGCTCAGGCTGGGGCCGACATCTTCAGTTGCAATTTCTATGCCCCAGGCAGGGTCAACCAGGGTGCGGGGACAGAATGGAACCAGGAAGCATGGATGAAGACCATTACGTTGGAACCAGATCAGGCGGCCGGTGTCGGTGACTGGGAGACAACGGGCTGGGTCAATATTCTAGTGCCCAGGGGGCTATCCTCTCCGGCGGCCCCGATAACGATAACCAGCAATCGGGGATCCAAGGCGACGTTCACCTTCAACGACGTGCGCAACGGCAGCCCTTACCATTGGACTGCTCTTCGTACCACGCTGCTGGGGGACGGCAATGCCGATCTGATGGGTGCGCATGCCCGAGGCACCGAGGACCCGGGTGACCGATCGATGATAGTCGACATCAAAGTGTCGGATATTCCGTTCAGCGAATACGATGTGATCTTCTACGTAGGTGTTACGCAGGGTCAACAAACCCAAGCCGGTTATCGTGATGGTACAGGCAAGATTGTTTTTAACGGCAGCCCAGCGCAGGATTTTACTTCTTTTCTCAACATATTTGATGGTACGTTCACCCGGATCGTCGACGCCACGACTCCCGGCAACTATATTCTTTACGAAGGGGTGAAGGGCTCCTCTTTCACCACCCAGATATGGGGAAACGGTTTCATTCACATGGGCGCGTTCGGTTTCCAGTTCCGGGAGTCCACGCCGGCCTTGGCGGCCGATCCTTCTCCAGCGGACGGATCCACCGATATTCCCAGGGACGTGCTCCTGAGCTGGAGCCCGGGCCAGATGGCCGCGGCCCACGATGTCTATCTGGGCACCACTCTAGACGATGTCAATGATGCCAGCCGCACTGATCCCCGCGGCATCCTGATTGGCCAAGGGCAGGTCGCGGCAACCTGTGATCCAGGCCGTCTGGAGTTTGCCACGACCTACTACTGGCGAGTTGATGAGGTGAACGCTCCGCCGGATTCCAGCATCTTCAAAGGCAAAGTCTGGAGCTTCACGACCGAGCCTGTGGCCTACGCAGTGGCCGGTACATCGATCAAGGCCACCGCCTCCAGTTCCGAGCCCGACCAGGGACCTGAGAATACGATCAACGGCTCCGGGTTGGCGAATGATCTGCACTCCGACGAGCAGAAGGCCATGTGGCTGAGCGCCACGGACGCCACCGGACCGGCCTGGATTCAATACGAGTTCGACAGGGTCCTGCGTCTCCATGAGATGTGGGTCTGGAACCATAACGGATTGATGGAGCCGACCCTGGGCCTGGGCGCCAAAGAGGTCAAGATTGAGTACTCGATCGACGGTAACGATTTCAAGGTCCTGGGAACGACCCACGAGTTCGCCCGGGCACCCGGCAAAGCCGGCTATGCCTCCAATACCATTGTCGATCTGCAAGGCATCGCGGCCAAGTACGTCAAACTCACCATTCTCAGCAACTGGAAGGGGATCCTGCCGCAGTATGGTCTAAGTGAAGTGCGGTTCTTCGCTGTGCCTGTCTTTGCCAGAGAGCCCGACCCGACTTCGGGGGCGACAAACGTGGACGTGGAGGCAAGCTTGATCTGGCGAGCAGGAAGAGAGGCGGGCAAGCACACTCTGTACCTGAGCACGGATCAACAAGCCGTGACCGATGGCACGGCTCCAGTCGTGACCCCCACCTCACCCAGCTACACCCCTGCTCTGACCTGGCCAGCACG
>Ga0315274_10014133_pt1 | contig 11332 bp, 4 predicted proteins | sample YL17G02_20_MG_FD_203700 | JGI IMG/M metagenome (GOLD analysis project Ga0315274, IMG submission 203700) | Sediment microbial communities from Yellowstone Lake, YNP, Wyoming, USA - YL17G02_20 | ecosystem: Environmental > Aquatic > Freshwater > Lake > Sediment | place: USA: Wyoming | collected...
GCGGGAATCCCAACAAATGCCATCTCGTGGATCCGGTTCGCTCAACGAACCGAAAACTCCTGAGAAGTGAGGTTAGCAACCCAAAACGGCACGCATCCCTCTTTTGTTTGCTCCCTCGCTGTTCGCTCAGTGGGGGCAGGAACGGAGGATTTCAGATCCGACCAGTGGATTTGAAGATGGCAACGGTCTGACCTGGAATGTTGCCGCCAGCGGGAACTTAGTTTGGATAGTGTGGAGCCGACTGGACGATAACTACGAGGTTTTCTACAACTTTTCCACTGATGGCGGAGGAAGTTGGTCTTCGGATCAACGTCTAACGTCTACAGATGGTGGTGTCTCGTGGTTCCCCTCCGTTGCGCTCTCTGGTTCCGCTGTCCATTTGGTCTGGACCGACAAGCGTGATCACCTCATGGGCGAGGTTTATTATAATCGCTCCCTTGACGGAGGGGCGTCATGGAAGGGGGATACCCGCCTAACTACGATAGGGGGATGCTGAGCAAATTACGGAGTGCGAGTTTCGCGCTCAATTGCCGTATCCGGCTCAACTCTCCATGTCGTGTGGACCGACGATCGCGATGCTACTGGCTACAAAAACGCGGTTTACTATATCCGTTCCCAAGATAATGGTGAAAACTGGGGACCTACAAACGGTACACGGCTTTCCCCTGGATGGGCCCACTCGTTCAATCCGTCTGTAGCAGCGAGCGGTTCGAACGTCTATGTGGTCTGGGAGGATAACAGAAACATCAACTCCGAAATTTACTTTGACTATTCCACAGACGGCGGAGTATCTTGGACATACGAAGCAACTAAGGGTTACAACCTCAGCGAAAACAGTACTAATCAGAGCTCTCCAGCCGTGGCTGTCTCAGGTCAAACTGTACATGTGGTTTGGCAAGATGAGAGGAACGGCAACCCAGAAGTTTACTATCGGCGTTCCACAAAAGGAGGGGTGGGTTGGGAAGACGCTCAACGGCTTACGAATGAATCCAACCGCTCTACCAGTCCATCTGTAGATGCCTCCTCGCAAAATGTTCATGTGGTTTGGGAGGATGACCGGGACTATCCGACCGGTGGCTGTGGTGAGATATACTATAAAAGCTCCACCAATGGAGGTCAAACCTGGCAAACCGAGCCTCAGTACGATGTACGCCTCTCGCATGACAACACTACTTCCTATGAGTCATATGGTCCGGGCGTCGCTGCTTCAGGTCCGAAAGTTCATGTAGCTTGGCGGGACGAAGCGCCTGATGATTCGCCTCCCAATCAATTCGCGACTTGGTACACCCGCAACCCCACGGCCAACGAGTTCTTCGGGTTCCTGACCGAGCCAAGCCAGGGACGTCACCTCATCCGGGACCCCTATTCCGGGACCTTGCATCTCGTGATGACCCTGGAGGGCAACAAGGTCGTCTACACTAAATCCATGGACGACGGCGAGTCCTGGGACGATGTGCAATTTCTCGACACCGGCATGTATCCCTCCGTTGGCTTGGCGTGGTCGCTCCTCGACTGGCCGGTCGTTTGCGTGGCCTACAAGCTCGATTCTCAGTTAATATGCAAGTTGTTAGACCCCTTTACGGGCGAGTGGCAGGGGTCGGTGATTTCCACGAGACCGGACCCCGGCCCGCCCTCGTTAGTGACGGTCGGTAGTCAGGTCTATGTGGCTTACAAGTCCGGTGGCGGGGTTTACTGCTCCAATTTCACGTACAACGATCCCAGCAACTATGTGGATGAGCTCGTTGACGCAACCAATAGCCCAGAGCAGCCCTGCCTGTCGGTGGACGGGAGCGGGGAGGTTCATGCGGCCTGGAGGAGGCAGGGAACCGAGCAGATTTGGCACGCCTATCGCGGGGATGGCATTCCTTGGGCGAACCAAGATCGGGTTGACTATACTTCCGACCCATCGCAACAGCCGTTCGTAGAGTGCTACGGGGAATGGGCTTATGTGCCCTGGTCGGATGGCCCATATCCCTCGGAAGTCTTGCGAGCAAAAGGGCCGCTCTCGGGAGGAGGCTGGGTTTATACTCCAGTGAGTCAGAGTTTGCCAGCTTCCGAATCCCCCACACAGGCCGGGAGTGAGTTCACGACCTGGGCAGAGGGCACAGGCGGTGGGATGTTTGATGCCTACTACTGGAGAGAGAGCAACGGGGTGAAGTTGCCGGTCGAGTCTAACCCCGCCACGTGGTCCTACTGGCCGCACAGCCAGATGTGGTACGACTGGTTCTTTAGAACCCATCTTGTGGTTGCCTGGACTGAGAACCTGCCGCCTTACACGGTTCTCATTAAGCGCCTGGACTGGGGTTGGGGCGGCGGGGGCGGCGGTGAAGGCTTTTTCGCCGGTTCAGCCGACTACGGGAGCTACTACAAGGTCGTAACCGGAGAGGACTCTCCTTCGCCCTACTGCCGGAAGCGGGATGGAGTGATGCGTTTCGGGGACAAAGCGGTGGACTTCGCCCGGGACAGCCTGGTCTACGAGCTTCCTTATCTTGACCCATTCCACGACTACCTCGTCAAGGTGACCTCTTACCGCGAGGCCGGCAACAACTGGGCCGAGGCGATCTCCGTGGATGGTCGGACCCTTCGCACGGTCCAGTTTGCTCCCAACAAGGTGGATACGGCCTGGTTCAAGATTCCCTTTGAGCTTTACCGGCGGGACCGTAGGGTCGTCTTCACGGCTAAAAAGGTGAAAGGGGATTACGTCACGCGCTTGGGGATGGTCCTTTACCAGATGGATCCTAAGGGTCGAGGCAAAGGGGGTCCCCAAGCTGGGGTAGCAGTTAGCTTGTCTGTTAAAGAGGTGTTCGCTGTCTTCCCCAACCCGGTGACCTCTCAGGCTCTGATCGAATACAGCCTCAGTGTTTCCGGGCGTGTGAAGGTCTCGGTCTACGACGTGACGGGTCGTTTGGTAAAGAACGTTGTGGACGCCATCCAGCCCGCCGGGGTGCATAAGGCATCCTGGGACGGGCGGGATAAGGCTGGCCTGAGGGCTTCCAGCGGCATTTACTTCGTCCGCCTGAACACGCCCGAGAGGACCAAAACGGCTCGTATCGTCGTGGTTAGGTAGGGCTGTGAAAATGAGAGGGGCGGTCCTTTGGCCGCCCCTCTTTGCGTCTGAAAACAGGTTAAGGGCGTAAATGACCGTTGACAGAAATCGTTATATATGCTATGATTTAAAGCGTTAGGAGAAGGATTCCGAAAAGATGAGTCTAAAGCGGTTGGTTGTATTCTTGATATGTCTTTTTCCTCTTCAGGCCTCTGGTCTCAGTTTCAGGCAAGTGGGGTACTTTCCATTAGGGATTAACGCTGGTCGGGGGTATATCAAAGGGTCGGACATCAATCACGATGGGTTCCAGGACTTGGCTTTCTCGACCCAGTTCCTTCCAAGGGATAGCTTTAGAATCGCCTATTATGGATATCGCCCTTACAACCGCTACGTGTTTGAGGATTCATCACGACAGCGTTCTTTATTTTGGGACCTGGGTGATTTAGACGGCGACTCATTAGTGGACGTTGTGGCCCAGGGGGACTCCTTTCCTTCGAGCATCAGAGTGTTTGAACCCAGTAATTACTGGTCTTTTCCAAAGATTCGTGTTTGGAACTGGCCCTACGAGTGGATCGGAAACGGTGTTCAGAGCATGTACATTGCCGATCTTGATAAAGACGGTCTGAAGGAAATCCTCGCCGGCGATGCCCAGGTCGTCTATGTCTTTGAGAATCGGGGGGATAACCAGTATCAAAAGGTTTTCAGCGATACCATTCGCAATACGCCGACGCCGCCCTTTGCCGTTGGTGATTTTGATGGCGACGGTCAGATGGAGTTTGTCCGCGGCACTTATGGCGCATTAAACGGGCCCACCGTCTTTATTTATGAATGTACTGGCAATGATCAGTATCAGATGTCTTGGAATGATACCCTGAATACCTGGAACATGCAGGATGTTATTACCGGTCCTGACTTGGATGGAGATGGTAAGCTGGAATTCATTATAGGCGACTTTCACCGTAGTGCCTCGTCCTGGACAGCGAGTCTCTGGATTTATGAGTCAACTGCTAACAACCAATATGAGATCATCTATTCTGATTCCATCCCCATTTTCAGCAGCCTCTATCAAGCGCATTCCGACTGCGGGGACGTGGACCGGGATGGTAAGCCGGAGTTGGTGTGGGCGATCGGCCGGGACTGGATGGTCTACAAGTCTACTGGAAACAACCAGTTCCAGAGGGTCTTCTCGGCTTATGGGGATAACGGGCATATTGATACGAACATACACATCCGCGATATGAATGGGAATGGTTATCCTGAGATCATCGAAAGCGGAGGTAGTGATGGGGCGCGTGTATACGGCGAGACGCATATCTGGGAGGTTGAGGCCTGCCAGGTGGTCTATCCCAATGGGGGTGAGACGTTGTATGGGGATTCGTTGGCTGTGATTCGTTGGCGGAACGTGGACCCGTTCCATGCGGACTCCTTTTCCCTGTTTTACTCCTCGGACAGCGGGTTGACGTATTCTCCGGTGGCTCATGGGATACCCGGTGCTGATAGTGCTTATACCTGGACGGTTCCGAGGACCTTTTCGGATGATTGTTTCGTGATGCTTTGGGCCTACCAGAACGCTACGGGCTGGGACTTCTCGGACAGCCACTTCCGCATTAGGGACGGTACTGGTGTTGAAGTTCCTTCTCACGTCTCACTTCTCACTTCTCACTTGCCGTTTCGCGTGGCGCCGAATCCGTTCGTCTCCTTCGCCACCCTCCCCGGCCATGAGAAGGAGTCCTTCGCCCTCTACGACGTCTCTGGACGGAAGGTGGGGGTATTTAAAGGGAACCGTATCGGGGAGGGGCTATCAGCAGGGATCTATTTCCTTAAGCCGGAAGGCAAGGACGCTAAGCCCTTACGGATTTTGAAGTTGCGTTAGACCGGATAGGCGGAATCTATGGATTCCGTCTATCTTTTGAGGCTTTCATTGGGCTGGGGCGGTCTCAGGACCGCCCTTTCTTCTTCCCCTTCTCCCGTAGGGAGAAGGGTGAAAGGCCTGCCAGGAAGCTGAGGGAGGTAACAGGAAGGGAACAGGGAGGGATCAGGAAGGTAACAGGAAGGGATCAGGGAGGGTTGTGGGCGTGCAATGGGCGTCCAATGGGGGTAGAGTGGGCCTGCAATCCTCCCGCATACCTCCTGAGGTAAGCCCGCTTTCTTTCCGACAAAAGAAAAAGCCCCTTCTCGGGGCCTTTTCTTTTGAACCTTCTGACTGACCAACCTCTTTTACCGTCTAACCGTCCAACGGCCTGACCGGGCATTTACATTCCGGTCTTCTCGTCTTTGGGCTTCTCGAAGTCCGGGGACTCCAGGGACTGCTTGTCCAGGCGCTCGAAGTTATAGTCCTTTACGTTCACGTTCAGGTTTTGGAGCTTGTGGATGTCGCAGAAGGTCTTGGGCTCGGTCCCGGAGATAAACACCTCGTTCTTGACCTTGGGGCAGTCCGGCGTGGCCAGGAGCCCGGACTCGGTGCAGATGACCGCCGTAATCATGCCTCCCGGGGAGGTGAAGTCGCTCGTCGGCGTGGTCGCCGTGGCCGCCTTCATGAACTCCACCCAGGCCGGCAGGGCGAAGGAGGAGCCTGTGGCGCCGTAGGCGATGGTCTTCTTCTGGTCGAAGCCGACCCAGACCCCGCAGGTCAGGTCCGGCGTGAACCCGATGAACCAGGCGTCGGTGTAGTCGTTGGTCGTGCCGGTCTTGCCCGCGGCCGGACGGGTGAAGCCCATCCCCCGCGCCCTGGCCGCGGTGCCGTAGTCCACCACGCCCCGCATCATGTCCACCATCGTGAACGCGGTCTGGGTGGAGAGCACGCGCTCCGGCATCGGATGGTCCTCCTCGAGGATCTTTCCGGTGCGGTCCGTGACCTTGGTGATCAGGACCGGGTCGTTGCGGGTGCCCTGATTGGCCAGGGTGGAGTAGGCGTCCACCATCTCCAGGAGATTCACGTCTGCGCTGCCCAAGGCCAGGCTCAGGACCTCCGGGATTTTGCTCTTGATCCCCATCTTGTGGGCGTAGTTGGCGGCGGAGGTCGGGCCCACCTCCATGATCAGCTTGACCGCGATGATGTTTCGCGACAGGGCCAGGGCCATCCGGAGCGTGGTCGGCCCGCCGAAGGTGTGGTCGTAGTTCGTGGGCTTCCACAGCCGCCAGCCGCTGACCGGGACGACCAGGGGCGCGTCCACCAGGACCGAAGCCGGGGTGAACCCGCCGTCGATCGCCGCGGTGTAGATGAAGGGCTTGAACGAGCTCCCGGCCTGGCGCTCGGCCTGGGTGGCGCGGTTGAACTTGCTGTGCACGAAGTCCCGTCCTCCGATCATCGCCAGGACCCGCCCGCTCCGGGGGTCCATAGCCACCAGCGCGCCCTGGATGTAGTTCGTCTCCTGCAGGGAATCCGCGGCCTGAGCCGAAATCACGACATCGCGGTGCCGGATCTTGAATTTGTACTGATCCTCTAATTTGGTGAGCCACTCCTCCAGGGCCCGGTTGGCGATGCGCTGGAGCCGGAGGTCCAGGGTCGTGTTGATCGTCATCCCCCCGCGGTACAGGAGGTTCGAGCCGTAGCGCTCCTCCATGTGCTTGCGGACCTCCTCCACGTAATACGGGGCCTCGTTGGCCTGGGGCGCACGCGGGGCGAGCTCCAAGGGCGCGTTCTTGGCCGCCTCGGCGTCCCGACGGTTGATCGCCCCGGTCTTGACCATCGCCTCCAGGACCAGCGAGCGCCGCCGGAGGGCTTGGTCCGGATGATCGTAAGGGGAGTAATTCTGCGGCGCCTTGGGCAGCCCGGCCAGAAGCGCGGCCTGGGGCAGGGTCAGATCCCCGACGTGCCGGTCGAAGTACATCAGGGACGCGGCCTCGGCCCCGTAGGCCCCGTGTCCGAAGTAGATCTGGTTGAAGTACAGCTCCAGGATCTGGTCCTTGGTGTAGATCTGCTCCAGCTTCAGCGAGAGCAGTATCTCCTTGATCTTGCGCGACAGGGTCTGCTCCCGGGTCAGAAACAGGTTGCGGGCCAGTTGCTGGGTGATTGTCGAGGCCCCCTGCCGGGCCTCCCCGTGGCGGATGTCCGCGAGCGCGGCCCCGATGATCCGGAACGGGTCCACGCCCACGTGGCTGTAGAACTTGCGGTCCTCGACCGCGATCGTGGCCCGCTTCAGGTTCTCCGGGATCTGGTCCAACGTGACCAGCGAGCGCTTCTCCTCGCTGAACTCATAAACCAGATCGCCGTTGGCAGCGAAAACCTTGGTGCCCAGTTTAGGCTCGTAGCTCTCCAGGACCGCAGCCGGGGGCAGGTCCCGGGAGAAGAAGGCGTTGACCCCCAGGGTCGCCCCAGCCAGGAAGGCCAGGAGCACTGCTATCCCGAACAGGGTGCGCCGGAGCCAGCGCCCTCTGTGTTTCTTGGGTTTGCTTTTTACGACCTCATCAGCCATTTATATTCCTTTCTCCGTATTGAATAATCATAGTCGAAATGACGAAAGAAAGCAAGCGATTAATATCCAAATGAAAAACCAAATGCCAAGCGTTATAAGCCCGTTGCACAACTCTTTTTACTCCCGAGGAGGGATATGGTAAAATAGGGCTATCAACAAGTAAAGGAGAAAAGCGATGCCCTATAAATTAACAAGAACGGCAAAGCGAAAGGATGTTGTAACTAAGTCTGATAACAGGCTTTGAGCCCAAACGGCTCCATACGAACACGGGGCGGCATTCCCTGCCGCCCCGTTTTTTGCAACACGTTAAAGCTTCCGTTCTCCAGAGAGAGTTAGGCCGAAGCTCACGCTCGTGCCGCTGGCCGGGACCCTGGAGCCGTGCTCCCAGTAATTCCGGTTCGTGGCATTCTCAATCCCCAGTGTGCTCTCCAGGTAATTCGTCAATTTCGCCCCGAAGCGAAGGTTCACCGCCATATACCCCGGGGTCACGTAGCGCCCCTTCACCGGCTGCATGTCCCGATCCGAGCGGTCCCCGGGAGCGTAGCGCCACTGATCCCGGGCCATCCTCACCACGACCTCTCCCCAGAGCCGATCCTCAGAGGCCGTGTAGCGGCAGCCGAAGAAACCCGAGGCCGGGGGGATGCGCCGCAGGGGCTGGCCGTTGGTCAGATCCTGGCCGTAGGTATAGAAAGCTCCGCCCTTGAAGCGGATGCTCTGCGAAAGTGAAAGCTCGACCTCGGCTTCGACCCCGTTTATCCGGGCCCGGCCCACGTTCTGGCGCTGTTGGACCCTGCGGCCGGAGTAGAGCGTGTCGCCGTTGTAGGTCCCGTTGCGGCGGTCGATGAGATCGCGGATGTAGGTATTGTAGAAGGTGAGGCCCGCGGCCATCCGGGGATGATCCCACCTGAGGCCGTAGTCCACGGTGGTGCTCTTCTCGGGAGCAAGGTTGGCGTTGGGCACTTCGAACCAGGCCGTCTCCACCGGGCCGAAGCGCAGGACGTCATCGGTGTTCGGGGCCCGGAAGGCCGTGGCCACGTTGGAGACCAAGAACAGCGGCCCCCAGAGATTCGCCCGGACGCCCCCTCCGCCGGTGAGCGCGGAGCTGGTCTGTTTGAACCCGAATGGGACGACCAGCGGGTCCGGCGGGGAGGTCAGCTTGACTTGGTCGTAACGCACGCCGGAGAAGAGCTCTAAGCGGTTATGCAGCTTGGCGTGGCCCAGGAGAAACCCGCCTCCGTAATCCATGGTCGCGGTGCCGTAGTCCCCGCGCACGGTCTGCCGGACCATCACACCCGTCGCATAAGCTGTGCTGTCGCGGAACCCGGCGCTGGTGACCTTGTCGCGGTAGGCTTCAAGGCCGAAGATGAAGTCCAAAGACTTCCAAGGTTGGGTTTTGGCCTGAAGCCCTCCGCCCGGTGTCTTAACCTCGTTGGCCGAGCCGTAGATCACGGAGTTTGAGGAACGGATAGTCTTGCGGGTCCACTTCTCTTGCTGAACCTGCTGGGAGCCCCGGAACTCCACCTGCGAGAGGAAGGAAACCGGATTCTCCCAGGTCCACTTGGCGTAAGTCAGGGTCCGGTCCTGATAGGGATCCACCCGGTCCGGAGTGTGGTAGAACTCCACGTCCCGCTCATTCATGTCCTGAACCGAGATCACGAGGCGGTGTTTGATGAAAGGGACGACTACGAGCCTGGCGTCGAAATCTTTCTCGTACCAGGACGATGGGAAGACCTGGGAGCTTGAATCCCTGCCCCGGAAACCTCTTCCGGCCACGAAATTGCCAACATCTTTGTAGGTCCCGCCTAGGGCCAGGGCCACACGCGATCCGGAAAGCGTAACTCTGGTCCGGGACAGGGCCTCCTGGTCCGTGGAGGAAAACTGCCCCCGCTGAAGCCCTGTGATGCGGATCCCTTCTGCGGACAGAAGAGGGTCGCGGGTGAGCACGTTCACCACACCGCCCATCGCGTCCGAGCCGTAATACACCGAGCCTGGGCCGCGAATGACCTCGATTCGCGAGATTTGATCAGGGTCAACGGTGTTCAAGTACTGGTTCGGGCCGAAACGGTAAATCGCGTTGTTCAGGCGGATGCCGTCCACCATCAGCAAAATCTGGTTTCCCATCATCCCCCGGATGATCGGGGCCCCGCCGTTGTGATTCGTCTTCTGGACCGTGATCCCGGTTTCCTCCCTGAGCGCCTCAGCCGCGGTTCGCGGCTGGCGTTCCTCTAATTCTTTCGATGTAACCACGCCCACGGCGGCCGGGGCTTTGGCCACCTCCTCCGGCGTTCGCGTGGCCGTGACCACGATCTCCTTCATCGTGAACTTGGGGACATTGGTCGTGTCTGCCTTCTGGGCGAACCCCGGACAAGAGAAGAATGCCAGGCTCAGCGCCGAGGCCGCAAGCGATCTTAAGGCGGTCGGTCTGACTGTCATCATGAGTTTCTCCTCGTAAAAAGCATTTCCCGGTGGAGAGAGCGATGTGAGCTGAAGAAAGGGCCTAAAAGGGCTCGCGCCCTGAAAGGACGAGAGGAGAAAGGGCGGGAGGACCCCGCCGCAGAAGGAGCACAGTAATTTGGCCGTAACGCAGATGATGGCTGGGTTCGCGGATCTCGGGAAGACACGGAGAGCGCTGATCTACCCAGAGCCGTGCGAAGCTCAAAAGGTCGCCCGCAGGCCGGACCGACCCTTGCAGGAACGTACACCGCTCCAGCGAAGCAAAGCAGAAAACCGCCTCATACTCGGAATCGTCCTCTTCCATGGTGGGAAACCTGGGGAGGGGAAAGTACTCCGCAAGGGTGCTGTAGGTTGCTCCGCAGAGACTTGCCAAAAGGAAGAAGAAGACGAGCCCACGCAGCAGGCGCTGAGATTTGATGAGCTTACAAACCACGATATAGCATTATAAACGAAAGCCCCCCCGGATGTCAACCCTGGGAGGCTTGCGAATCGGCTGCGCGGTCAAAACTTGAAAGCGGCCCGGGTGAGGGCCTCGTTTCTTCAGTCCACAATCACAACCTTCTTAGCAACCCGCCTCTCCCCCGCGGTCCACAGGCAGAAATAGACCCCGGGTCCAGGGCCGGGGCCGAACCCATCCCACTCCAGCTCATGATGCCCGGCCGCCTGCCTCCCCAGCTCGAATCGCCGCACCCTCTGTCCGGCAACGTTGAAGACCTCCATGACCACCGGGCCGGGCCGGGACAGCCAATAGCTGAAAGCGACCTTTCCGCGAGAGGGATTGGGGTAGGCACTCACCCTGAATGAAGGGTCTTGAGGTACCCCCGAATCCTCCCCTTTCTCCGTCCCCACGGGAAACCACTCGTAGGCCCCCATGTCCGGCGCGGCTCCGATATAGCGGTCGTTGAGTCCCGGGATCAGGATGCCTCCGTCAATGGCCGGCGAGCCTGTCTGAATCTTCAGGTTCAGGAGCTTGGAGTTCGGAGGATACCCCGGAAGCCGGGTTGTATTCAGGAGCGGGTCCCCCCACCGGCCATGGGCCTCCTGCCCCACCGTGGAGCGGAAACTCGGCAGGTCCGTGTAGCGGGTGTTGTTCAAGGGGTCCCCATAGGTGCACACCCATTTGTAGGCATACGTTGGATCGGTCTGGCGGGTGCTGTACATCAGGTCGTAGTCGAAGCGGTCATTTCGGTGATAATTGCCGCTGGTGTATATGTCCCCGTTGTAGACCCGTCCCCGGCCGTAGAAGAGATTGTTCGTGTAGGTGAAGTCCTGCTGCACCGCAGGCTCACCACAGTACAGGCAGTATTCGCTTCCGCAGTGCTGTGGGCTGGACCGCGCCTTTTCCATCACCGTGTTGTGGTAAAAGAGAACCTTTCGGAAGATGCCCGCCACCCCGGTGTTCTGCTTCAGGCAGCCA
>Ga0315274_10014134_pt1 | contig 11331 bp, 17 predicted proteins | sample YL17G02_20_MG_FD_203700 | JGI IMG/M metagenome (GOLD analysis project Ga0315274, IMG submission 203700) | Sediment microbial communities from Yellowstone Lake, YNP, Wyoming, USA - YL17G02_20 | ecosystem: Environmental > Aquatic > Freshwater > Lake > Sediment | place: USA: Wyoming | collected...
AGCAAATTTTATGGAAATCGCAACAACGCAGAATTCAGGTGCTTTAGATATTGGAACACTAAGTAATCGCTCAGGTGATATAAACATTAACACAGGAGCAACAAGCACTGCCCCTGTAAATATCTCATCAGGTACAACCGCAAACGCAGCTATTACAATTGGGTCTGCTACATCAACTACACAAACGGCAACTCATAACGCAATCTCAACATTTACGAATACTTTGACTGCTTCAGCAGGAATTACAGTTAAAAATGGTGCTTCAGCTCAAACAGCAACTCTAACTCAAAATGCTACAACTTTAGATGTGATTGGTTCGGGTGATATATCTATAAAACCTACAAATGATTTTAATGTTGTTACTGGAACAGGCAAAAATATTACAGTCTCAACGCCTTGTACTTCTCTTCTTCCATCTAGTCAAACATATACTACTGGGACTTCAAATACGGGTTCTTATATTGCTTTTTCATCACCTACAACATATATATTAGGTACTTCAACACAACCTTCTTTAATCATGAGCGGTGGATTTGGAACTATTTATGGTTGGCAATTTACAAGAGGAGGAACAGCATTAGCAGCAATTAATAGGATAAACTCTCAAAATACAGCAGATACGTGCTATTTAGAAGTGAATGAAGGACAGAATATTACACTAACAGATGGGGCAACATCAATTACAGGTAATTTTTTATTAAATCAAACAAACACAACAACATCAATGGGAACAACTCAAATAGGGTACACTGTGGAAAATACAACACGCTCAACAGACGCAGCCGCAACACAAGTGAGTAATGGAGTTACAAAAAACATATTATCATTTACGCCATTAAAGGGAATATGGGTAGTTAGTTTTAATTGGAAACTAACCGCAAATACATCAGGTGGTTCAGGAACTGTTGATGGTTGGGAGGTATGTTTATCAGCAACAACTGCTTCTATGACAGAGTATAGAAGTTTTAATGCTTTAAGAGAACTCAATGATGCTCTTGGAGGAACTGGAGGGGTTCGTGATAGAGGCAATTTATCGGGTGTAATAAACGCAGATGGAGCAACAGCATATTATATAAATACGAATATTCGTTTTAGTGGGTTAGCAGCACCTAATACAGTATATCTCGCAATACCAATGCTTACTTATACAAGAATTGGTTAAGAGATGCTTTAAATTCAGCCGCCTTCTTATTAAGTTTTTCAAGTTTTAATTCAATAGCCCTGCGGCGCTTTTCGACACAATTCATCTTTCTAGGTCTGCTTTTTTTCTTGCTTTGCTGAGGCTCGATTTCTTCGATAATTTTGCTTTCTGTTTCTGTTTCATTTGTTAGTACATCTTCTATTTTTTTGTTGGTTTTGCTAAAGAATGGTCTACCTCGGATTTTGGGTGTAGTATCACCGTTACGTTTAGTATTAATATAATACAAATGTTTCACTAGTGCTTTATGGTCTATTTTTTTAAACATATCATATCTAGCTTCATTCGACAGAAAGGTCGGCATTTAATGTATTATGAGATTATTTATTTATAAATAAATCTATATATAATAATATAAACTAACAAATGGATACAGAAAAGAAAAAAAGAAACAGAAAAGAATATCAAAAAGAATATTATATTACTAATCGTGAAAAGGCACTGAAATATTCACATGAATATTACTCCAAAAACCGTAAAACTATATTGCCAAAACTAAAAAAATACAGTGAAATATATAAGGCTGTAAACCGTGAAAAAATAAACAAGCACGCCCGTGAAATGTATTGGATAAAAATGGGCAAAGAACCGCCGAAACCCAAACCGTCAGTCATAATGAAAACACTAGATACTATTAAAAAACCAAAAATAAAAGATTTGACAAAACTTCAAAAAAAAACACACGACATTGAAACAGCACTGGCTGACCTACTGGTTAAGAAACAAGAATTTATTTTGAAACTGGATGCTGAAAAGGGGTAAGGCACAGGCAAAAAAATAATTTGTTAATTTTAAACTATAAAATATAAAGATATATATATACATATGAGCATTATAGACACATTACAACACTGGTTGTATTATTTGACATGTTGCTGTTTTTCACCGTGTAGCATTCGATGTTAAAAAATATAATATTGTAAAAAGTAATTTAAATATTATATTTAACAATATTATATATTATGGAAGAAATTTGGAAACCAATCGGTATTGAAAAATATATGATAAGTAATTTTGGTAATGTAAAAGGTAAAAATGGAGAAAAACCCTTGAAGCCGCAAATTATTGGAAACGGACATTTTCAGGTCTGTATTGCTGAAAATGGTGTAAGAAAATTTATATTAGTTCACCGTTTAGTAGGGCAGCATTTTTTAGAAAAACCAACTGCTGATAAATGTTTGATAGACCATATAGATAGAAACAAAATAAATAATCATGTATCTAATTTGCGATGGGTATCTCATCAGGAGAATTCTAACAATAGATTTGATAGTAGAGAGCCAACAGAAAAGGTATTAAAACAAAGAGAATATCAACGCAATTACAGGTTAGAAAATGTTGACAGATACAAAGCATTACAGGCTAAATATGTCCAAAATGGACAGAAAGCAAAGTTAATGGAAGCCGACAGAAATATATCAAAAGAATTATTAAAAAACCAAAATTAAATATGTTTAGCAAAATTGACTTAAATATATTTTGTTATATTATAGTAACGTTAAAATGCCTTTAACCAGTGAAGCACAAAAACGAGCAAATAAAAAGTGGCGAGAAAATAATAAAGAAAAATACAATGAAATATGTTTAGAAGCATCGAGGACCCATTATTTAATTAATAAAGAAAGAATTAGCGAATATAAGAAACAATGGTATCAAATAAAAAAGCTGAAATTAAAAGCTATTGAAAATGAAACAAATCTAGGAGATTTGATTTAAATATAATTATTATATTAAAGCGTTTTGACTTAAATATAATATTACAGTAATATATAAGAATGACTTTACGAGTTACCAAACAACTGAAAATGGATATGGATAATCTAGGATATGAAAGTCTAATTAAGGATACACTGGGTTACAATTTTGTATCACTTATGAATGAATTTAGTGACGTCGATGATATGACACATGACCAATTACGTAGACACATTGAAAGACTGAATAATGATATGATACGATTTAAAAATCAGCTACTGAAAAAAATAAATGAAGAATTGTATTTCTTCAACAACTGCTACAATATTCAAAAGTACATTAATGAATTAAAGAAACACGCTGAAGCTAGTGATACTAAATTGTTGTATAAGTATTACATGTCTTATTATAAAGATGTTATTGATTTACTTACTTACAGATATGAAGGACTAAAAACACAGACACTGGAGAAAAATAAGAAACACATGAAGGACCACGCTAGTGAAGAAATCATCTGTGACTGTGGTGCGTCTGTCTGTAGAAGGCACATTGCTAGACATAGAAAGACAGAAAAACACTTACATAATATGCCTATTCTAGATACTATATAATTTATTTCTTTCTTTTAGTAGAGAGAAGGGGAAGGAGAAGGCACGCTCAAAAAAATTCCATGACAGGGGAAACCGTATAAAAAACACAAATTGGACAAACTTGTTTGTCCAAAATACATTCTTATAAAAGCCAGCCCAATGTTACAAAATAATTTTTTTGGCGAAATCTTCCCCCTTTTGAATTAAATATATCAAAACAATTTAAATATTTATTGTTTTGTTATGATAGTAAGGTAACAAATGGGTGTAATATTTTTATTAAAATGTAAAACAGAAAATTATCAATATATGGGCTATACAATAAGATTATTCGACAAATATTTTAGTCACTTAAGAGGTAGAGTGAATAAAAATAGACTAAGAGAAAAAGGAAAACCAACATTAATAGATTACATAAGTGAAAATGGAGGTATAAATAACTGGGAATATATTATATTATTTAATGAAGCAACAGGTTCTATAGATGAATTAAAAAATAAAGTAAAAGAATTAAAAAAAATATATATATCGAATATTAATTAATTAAGACGTTTTGACTTAAATATAATATTTCCATAGTATATAGAATGGACGCCCAAACTAGCGCAATGTTTTTACAACTGATGGCTCAAAACCAACAATTAATGACACAATTGATGTCACAAAATGCTAACAATAATGTATCTTTAACCGGTGCTAAAAAGACCCACAAAACACTCGATGATATGACCCCCATAAATATCACAGATTTTCTTGATGATTTTGATTTTATATCATTAAATGACCTACATGCCACGACATTGCCTGAATTTTATTGTAACAATATTTTTAACAATTTAAACAAATATGAGCCAAAAGACAGCCCATTACAACTAATCGACAAAAAACGCAAAAAGATGTCCTACTGTCATGAAGGGCAGTGGCTCAAAGATGATAAATGGTTCACTATAATTTATAACAAAATCTTCAAATACTATTGTAGCAAATTGTCGGAGATTAAAAAGAAAACAAAATACGGTTACATTCATGAAGCAGATGAATTTTCTGATGAAAAAGACATCGATGAAATTCAGTCACTGATTGGCAAGTTTTTCGATGTAACAAAATATCCATTTTCTGTTTTGAAAGAAAAAACAATAACAAGACTGTCAACCAAAATGACAGTAGAAATTGATGAATAAGTATTGTATTATATTTAAGTCAAACGCACTTAAATATTATACTTTTTAATCTAAAGTTGAAGCAGTCAACTCAATAAAATCATAATTTTGTTTTAAAACATTGGCTCGCTTTAAATATTCACCGTCATTTTCTACCCCTGCTTCTGTAAGACACTCCCAATATTCTAAGGACTGTCTTGTAAAATTCATATATTTTTCTTTGTATTTTGGCAGCAATTCTTTTTTATTGTCGGATATTGCCTTATAAATTAATTTCTCAATTGCGCACATATTTATATCTGCTGATTTAATCAAAGCACGAATACCATATACATCACGGAGACATTGTTCATTTTCTAAATTTCTTGCGTTTTTCATCCAGTGTTCCCTAGACCCTACATGTGATGTAAGTCTTTTTTCTACGTCTGAATCTATTAATAATCTATTGTATAAGGTGGTCATTTTCGTTCTTTAAGTTGGTTTGTTATATATATTATAAAATGATTTAAAGAGCCTCAAAATATTTCAATTTTTTTTATTCTTAAAAAATAAAAAAAGTTAGCCCTTGATGGTTACAGGGTATCGCTTCATAAATGCCTTATGGTTAAGGTCTAATGATGTAGTGTCGCCCCACAAAAGCCACCTAGATAACGCACCGGCACTAAAAGGGTCATCAAAATTCTCCCTGACTGAGTGGCGTTTTATATAATTATCCCGCTTCAAATTGTCCCCTTCATCGATGTAAGTGGTTCCGACATCGCTGCCAAAATGAACTACTTTGCCGTTTTTATATGTCGCCATGAACCGCTTGCCTTTGCGTGTAGAATTTTCAATTAACATTTATATTATGTATAAATATTAATTATTTTTTGATTAAATGCGTTGCATCAATTTTTGCCGCTTTGCCGCCCATTACAGCGCTGTAGACCCTCGCCGCCGCCCACTGGTCTGCTGATTTCACAGATGGTCTTACACTGGCTGGATTGGTTTTAAAAGCGCCGACACCCTTATTAAAAATGGTCTGTAGTCCCGATTTTTTGTAATTTGTGATTTTTGATATATCACCTATACTGTGTGATGAACTTGGTGTAAACCCATATTTCTTATTAAATTTTTCTTTGTATGTTAGAACCATTTTATACTAACAAAATAATATTTTTTATTTCACCTTTTTAGCCCTAGTTTTCTTCAAGGGTGGATATTTTTGTTTCCAAAATGTGTCCCATTCTAGGGTCTCCCAATCAGGCTGCCATGACTGAAAACTTGTCATTTTTGCTTCATTGTCAGCGCTCCAAAATGTGGGTCTAACTAACCCTACATTGTGTGTAAGTGCTAGTTCAGCAATTTTGTCGGCAATTAGTGTCGACATTTCAGCCTCCGCTGTCGGGCTATTATAAAAGAAGATACAGCCATCTGTGATACTTACTAGTGATGTAGGTAACCCTGTGTCAATTAATCCATTCCAAAATTCATCCAATAATTGTTGTGCTATTTCTAAATTTGATTTTGGTTTTGGTTTTTTGTTAGTTGGTTTAGATTTTGGTTTTGGTTTTATAATTTTTATATTACATGGTTCATCAATTCCGACAGGTTGCCATACAGATGTATTATGACCTTCATATGGATTAAGTCCAGTATCTAAATCAAAATAGTCATGTAACTGTGAGCATTGTTCATCATGGTGAATTATAAAATCAGGTATTTCATTTATGAGTATATTCATTTATATATGATGATATTTTAATATCTAATAATTACTGCTCAAAAATTGTAGTGATGGTTCTTGATTTCCCGCACTATCCATTCTTAAAAATTGTGACGAAAAATCGCTTGGAGATGGTGTTGCTATAAAAGGTCTTGCAGCGGCTCTTTCTTCACGTATTAATTTGCGCCGAGCCCGTTCTTCATCAGACTGACCAGCGGCTTTTAATTCACTTGGCACATTAGAATTCATTGGTGTATTAAAAACCGCATCTACAGTAGCAGGGTCATTTTCAGTTTCTGACCCGACAACATAGGCAATTGGTCTAGGTTTGTTTTTCGAGCCTTTTGGTCTGCCTGATTTTTTCACTCCACCGACTTCTTCAGGCACATTCAAATCAATCGGCGCATTAAATACAGCGTTTACAGCAGCAGCATCATTAGCAGGGTTATACACAGGCGCTTCAGCAGCAGCAGCCTGTCGTGGCACACGTGCCACAATTTGCTCCACTAGACTAATGAGGCGAGGGTTTTCGCCGGAGGTGTCACGAAAGGTTTGCGGCACATAAGATGGAGCAGGAGCACTACCGCCACTACCACCGCCACCCGAGCCACCCGATGATTGGACATTAACCTTTACATTGGTTTTGACAATTTGCTTCTGTTTTTGTTTCTGCTTTAAAGGCTTCTTCTTCTTCTTTTTCTCACCTAACTTCGGCATTATAGATTATAATAATATTTTAATAAAATACAATTTGCGGATATGGAGAATTTATTATCGGGGTACTGCGAGATTTTACAATTGGTTTCGGAGCAGGAGGAGGAGCAGGAGCCGGAGCCTTCTGTCTTTTAACATATACAATTTCTTCTTCTTCACTTTCTTCTTCACTAGATGTTTCTACTTCAACATATTTAATAGCCTTCTTCTTTGGAGCTTTTACTGCTGGAGCTGGAGGCGGAGGCGGAGGCGGTTCCGCTTTGTTTAAAACATGAGCAACAGGTTGCTTCTTTGGTTTCTTACCGGTTAAGGGTTTTCTATTTACTGCTTCTGCTAAAAGTATTTCTTTTCTTTTAAGTTCTTCAATAATTTCATCATCATCATCAATGTCACTTGGCACGTCTTCAACACCAAAAGTTTTTTCGATTTGCTTCTTTTGTTTAGCAATCAGGTTCATTTTCTTCTGTAGCGCTGCCTCAGCCATTTGTTCTTTTAAAGCACGTTTAGCGTCCCAGCTTTCTTGTAACTTGGCACGACCTTTTGCTAGATTATCTAGATTTTGTCCCCGATTATCAGGATTGCCTTTTTTTGTTAGTTTAATTGGTTTAGAAGCCTGAATATCATTTACTATTTCTTCTGCTGTTTCAGAAACAGGAGCAGGAGTGTTAACCACATTGTTGACGGCTACCTTTAGCTGTTTCTTTGCTATTTGACTTATTTTAACTTCGGCCATTTATATATATCTCAAATATTTTATTTAGAAATAATTTGAAAAATTAAAATATTATTTAAGAATATAGAATGGATAGAAGAATGGAAGCTGAAGTTAAAAACTTAATGAAACTTGGTTTACCCGAAGATTTTGCTAGATTGTCTGCCGGAGTAAAATTGGGTAATGAAGATATAGTGAATGATGTTTTATATAGTTTATCCGATGAGCAAGAAATGCTAAAGGATGGTATAGCTGATTTTAAAGCAATGAGCATGTCTGCTTTAGAATATGTGCCTGCTGAAATAATAAAGCCTGATGCTTCAAAGGTGATATTTTTTGAAATCAACCAAATAACAAATCAATCAAAACCGATTGAAATACCTCAGGAGCAATCTAGTGATACTGAAAATATAGTAATTGAAATAGGGCCACCGCCCAAGCCAGTATATCGACTGCCAATTGGTAAGACATAAATAATAATATTATGGTATTATAATATGATTAAAACAAAGTCTAGACTATTTAATATTTCATCAGCTACAGGCAGAATGAATGGAGCTTTTTGTTCACAGATACAAGTAGCATTACCTGATTTAACATTTCATTTAGACCACATTCAAAATGCCTACTTTAGTGTAGTTCATGCAGAAGTAGCAAATTCATTCTATATAGTGAATTATACTAACAACCAATTTGTTTTAAATGGTACAACTTACACACTGACCCGAGGCAATTACAATGTCAATACTTTTATTACAATGCTCTTAACCATAATACCAGTAGGGTATTCAATCACATATAATTCAGCATCAACAAAATTTACAATGACAAATGCTTCATCATTCACTATTAATGCTTCATCAATAAATAGCACAGTAAACGGTATAATGGGTTTAGATAAAACAGATTTAACTGGAGCTAGTATAACAATGCCAAATGTTGTAAATTTCATTCCATTACAACGAATAAACTTTAGAAGTAATTATTTTAATTTTGGTTGTTATTCAACGGCCGACGGGTCTAGCGATATCTTTCTGCCACTTCAAAATAATGCTGGACAAAACAGTATTATTAATTATGTTAATCAGACACAAAATAAGTTTTTAATTCAGGACCGCAATATTACTAGTTTTGTTATTAGTGTAACAAATGACCAAAATCAATATATAAATTTCAACGGAGTGGATTGGTTCATGACAATACAAATCGATGTAGATTATTTAGAAGCAGAAAGACCAATGAATGTTTTTGCTTCAAGAAACTTTTTATCAAAATAGAATTTTCGCCCGACTTTAGAAAAATCAAAATTATATTTAATAAAATCTAAGTATTTAATATAATATGTCCGCCACAATGTTCCCGCAATCTGCGATGGGTCTCCCATCATCCCTCAAATTTGATTTGCCTCCGTCGATGTCTGACAGTGCCCGTTCTTACTCCGTCAACGTTGCTCCCGATGGTATTACCTCAGTCGCAGGCACAAATGCTTCGATTACTACCACTGCTGCCGTTGCCCTCCAGTCACCCTTTTCATCCCAAAACGTTTCATTCACAATCCCCTCAGGTATGTCTGATAGTGTGTTTATGGATTGTGCTAATACTACTTTGTCATTCACTTTGACTTACACTGTTTCAACTGCTTTGGCTGCTACCAACGGTGTAGTTAAATTGCTCAGTTCTGCGTCATCCTGGTTCGATGCTTTGACTTTGTATTCTAACAATACTCCCATTGAGACTATTAACCAATACGGTCTTCTAGCAAATTTTCTCTTACAAAACACTGTTAGTTTGAGTGAAAGACAGGGTGGTGTTGGTATTTGTATGGGTGCTGATGTGAATAGTGCTAACGGTATTGACCTTGGCACAACTGCCACGACATTTAGATATAACTTTTGTATTCCCCTTATTTCTGTTATTGGTATTAACACGGATAAATTCTTCCCGATTGGGTCGGTTAACAATATGCAATTAGTGATGACCACTGCTGCTATTACTCCTATTGTTTCTTATAATACTGCTGCGGCAACACCAATTGTTTTATCCCTGGCTCCGACCCTCAGCGAATTTAGACTTAATATGAAATACGTCGACGTTGGAGATGTTGCTGCTCAAATGCTCAGACAGACCCTTCAAGATGGCAAATGGTTCATAAAGTCTTCGACTTACACTAACTCCGCTGTTACCATCCCTACAGGTGCACAGGGTGCCCAGCAATTATTGCTCCAAATCAGAAACAGTTCGGTGAAGTCAGTTTACCATCAATTTGGTATAACAAATACGACCTTAACCCCCAACGGTTATTTCGATGCTATTAACCCTGGTCTCAATTTGAGACAGCTCCAGGTTGGTGGACAGTTCTACCCCAACTACCCCATCAATGATTGTCAGCGTCCTGCTGAGGGTTATTGTTATTTGATACAATCACTTGGTGGCTCCATCCCTAAGTCTTATGGTACAGTTGTTGGACGTGAAATGTATAACACTGTTGCTGGTATTGCTGCTGTCCCTTCTAACTCCGATACTTATGTTGTTCTACCAACTGCTAACTCCCGTGCTGCTCCTGTTGGTTCTGATAACGGTGCTCAGGTTATTACATCATTTCCCTCCAGTGCTTTCTATGGCTATGACTTAGAAAAGTCTAGTGGTATTTTGTTCCAAGGTATTAATACCCGTGCGTCTCCTCCCTTCCTCAATCTTAATCTTTCGGCTGCTACTACTGCTGCTATTACTTGCCAAGCGTGGGGATATAGCGATGTAGTCTTACAGATTGATTATGAAAGTAAACAGGTTACGGCTTTTATTTGAGACCTTTTAAGACCTAAAAGGACTTAAAGATAACTTGCTTGTAATATATATAAAATGATATACATAATCTACAAAATCTATTGTTTGGATAATCAAACCAACTATACTTATATTGGTCACACAAAATGTTTAGTTACTCGCAAGTCTGCTCACAAATCAGATTGTTGTAATTCTCATAAAGCGAATTATAATTTTCCATTGTATCAGACAATTAGACAATATGGTGGCTGGGCTAATTGGTCCGTGAGCCCGATTGAAAAATTAGATTGTGATTTAATGGAAGCAAAAGTGAGGGAGCAATATTGGATAGACCAACAAGAAAACAAATTAAATATTAAAGCAGCATTTATTACAGAAGAAGACGCAGCAGCAAAAGCAGCAGCAAGTGAAAAAGCATATCGTGAATTACATAAAGAAGATAGAAAAGCAAAACGAAAAATATATAACGCAGCAAATAAAGAAAAAATAGCCGCAGATTATACTGCTTGGTATCAAGCTAATAAAGAAAAACGAAAAATATATAATGCTGAATATCAAGCTAAACTAAAAAAAGAAAAAGACCAAATTAAAAATCAGACCAACTAACAAAAGTGCTACTGGACCGGCCACCCAGTGAGTGCGGCGTTAACCAAACTTTGACGGATTAACTCTTTTAACTTAACTTTTATGTCAATTTCCAATTTAACAACTTAACACATCAATAAAAATATTTTTATTTATATTTTAACCTCTTAACCAGCACTTTTATGTAA
>Ga0315274_10014136_pt1 | contig 11330 bp, 8 predicted proteins | sample YL17G02_20_MG_FD_203700 | JGI IMG/M metagenome (GOLD analysis project Ga0315274, IMG submission 203700) | Sediment microbial communities from Yellowstone Lake, YNP, Wyoming, USA - YL17G02_20 | ecosystem: Environmental > Aquatic > Freshwater > Lake > Sediment | place: USA: Wyoming | collected...
CTCCAAAGCTGCGAGATCCGGCCCTCCCGGGGGGAATGAAATTCGTCTAGCAGGACGGGCTCGTCACCCAAGAAAAAGGATGCGAGAAATTGAACCATGGCGGAATCGCCGCCCGGGTTGAAACTCATTGATATCGCTGTCTCCGGAAAAAACGCAGCCCATCCGGAGGCCTCCCGCCTCACCGTTCAGAGCTGCCGGCCTGATGCGCTTGGTCGCTGATTGGCTTTCCAATTTCGTAAAGGAAGTCGGGGGGAAAATCGGCATTATTTGGCCAAACAATCGTGTCGATGTCTCGATTGACCTTGAACAGCCTGAAGTATCCGAGATCTTTCAGCGGTTCGAAAACCGGGCCGTCCAAATGTTCCGAAAAATCCACCATGCGGACCTCATTATTTTCAAACCTGATCCTCAGCTTATATTCATTGTGGTATGTTGCGTCTAAAATGTAATGCCTGCGTCACCTCTCAGACTAAGGGCTCGATCTTCTGAAGATCTTCTTTTCGTTCCGCTCGTCTCCAATTATCCATCAATTCTTCTCTATGCTGAAAAGCCCACTCAAGAACCAGGGAGACGACCCGTGGGGGCAATCCCCCTTCGATCAGTCTTAAGTCTTGAATCGAGAAGGCTGCTCTCTGGTCTCCGTACTTGGCCTGGAAATGGGGCGGGGCGTGCTCCTTGAAGAACATCGCGATCACAACACCCAAAAATCTGCTTATTTCAGGCCTGCCTCATCCCCTGCTGTCTTCTTTCTCCGCACGTACTATAATTCAAAGAAGGCCTAAGCTCAACGGTTACATCCCGCAGCGGATCGAGGTCAAGAACAGGGAGCGCAGAAACCAGAAAGGGCAACTATGGACCTGCCCCCTGATTAGGCACATTTTTAGGCACAAAGGCACTCCCCGGGCCTGAGAAAAAGCAGCTATCTGCCTGAGAATAAATATGATAAGAAAGATTTTTTGTCTTACAGCTACCTTCACACGGTAGGAGTCGGAGGTTCGAATCCTCTATCGCCCACCATTTTCTTATCAGCAACTTGTATAATTCCACGACTCGGTAAAACAAGAGATGTGTCCAAATTCGGGTTGGGAAGCTGGTTTACGACCGTCTGGAGGTACTTATCAGCCAGGTGAGCATAGATTTCTGTAGTTTTGCCGGACTTGTGGTCAAGGAGAAGTTGGACCGCCCGAAGATTCCCGCTACTTCCACTCGCTGCCGGGGCCTCGTCGCGCCCGGCCTATCTCGCCTCCGCCTGCGACCCCAAGGGGCCAACCGCGGATAGCCCCTGCTGCTTTGCCCGCGTGGCGAGCTCCACGCCGTATGCGAGTGCGGCCGGGCTGAGGAGCGGACGCGCCTCGGCGGGTCGCCCCAGCAGCAGGAGCAGGCTCGCCTTGACCGAGGGGCCTCGGGGCATGAGCAGGCGCTCCAGGTCGCGGGAGAGCCCCTCTTCCCAGAGCTTCACCGCACCGCGGAAGGCGGGAGAGTTTATCCGGGATATGTGTCGGATGTTGTCACCGACCTCGCCCTGGAATTTTTGGCTAACCGACCCGGAGGGAATCCCTTTTGTTTGCTATACCACCACAAGGCGCCGCATGATATGTGGGAGTATGTTCAAAAACACGCGCATCTTTATGAGGATGTTGATATACCCGAGCCGGCTAATCTTTTTGATGATTACCGGAATCGCGGAGAAGCCATAAAACGGGCCACCCAGAAAATCGGAATGGAGGAAACCTTATTCCTGCATAATACCCAAGGCAACCAGTTTTCGGATGTCCGGGCCAAAATCGGGAAATTGGATCCCGTTGAGCGGAAAAGAAAGGCCTACCAATATTTTATAAAAGCCTATCTGCGCTGCGTGGCATCATTAGATGAAAACGTCGGCCGGGTGCTGAATTATCTTGATGAGTCCGGCCTAGCCGGCAATACGATCGTGATTTATACTTCCGACCAGGGCGTTTTCCTGGGAGAACACGGGCTATTCGATAAACGGTTCATGTATGAAGAGTCGATCAGAATGCCCTTTCTAGTCCGATATCCGAAGGACATCAAGGCGGGAAGTGTAAATAATGATATCATTCTGAACATCGATTTTGCTGAGACTTTGCTGGATTACGCTGGGCTCTCGATCCCGAAAGATATGCAAGGGAGAAGCCTGAAGCCCTTGTTCCGCGGTGAAAACCCGATTAACAGGGTCAGGACGAGGAAGAGACCGAGGACGAGGAGGCGTCTTTTCATGGCCGGCGCGGACTCTTTTATATATAAAACGGTCTTTCTTGTAAAGGAAGCCGGGAGCGGCTCCGGCGCGGCGCCTTATTTTCCTTCGATCGTCTTTCCGTCCACGCCGATATAAGGCTTGAGGTTCGTTTCAAGAAAAGCCCAAATCCTGTTCCACGAATCGCGCTGGGGGGGCGTGTTCTGGGGGGCGGTCTTCTCCTTATTGACCAGCCGGTCGAACGAATGCCCGCCGGGCGGATCGACATAGATCTTCGTCTCGGCCAATTTCGGAATGTGGTACTGCAGGGCGTAGATCATGAACTGGTCCTCGACGAAATTGACGTCCTGGTCGTTCGTCGCGACATGGACCATGACCGGAACCTTGATCTTGTCCACCTGATAGACGGGCGAGCGCTCGATGTAAACGGCCTGTTTTTCGTGAACCTGTCCGCCGATCCGTTTCTCCGTGGCGAAATCCGCCGTGTAATCCGGCCCTTTGTACGACAGCCGAAAGACGAGATTCGTCACGGGCACTCCGGCGTAGCCGCATTTCAGGATCGCGCCTTGGTCGCGGATCAGAGAATGGAGGGCGATGAATCCGCCATGGCTCCAGCCGATGACGCCGATCCGGTCCATATCTACGGCCGCGACGTTGGCCTTCAGGTACTCGACGGCGCTCATCACATCGTCGATCTCGTATCCGCCGTAATCGATGGCCTCGTAGAACGCGGCCCCGTAACCCGTGCTGCCTCGGTAATCGGGGGCGATCACGACATAGCCCCGCTCGACGGCTTGCCGGACAAAAGGAATGAAGGATGAGGAGAAGCTGTTGTGAACGCCGCCGTGGACCCAGATGAGGGCCGGGTGTCCTTTCGGCCCTCGCGGGGTGAGGGGCTGAAAGAGATACGCGGGAATCTGAAGCCCGTCCGCGCCGCTGGGATAGGCCGTTTTTTTGAAATCGACCGCGCCTTGGCACAACTGGGCGATGAGGTCGTCGTCCTTCTTGTTGTTCTCCATGTCCGTTTTGGCCTGGGCGTCCGGGAGCTTCGCCCGCATTTCGAAATATTTCGTCTGGAGGTCGCGGATCTGCCGGCGGAGCTTGGCCATCTCCTGCTGCTCGGGAGTCAGCGGAGGGCTCTTGACTTGCGCCTGGGGCGGCGCTTGGGCCTGAGCTTGGGATTGTTCCTGTGGCGCGGAGCGCCCGGACCGGGCGGCGAAAATCGGGCTCGATATGAGGACGAGGGCCGCGGACGCGACGGCGGCCGCCGCCAGGAGTCTTGCCGCCGTCCGGCGAATATGTGAAATCTTGAAGCGCATGGAAACCTCCTTTTGTCGTGTTCCGTCGAAAATCCTATCGTTGGATGCCCGGCCTGTCAAGAACGGTCGGATGCCCGGCCGGCTAAAAGCGGCGATCGACGGTTTTGGCCTTCCGGAAATGATGAGAGGATTTCAGCCAAGCCGTTCCTTCAGCCTGGTGGCGTAGCGGCGGCTGATCACATAGGGCTCCTCGACTCCTTTGAGATAGACCCGGAAGGAGTAATTGAACCATTCCTCGATCCTCTCGATGAATTCCATATTGATGACCGTCGAGCGGTGGATCCGGATGAAATTCTGCATCGGAAGCCGCGTTTCCCATTCCTTCATCGATTTAAGCGCCAGGCCTTTCGTCCCGTCGGAGCTTATAACCTCGGAGTAATCCCCGGCCGCGCTGATGGCCAGAATGGCCTTGACCTTCAAAAATTTAAAATGCCGGCCGAGCATGAGAAAGAGCCGGTCCTCATAATCGAGCCGCTGGGTCCGGGTTCGTGTCTCCTGATCTCGAGATTCCAGCTTCTCGAGGGCTTTGGCCAAGCGATCGGGATTGACCGGCTTGAGCAGATAATCCAGGGCGTTGACCTCGAAGGCCCGGATGGCGTACTCATCGTAGGCCGTGACGAAGATGATGTGGGCCTCGATATCGGTTTTTTCCAGCAGGTCGAATCCCGAGTCTCCCGGCATCTGAATATCCAGAAAAATGACGTCCGGATTCAGTTTTTGGATGGCCTTGACGGCCGAAGGCACGCTGTCGGCTTCTCCGATAACCGAGACCTGAGCGTATGGACGGAGAAGAGAGATCAGGTCTTTCCGGGCCAGCCGTTCGTCATCGACGATCAGGGCGTTAAAATGCTTGGCCATCCGCCTTCCCCGAAGATGCTCGCAGCTCCAATTGTACCTGAACGCCGTCCTCCTTTTCAAAAATATCGAACCGATAGCGGTTGGGAAAAGCGTTGTCGAGCCTGCGGCGCACATTCTCCAGGCCTGTTCCCGTGCCGGCGCCCGCCTTGTCCCTGTCCCCGGCTGGTTCGATCCATTTCCCGGTGTTTGAGACTTCCATGCGCAGGACTCCGTCCCGGACGATGGCGTTCAGATGAATGATGAGAGGCATGGGGCTGGTGCGCATTCCGTATTTGATCGCATTTTCGACGAGAGGATGGATCAAAAAACTCAAAACCGGGAATTCGTCGGCCTCGGGTTCAATATCGCAGAGCACCTCGAGCTTATCCTCATAGCGTTTTTTTTGGATGGCCAGATAATGTCGAATGGCCTCCATTTCCTCCTTGAGCGGAACGTCGGAATAGCTTTTGCTGACCAGGGAGTACCGCAAAAATTCGGAGAGTTCCGTGATCATTTCCCTCGCCTTGGCTTCATCCTCGTCGATGAGGGCCCGGATGGAGTTCATGGAATTGAAGAGAAAATGGGGATTCAGCTGGTGCCGCAGCATCTGGAGCTGGGCTGTCTGGGCCAAGGAATTCGCTTGCTCCGTCCTCCGTTCCTGCTGTTTCCATTCCCTCCTGATTTTTATCCCAAAATACAAAGACGTCCATCCCAGGAGCGGAGTCCCTCCATTAAGCAGGTAAGAAACATAGACCTGGCTGAAGGGCATCTGCGGCTCTTGAGGGTGAGGGACGAAAAGACTGATCACGAGATCGATCCCCAACCAAAGATTCGTCCCGATGAACGACGCCGCCATCGCCGTCAACATAGCCTGTTTCAGCGGGCGCTCGTGAAAACGGGTTTTTTTATAGAAATAGCGAAGGGGAATACAAGTCAGAAATCCGCCGATGAACGGTAGCATTAAAACCAAAAGTCGGGAGATATCCGTCCATCCTCCCCTATAGGAGATGATCGCCGCCGAGCCCATGTAGGCCAGCCATCCAAACACGTGCAAAATCCAGAACGCCGACCCGGGCCTATTCCGCTTATGGATATCCATCGGCGATTATCTCCGGATGTCCTTGTCGATAACCAGACGGGCGTGGATGAAACCCTCTTTTTCGAAGATGTCCAGGTGATGCGTTCCGGGATAAGCGTCCGCCAAACGCCGGCGGATGTTGTCCAGCCCTTTCCCGATGACGCCATCGCTTTTCGGCCCGGCAGGCTCGATCCATGATCCGGAATTGATGATTTCAAAATGAAGACTCTCCTGCCGGATTCGAGCTTTGATTTGAATCTTGAGGGGCATGGGGCTAGTGCTCATGCCGTATTTGACGGCGTTTTCCGCGAGCGGATGGAGGAGAAAGCTCAAGATGGGAAATTCTTCAGTGGCCGGGTCGATATCCAGCGAGACATCTAGATTGTCCTCATACCTCATTTTCTGGATGTTGAAGTAATGGCGAACGGAATCGATCTCGTCTTTGAAGGGGACGTTCTTATAGTTCTTGCTGACCAGCGAATAGCGCAGGAATTCAGAGAGCTCGGTGATCATGGTTTTGGCCGATGGCTTGTCTTCAGAAATCAGGGCCCGGATGGAGTTAAGAGCATTGAACAGAAAATGAGGGTTCAATCTGTATCGGAGCATTTGTAGCTGCGCGGTCTGGGCTAAAACCTGGGCTTTCTCGGCCCGGGCCTTTTCCCCCACCCATTCCTGCCAGAATTTTATCCCGAAATAGAGGATGCTCCATCCGATGATCGGTGTTGACCACCACATGACTCTCTGCAAATAATACATCAGGGCGAGATTCTCGTTCAGGGCTCCCGTTCCCGAGAATGGAATCTTGAATATGTCTGACAGCCAAATCGTGAGATTCGCTCCCAGGAAGGAAAAGACGATGGCCAGGAACGATAGAGACAAGATCGAACGGTCCCGGAGCTTGATTCTTCCGTAGAACGAACGGAGCAACAAGGTCGACAAAAAACCGGCGAGCGCGGCCGTAGCGTATCGGACGACGATGGACGTCGTCAGAATCCCCCGCACTTGATAGTACAGGAGGCTGAAGGCGAGGAACAGAATCCATCCGGACGTATGAAGAATCCAGAACAGACGGTTTTTACGATTCAGATCGATCGGCGTTGTCGCCCTCCTAGGTCCTCCGGCGCTGTCGAATAGAATATCAGATTTCCTTTTCATTGTAATGGGCCTTCATGCTTCGAAGCCCGCGCTCGTCCTTCATGGGATTGAATACATGAGGCCCGACCGTCAGAGAAGTCCTAATAGATGAGCGGTCGAAACAGCCGACGAGCGGTCGCTGGGCAGGCTTCGGATGTTTCTTGAGGGGGGGCCAACCTGTCGGTACGACTCGAACATTCATCACCTCCTGGCCCGCCTGATCATCCTGGAGCGCCCCCTGTGCCTTGCCGGACGGACGAGCGGCCCCGCCGAGACAGCCTGTCCTCAGCGGGGCACTCCGCCCACACTCGGTCGTTCGTCGACGAAGCCGACCGTTCATCGAAGAGGATTTTACCCCGTTTGATGTCCGGCCCTATCATGACATCCTCGGCCGAGACCGGGTGTCCGGCCGGCGGTTATGATCCTGGATCTTGGAGGTCTTCATGAAAAAATTCGCACTCGTTGTCATCGTCACCCTTCTCCTCTTGTTGGCGCTTTTCGCCGCGGACGACACGAAACTCCTCCGCATGCCGGACATCAACAAGAACCTGATCGTCTTCGTCTATGCCGGCGATGTCTGGTCGGTTCCCGCCGCGGGCGGCGAGGCCAAGCGATTGACATCCCACATGGGGCTCGAGGCGTTTCCAAAAATCTCTCCCGATGGCCAGTGGATCGCGTTTTCCGGGGAATATTCGGGAACCCGGCAGATATTCGTCATGCCTTCAACCGGGGGAACGCCTCGTCAGCTCACGTACTACAACGATGTCGGGGTCCTTCCGCCCCGCGGCGGCATCGACAACTATCCTCTCGATTGGACGCCGGACGGCCGAAAGATCCTCTTCCACGCCAACCGAACCCCTTATGGCGAACGCATGGGTAAATATTTTCTTGTTGGGCTCGACGGCGGGCTGGAAACGGCCCTCCAAATTCCCGAAGCGGGCGGCGGGACGTTTTCCCCGACGGGCGCTGAAATCGTCTACACGCCCATTTCCCGGGAGTTCCGGACCTGGAAGCGCTACAAGGGCGGCCGGCAACAGGATGTCTGGATTTATGACCTCAAAAACGACACATCCAAGCGGCTGACGGATTTCGGAGGATCGGACCTCCATCCGATTTGGCATAAGGACAAAATTTATTTCGTCTCCGACCGCGACCTCGTCCTGAACATTTACGCCTATGACCTCAAAACGGCCAAGATCGCCAAGATCACCGACCATCGCGATTATGATGTTCTCTGGCCGTCGGGCGAAGGCGGGCTCGTGGCTTACGAAAATGCCGGCCACATCTATAAGCTCAACCTCGACACCGGAAAGTCCGAAAAAGTTGCGGTCAATATCCGCTTCGATAATCCAAACACGATTCCGTATTTTAAAGCCGTCGCCGACACGATCGGCGGGGTGGACATATCGCCCAAGGGCAAGCGCGCCGTCTTCGAAGCCCGCGGCGATATTTTTACGGTCCCGGCCACGGAAGGCATTACTTACAATCTGACGAACTCCCAGGGCGTCCGGGAGGTCTATCCGGCCTGGTCGCCCGACGGGCGCTATATCGCCTATGGCTCGGATAAAACCGGGGAGTATGAGATCTATCTCGTCGACACTGTTGAAAACAATAAAATGACGCAATTGACGACGGGAAGCACAGCTTGGAAATTTCAGCCCGTCTGGTCTCCCGACAGCTCGATGCTCGCTTTTACGGATCGGAACCTCAAACTTCAGGTGATCGACGTCAAAACAAAAAGCGTCAAGGCCGTCGACAGCGCCCGCCGGGTCGAACTCGCGGACTTCAGCTGGTCTCCCGACTCGAAATGGCTGGCCTACTCCAAGGACGGCGACAACGCTCAACCCGCGATCTGGGTCTGTTCTCTCGAGACGGGAAAGACGCATCGGATCACCGACGAAATGTTCAACAACTTCGGGCCGGTCTTCTCCAAATGCGGGAATTACCTTTTCTTTCTCTCTCTCCGGGATTTCGAACAGACGTTCTCGAGCTTCGAGTTCAATTATATCGTCAAGGATGCCACGCGCATCTATGCCGTCGCCCTGACGAAAACCGCGCCGCCGCTTCTCCCGGATAAAAACGACCTGGAGGAGGTCAAAAAAGAAGAACCTGAAAAGAAAGCCGGGGGCGAGGCCAAGCCGGAAGCCAAGCCCGCCGAGAAACCCGGGCCGAAAGACCCGGCCAAGGAGGGAAAGCCGAAGCCGGCAGCGCTCACCATCGATTTCGACGGCATCAACGAGAGGATCGTCGTCCTTCCGCCGGCGCGCGGCAGCTACGGCGGCATCGTTCCGGTTGAGGGCGGCCTTCTCTACTTCCGGGCCGGCGAGCTCCATAAATTCACGTTCGAGGACAAAAAAGACGTCACGATTTTTACCGGCCTCCAGGGCGGGGCCGTGTCCGCAGACGGCAAGAAATTCCTTTATCAGTCCGGGCCGACCTATGGCATCGTCGACATCGGGCCCAACCAGAAAGCCGGCGACGGCCGGCTCAACCTGGACGGCCTGACGATGAAGATCGACCCGATGAAGGAATGGGCCCAGATTTACACCGACGGCTGGCGGATTTTCCGCGACTGGTTTTACGTCAAAAACATGCACGGCGTCGACTGGACGGCGATGCAACAAAAATACGCTAAATGGCTCCCGTCTCTCAGCCACCGGGCCGACCTCGATTTCATCTTCGGCGAGCTCGTCGGCGAGCTGAACGCGGGCCACTGCTATATCGACTGGGGCAATTTTCCGCGCGTTCCGCGCCTGAACGGAGGGCTGCTCGGCGCCGAACTTCAGGCCGACGAGAACGCCGGCCGCTACATCATCAAGAAAATCTACAAGGGCGAGAATTGGAATGCCGCGACCCGGTCTCCGCTCACCGAGCAGGGGATCGACGTCAGGGAAGGCGAATATCTTATCCGGCTCAACGGTCAGGATCTCACGACCAACGACAATCCCTATCAATTTCTCGAGAACACGGCGGGGAAAAGGATTCCGATCGTCGTCAACGGCCGTCCCGTGCCGGAGGGGGGCCGGGAGTATTGGATTCGACCTGTAGCCGGCGAACTGAGGCTCTTCTATCTTGACTGGGTCGGTAGCCGGCGGGCACTCGTGGATAAATTGTCCGGCGGCCGGATCGGCTATTTTCATGTCCCCGACACCGCCGTCGCCGGCAACCGCGAGTTCTTCAAGGGCCTATACGCGTTCTTCAACAAAGACGCCTTGATCATCGACGAGCGTTACAACGGCGGGGGATTCAGCACGGCCGTCATGATCGACATGCTCGGCCGCCGGATCACCGGCTACTGGGCGAGGCGGGGGCTGGACATGATCCAGGATCCCGGGATCGCCCATAACGGGCCCAAGGTCATGCTCATCAACCATTACAGCTCCTCGGGCGGAGACGCGTTCCCCTTCAATTTCCGGGAGCGAAAACTCGGCACGCTCATCGGCACCCGGACATGGGGGGGGCTCGTCGGACAGAGCGGCAACGCCGGCCTCATCGACGGCACGGCCATACGGGTGCCGACCATCGGCATCGTCAACACCCAGGGCGAGTGGACGGTCGAGGGCGAAGGCATTTCGCCGGATATCGAGGTCTGGGACCTGCCGGAGCTCGTCGCCCGGGGTGGAGACCCGAGCCTCGAGAGGGCCATCGCGTTCCTCCTTGAAGAGCTGAAGAAGAATCCGCCAAAGAAGGTTGCGAAGCCCGGAGATCCCGACCGCTCCAAGTGGCACGAAAAAAAGAAATGAGCCGAAGCCGGGCCATAAAAGGGGTTCCCATGAGAGGGATGAAAATCGTCATGAGTCTTGTTTTCTTGTCGTTGAGCTCAGGGATGCAGCCGTCGTTTTTTCAGGAATCATCCGGCCTCTCGAGTCATTCCGTCACGGCCGCTGATATCGTCATCCGGTATATCCAGGCCAGCGGCGGCTCCGAGCTGGCGAAGATCCGGACGGAAAAAAGGACGGGAACTCTCGTCCGGGGAGTCAGCGGCCCTGTTCCGTTCGAGACGACCGCCGCCGCTTCGGGAAAGTGGCATTATCGCCAAGTCTTCGCCTATGGAGACCGGGTGAGCTACGGCTTTGACGGCGGCCAAGCCTGGATCCAAGACACCGCGGGAGTCTCGGCCTTGCCTCCGGAGGAGCGGCTCGAGCTCGCCCTTCTCCTCGATTTCCAGGCGCCGTTCAAGCTGGACCGGCTTTTCCCCCGGATGAGGGTGAAGGGGTCCGAGAGAATCGGCGGCACGGACACCGTCGTCCTCGAGGCCGTATCGAGGGAAGGCTTCGAGTCGGAGCTCATCTTTGACAGCGCGACGGGATTGCTGCTCCGCGCCGGGGATCTTTTTTTCGAAGATTACCGTGACGTCGGCAAGGGAAAGCGGCCGTTTGTCATTTTCTTCGGAAAAGACGATGCCCAAAATCCTCTTCGATTGAAAATGCAGGTTTCGGAAGTCAAGCAGGACATCGAGATCGACGAATCCGTTTTCGCCAAACCGGCCGGCGCCCTTCGTCCCGTTCCGCCGCTGCTTTATAAATTGAGAAATGAAGTCCAGGTCGGGCGGGAATCCCTGGAAGCTTTGGTCGGAGTCTATCAGTCGAACGCCGACCCGAAGGACCTTTACACCGTCACAATCCAGGGGCCGCATCTCATGATCGAACGGACGGGCTGGGGAACGAAGTACGAAATCCTGCCGGAGTCGGAAATGGACTATTTCATGCGCTTTGTCAACCGGGAGTTCCACTTCGTCAAGGATGCGGTG
>Ga0315274_10014138_pt1 | contig 11329 bp, 11 predicted proteins | sample YL17G02_20_MG_FD_203700 | JGI IMG/M metagenome (GOLD analysis project Ga0315274, IMG submission 203700) | Sediment microbial communities from Yellowstone Lake, YNP, Wyoming, USA - YL17G02_20 | ecosystem: Environmental > Aquatic > Freshwater > Lake > Sediment | place: USA: Wyoming | collected...
TCCCTGAAACTTTTTCGCCCGGGGAAAAAAACGTGCTTGGAGTCTCTGGATTGGCATCGAGAAGCTCAGCAAAACTCATCTCGTCTTTCTTGTTTTCCTCCATTATTAAATACCTCTCGTCGTCAGGTTATTGAGTGATTGGGTAATTAGGTTATTGGGTTATTCAATACTTGTCATGAGGTCATTAGGTTATTGAGTTACTGGTTATTCAAATCAACGACAATTTCAAAGCTTGTTGATGTTTTCTCTCCCTACACCTCGCTCCTTGCACCTTCTTTTACTCCTTGCACCTGACACCTCACGCTTTCTTAGCTTTCCTGCTCCCTTCATATAACTCATACTCAAGGAGTCTGCACTCGATTTCACCATTGTAAAACGGAAGCCTTCTCTTCGTTCTCAATCCCACCTCTTTCGACAGATCCATGTTGCCCGTAAAGATGTATCCGCGGTATCCTTGACACTTCTTCTTGAAGAAATCTCCAATCCCTTGATAGAGGCTTTCAAGCTGCTTCCTGTCTCCCAATCTTTCCCCGTAAGGAGGATTCAATACGATCACTCCACCGAGATCAGGCACAGGCGTTTCTGAATAATCGCACACACCAAACTCTATGAGATGCTCAACTCCGGCAGTCATGGCATTCTGCTTCGCCGCCTGAACGGCTTCGGGCCTCATGTCCGTGGCCACAATTTTCCCGCCGGGAGCTTTCCTTGATTGGGTCCTTGCCTTTTTGCGGAGTTCTTTCCAGGTCTCGGCCCTGTAAGCCTTTAGATGCATAAATCCGAAGTTGTTTCTCAAAAGTCCAGGAGCCTTTCCGATGGCAATCCCTGCCGCTTCGATCGCCAGCGTTCCACTGCCACACATGGGGTTAACGAAATTCCCCTCGCCCTTCCACTCCGTGGCTAGAACCACCGCCGCAGCAAGGGTTTCTTGCATGGGCGCTTCGAGAGGAATTTTTCTATATCCCCGTTTTGAGAGGGGCTCGCCAGAAGTATCGAGATAAACAAGGCACCGATCTACTTTCCAATAGAGATGGACTACCACCCCGGTTCTTTCCGGTCCTGAGTCAGGGCGTTTCCCAATTCGCTGCTGGAACCGATCAACAATAGCATCTTTGCACTTCACATTGGCAAACCGTGAATCCCTGATCGTTTCGGTATCGACCGAGGATGTGACGCAGAGGGTACTGTCTTTCGAGAAGTAATCCTCCCACGGGATGTCAATGACTCTCTTATAGAGTTCCTCAGGATGTCTTGCCTTGAATTCTTTTAGTAGGAAGAGGACGCGATGCCCTGTGTGGAGAAAGAGATTAAGCCTCAGAGTATCCTCAAGGGATCCTTCTGTCTCAATATTGGATATCCCTTCAGACAGGATGGGAAGACCCAGCCCGAGGATTTCCTCTCCTAAGTAGGAAGAGATCCCTTTCGCGCAAGTAACAACAATTCTACTTTTTGACACAAGAAAAATCGCCAGATCGATAGATTATTTGCTGCGTTCAACAAACTCGACTACATTTCCGTCTGGGTCCCTGACCATGGCAATGCGGACTCCAGGCCGGAGCACCTTCTCCGGAACCTCGAAAACGACCCCTTTGCTTCGAAGCTCTTTGCAGATGTCGGAGAGGTTCTTGATTACAAACGTGACGTAACGAAATCCGAGTTGACTCTCCAGCCCGATTAGTCCTTGGGGTGGCCGAGCGCTGGGATCAATCAACTTGAAATCACTGGTGCCGAACCTCAGGCAATACATCGTTCCGAACCAAAGAGGGATCTTTTGTATGAATTTCAACCCCAGAAGTTCCTGGTAGAAATGAAGGCTGGCTTGGATATCACTGACCAGAACACCCAGATCAATAGAATCCTTTGCAGGGTCCATCATAATTCGCTTCTCCTTTTCGCAGGTTCGACCGATTCATAACGGAGTCGCTCTCTATGTAACCTTCTGGCTCAACTGATGTCAACGAAGAAAGGAAGAAGTGAACCTCCCCGTCCACAGGAGCGCACTTCCCGGAAATGAATTGCCTTTTTTATTGTGCCCCTTCATCCCGCCTATCCCGTTAGCCCAACTTCCACAGTTTGGGGGGTCAAATGGGGGGCTAAAAACTTTTTTTCAGGCGATGAGGTTGACCGGGAACCTGTAAATCCCTGATAGGACAAGGCGTCATTTTTCATAGGGTCCAAGAAGGCGATGTAGTGACAACCTACTCCATTGGCATGCTCGTCAAACGCGCGATAATCGGCGTGTGTACATCAGAAAAACGACAATTTACAAGGATGGTAAGGCTCACCACTACTGGGCTTTAGTGGAGTCCTATCGCACCGGGCGTGGTCCAAGGCAACGAGTTGTTGCTTGGCTGGGGGAGATGGACAAGGCAGGCTGGCTGGGAGTGGAGCGTGCTGCCGAAGGGACTTTTGGTTTTCAGCAGAATCTGTTTGAGGAGACTGAACCGAAGTGGGTTGAGGTTGATGTCAAAAGGGTAGTGTTGACGAAAGAATGATGACTAGGGAGAACTTGCTCGCGGTGATTTTTTCAGCCAGATTTTTGAGAAAACATATCAATCTTGGCCCTGTTGTCTATGAGGGGAGCCACTGTATTGACCTGACCACAACCGGTCTGGGAGGCTTCCGCTCCTCGCCATTGCAGGCAGAGGGGAAGCCTCCCAGAAGCAGAAGGTTAGCAAGTTATTTCTTCATCATCCATTCATTCCATCGTTCGAACATCTTCGCCTCGTTCTCTGACCACCACTGAGAATTCATCCAGATCGACTTCTTAATATTCTGAGGAGAAGTCGGAAGAATGGCCAGGATCTCAGGCTTAACGGAGTCATAGGCTGCCTTGTTCGCAACAACCATGGCATACAAATTGACCCATTCGGCTTGACGTTTCGCCCGAGTGATATAATTGATCAACTTCATGGCGGTGGCTTTATGCTTTGTTCCCTTCAGAACCACCCAAAAGCTCTTGTCTATAATGGCCTGGTTCGTTTCAATGGCCACAGGAGCGCCCTCGGCTGCAATGAAATACATTCTCCCATGACCGGCCGCGATGAGATCCACCTCCTGTTGGGACATCAATTGGGCAGCATGAGAATTATTCTTGAACCAAACCAAAATGTGAGGCTTGATCTTGTCCAGGCTCTTAAAGGCTCGGTCCACATCAAGGGGATACAGTTTATCAGAGGGAACCCCATCCGCCATTAGTGCTTGTTCCAATGAAAACGCAGGGTTGTTATACAGCGAACGAGCCCCGGGAAATTTCTCAACATCCCAGAATTCTTTCCAGTCTCTCGGGTGATTCTGGGCCGAAAATTTCTTCGTATTGTAGACGATCGGGTGGGAGTACCCCTCGGAAAAGACCCCATATTCATGGACCGCGTCGGGAAGAAATTCCTTGGTATCGATCACTGAATAATCCAGAGGCTCAAACAGGCCTTCCTTCGCCCCCCTAATCAACCATTTATGCTCAGCGGTTACCAGGTCCCATTCAATATTTCCGCTGGTAACCTGGGCTTTTATCTTGGCAAATTCCGGGAACGAAACCGTCTTAACAGTGATCCCGGTCTCTTTTTCGAAGGGGTCAAAGTAGGCTGTCCGCTCTGTTTTGGTGAATTCTCCTCCCCAAATACAGACAACAATCTCTTCAGCAAAAGCAGTTACCGTTAGACCTAAGACCACCGCAAAACATAGAACTACTCTAATTACCCTTCTCGTTGACATTGTTCTTCCTCCTTTCTCTTGCTCATAAGCCATCCAGAATCTTCGTCACCTTCTCGTCTATTGTTTTCTACGTTCGCAAACAAGTTCACATTTTGAGCAATCCCCCCTTTCTTCGAAAAAGTCTACCGTCTCTGACTTCGGTGTCGGTTACCAAGGCAGAAAAACGAGGCCCAAACAGAAATCTCGGTGTTTCACCATCCATTCGTTCCATCGCTTAAACATCTTTGCCTTATTTCGACCCACCACTGAGAATTGACCGGTTTCATGCTAATGCCCTCAACCATAGGCTGTCATCTGGTCAGGCAGACGCAGTACCTTTCATCAGGAGGCTTTCAAACCTCAAGCAAACTGCTCTTAACTCACGAAGCAGATGCTTTCCGCGATTCTTTGGTGGTGGCACCACTTTTTCCCAGCGCTCCCATTAACATCATCAGAAGAATCGTCACTCCCACGATCAATGAGGCAACCGCAGTGATTGTCGGTTCAATTTCGCGAATCATTCCGTCCCACATCTGTTTTGGAAGCGTCACTGCAGAAGTTCCGCAAATATAGATAGCGATGATCACTTCATCGAAAGACGTCATGAAGGCTAAAATCCCTCCTGATATGATACCAGGCCGAATAACCGGGAGGGTCACCCGAAGATAGGTTTGAAGCCTGTTGGCCCCAAGGCCCATCGCCGCCAATTCGAGAGTTCGATCAAACCCTTTGAGGGCGGCTGAGAGGGTGATAACCACAAAAGGGGTCGCAAGGACTGTGTGGGCTGTAACCAGAGCCACCATGGAACCAATCAACTTCAGACGTGCATAAAAGAAGTAGGCAGCAAGGGCGGTAATGATAAAAGGGATAATTCGGGGAGAGAGCACGAGTGCCTGCAGCAGACTCTTGCCCTTAAACCGGCCCCGGACGATAGCGAAGGCAGCCGGCGTGCCGAGCATGATTGCCAAGAACATGGTGATGGTAGCCACTTGAAGGCTCAGAAACATGGAACCACGCCAGTATCGATCCGTAAAAAAATTGATGTACCACTTAAAAGAAAAGGAACGGGGAGGAAATTCAAAATATTGTGCCTGGCTGAACGACATCGGGATGATGATGAGAATTGGAAGAACCATAAAAAAAATCACGGCTCCGCCAAAAAGATAAGGGAACACGTCAAACCAATTCTTGTTCTTGAAGCTTAAGATTTCACTCATATCCTGTCACTTATCCCCCCCACATTCTCGCCAGGCCAAGGTAACGATTTGAAAGAAAGAAAATGGCGAGCGTAACGACGATCAAGGCGAGCGAGATTGCCGCAGCAAATCCCCAGTTGAGCAGTTGGGTCACCTGGCTATCAATCAAATTGGAAATCATGATCACCTTGCCCCCCCCAAGTAAGGCAGGTGTGATAAAAAAACCCAAAGCAATCACAAAGACAAGAATGCATCCTGCTCCTACGCCGGGCAGGCTTAGAGGAACAAAGACCTTCCAAAAAGCCTTGAAGGGGGTCGCTCCCAAGTTCTGAGCTGCTTTGGGAAGGCTCCGGTCAATCCCCTCCATGACCCCGTAGAGAGGTAGGACCATGTAAGGGAGAAGCACATGAATCATCCCTAAAGTCACTCCGAACAGATTGTACATGAGCCCCAGGGGCTTCGAAATGAGGCCCAATTCGAGAAGGACCGTATTAATTACTCCGGTCCGTTGGAGAAGGATCATCCAGCTATAAGTACGAACCAGAATGCTCGTCCAGAAGCACAAGACGACCATGCCCATCAGCCAGGTGCCCCATTTTCCTTTAACAGAGGAAATTACGTACGCCACAGGGTATCCAAGCAGAAGACAAAGGGCTGTCACAAGCAGACTGATTTCCAGGGTCATCGCAATGACTTTTAGGTAAATAGGTGACTGGAAAATGGCAGCATAATGTTTAAGTGTAAAACCCGGATCAAAAATACTTAACAGCAGAACGCGAAGAAGAGGATAAAAAAGAAAGATCACCATGAATAGGATCATCGGGATGGAAGGAAACGCTCCGCTCCACCCTTTTAGAAGCTGACGGGGGAAAAACATTTCTCTAATCCTCATCATGAATGTACCCCAAAGGTAACTAACCGTCCCCCCTAGAGAGCGCTATTTTTTGACAATCCTCATGTCCTCGTAGTGCCAACCCACGACCACCTGATCTCCCCGCCGATGATTCTTGACTCCCAAACGGTTCTGTTGTTTAAGAATAAACGTTTCTCCCTTCGGCAATTTTACCCGGTACTTCGTAATCTCACCGACATAAACCACATCCTCGATTACCCCCCGGGTCAGGTTGTAATGTTCCCTTTCATGGTGATCAACAAAGAGACATTTTTCAGGTCTCAGGGCAAGGCATACGTTCCTCCCTATCTCAACTTCTTTCTGAAGAGGAATTAGCACTCTAATCTCATTTTCACAAGCAATGGAGATCCAATTCTCTTCGAACCCCTCCACACATCCTTCGAAAAAGTTCGACTCCCCGATGAAATCGGCTACAAAACGATTGACCGGCCACTCGTAGAGTTCATCGGCCCTCCCTACCTGTTCAATCCGTCCCTCATTCATGACCGCAATCCGATCGGACATAGTGAGAGCTTCTTCTTGGTCATGGGTCACGTAGATAACGGTGATGCCCAATTCCTCCTGAATGTGCTTAATCTCCAGCTGCATATGCTCTCGGAGTTTCTTGTCCAGGGCGCCAAGCGGCTCATCCATAAGGAGAACGGAGGGGTTGAACACCAACGCCCTCGCCAGAGCAATTCGCTGCTGCTGCCCGCCAGAGAGCTGTTTTGGATAACGCTGTTCCATCCCCGGAAGGCGGACTAGTTTGAGGACCTCCTTCACTCGCACTTCTATCTCTGAAGAAGGAACTTTCCTCATTTTGAGAGGAAAGCTGATGTTGTCTGCCACCGTCATATGAGGGAAAAGGGCGTAGTTCTGGAAGACCATCCCGATATTCCGCTTATGGGGCGGTTTAAATGTCATAGACTCACTTCCCACGAAGATTTCTCCCGACGACGGCATTTCAAACCCGGCCACCATCATGAGAGTGGTCGTCTTTCCAGAACCGCTCGGCCCGAGAAGGGTGAGAAACTCCCCTTCCTGAATATGAAGGGATATGTTATTGACAGCCAAGACATCACCAAATGATTTCATTAGATTCTCAAATCTTACGGCTGCACCTCTCTTCTGTTGTCCATTTTTCCCAGAATTGACACGTACCACGAATCTTGCTCCTCGGTTAAGGAAGATGAAAGTTCCTTGACTACGAATAAATCCCGTCTACAACAAGGTTTTACACGGTGATGAACGACGATTCTTCAGAGGCCAGAAAGACCGTTCCTGAAGCAACATCCTTAGATTCAAAGAGACGGCTAACCTCAGTTTTCCTTGTAACGTCCACCTTGACAGTCATTGCTCCTGTCCCTAAGCCTAGTGATAAAGTGAAGGGATAGTGATAAGGACTTGCTTCGGCCCGGGTAAATATAGAAGGGTTCGAGTATGAAGTCAAGACAATTCAGATAGAGGTGTGTTAACAGCATAATTATCCCCCAGTAACCGCAATGTCAAAATGTCCCTATCGAACAGGAGAAGATACTCATGAGGCAGAGGCATCTACATTTGTCTGTTTCGATTAGCAAACATAAAGATCATCATATGAAACATTACCTACCATGTCAAGGGGAAAATTGCAGACAATTCGGATAGAGGGAATTAGGTGATCGAAGCTATTCTCTTGCCGTAGACCACTGGAGGCATTGCTATAGTGGCCATAATGGTGGACCATCTTCCTCAGTCATTCGCAGACTGAACTGCTCACCGTCCCAGATGCATACCAGACTCTTCTCTGAAGCAACCTGTTACAAGATTTTCACCCAAGCAACAGTCCTATGCACCATTCGCCCAGCCTGTTTCGCAATGCTTGGAGTGATTCCTGTAGGACCGCTTCTCTAGGATAAAAACGAGGATTCCAGCTCCCACTATCGCCGCCCCCCCCAGAGCTTTGGCCACAGTCAGCGGCTCACTTAAGAACATCGCCGCGAAAAGCACCGCGCTCACCGGCTCCGAGTACATCACAACGGCCACCCGGTCGGCTCGAATCCGCCGTAACCCCGAGAAATACAGCAGCACGGGAAGCAGGGTGTGCACGAACCCAATGATGAGGATCGCCAGCCAGGACCGAAGTCCCACAGGGAAGGGAAGGAGAACCACCACTGGAATCAGGAGGATTGCCGCGATGAGGTTTTCACTACACATGACTATGGCGGGGGTGGCCGAGGCCAGTAGGCGCTTGGCCCCGAGCAGCAGCCCGGTGTAGGTCAGGGCCACACACAGCGCCATGGCAGCGGCTGCGTAGGATCTATCGCCTGACAGCGAGAACCCCTCGAAGCTTACTAGCACGGCGGTCCCCGCCAGCGCCAGCCCTAGCGGGAGCAGGATGCGGGAGTCGAAGCGTTCACGCATCACCAAGGGAGCCAGGACAGCCACGAACACCGGCCCCGTGTAGCTGATAAACACAACGACCGCGACCTGAGTCAGCGTGAAGGCCCAAAACATGAACACGGTATTCGCCACCGCCATCGCCGAGAGAAAACCTAGGGCCAACGCCTTGCTCCGCACGAAACGCGTCAGTTCCCCGAGTCGGCCGCAGACCGCAAGGTAGACGAGAAGGACGAGTGAGGGGATGAGCTTGCGCCAGAACGCGGTGACGAGAGGTGAGGCATCTACCATCCGCACGAAGATGGCTATAGAGCCCCAGATCACCCCGGCGAGAGCGACTTCCGATAAACCGTAGAGAGAAGAAACAGCTGACTCACGTGGGGTTCGGGGGACCCGCCCTGCTTCGTCTCTTTCAGCGGTCACGGTTCCTCCTCCACGTGTATATCCGGCCTGGGATCGGCCACGCTCTCCTTCGTGTGGGTCAGGCGTCCACCGGGCAGTTGGCAACACACTTCTGTTCACCCAGGCCTTGGCAAAGAGAAGCCCGCATTTTTCTTCTCGACCTATTCGGATGGCTACTATGCTTGGATGGACGTGATTGGTGAACCGAACAAAACAGACCTACTCGTAAAGTTTGCAATCCATAGACTTTTCTAAAGGAAAGCTGAGCCTAGCCACTCCTTTCAATTGGGCTGGGAAACCCTCGCATACTGGGCGTTGCTTCCCTGCAAGGTAATTTGGTTTCATATTGTGCCACTTGACCCTGCCTATCCCGCTAAGGAGTGACGGGGCATGTTCTGGTCAAACAGCCTCAAGAGCGGCTCCAACCCCGCTTCCCAGTTTCACGGGGTAGCCCAAATCACAAAGAGATCTCTCCACCATGGCCAAGGCCGCCGCCACATAGACGGGCTGGGCCATCTTTCCCATGTGGCCGATGCGGAAAAGCTTCCCCATGAGGTCGCCGAATCCCCCTGAGATCAAGACCCTGTAACGGTCATACAGGTGCCTCCTTAGTTTGGCATCGTTCACCCCTTCGGGCGTTTTGATCGCTGTCGTGCACGTCGCACAGATCTCCTCTGAATCGGCCCATAATTCTAACCCCATGCCTTTCACTCCAGCACGGCACATCTTCGCAGCCTGTTGATGTCTTTGAATCACGTTATCCGGACCCTCCTCCATGAGCTGAGTCAAGGCTTCGTTGAGGGCAACAACCTCAGAGGTAAAAATGGTGAAGGGAAATCTCCTTTTCGACTTGTCAACCAACCATTGTTCCTTCATATCGAGCATGCTCATGTAGGAGTAACGTACAGGGTTCTTCTTTCGTTTCATCTTCTCCCACGCCTCTTCGCTGACCGAAACCAGAGCAAGTCCAGGAGAGGAGGCAATGCACTTTTGAGGCCCAACAACACAGATATCGAGCCCCCATTGGTCAGTCTCCACCTCAACTCCCCCCGTGGAAGAAACTGCATCCACAATGGTGAGGGCACCGTATTTTTTGGCAATCTGACAAATCTCCTTGATCGGATTGAGGGTCCCTGAGGGAGTTTCGCAGTGAACCACAGAAAGTATCTTGATGTCCGGATGACTTTTAAAGGCCTTTTCGACCTCTCCCGGATCGATGGCCTTGTTGTATTCGGTCCGCACTTCCACAAGCTCCCCCCCAAAGGACTTAATGTACCAGGCGTAAAGGTGACCGTAGACGCCAGAGACCAAATTGAGGCACTTATCCCCCTTTTCAATCGTGCAGAAAGCCGCTGCCTCAAGACCGAGCAGCGCTTCTCCCTGCATGATGATCACATCGTTCTTAGTTTTGAAGAGCTTTTTCAGGTTTTCCACGGTATCGTCAAAGATATCGTAAAACTCTGGATCATAGTGATACATGATCTGCCGGGAAAGAGACCGAAGTGTTCTTGAAGTGGCCTCAATCGGTCCGGAAGACATATTGAAAAGGGCATGCTCTCTCATTTTTTTCTCCTCCTTTTTCGAGCCTGGGCTAGATCCCCTACCGCTTAGTCCCACGATCCAAGGCATCGGGGAACATATCGCTCAAGAGCTTTTTCCAGGATTGATCTTCTTCAGTCTAGCTTACTGCGTGCCTGTATAAACGATTGGTCAAGGATAGTCAAGAACTATCTCTTTGACAGGTGCTTTCAAAATGGGGAACTCTAATGCATTTCTTTTGTTTTTCCCCTTTCCTTACTCCCAAGAATCACTCATACCCCCGGGTGTCAATGATCCCTCCCATGCATGCTACCTCCAGGCCCAGTTCTCGCATCGCGCGAATAAAAGGAGTCATCCCTATGGAGTCCCCCAGAAAATGGCCTGTGAGAATCAAATTCCCCTGATTTTCCATCCTCAGTGCCTCGAGAGTTTCGAACGTTCCATGGAGAACAACAACTGTTTTAAAGCCGTTTTGCCAGTAGAACTTTATGATTGCAGGGTGGGGTGCTGCAAGGGCACCGTGGACAAATACCACTCTGGAAGCCTCAGCTTCAGGATCTCCGATGAATAGACGTGGGGATATTCCATAAACGTTCTTGGCATAGCGAGCTTCTGGTAAGTTTTCGATCAATGCTAGTAAATCTTTCAGTTTCCAGTGAGGGTCCTTTGAAGCCGCCTCATCTATCTTTAACTGGAGAATCTTTCTCCCTGCTTCATCAAAAGCGTTATGGATATTCATAAAGGGCAAATTAAGCATCCTCGCTGCGTCAACCTCCAATACTGTTTGATTAGGGCATTCATGGTGAAACATTCGGAACCGCTCATTCTCCGTACGCCGAACGAAGTTGTCGATGGCCTCTGAGAGGATCTCCATCGACTTCTTCCTTGGAATGGAGTGGATTTCTAAAAGATCAATATGTCTTCTATACACTTCTCCACGGTGCAGGAGTACTCCGCATGGGTGATGGCCAACGACGGCATCATATCCCATCTGTTTGGCCATATGGAGCAGGCCAACATTTACATCCATGGCAAAGATAAACCTTTTGATGTTTTCGCCCGGAACATGAATACCTGTATCCGGCGGAACTTCGGCCATGTCTACTAACTTCAACGCTACACTTAGAATTTCATCCGTGCTTAGCCCTTTCATCAAAAAATACCTCCTTTGGGAAATTGGGTTGAGATAGTATTTAACATGAACATGTGTTTGTCAACGAAAGAGGGG
>Ga0315274_10014140_pt1 | contig 11328 bp, 10 predicted proteins | sample YL17G02_20_MG_FD_203700 | JGI IMG/M metagenome (GOLD analysis project Ga0315274, IMG submission 203700) | Sediment microbial communities from Yellowstone Lake, YNP, Wyoming, USA - YL17G02_20 | ecosystem: Environmental > Aquatic > Freshwater > Lake > Sediment | place: USA: Wyoming | collected...
CTACGGTGATGCGTCTCGAACCGGACGGCCGTCCCGACTCCGGGTTCGTTGGTCCGGCAGTCCAGGGACCGAGCCCGCTGGTCGAGACAATCACCCTGCAACCGGACGGCCGGATCTTGATTGGCGGCCTGTTCACCGCGGTGGGGGGTCTCCCGCGCTGTGGTGTCGCCCGCCTCAACCCGGACGGATCGGTGGACGGGAGTTTCCAGCCGCCCACCGTCATCTTGAGCGACGATCCCGGCTACGGCGTGGAACACATCCAGGTGCTGCCGGACCAGCGAATCCTGATGGCCGGCGGATTCAGTTCGGAAAGCGACACGCTCGGCTACCTTGCGCGCTTGCACGCCGACGGGAGTCTGGATCCCTCGTTCGCCGCGGAGCTGCCGGAGCGCCGCGCCATCAAAGCCCTGGCGGTCCAATCCGACGGACGGATCCTCCTGGCCGCTCCGTTTCTGACTGAGACGAATTGGGGCCGTCTCCTCCGCCTGATGCCCGACGGCGCCGCGGATCCGACCTTCCAGCCCGAGGTTGGCGTGGGCATCTCGGCGCTCGCACTGCAGGCCGACGGCCGGATCCTGGTGGCGACCAATTCCGGGGTGTCGGGTGCGGTGGCCCGTTTGCGCCCGGATGGAGTAAGCGACGCGCTCTGGCAGACGCAGCTCGGTGTCGGCGGGTATTATCCCGAGACCAGCGCCCTGCTGCTCCAGCCCGACGGTCAGGCGATCCTCGCCGGCAGGTGGCAAAGCATCGGGGGAGTGCCCCGGCCCGGCATCGCGCGACTCAACAACGACGCCATCGCCAGCCGCCTGGTGGCGGGGCGGATCACGCCTCAAGGTTACTTCCAGTTCAGTGTCCAAGGCTACGCCGGGGTGCACTATGTCCTCGAAGCCAGCGCGGACCTGATGGACTGGACTCCCTTGATCGCGCTCGTCCACCCGGGCGGGCAGCTCGAGGTGTTTGACCCGGACGCGCGGAACTTCCCGCAGCGGTTCTATCGGGCGCGGATCGAGCCGTGAGTCCGCGGACAGTTGCCGGTGGCTCGGCGCAGAGGAGAGCGCCCGTCCCCGGGCGCAGAAACGCAGCTCGTGCGATGGGCAAAGCAGCCGGCTCCCGGCAGATCGAGCATTTGGCCGATGCTGCGGCCGAGAGTGGCCGCCCTCCGCCGGCAACGTGCAGACACAGGTCCGGAAACGGGCCGGAACGAAGAACTGGCTCGGACGGATGGTTCACGGTAGAGTCCCCTCAACAGCCACAACCCGACAAGCTCCATGAATCGACGTGAGTTCCTGAAATCCGTGGCGGCGGTTTGCGCGGTCGGCAGCCCTTTCCCTGCTCGCGCGACCGATGAACCACTCGTATCCCCAGCCAAAGCTCTCCACGAGTTGCCCCGGCGCCCGCTGGGGAAGACCGGCGTCGAGGTCAGCGCGCTCGCCTTGGGCGGGGTCATCGGAATGCAGCTCCCGCCCTCCGCCGACCACGACCCGGCGGCGCTGGCGGAAACGGCGCTGGACCTCGGCATCACCTACTTCGACACCGCGCCGGGCTACAACAACGGCCAATCAGAAACGAATTACGGTCCGGTGGTGGCTCGCCGTCGTCGGGAAATCTTCCTGGCGACGAAGACCGGTGACCGGACGCACGACGGCACGCTGCGAAGCATCGAGCAGAGCCTGAAACGCCTGCGCACCGACCGCGTGGACCTGATCCAAATCCACGGCGTCTCCGCCACGGAGGACCTTGATGCGTGGGATAAACCTGGCGGTGTGCTGGCTGCGCTCCGGAAGCTCCGCGACCAGAAAGTGACACGCTTCATCGGCCTAACCGGCCACGACAGCGCAGTCCGGCTCCGGGAGGCGATCGAGCGCTACGAGTTCGACACGATTCTCACGACCCTGAATCCCGTCTCACGAAGGCAGCCGTTCCGGGATGATTTGCTCCCGCTGGCCAACCGAAAGCAGATGGGCGTCATCGCGATGAAGGTCATGGGCGGCGGCAACGGCTGTCTGGCCACCGGTAATCCGCTGAAGCGAGTGTTGCGGCCCTACCACGACGAAACGTCGCATCAAGTCAACGCTGCGTCGCTGATCCGCTACACGCTCAGCCTGCCCATCTCGGTGGCGGTGATTGGCGTGGCGTCGGTGGAGCAACTGAAGGCCAACGTCCGCACCGTATGCGAGGCAACCCCGATGACACTCGCGGAGCGGCAGGACCTTGAACAGGCGATGGGCTGATGACTGCGCCGTGAACAGACCTTTCCGCCAACCTCGGGGCTGGGACGGCTCGTCCCCAGCGACCGGGGACAGGCTGTCCCCGCCCCTGAAGGTTCACGGACTCCCTGCACGCAACGATGGGTGGCTTCCGTTCCAACAAACGAATCACCGAATTCTGCCATGAACATCCAAAGACGCGAGTTCCTGAAACGCACGACCGCCTTGGCGGTCGTTTCCACCCTGCCCACCGGCGTGGTCCGAGCCGCCACCAGTGCTCGATCCTATCCTTACCTGGGACGAACCGAGGACTACTCCGAGTTCCACATCATCGATCGCGGGCTGAAGATCACGAAGGTCGAGTCGTGGACCCAGGGGCAGTATGGCTTCGTGCGGGTCACGACCGACGACGGACGCGCGGGCTACGGACAGCTCTCGTCGTTCGAGCCAGACATCACCGCCACAGTGTTGCACCGCCAGGTGGCCCGGCATGTCCTCGGCAGCGACCCGGCGCAGATTGACGCCCTGGTGGACCGCGTCATTGACGCCAACATGAAGTTCCCTTGGTCCTACGTCTGCCGGGCGCTGGCCGGCGTGGACACGGCCATCTGGGATCTCTACGGACAGATCAAAGGCAAACCCGTATGCGAGTTGGTGGGTGGCAAGACGGACCCGTTTCCCGTGTACGGCTCCAGCATGCGGCGCGACATCTCGCCCGAAGACGAAGCCGCGCGACTGGTCAAACTCCGGGACGAACGCGGCTTCAAAGCCTTCAAGGTGCGCCTCGGCGTGCCCACCGGTCATGACAGCGATGCCTCGCCGGGACGCACCGAGAAGCTGATCCCCACGGTGCGCCAGGCGGTGGGCGACGGCGTTCAGTTGCTGGCCGACGGGAACAGTTGCTATACGCCGCCCAAAGCCATCGAGGTGGGGCGGCGCATGGAGGCCAATCGATACTTCTGGTTCGAAGAGCCGTGCCCGTACTGGGAATTGGAATGGACGGCGGAAGTCGCCGCGGCACTCAAGATGAATGTCGCGGGCGGCGAGCAGGACAACGATCTCGCCCAATGGCGCCGCATGATCCGGATGAACGCGGTGGACATCCTGCAGCCGGACCTTTGTTACCTCGGCGGCTTCACGCGCGCCTGGCGTGTCGCGAAGATGGGGCAGCAGGCCGGCAAGCTTGTCGTGCCGCATTCCTCCCATTTGTCGCTGATCACGCTGTTCACCCTGCATTTCATGGCCGCCATTCCGAATGCAGGTCCGTTCGTCGAGTTCAGCATCGAAGCCGATGCCAACGCCGGCGAAACGCTCTATCGCCCCGCGCTCAAGGTTGCCGACGGCAAGGTCAAAATCCCGGATGGCCCCGGCTGGGGAGTGCAGATCAACGCCGCCTGGCTCGAAAAGGCGGCTTACCAGAAGAGCGAACGCCCGACGAAGTCATGAGCCAGGTGTTCAGGACTTGCTCCGGCGAGACGGGTCTTCTTGCTGGGGACACCCGGGTTCCTTTGCGTGGGCACAGTCGACCACCTCAGAGCGATGCGCCTGTGCCAGGGCAAGGTGGGATGAAGGTGGACTTCCAGCGTGAGGTGGGCCACGATCCGGTCGTGTGCGCGGCTCGGGAGTTGGGTGGCCGAGAGCGCAAGGCCATCCCGGACTGAACGGATCCGGGAGCAGGTGACTGGGTCCGCAAATGATGATGTGAACCATGCAACCCACTGAGGCCATAACGATTCTGGTTATTCATGGGCCCAATCTGAACCTCCTGGGCAAGCGCGATCCGGCCCGGTACGGGACGATCACCTTGGGGGAAATCAACGCCACGTTGCAGAGGCTGGCGCAGGATCTCGGCGTCCGGGTTGAGTTTTTCCAATCGAATCACGAAGGCGCCATCATTGATTTCCTGCAACAGGATTCGTCCCGCGCCGCCCACGGCGTGCTCGTCAACCCGGGCGCGCTGATCCGGTATGCCTATTGTTTTCGCCAGGCGCTCGTGGACCTGAACAAACCGGTGGTGGAGGTCCACATGTCGGACATCAGCCGAACCGGAGTCAACCAGAAGGTCAACGTCCTGGATGACATCCGGATCGGCCAGGTCACCGGGAGGAAAGAGGGCAGCTACTACGAAGGGCTGAAACAACTGGTGCAGCACCTCAAGGAACCCCGGCCATGCGTTACCTGAAAGTCCGCCGGAGCGGCCCCATTCGCGGCGACATCTCCATGCCGCCCTCGAAAACCCATTCCTTCCGCGCCCTGATCCTGGCGGCGCTGGCGGACGGCACCTCCGTGATTCGCCGGCCGAAAATCAGCGGCGACTGGCACGAGGCCGTGAAAGCCATGCGTTTGTATGGGGCGGAAATCCAGGAAATCGAACCCGAGGTGTTCCAGGTCCAAGGCGTCGCCGGCAAATTGCGGACCCCGGAGGACGTGATCAATGTCAATAACTCGGGCACCATGCTGGTGTTCATTGCCGGCGTCGCGGCGGCGTGCCCGGGTTGGACCATCCTGACCGGGGATGAGTCGTTGCGAAAGGTTCGGAAGATTACGCGGAACTTCATTCCACCCTTCCAAGAGCTCGGGGTAACCGTGATCTCGACCAAGGAAGACGGCATGGCGCCTTTTGTTTTCAAAGGCAAAGTCAACGGCGGCACCGCGCACATGGACGGCGTGGGTTGCCAGCCGGTCTTCAGCGTGCTGATCGCCTCGGCCCTTTCCGAGAAGCCGGTCGAGGTTCACGTCGATCATCCCGGGGAAACCGCCTACATTGATCTGTTGCTTTACTGGTTCGCGAAGGCCGGCCTGGCCTACCAGAACGTCGGAAGCCTGTACCGCCACTACAAGTTTCCGGGCAATCCTCCGCCCGGCCCGTTTGACGTGGCCATTCCGTATGAATGGTCTGCGCCGGGCTATCCCTTGCTGGCGGCCATGATCACTCCGGACTCCGAAGTGACGGTGAAAGGCATGGACCTGAGCGATCCCTACGGCGACAAGCAGATGATCTACCTCCTCCAGAAAATGGGGGCGGACATTTCCATCGCGGACCAGGTCATCACGGCCAGAACCAGCAACCTCAGGGGGATCGAAGTGGACATGAACGCGTTGCCGGACCAGGTGCCGACCCTGGCCGTCGCCGCCTGCTTTGCCCAGGGAGACACCACGATCAAGAATGCACTGACCGCCCGCTGGAAGGAATGCGATCGCATCGCCGCGGTTTGCCGGGAACTCAAGAAGATGGGGGCGAAGATCACGGAGAAGGAAGACGGCCTGGTCGTTCATCAGGACGGGAGCTGGCAACTAACGGGGGCCGGGATTGAGGGCTATTATGATCATCGCATGGTCATGGCCTTCTCCGTCGCCGGTCTGGCGGCCGACGGCGAGACCAAGATATCCGATGCCCAAATGGTCGAGAAATCGTTTGGCACCTATATCGGCGAAATGAAACGGGCGGGGGCCGATTTCGAGGTGGTCGAGGAGGCGTGACCAGGTCTTCCGAGCCGCTTGGTTCTCCTTTTCCCAATGAACCCCAGGCGCAACCTCATTCTCATCGGGATGAAATCGAGTGGCAAGACCACGATCGGGAGAATCCTGGCGCGAAAGCTGGGCCTGCGGTTTACCGACGTGGATGCCGAAGTGGAGCGGCTGCATTTCGACAAAGCGGGAGAAAGGCTGCGTTTTCGCGAGATTTTCAAAATACACGGGAAGGCCTGTTTTCGTAACCTGGAAACCGCGGCGCTTCAGGCTGTCTCCGTTGCCCAAAACGAGGGGCCGTTCGTCCTGGCCACCGGCGGAGGACTGCCGCTGGCCGAAGAGAATCGCCCGCTTTTGAGAGGCCTGGGCACCATTGTGTTTCTGGATGTCGCCCCGGAGGTGCTGTTGGCGCGGATTGTCCGGCGGGGCATTCCGGCCTTCTTCCCTTATCCGGACGATCCTGCGAGGTCCCTGGCGGAGCTGCTCGCGGTGCGCAGGCCCATTTACGGAGCGCTGGCACACATCACCGTGCCGTGCCGTTCGGAATCCCAGGAAACCATCGCCGACACGATTATCCGCCAACTGGAGAACCATCCTCATGAAGATTGACGGCGAGACAAAACTGATCGGCTTCTTTGGTTCGACTTACCGAACCAGTAAGATGTACGCCATCTACAATGCGGCGATGGAAGCCCTGGGGCTGAACTACCTTTACGTTCCGTTCATCGTCCACGACCTCCAGAAGGCCGTCGAGGGCATGCGGCATCTGGGCATTGCCGCCGCCGGCGTCACGATCCCTTACAAAATATCCATCATCCCGTTCCTCGATGAACTCGATGCCGAAGCCAGAATGGCCGGAGCCGTCGCCGTGGTGGTGAACCGGGACGGGAGACTCATCGGCGGCACCACCGACGGCAAAGGCGCTCTGAAAGCTTTGCAGGAAAAAACGGACGTGACCGGAAAGAAGGTCGTCCTGATTGGCGCCGGCGGCGCCGCCCGAGCCATTGCTTTCTCGCTCCACCAGGCGGGGGGCAAACTGACGGTGCTCAATCGGGCGGAGGAGATCGACATGGCCGAGTCCTTGGGCAAAGACCTCGGTTGCCCCTGGGGCGATTTCTCCCGGCTGGAGCCCAGCGTCAGCGAGGCGGACATCATCATCCAAACGACGCCGGTCGGAATGGCCAACACGCCCCTGGCCGGAAAATCCCTCGTCCCCGCGGGACTTCTGCGGCAGGACATGACCGTCATGGACATCGTCACGAATCCCCGGAAAACCCAACTGCTTCAGGACGCGGAGAACCGGGGATGCCGGGTCGTGTATGGCGATCGCATGCTGCTCTGGCAGGCCGTCTATAAATTCAGGCTCTACACGGGCGTCGAACCCCCGGTGGAAGTCATGGAACAAGCCATGGAAAAACCAATGTAGTGGTGCCGGGGATTCCCCCAGGCCAGGCCACGCAGGGCGCTTCCGGCCCGCGCCAGGGCGCCTGACCTCCGAGCGGCCATCTGAACTTATGAAAAGTCACTCCGCTTCCACCGACATCCCGCGTCGGGAATTTCTGAAAAACAGCGCGATGCTGGCCTCCTGGGCCGCAGCCGGACCCTTGACTGGCCTGGCACCGCTCAGCGCAGCGGAACCATCCGGCGCCCGCAAAACCATCGGCATCCAGGTGGGCGCCGTGTCCTTCGTGGACCAAGGCGCCGACCCGGTGCTCGACCTCCTGCAGGAGCGAGGAGCAGTGAACACCGTTTTCCTCACGACCTTCACTTACGGCCGCGGTCTGGCCGGGCGACAGATTCCTGGGCAACCGTTCCCTGATCACGGCGCGCAGGAGTCGGACGAGAAGTTCTTTCACGGCGGCAACTACGCCACGCCGCATCCCGAGTTCTATCGCGACACCGTCCTGAAACAAACCCGCGCTCCCGACCACGGCGATCTGGACATCGTGGCCACCGTGCTGCCCGCCGCGAAGAAACGCGGCATGAAACTTTTTTGCTCGGTCGAAGACGTGTTCCGCTCCGATGTGCCCGGCGTGAAGGAAGTCGCCGAAGTGGACCTGCAAGGCCGGAGAACGGGAACGCTCTGCCTCTTCCACCCCGACGTGCGCGCCTTTTGGACCGGCCTGGTCACCGACCTCTGCAAGTCCTACGACATCGACGGCATCCTGTTCTTCAACGAGCGCAATGGGCCGCTGTTAAACGCGCTCGGGGCCAGTCACGCCCAGAGCATCGCCTCGTCGCGGGTCACCTGCTTCTGCGAGCATCATCAGCGGGCGGCGAAGCAGCGCGGCATTGATTTCGAACGCGCCCGGCAGGGCTATCAGAAGCTTGACCAGTTCATCCAGGCGGCGCTCAAGGGCCAGCGGCCGAGCGACGGCTACTTCGTCGAGTTTTGGCGGCTGCTCGTCGAGTGGCCGGAAATCATCGTGTGGGACCGGCTGTTCGACGCCGCCAAGCACCAGGTCCTGGCCGAGGTCAACGCCGCCGTGAAGGCCGTGCGCGCAAATCTGCAGGTGGGCTTCCACGTCGAGCACGTCAACTCGTTCAACCCCATCTTCCGTGCCACGCGCAGCTACGCCGATCTCGCGACGAAGGCCGACTTTCTCAAGGTCGTGGTCTATAACAACTGCGGCGGCGAACGCTACGCCAACTTCATCCGCAACGTTGGCTCGACCGTCTTCCGCGACGTGCCGAAGGAGGAGTTGCTGCGATTCAACAACCACCTGCTGAACTACGGCGACGAAGCCAAGCTCGACGAACTCGCCACGGCCGGGCTCTCGCCCGACTACGTTTTCCGCGAAACGCAGCGCGCCCTGGCGGGCGTGGACGGGAAATGCCGCATCCTGCCCGGCATCGACATCGGCATCCCCACCGGCAAAGACTCGCGCCAGGCATCGCCCAAAGACACCTATGCCGCAGTGGCTGCCGCCCTGAAAGCCGGCGCGGATGGAATCATTCTCTCGCGCAAGTACTCCGAGATGCGGCTGGCCAATCTGTCGGCAGCCGGCCGAGCGGTGCGGGAATTCCAAAGGTAGCCGCCCATTGAGATTGTAGGAGCCGACGTGAGGAGGCTCTGACTTCTCCGCCTCGGGCCAGCGAGCCTCGAGCCTCGTTACCACGGCTCCTACAGGGCAAAGACCTTCAAGAATCTCCAAGTGCCAACCGAGGAGCCAAGCCGGGTGCTCAGAACCGTTCGCCGCAAACCCGCTTGCCAGCACCGGGCCACGTGATTACCGTAACCACACCATGAAGACCAGCGAACTCACGGTGACACGGGTGGGCAATTCGCGCGGCGTGCGGCTGCCGGCCGACGTGCTGCGTCGCTACCAGATTGGCGACGCCCTCATCATGGAGCAACGGCCCGACGAAATTGTCCTGCGACCGAAGCGCAGCCGTCAGCAAAAGCTGACCTGGGCGGAAACCTACCAGCAAATGGCCCAGTCCAGCGAAGACTGGTCCGATTGGGAAAGCCTTCCGGAAGGGCTGACTGCGGTGCCAACCCTGAAGCCAGGCGGGTCAGCGACGCGGCGGCTGAACTCATCTGCCATTTGAAATCTGCGATCTCCCATCAAGCGCAGCGTGGTGGGTCCGCCTTCCGCTTCGTGGACGAACTGCCGCCTGAAGGACTCGCCACGCTCTGGAGCCGACTGCACTCAGGTGATTTGCCGGCGGAGCTGAATCGGCAGCAGCAGGAACTGGTGCTTGGGGAAAAGCCGAGAGCTTGCTAGCGCAAGCGGCCTTCGCGGTCGTGGTGGGTCCTACGGAGACTCACTGGTTAATTCGGTCAAAACTTGGTCTGCGCGGTCTTTCTGTAATTGAATCGCGAATTGGTCCCCTGTGAACGTGTACTTCACCTGCTTCAGGGAATAGAGGTAAGTCCGAAGCGGCTTTGCCGCTCCCGCATCGAACAGCACCACGTTTATCCCCTTTGCGAGACCACTTCGATACTCAACTCCGTCGAATCCTTCCGCCTTGAACGTTTCTGCAAGAATCTGTGTCGGCACCATAGGCGCTTTCAGCGTCGTCGCGGGTCAGGGGACGCGCGAAGGCCTCACTGATGTCGCTCCAGACGTACTTGCCGATTCTGTCGGGCGAAGGATTCAGTTCAAAGATACGTTCCAACGGACCTTCCGTTTCCGCCTGGCAGAGAACGAGCCGAAGATTTCGTTGAATCTCAAAAAGCGCGACGGTCAATGATTCACCGACCCAAGGGCGCATCTCGGCCATTGCGGTTTCCGGCCTGTTTGCGAGATAGAGATAAACAAAACCTGGCGGGTTCGCCCGGCCACCGCCCCTCGCAAACTCTGGATCTGGAACCATCCGTTGGACCGGATGAGGGTATTCCATTTCGATTTCATGCTCGCCCTCTCCTTCGCCAACCGTTTCTGTCCTTTCGGCCGATCCCCGTTGGCAGCGCCATAAGCGGCTTCCGGACTTCACAGGATGCTCACGCTGCCTGCTGGCCTCGCGAAGCGCATTGAGGAAATGCACGACACGGCCTTCGAAGACCCAGCGTCGTTGATTTCGAACAACGCAGGCGAAGTTCCGATACGCATCTTCAGCGTCAAACGTGGTCATAGTGAGGGGAGGCGCTTTGTCATCGTACGGCGTGGTGTTTCCTCTTACCTTTGAGGCGACGGGGACCAGCGCATCACCGCTTCGACTCCAGGATGAGTAGCACCTGGGGTGTGCGGCCACCGAAACTGAACCATGATGGCGGTGCCGGTCCTCCTGGCCAAAAACAGCGAGCGACGCCAGCATTGATTTGCATCCACGCCCTGCAACCACAAGTGCGTTCCTTCAACTTGGTGGAAGCTCCGGTCTCGAGGCTCGTGCTCTCGAACATTTGCGATTTCCGCAAGGAAGGAAATCGGTGTGCCCTGCTGCAGAGCGGTTTTCATCGCGCAGTCAACCAGTTGTTTCCAATTGGAAACGCTCGTTGGGCCAAAGCATCCTTCGATTATTTGGCTGTGAAAGAGGTTCGGCGCGTCTTCGGGATTGAACTCACGTACGCTCGTCTGCTGTCCGTTGGACGGCTCATCAATGGCTGTTGCAGCGACCGGTTCTCTTGGCCCATGCCATATCTCGGCTGCCACATTCGCCATCGCCTCACCCCTCAGGCGAATCTCGGCTTCGCTCCAGTGCTCACTGCGAGCCAGCTCGCGGGTTATTCCAATGTTGCTGCGGGCACATTCCACGCGCTTTTCGCTGAAGGTGCGATTCCACAATTCTTGGTTGTACGCGCTGAGGGTCAGATTTCCTGGCGTGTGCAGCCACGTGGCAAAGATGCGATCAGCCTCTGCGCCAAGGTCGCGGCGCCATTGCGGTGACAAGGTCTGAGGCATGATGTGCTCGACTTGCGCTTCAGAGAGGTCGGCAGGCTCCCGGTGTCCCCGCGCAGCTTCCAGCGATTCGAGGATGAACCGTCCGTAGGTGCTGCCATAGACGTTGAAGCTGACGAATGCCTTCTTGAATCGTTCGTCGTCCGGATGGTCTTTGCTCATGAGGTAGCTTTTCAGGCTCTCCACTGGCCACGCTCCGGCCAAGGCACAGGCTTTTACGAACAACTGGCCGTACCCGCGTGAACCAGCCCCGCAGACAAATCGCCGCAGAATGAAACCGCTGAGGAGCTGGATGGCTTCTGCCAGTTGGG
>Ga0315274_10014141_pt1 | contig 11328 bp, 6 predicted proteins | sample YL17G02_20_MG_FD_203700 | JGI IMG/M metagenome (GOLD analysis project Ga0315274, IMG submission 203700) | Sediment microbial communities from Yellowstone Lake, YNP, Wyoming, USA - YL17G02_20 | ecosystem: Environmental > Aquatic > Freshwater > Lake > Sediment | place: USA: Wyoming | collected...
CAAGGGCTGGTAGCGGCCAGGGGGCGCATTAGCTCCTGGCCCGTCGCGTTGCGTCGCGCCGGCCGCACTTGGCACGATACTGGCAGCCCCGCCGCCGCGCTTGTCTCGCTGCTTTGGACGCGCACGGGCCTGCGCGGTAGGGTGTCTGGCGGCAAGTCCTAGGGGTTAGTGAGTCGAGCCTCTCGCGGTGCCCATCGGCGTAGCGGCCTGCTAGGGCGCCAGAACCCGGAGGTGGCATCCAAGACGGCTTCCACCCCAGCCCTTCGCGACTGCGATTGGGAGGCCGAGGGCATGAACATCCTGGGCATAAACTGGGGGGAGCATGACAGCGCTGCCTGCCTGCTGCAGGACGGCAAGCTTGTGGCGGCCCTGGAAGAGGAGCGGCTCAACCGCATCAAGCACGCGCCCTTCGCCTTCCCTCTGCGCGCCGCCCGCTATTGCCTGGCCGCCGGTAGCATCACAGTCGCCGATCTTGACTACGTGGCCTCCTCGTTCAGCCCCACGGAGGGCCTGGGGCAAGGACTGAAGCACGCGATACGCTACTTCCCGCGGGCGAGCTTCATCGGCCTTGCCCAGATAGCGCGTCGGGCCTGGTACGTCGGCACACCGGCCTACGCCCGCTACTGGCTCAAGGTTCCCCGTCGCACGCGCTTCATCGCCGTGCCGCATCACCTGGCCCACGCCTCCAGCGCCTTCTATGCCTCCCCCTTCCAGGCGGCAGCAGTGCTGGTTGTGGACGGCATGGGCGAGTGGCCAGTGACGTCGCTCTACTCCGGAAGGGGAGGCCGCCTGGAGCGGCTGGCAGCCGTTGGCTTCCCGCACTCGCTCGGTCTGCTCTACTCCGCCTTCACCGAGTATCTCGGCTTCGATCCCTTCGACAGCGAGTACAAGGTGATGGGAATGGCAGCGTACGGCGAGCCCCGCTTCCACCGCTTGCTGGGTGAGATCGTACGATTCGGCGAAGGCCCGAGCCACCGGCTCGATCTGCGCTACTTCAACTTCCACCTGGATTACGGTCGCAGCACCTGGTACAGCCAGCGTATGGTACAGGAGCTCGGACCGCCCTGCTCGACCACCGGCATGCCCGAACAACTGTACCTGGACGTGGCGGCGAGCTTGCAGCGGCGGCTGGAAGAAGCGCTATTCCACCTGGTGCGCTGGCTTCACGAGCGCACCCAGGCTCGCGACCTCTGCATCGCCGGCGGCGTGGCGCTCAATAGCGTCGCCAACGGCAAGATCGCCCAGCAGGGGCCGTTCGATCGCCTCTTCGTCCAGCCGGCGGCCAACGACGCCGGCGCGGCCCTGGGCGCGGCGCTCTACGTGCAGCACACGCTGCTTGGACAGGAAGCGAGGGAGCCGCTGCGCCACGTCTTCCTCGGCCCCGGCTACTCGGACCATGAGATCGAGCCGCTTCTACGGGGCAACCTGCTCGAGTACGAGGTGCTCGAGGACCCGGTGGGCACGGCAGCCGAGCTTCTGGCGCAGGGCAGGATCGTCGGCTGGTTCCAGGGCCGGTGCGAGTTCGGGCCGCGAGCTCTCGGCAACCGCAGCATTCTGGCCGACCCTCGCCGTGCCGACATGAAAGATCGCATCAACGCCGCCGTCAAGTTCCGCGAGCCCTTCCGCCCCTTTGCGCCATCTGTGCCGGAGGAGCACAGTGACGACTACTTCGAGCCAGTGGGCGGCTCTCCCTACATGTTGCGGGTGACCAGGGTCAAGCCCGGAATGGCCGAGCGCCTACCGGCGGTGACTCACGTGGACGGCACGGCGCGGCTGCATACCGTAAGCCGGGAGACCAACTCGCCCTACTGGCGGCTGTTGCAGCGTTTCGGCGCACTCACGGGCCTACCCGTGCTTCTCAACACCTCCTTCAACGTGCGCGGCGAGCCCATAGTCTGCACTCCCAAGGAGGCAATCGCCTGCTTCTACAACTCCGGACTGGATGCGCTGTTCCTCGATCGCTTCCTGCTGCGCAAGGCCAGGTGCGGCCACACATGAGAGCGACAGGTGCGGATGAAGACCCTCGTGCTTGCCCCATTCACTGCTGATGGTCTGGAAGCCCTCCGTCTTCATGGTGGCGTGCTCTACGAGCCCTGGCCGGAGACAGGCAAGCTGTGGGATCCGGAGGAGCTCGGGGAGCGCTTGACGCGCGAGGGTTTCGACGCTCTCGTTATTGAGGCCGACTTCGTGCTCGAGGAGACACTGTCGGCGGCGCCAGGGCTGCGCTTCATTGGAGTCTGCCGCGGCGACGTGGGTCCGCACGTGGATCTCGAGGCCGCCGCTGAGCGGGGCGTAGTAGTGGTCAACACTCCGGGGCGCAACGCCGTGGCGGTGGCCGAGCTGACCGTCGGCCTGATGCTGGCCCTGGCGCGCCGCATCCCTGACGCGCACACTGCCGTGCGCCGGGGAGACTGGCATGGCGCCCTCGACGGCTACTCGACCTGGCAAGGCACGGAACTTGCCGGCAAGACGGCAGGGCTGGTGGGCTTCGGCGCCGTCGGGCGCCAGGTGGCGAGGCGGCTGCTCGCCTTCGACATGACGCTATTGGCATACGATCCACACGTGTTAGAGCGATCGGACGCCAAAGGAGTCCGCTTCGTGGCGCTGGCAGAGCTCTTGCAGCGCTCTGATTTCGTGTCGCTGCACGCCGCTCTCACTTGCGGAACGCGCGGGTTGCTGAGCGAGCGCGAGCTGGGGCTGATGCGCCGGTCCGCGTTTCTGATCAACACGGCACGGGCGGCCATCGTCGACGAGGAAGCGCTGTTGGCGGCGCTGCGCGAGCAGCGAATCGCAGGCGCGGCGCTAGACGTGCACTCTATCGAGCCATTGCCGCCAAACTCGCCCTGGCTGAGGCTAGACAACGTGATTCTGACCCCGCACATGGGCGGTGCAACCGCCGACGTGGCCCGTCACCAGTCGCACCTCATCACGGACGACTTGGGGCGCTGGCTGCGCGGCGAGCGGCCGCTGAACCTTCTATCCCGGAACGCTGGCCTGGCGGGAGCGGATGGGCGATAGCAGCCGGTATCTGGTGCTTGACGCCGGCACGACCGCCGGCCGGGCGCTTGTTTTCGATGGTAACGGCCGAGCATTGGCCGAGGTCGCGCGTGACTGGAGCTACGAGGCGCCGGAGGACTGCGCCCCCTGGGGGCGCGAGTTCGCGCCCGCCCGCTTCTGGGCCATGATGGCCGACGCGGCAAGGGAGGCACTCGCTGCCGCCAGGGAAGGCACGGTTGTCGCGGTAGCTGCGACAGGCCAGCGGCAAGCGACCGTGCTCGTGGACGCCGAGGGACATGAGCTATACGCGGGGCCGAACATCGACCTGCGCGCCTGTTTCGAGGGCGCCCGGCTTCTGGAAGAGAACGGCGAGCGCATCCACGCCCTCACCGGCCACCTGCCGCCGATGATGTTCGCAAGCGCGCGCTGGCTCTGGCTCCAGGAGCATAAGCCGGAGGTCTGCTCGCAGACCCATCACCTGCTGATGATGGGCGACTGGCTGACCTGGCGCCTGTGTGGTCTCGCTGTCACCGATGCCACGAACGCCGCCGAGACAGGCCTCTTCGATGTCACACTTCGTACCTGGTCGCCCGAGCTGGCCGCGGCCGTGGGCCTGCCGCCTGAGATTCTCCCCCAGGTGCTCCCCGCTGGCGCCGTCGCTGGGGAGCTCGGACGGCAAGCGGCCGCCGCTCTCGGGCTGTGCCCCGGCATCGCCGTGGTCGTGGCCGGGGCGGACACGGCCTGCGGGACTATAGGTCTAGGCCTCACGCGCCCAGGGCAAGTTGGCGTGGTCGCGGGCTGGAGCGCTCCCGCCCAGATGCTGCTCGACGAGCCGCGCTTCGATCCCGCGCGGGCGCTCTGGACGACCTGCTCGCACTTTGCACACCTGTGGGTGCTGGAGGGCAACCCTGGCCCGTGTGGCTCTGCCTACCGCTGGCTGCTCAACCTCGTACTCCCCGCGGGCACCTACGAGCAACTAGACGAGCTGGCGGCCGGCGTGCCCCCCGGGTCAAACGGTGCTCTCGCCCTCGCCGGACCACGCATCGCCGACTACGGAAATCCTCATTTGCTCTGGGGAGGCCTGCTACTGCCACAGGCGAACGACCTCCTACCCATCGGGCGCGCCGAGTTCGCGCGCGCCACACTTGAGAACATCGCTTACGCCCTCCGTGCCAATCTCGAGCGCGTTGAGGCCGTCGCCGCCCTCCGAACGCCTCAGATCGATCTCGGCGGAGGGCTTTCGCGCAGCCGGCTCTTCCCGCAGGTGCTCGCGGACGTGCTCGGCCGGCCGGTGCGTGTCAGCGCCCAGCCGTCAGTCAGCGGGCTGGGTGCTGCCATGTGCGCCGCCGCCGGCATCGGGGACTGCGCCGGGCTCGCCGATGCGGCCACGGCCATGAAGCAGCCTGGGTTGGCCTATTCCCCCCAACGCGCGGTGCAGGCCGAGTACCTTGACGCCTATGAGCGCTGGCTGCAGGTGTATCGCGGGCTAGAGACCCTAAGCGTGGATCTGGTGTAGCTGGCACTGTGCGGGGCGCCTCGTGCGCATCAAGCCAACGAAGGCCGGCGACTGGAAGTCGCGCCTGGAGGCCCGCGGCCGGGCGTCGGCCTACGCCGACGCACACGTCTATCCATCTCGGCGTCGGCGAAGGCCGACGCTTGGCGCCCGAAGGCGCCTCTAGGCGCGGTTTCAACCGCCGGCAATCCCGCGCTGGCCTTAGCTTGATGCGAATGGGGCACTTGTGCGAGGCGCCCACTCGTTGACGAAAAGCGCGGCTCACTGTACTGTGGCGCCCGACGCGGAACTTGGGCGGCTCCGCAAGCGTCCTAGTTAAGGCGTCGAGGCGGCGTCTGCCCGTCTCTTGACCTTGCCTAGAGGGAATCTGATATGCCAGACCCCGTGCAGAGAGACTACGTCCTCTCCGTCGCTGCCCTGACGGACGTCGGCCAGTCTCGCGGGCACAACGAGGACTATGTCGGCCACTACGAGCCTCCCGACGAACAGGCGATGCGCTCGGCCGGCGCTCTCTTCGTTGTCTGCGACGGCGTGGGTGGCGGCAGCGCCGGCGAGGTGGCCAGCGAGCATGCTGTCCGACGCATCCTCAGCGACTACTACCAGCCGGGGAACCAAGGCACTCCACAGGAGCGGCTCATCGCCGCCATCCACCGTGCAAACAGCGACATCTACGACGAGAATCTGCGCCGCGGCGAGGACAAGCGCATGGCTACTACCGTGGTGGCCGCGCTCCTGCTCGGCCGCCAACTGCTCCTCGCACACGCCGGCGATAGCCGCGCCTACGTCATCCGCGAGGGCAAGGCCTTCCAGCTCACTCAGGATCACTCCTGGGTCGCCGAGATGGTGCAGTCCGGCGACCTCAGCCCACAGGAAGCGGCCAACCACCCCTGGCGCAATCGCATCACGCGCAGCTTGGGCATGGGCGAGAGCGTCAAGATCGACAGCAAGGCCATACAGGTGCAGCCAGGGGACACTTTCCTCCTCTGCAGCGACGGGCTCACCCGCTATGTCAGCGATGAAGAGCTGGCCGAGGCGGCGAAGCTTCCCGCGCAGCAGGCGGCGCAGCAGTTGATCGCACAAGCCAACAGCCGTGGCGGCAGCGACAACATCTCCGCTGTGATCGTAGAGCTTCTTGCGGAAAGCGTGGCTCGCCAACGCGAGGCTTTGGCGGAGGTTGCGGCACCCACGGCCTCCGCCCAGCCGGTGAGCCCGGCGCCTGCCGCCGCTCCCGAGCCGCGCTCGGGACGCCGCCGTGGCCTGGTGATCGCCGCGAGTGCGGGTGGCGCGCTCATCGTCCTCGCAGTAGCCGTGGTAGCGACCGGGAGCCTGATGCGCTCGTCGCGTGGCAGCATCGCCCCCACTGCCCTCGCCGCGGAGCCGACCGCGGCCTCCACGTCGCTCGCCGTTGCCGTCGAGGGGACGGCCACGCTCGAGCCGATCGCCACGGCGACCGAGGAGCGTCTGCCGGTGCCCACGGAAATGGAGGCGCTCGCGACTCTCCTTCCCCTGGAGACGCTACTGCCCACGACCGAACCGACCGTCGTCGGCGATTCGGGCACCGTCGCCTCCCCCACGCAGTCGGAGCAGACCAACCCCATCGAGGGTCTAGTCATCGCTCCCATCGGGGTGAAGCTGCGCGAAGAGCCTTCCCTTGCTGGCGAGCTGATTGTCGTGCTGCCAGAGGGAGACGCATTCGAGGTGCGTGGCTGGGTAGGCCGCGCGGCCGATCTATGCAAATCGGGCCTGTGGCTGCGGGCCTTCCTGCCGAGTGAGGATGTGACGGGCTGGCTCTGCGCGGACGAGAGCTTGGTCGAGATCAATGGGCAGCCGGTGTCGCCGGAGCTTCTGGCCGAGCTCGGCGTTCCACAGGTTCAGCCGACGCCGACGCCGAAGGCCAAGCCGAGCAATACACCCGAGGTCGTCTTCCGGCCCGGGCCGGAGTTCCGGCTCGTGCTCGCCCAGGCGCGGGCATTCGCATCCACCTGGTTGGGCGAGGGCAGTTCGTCATTCGGGGCGGGCGTTGCGCTGGTTGCTGCGCTTCGCTCCACGTCGCTGGCGCTGCCCGCTGCCGACGGGTTGCGAATTGGCTGCCTGCCGGGCCTGGGCGTCGGCGAGGTCACTCTGCACCTCGGGGGCAACGTGGCGCTTCCATCGCCGGACGGTTCCCCGTTGCCGGAGCTTGACCTGCCGCCTCTGCCTGACCTCGGGCTCTAGAGGCGCCGCCCGATCAAGGCGAGCCCGCCGCGTGGGGCGGCGGGCAGTCGTTCGTCTAGATGCCCGAGGATGCGTCGCCGCCGGCCGAAGGCGGCCTGGTGTACCCCGGAGGCGAGTGAGGAGAGGAGGGGATGCACGAAGCCACCGTTCTGTTGAACCGCTACCGCCTGGAGCGGCTACTCGGCCGCGGCGGCATGGCGGACGTCTATCTGGCTTTCGACCTGCGCCGCCAGGCCCACATCGCGGTCAAGGTGTTGCGCGAGGACTTGGCGGAAGACCCTGACTTCGTGCGTCGCTTCCAGCGCGAGGCGGAGGCTCTAGCGCGCCTCGACCACCCCTACATCGTGCGTTTCTACTCGTTCGAGCGGCAGGCCACGACCGCCTTCATCGCCATGGACTACGTGCCGGGCACGACGCTGCGCGGGCGTCTCACCGAAACGCACGGGCCGCTTCCTCTGGACGAGGTGACGGGCATCGTGCGCCAGGTGGGAGCCGCTCTCCAGTACGCGCACAACCAGGGGTTCCTGCACCGCGATATCAAGCCTGGCAACATCATGCTGCGCGAGGATGGAACGGCGCTCCTCTCTGACTTCGGCATCGCCCGCGCGGCTGAGACGGCCACCATGACCTCCGGCCCGCTAGGCACACCCGCCTACATGAGCCCGGAGCAAATCCTGGGGCGCGATCTTGATCCTCGCACCGACATCTACAGCCTGGGCGTGGTCATGTTCGAGATGGCCACCGGGCGTCGGCCCTACTCCGGCGAGACGGGCACCGGGTCGAGCACGGCAGACCGTGTGCGCGACGCCCACCTGCATCAGCAAGCCCCCGACCCACGGAGCTACAACCGCTCGCTGCCGGACGCGACGGCTCAGGTGATCAGCCGCGCCTTGGCCAAGGACCCGGCGCATCGCTGGTCTAGCGCGGCCGCGCTCGTTGCTGCATGGGAGCGGGCTCTAGGCATGGCGCCGCAGGCCGGGCCCGAGGCCTACGCGCAGCCGGCCGCCACCCCGTCTCTCGCCCAAGTGCCGTCGCTGCCGGTTGCGCAGTGGCCGCAGGGGCAGACGGCCACGCCGCAGGCGCCGCCCCCCGCCAGGGTGGCGGGGCACTCGAATTGGATGCTCTGGGCTATCATAGGCGTAACGCTGGCGCTCCTCGCCTGTATCGGCATCTTCGGCTACCAGGCCCTGGCCGGCACACCGACGCGCAACGAGGCGACGACTGCAGCCGTGGCCCAGCAGACAGCCAACGCTCAGTCGGAGCGCACCGCGGTGGCTCTGGCCGCCGAGTGGAGCACAGCAACTGCGCTCGCGCCAGGGACCGACGCTCCAGCCACGGCTACCGCTGAGCCGGTGCCGACTGCCGCCGGCCAGGACGCCGGCGCCACGGCCACCGCCGAATCCCAGTTAGCAGCGGCCACCGGTGCCTGGGCGACAGCGGCGGCCGACATGGCCCTGCGCGAGGCGGACGTCTCAGCCAAGGAGACGGCCGACATCGTCGCGAAGCTGACCAGCGAGGCCGTGGGGCTGGCGGAACAAGCCACCGCCACCGCTGTCGCGCTCGCGCAGGAGCAGGCCGCCGTGGCCGAGAAGCAGACGGCAGAGGCCCAAGCGGCGGCCGATGCCCAGGATAACGCGGATGCCCAGGCCACCGCCGACGCTCAGGCCAAAGCCGTCGCGATGACCAGCGAAGCGGCAACGGCCGCCGCCAAACCCGCCCAAGCGGGCGTGATTGCCGACTTCGAGCGGGACATGGGCTGGCGCCGCGGAAACGAGCCGAACGGCGACCTGACGACATCCTCGGAGCAGGTGCATTCCGGGAGCCACAGCGGCAAGCTGACCTACGAATTCCCGGCTTCCGCCAACAATTACGTGGTATTCCTCGCCCGCCCGAGCGTAGCGCTAGGCGGTAAGCCGAGCGGCATCGCGGCCTGGGTCTACGGAGACGGCTCGGACAACTTCCTGAACGTCTGGATCCAGGACTCGGCCGGGGAGATACGCCAATACACCTTCGGGCAGATTGGCCACACCGGCTGGGCGCAGATGACCGCCGCTTTCAACGAGGGGCTCGGCTGGCCCAACGGTAACGTCAGCGGCCCCGAGACCGACAATGGCGCGCTCGACTACCCGGTAAGCTTCTACGCCATCGTCCTCGACGGCATTCACGAAGACCAACCGAGCAAGGGCGCCATCTACCTGGATGACATCACGGCGCTCCCATGAGAAGCCGTGAGCGCTCAGCCTTCAGCCACCAGCAGTGATGCGCGACGAGTGAGTCACAATCGGCGACGAGGGCGCTGCCCGCCTCCGCCCTCTCTCGCGCAGAGCGTGCCCACTGATGGCTGAGCGCTGAGGGCTGACTCTATCCGCCTCCGCCGCCCCAGGCTTCTTTCGTCCACCCCGTCACGATCACGAAGAACGACTCGGCATCCTCAAAGTGGTCGATGAAGTAGCCTTCGAAGTCGATGCTTTCTCCTGGTCCGAGAGGCTTGTCCAGCTCGATCGTATCCAAGGTGACGTTGGCCACGTTGCCGCTGGAGTCGTAGATAGTCGAGTAGACGCTGAGCACCGCGTACTCGGTATCTGTTTGGTTGGACACCTTGCCGCGGATGAAGAGCTTGCCATTCTCGCTCACCGCTTCCGAGTTGTCCACAACCAACTCAACGTCCGGGGACGGATCCTCGGTAATCCAGAGCTTGAGCTTGTATTCAGCCACGGTGCTGGCGTCAACGCCCAGGTCGTTGGCGATGATGTACATCCAGAAGCCGCTCTTGTCACCCGGCGCGATGGATGGCCGATCGATGAAAGCGCGGAAGTCGCCTTGGATCGTGGCGCCGCTGGCATCTAGAAGCGTTGCCTCAATGCGCACGACGTTCCCGATCGCCTCCTGCGAGACATTCTTCACCTCGCCAACAATGCTGATGTTGCCGTTGCCATCCTGCCAGGCAGTGTGGCTGACGACACTCAGGATATCGTCCGCCGCACGCTCGCCGCCGCCGCTGTCCAGGGTCGCGGTTGCCCGTCTGGTAGAGGTCGGCCTCGGCTCGCTCGTGAGCGTCGCCTCGGGCGCCGCCGTGGCAGTGTCAGCCACGGCGAGGCTGGTCGCTTCCCGGGTCGGCTTCGCCGGGGAAGGCTTGAGGAGGATCAGGCCGCAGACCAGGCCACCGCCCATAAGCAGCACAACAGCACCGATGATGCCCCAGAGCATGAAGCCACCGCGCCGAGGAGCCTGGGACGGCGGCGCGTACTGCGGGGGAGCAATGGCGGTCGCGGGCTGCGTGAACTGGCCCGCCGGCGACCCAACCGAAGCGCGCGGAGGCGTCTGAGCCTGGCGCGGCGGTGTTAGCGGGGTGCGCGGCCCCCCTGTTTCGCGGGAAGGTTGCGCAGCCAAGTGCTCCAGCCCCAGGCCCGTCTCCCAGGCCCGAACCATGCCGATGACGTCTGGCCAGCGTTGGCCGGGGTCCTTGGCCAGCGCGCGCATGATCACCTGCGCCGCGGCGGGCGGCAGGCCAGGATTGAACTGGCGAGGGTCGGGCGGCGGCGCGTGCAAGTGCTCGTAGCGCATGCGCTCGGTCGTGCCGGTGCCCGTGCCCGTCTCGCCAACGAACGGGCGGCGCCCGGTGGCCATCTCATACGTCACGACGCCCATGCTGTAGATATCGGTGCGGGCGTCCGTCTCGCGACCAAGAATCTGCTCCGGGCTCATGTAGGCGGGCGTGCCCAACGGCCCGAGCGTCATCGTCGAGGCCTCAGTGGCGCGGGCGATGCCGAAGTCAGAGAGGAGCGCCGTTCCGTCCTCGCGCAACATGATGTTGCCAGGCTTGATATCGCGATGGATGAATCCCTCATTGTGGGCGTATTGCAGGGCTGTACCAATCTGGCGCAGGATGCCGGTCGTCTCCGCGAGGGGCAGCGGGGCGCTGGACTCCATCATGCGCCCTCGCAGCGTCGTGCCTGAGACGTAGTCCATGACGATGAAGGCAGTGTTGCCCTGGCGCTCGAAGGAGTAGAAGCGCACGATGTAGGGGTGGTCTAGGCGAGCGAGGGCTTCAGCCTCGCGCTGGAAGCGGCGGACGAACTCCGGATCCTCGGCAAGATCCTCGCGCAGCACCTTGACCGCGATGTTCACCTGGCGACGCAGGTCAAAAGCCAGGTAGACGTCCGCCATGCCACCGCGGCCGAGCAGCCGCTCCAGGCGGTAGCGGTCTCGCAGTACAGCTCCCTCTTGCATCCTCCGCCTCCCCATGGCTGACGTAGAACCGCGACCGGCCCTTCGGCCGGCCGGATCTCGTTTGCGCGCGGCACGGCACTCGCCGATCGAGGCTCTTCGTGCAGCGGCCATATCTTACTACATGCGTCCGGATTGACAAGGACTGCACCGAGAGACGGCGCTCATGTGTGCCGGGCGCCCCACACCAGCGGCAGTATTGGTGCAGCGTTAGAGGACTCATATCCTTCTTCTATGGATTCGGCCGGGAGATCGTAGTATTGTAGCTGGCAGATGCCGCTTTGCTCGGACATCCGGAAGGGAGCAGCGGTGGGAGCCCCCGCGCGGGCCCCAGAACCCGGACGACACCGTTAGTAGAGAGGTTTGAAGCAGCGGAA
>Ga0315274_10014142_pt1 | contig 11327 bp, 10 predicted proteins | sample YL17G02_20_MG_FD_203700 | JGI IMG/M metagenome (GOLD analysis project Ga0315274, IMG submission 203700) | Sediment microbial communities from Yellowstone Lake, YNP, Wyoming, USA - YL17G02_20 | ecosystem: Environmental > Aquatic > Freshwater > Lake > Sediment | place: USA: Wyoming | collected...
TGGCCAAGGAGCTCCTCCAGCTTTATACCCCCCGAAACCTGTACGCCCTCACGGACCTCTCCATGAAAATCGAGGCTCTCTTCGCCGGCTCCCTGCTGCACACCGCTCTCGAACTCATCCTCCTGTCCTGCCTCGACACCTGTAGCAAGCTGGCCGATGCCCCCTGCCCCAGAGCCACAGCCCTGAGGCTTCAGCCGCCCAGCAGGTTCGTGGAACGCAACGTGTGGCAGGCCTTCGAGGAAGCCTACCGTCTCCTTCGCAGCCTGGCGCCAGCCGCTCAGGTGACCCTGAGTTCCGGGATCGAACGCCTGGTAGTGGGGGAAGAGGCGCAGGCGCTGGTGGTCAATGAGCCGCTGCGCAAAGTCACTGCTATGCTGCCCCCAGCCAGCGTAAGTCTGGTTATCGGTGCACCGCAAGCATACTACAGGCCTTTCTGGACGCTGTCGTATTTGTGGAGCGGGTGGCTCTGGGGCAGACACAGGGCCTCCCTGTTGAAGCCTCTGTTGAGCAGAAAGATCATGGGTTGGTCGTGGTACCGGCGCACCATGGCTGCAGCCCTGAGAACCCTCCACCGCCCCTTGAGACCGCGAGGCAGGATGGTCTTCCTCCTTGAAGGGGCTGACCTGACCCACGTCGCCAACCTCATACTGGCGGCGGTGGGTGCGGCCTTCAGACTCGACAGGATCCTGTATCAGCCTCAGGACACTAGTCTCCCGCGACATCCCATGCAAGGCGTTTCCGGGGCCTATCGGCTCACCTTCAGCAGGGACGACCGCGCCCCGCGGGAACTAGGCGAACCATCTTCTGAGAGCCTGGCCGCCGCCCTCCGGCAAGCGGCCCGCGGCGCCATCGTGGAGTTGCTCCGAGAGCGCGGCCAAGCCCTGCACCTCAGCTGGCTCCACAGCGCAGTCTACGAAAGGTGGGCTCGCGACGGCCTCCTGGGACAGGCTCTGCTGCTGGAAGAGGAGATCTCGGCCGCCGACTTCTTGCACGAACAGCTGGAAGCGGCGCTGGAGGAGGGTCTGGAGGCAGGGCCCCTGGCGCTGCTCCCCGAGGACCACGACGATCCAGAAGGGCCCCAAGTGTGGTGGCTGGCGGGGAAGGGGTATCCTGCTCTGCCCCTGGGAGACAGGCTGGAAGAGTCGGTGCTCCAGGTCCTGAGCTCAGAGCCAGACCTGGAGCCGCACCAGCTCGAAGACCGCATCTACTCTCACTTCCCCGGCCCCTTCACACCCGGACCTGGGCTGGTGGAGAAGTGCCTGGAGTCCTACGGGGCACGCACCCCGTCGTCGCCCATTTGGCGGCTCCGTCCAGAGGATGCCCCCACCAGCGTCGACCGTGAACACGAGGAGGCGTTGGAGATCCTCTCCAGCCTGGGACGCCGCCTCGGGTATCAGGTAGTAACGAGAGAAGACCGCGGGCCTGGCCTCCACTCCCATGGTGCCGCTTTGCGGAGGGGGCTGGATGTGGCCTGGGAGGACACAGAAGGCCCCTGCCACGTCTTCGCCGTCAAACACACCACCAGGTTCGGCGACATCCTGAGCCAGATCGCTGGCCGGCAGGACGAAGCCCAAGGGTACATTGTTATCCCCGATCGGCGGCTGGACCTTCTTCGCTTCAGGATGGAGACGGAGTTGCTGCTACGCATGGCCTTGACCGATGGCCGCTGGCAGTTCATCAAGCTGGATCACCTGATAGAGTTCTCTGCAAGGGAGGACCTGCATCGTCAGGACCTGACGCACATCGTCGGCCTGGAACCCCTGATAGAGCGTCCGGAAGCCCAGCTTCCTCTCTTCGCCTGAGCGCGGGCCCGCATGTCTCGGATCGTACCCAGCCCCTCATGCAACCACAGGACATGTAGGGGCGACCCGGCGGGTCGCCCCTACGCTTGACCTAAGGCCAACGTGGGTTTGTAGTGCGCGCTTTAGCGCGTGAAAGGGCTGAAGCCCTCACTACGAGCCTGCTTGTAGTGCGCGCTTTGGCGCGTGGAAGGCCCCAAGCGCTCACGGCGAGCCCGGTTCATGTGATCGACGGGTGTGTCGGCCGCAGCACGCCTCAGGCAGACGTGGATAACCAAAGCGGGGCGCCGCCCTAAGGACGGCACCCCGCATCACTAGACATGCTCGCAATAGGGCAACCCGACGGGTCGCCCTACTCCGGTCGCTAGGGCGTGACCTCCAGGTGCACCTTCACCCAGGCATAGGCGTCCCAAGGCCAGGGATCCCACGGGGCGGAACTGGCAGAGAACCAGTAGTCGCCGGTGGCCACCTCGGCCGGAGCGAGAGTCCTCGCGCCCCATAAGAGCATCGAATAGACGTCCCACGGATCCCAGTCCAGGGCCATGAGCCCGAAAGTAAGGTTGTCCGTCGGAGCCAATTCCACGGTCATACTGGCGTCACCGAGATGCAAGAGGTCGCCCATCGGAAGCACGCTATTGCTGTCCATGTCTGGTGGTCCCCAAATGGGGTCCCTCTCGAGCCACTCCCCGTTGCCCCATATGGTCATGTCAAAGTTGGGAACGTAACAGGCATCGCAGGTAGGGCCCGCACAAGGATCCAGCAGGATGCAGCCGGTGTATAGCTCCTCGAAGGTGACCACTACGGTGGTCGGACAAGCCGGCCCCGTATAGGTCAGAACGTTGCTGGGGTCCGACTCCACTCCCACCCCCGGAGGTCCCTCGTAGGCGGTCAGGTGGTAGTTCCACTCCTCCCCGCAGGGCGGGTTTATGTACGCCGGAGGGATCAACATGCCGCGAGCCGACGGGAGAGCGAGTTCCTCGAGCATTGTATCGTTCCGATACAACCTGAATCCGTCTATCGTCGCCTCGTCCCCCGTCCAGTCCCAAGCTAGACCATCGACGTCTGGGCAGGGCGGGCAGCCTATCCAAGAGGGACAGGGACAGCCGAGCACTTGAGCCAGGTTTTCGGGCGCAGGGGGCACGGGCCGGGGCTCGCAAGGATAGTCGGGGCAGATGCGGTAGACCACCCTGAACCACCGCCCATCGTCTGCCAGGGCAGTGACCTCTATCTCATCCCCTGTCCACTCCGCATCGCCGTGCTCCCTGACGAAGTGGCCGAGAGACCAGCCGTCAATCCCAATCCAGCCGAAGCATTCCACCTCCACCCGGAAGATGTCTCCGGTCACAGGCACCGGAACACTGTTCATGCCGGCCAACTCCGCCTGGATGTCCCAGTAGTTGTCCACAGCAGGGGCAAAGGAACCTGTTTCAGGGACCTGCTCCATATCGGCATCGGCCAGCCAGACCATGCAGTACACGTTGTCATAGGCCTGATCTGCCTCAAGCTCCAGGGCCTCGAAGGTCACTGTCACCGTAGGCGGCCCTTCCTCTGGAACCTCGGGCGCTACCTCCTCTTCAGGGACCTCCTCCACCTCGGGGGGTGCCTCTTCCCCTGGCGGTGCCTCTTCCTCCGGAGGAGGCAACTCCTCGCCAGGCAGCTCATCCTCAGGCGGCACATCCGGTGGTGTCTCCACGGGCGGCGGCTCGAAGTCTGCCGGCGGCCCTTCCTCCTCGGGCGAGACAATGGCCGGGATGTGCAGTACGACCCCCGCCGTCAGCGGCGCTGCTGGATCGAGCCCCGGGTTGCAGGCCAGTATCTGCTCCGCCGTAAGCTCGTATCCGCCGGCGATGCCCTCCAGGGTCTCACCCATCTGCACCGCATGGTCGAAGAGGTCCACGCCCTCGCACCCCTCGGGTATCTCGGGAGGCACCGCCTCCACCGCGTTCACGCTGATGGAGGCCTGGCCCGAGACATCATTCATATTGTAGCCTCTGACCACTATGGTGTGATTGCCTGGAGTCTCGGGCACCCACATCGCCATCAAGGGAAAAGGGGTTGTCCCATCGGGCAAGGCGCTGGCCTGGGATTGGACGATGGCTCCGTCAACCCATAGTTCCATGCGCGCAATCCTGTTGGCATCCTGCCCTGTAGCGAAGACCTGTACCGGTTCCACCACGGTGACCTCCTCGCCGTGGTGGGGGCTCTCAATCAGGATTATCGGCCCGGCCTCCTCTGCTTCCGCCCCCGAAGGTATCAGCGGGCAACACCCAGTCGCCCCAAACACCAAGACCAGGGCCAGGACTAAGGCAACCAGGGTCGCCATCTTTGCTCTGTTCATCTTTACCCTCCTTTCATCCTCCTTTCGGCTTGAACTCTGTGCCTTCCGTAATGAGGGGCTCGCTACGGCCGCCTTTGGAGAGCCCTCAGCCGGTCTGTTCGGGGTCAAAGGCCCCACAGAGGCATCTGTTAAGGCCGATCACCGTTGCCTTCAACGCGCGGCCCGTGCTTTCCCGGCACACCGGCTAGCGCCTAGGTTATGCAGTACCCTATTGTCACCGTGCCCGTCGGGCTTTGGGACCGGTTACCCACAGCATCGTAAGCCTGGACGTAGTACTCCATGGTGGACTGGGACGGGGAAGTCAGGCTCGATTGGAGGTCACTCCAGGTTACTACCAACTGATAGATCCCCGTCCCTGCGGCCTGCATAGTCAGGGTGCGCCACTGCCCCTGGCGGGTGCTGTCGTACACCCGATAGACCAACTGCACAGTGGAGACCCCCGAGGGGTCGGACACCGCAGCCGAGATGGTCACGCTGTTCGGCCCGCAGGGAGGCGGGTTAATCGGGTCAGGCGTATCGGCAACCCTGGAGATTGAAGGGCCTGCCGTGTCGCCCGGCGTCGGGCTGGGTTGGATGACCACCACCGTCAGCCTGGCCGTCACCGGGCCTCCGTAGCCCTCGGCTCTCAGCTCAAACTCCCTGGTGGCCGTGGGGCACCTGTCCCTGGAGTCAGGAGCATTGCCCACTCCTTCTCCGTCGAAGTAGATGGCCGTAGGGGCCTCGACCCGCCAGGTGAAGCGCACGCACTCACCCTGGAAGATCCGGCTCTTGCTGACCTCGAAGGAGACGATCCTCACCGGTTGCGGGGTCGCTGTGGGCGCCCGCGGCGTGGAGGTTGGTGGAATGGGAGTGGATGTCGGCGGAATACGAGTCGCTGTGGGGGGCACCGATGTCCCGGTCGGAGGTGGTACCGTAGGCGTCGGTGGCACCTCCGTGGGTGGCACCTCGGTAGAGGTCGGCGTGGCCGTGGGGATCTCTTCCTCACCAGTCGTGGGAGTGGGTTCCTCGCCCGTAACCCTCACGGTCACCGGGTCCGACTGCACCATTCCGCCTGCCCCGTCGTAGGTGCGGCAATGGACCACGTAGCTGCCTGGACCCGTGGTCTCGAAAGTGAGATTGGCGGTGAAGTACTCGTTCCCAGGATCCGGATTGGCAGCGCGGTTGGCGAAGGCGCCATTCACGTACAACTCGACCTGGCTGACTCCCCCTCGGGCGAAGGCGTGGCACATGACGGATACCTCGCCGATGGGCACCTCGCTGCCGTCCGGTGGCCCTCCGACCCAGGCCCTGGGGCCACCTTCCACCACCTGGCTGGCCGTCGGCCCACAAGCGGCCAGGACCAGCGCGGAGACCAGGAGGATGCCCGCCAACACAGTTAAGACGCGTCGACTGCCATTCATAGTCTCTTCCTCCCTTCAGATCGATAATACCGAAGACTACCAGACAGTACAGAAGAATGTGGGCCGGGGTCCTGGCCATTCGCGGGGGATGTCAGAGCCAGAACGGGATAGTCGGCCGGCATCCGTCCCTCGCAGACCCCAGTCGTTCATCGGCGTGAAGAGATGCGCAGGGCGATTATCCCGCGGATTTCACACAGTATATCACAGGTCACAGCGGCTGTCAAGTTGATTGCGGCGCGAGGGATCGCTCGTGGAACTCCCTCACGATTGCTATCTGATCCTCGCTGGGTCGCACGAAGGGCCGCACGCGACGAATGGCGGCCCAGGCCTCATCGGGCGTCAGGCCAGTACTGACCAGGTAAGCGGCGGCCGCCGTCGCAGCGCGACCCACGCCGCTCAAACAATGGACGTAGACGCCCCGGCCCTCAGACAACGCGTCGCCAATGAACGAGGCCGCCTGGCCCAGTTGCTCCAGGCTGGGCGGCGCGTCGTCTATCGTAGGCAACCACAGATGTTTCTCCAGGCCCACGCCTGGGCCGGCATCATCCGCTTCGCCGCGCATACTCAAGCTGGCGCTGATGCCCAGGCGGGACAAACGTCCCAACCCTCTGCGGTAATGCTGGCCGCCCACGTACAGACCGGACGAGATACGACTGGTCGCGGGGGGAGACATGCCCGTCAGCAAGCGCAAGGCATGGTCCTTCGCCCAAAGGGCTGTCACCCTCAGGCCCTGCTCACGCAGCCGCCAATAGAGGATTCCCAGCCCTTTGAGCAGCCTGTGCATAGGAGATCAACTGTAGGGGACGACCTCTCCTACCCTACATCCCCTTCCACGACGAAGGCGACTTTGACGTCCACCCTGTACTCGACGATCTTGCCGCCCTTGACCACGACGTTCTGGCCCACCACGTTAGCACCGGTGATACCGCGCAGGGTCTCTGCCGCCTTGTCCACAGCGTTCTTGGCGGCCTCCTCCCAGCTATGGGGTGAGGTTCCCACGAGCTCAATGACCTTCAATACCGACATCTCCACCCTCCTTCCGCAGTCTGTCCATTAGGACCACACAATACTAGCAGGAACGCCTGAGTGGACGCCGCAAAGATCGGAGATAGGTCCCTAGTAACAAACCATACCCTGGGTGATCGACCGAGCCTACCTACATCTCCGCCGCGCGACGGCGTAGCTGCTCAATGGCTTCCTCAACAATGGCCCGAGTGACGAACAGAGAACTGACCTCTTGCAGGTCCGCAATATACCGCTCCGCATCTGCAAGGGACACCTGACCCAAAACATGCGCTCTGACCAGCAACCCCAGAGATCCTACGGGCGTCAGTTTGAGGACTCTGGCCACGTCCCTCACGTCCAGGTCATCTGTGAGGATAACCGAGACATCCTCACTGTGGCAGGCATACAGACACTCGCGCTCGCCGACGTGAAGGCTCTCGAGCTTTCTGTCTGCGACGAACCTGGCCACCTTGTCCTGGTCCAGGGTCACACGCCTTGCGCTGTTGAGCTTTGAGAGATCGGCACCGGAGACCGCCCCTCTGCCAACAGCCTCGGACCACACCGCGTCCGGCACGAGGATGGCCTCGAACAAGTCCAGCAATGGGAGGCAGCCAATCTCGCTCAGGTGGATGAGCGGCCCCGCATCTGCGACGGCGGCCGTCAATCCAGTTGGAGGGCCCACGCCAGATCCTCCACCACCGCCTTCCGCTGGCGTTCGGCCAGTTCCACCCAGTCTATCCCCGCTGCTTCGATGGCCTGCTCTCGGCTCATCTCGCCACGCAAGTAGCGAGCCAGAGCCCGCTCCCTCCACAGTTGCCGCAAGCCGACCTCGAAAGCCTGCGTCATCACCTCAGCTTCAGGCCTGCGGGTCTCCCGCGCCAACGTCCGCAGCCGACTTGCTAGGTCCGCCATGACGTCCCGCTTTCCCCGAACCTTCGGATCCTTACTCAACAGGGTTCCCGCAGTTGGGGCAGAACTTAGACCCGGCTGGCACGTCGGCCTTGCAGTTGGCGCAGATCATGGCCTGCCCTATCTTGGCCCCGCAGTTATTGCAGAACTTGGCGGTGGCTGGCATGGCCTGCCCGCAGCTGGGGCAGGGAACAGTGGCCGCCGCAGCGCCCACCGCTGCTGCACCACCCTGCATGGCCTGACCCATCATGCCGGCCATCATGGCGCCCATACCTACGCCAGCCCCCATGCCGGCACCCATCTGGGCAAAACCCCCGCCTCCTTCGCCCGAGGCCATAGCCGCCTGCTCAACGGCCCGTGCCGTCTTGAACTGAAGATAGGCCTGCATGTTGCCGATGGCTCCCATCGCGGCGCGCTCGTCGATGGCCTTGGCGGTCTCCTCCGTGGGCGAGATGTTGCTCACGAAGAGGGTCTTCAGATCTATGCCCAGCGTGTTGAACTCATCCTGCGCCTTGGCCTTGGTGCCAGCGCTGATCTCATCATAGAGGCTCGGCAGATCGAAGAGAGATTTCTTTATCCCGCCCAGGATGTCGGTCATGTTGGAGATGATCATGCTGCGCAGGAAATTGTCGATGTCGTTGGTGTAGTACAACCCCTGCGTGCCCACGACCTTGTTCACGAAGAGCTGGGCCTCCTTGACCTGCATGGAATAGGTACCGAAGGCGCGCACGCGGACCATCCCCAGATCGCTATCCCGCAAGGCGACCGGCTCGGGGGTGCCCCACTTTTGATCCACGAACTCCCGCATGTTGACGAAGTACACTTCTGCTTTGAAGGGCGTCTCCCCACTGAAGGCCTTCCCGATCAGGTCAACCAGCACGGGCACATTGGCTGTGGAGATGGTGTGGCGGCCCGGACCAAAGACATCCAGCGCCTTCCCATCGCGGAAGAACACAGCCTGCTGGCTCTCCCTTACTATGACCTGAGAGCCGATGCGGAAGTCCCCAGAGCCCTGCTCCGGGATACGATGCACCATCTCTCTGCCGGTGGCATCGAAATACTCGATTACGTCGAAGACTCTAGCCATTTCCGTCCCTCCTCATCTTGTCCGTCGTACGCTACTGCGATTGACCTACGCTCAGAATCGCGTCCTTTCTGCGGTCAAGGGTAGTGTTCAACTCCTGCAAAAGCAGCAAGGCATCGCTTGCCGTGCTTCTGATCTCGTCCCCGGCCATCGCCGCGATGGCCAGCTTGTCCATTCCGTCAGCCAGTTGACCCACCGAGACCGTGAGGGCGTTGTCATACATGTAGAGGGCGTCCAGGTGCTCCTCCTTGATCCTCACGGCATCGAAGAGGCCGGCGTACCCATACTCCGCGACCTTCAGCCGGTCTATGAGCAACTGGAGTTGGAGCATCACTCTCTCCAGCAGCCCCAGGTCCTCCAGCTTCCCTTCGCTAGCCAGATGGTTCTGGAGGCTGGACAGTTTCCCCCTCTGCTCTTGGAAGCGCTCGGAGAGATGCAAACGCAGGAGCCTGTCCGCCTCTCGCCGCATCTCCTTCTCTTTGTAGCCACCATATCCGGGGATCTTGCCCACCAGCTTCTCCAGCGAACTCCGGGCGTCCGATACTATGCCTCTCAGGTCTTCCATGTTCGATCCACCTCCTGTCTCCTTAGATGTTGCTGGCCTGCAATCATTATACCCCACATTGACTCAAAAGGTAACAATACGCCGTCCGGCCATTCTCAGCCACCGACCGTAGCGGCGATCCGTCGGCCCCCCAGACTCGCCCTAGGCCTGGACGTAGAAGCAGAGCAGGGTACTCCCATACTTGCGACGTTGGGAGAGTACCAGCGTCTCCAGATCCAGTTCCACGTACTCCTTGGGGTGGATCTGGGCCACCGCCAGCCCATCAGGCTTCAGCAGCGCTGATTCGTCCAGGGAGAGCAAGGTCTCGACCCACAGACCTTTGTACTGAGGCGGCGCCACGTAGATGAGGTCGAAGGGTTCCAGATCCTCTTTTCTCAGATAGGCGAAGACGTCGGCGCGCACAACTTGTGCCCGGTCCTTCAGCCCCGTGAGGGCCAGGTTCTCCCTGATGGTGACCACGGCCTGTCTCCGCTGGTCCACGAACACAGCGTAGCTCGCCCCCCGACTCAAGGCTTCGATGCCCACGCTTCCCGTGCCAGCAAACAGGTCGAGAAAGCGGGTGTCAACCACCGACTCTCCCAGTATGCCGAAAAGGGCCTCTTTTGCCCGCTCTCCGACCGGGCGCGTGGAGGAGCCGGGCACCATCTTCAGTCTCCTCCCCTTGGCCTCCCCTGCTATGACCCTCACGTCTGGTCCTCCTCAGCCTGTGCTGTGGTGAGCTTGCCACTGCGCAAGAAGGACCAGAGTCGATCGCCGCGGTAGAGGCGCTCCCCTACGAACAGCCACGCCAGGATGGCCACTCCACCCAGTTCCAGGGGCACGGTGAGGCGGTCCTCCCGCACCACCTCCTTGTACGCTTCCACCATCAGCCTGACCGAGCTCAGATCGCGCCAGTCTCCGAACCGCCTCCCAAACAGAGGGTGCAACAGGGTGTGGGGGAAGCGCCACATCCTGTCGGTGACCAGGTGGCTGTTGAACGCCAGGGCATAGGGCAGCCAGCGCGGCCGAAACAAGATCGTCCCCAGCAGCAGAGGCAGGTGACAGAAGAACAGGGTGTGGGCCCATACCTGTCCCGTTCGATGCCTGGAAAGCCCTGTCAGGGCCAGTGCCTTGTCGCCCAGGTCGGGTGCCATGGCCGACAGAGCCACCAGCCGGTAGTCGGCGCCTCTGAACAGCCCGTCCCTTCGCTGAAGTAGCCTCAGGCCAGCCCAGGCGTACGCTATGTGTCCGAGGGGCAACATGCTATTCGCCCAGGCCTCTCAGTTTTTCTTTCAGCTTCTCTCGCTCCTTCTGGTAGCGGGCCAGTTTATCGCGCTCCCGACATACCACCTCTCCCGGTGCCTTGGTCACGAATCCCTCGTTGGCCAGCAACTGCTCTGATCGCGCGATCTCCCCCTCCAGATGGGATAGCTCCTGTCCCAGACGCTCGCGCTCCTTCCCTACGTCTACCTCCACCACCAATGTCGTCGAGAGTTGTCCTGTGACTACGGTGCTGCCGGCCGGGATTGGCTCCCTCTGGGAGGAGATCTTCCTGGGCTCCACGCGTGCCAGCCAGGCGAAGACATCCTTCTGAGAATCCAGAGCGTCGTAGAGGTCACCGGCCACCGTATACGACGCCGGCTTGACCTCCACTGGCCAGCGCTCTTCTGCCCGCCTGTTTCTAATATCGCGGATGTGCTGCCAGATCTCCCCCTGCACCGCCTCCGCCTCCTCATCCGCCCGCCCCGGCTCCGGCCAGGGCGCTATCATCAGGCTCTCTCCCTGGTGCGGAAGGTGCTGCCACATCTCCTCCGTAACGAAGGGCATAATGGGGTGAAGGAGACGCAAGGCACGCTCGAACACATAGACCAGGACCTGCCTGGCAGTGGCCTTATGCTCCTCGTCCTGCCCGTAGAGGCGCACCTTGCTGGCCTCGATGAACCAGTCGGCGAATTCGCTCCACAGGAACTCATAGATCTGCCTGCCGGCCTCGCCGAACTGATAGCTGTCCAGGAGACGGGTTACTTCGCTGATCACCCGGTTGTGGCGGGATAGAATCCAGCGGTCCTCCAGTCGTAGTCGGGGCCAGGCCTCTGGTCCGCCGGAGGGCAGTTCGTACCTCTCCGGGAGATTGGCGGTGATGAACCGCGCCATCTGCCACAGCTTGTTGGCGAAGTTGCGGCTGGACTCCAGCTTCTCCGCGTAGAGCTTCATGTCCTCGCCCGGGCTGCTGCCGGTGATGATGGTG
>Ga0315274_10014144_pt1 | contig 11327 bp, 10 predicted proteins | sample YL17G02_20_MG_FD_203700 | JGI IMG/M metagenome (GOLD analysis project Ga0315274, IMG submission 203700) | Sediment microbial communities from Yellowstone Lake, YNP, Wyoming, USA - YL17G02_20 | ecosystem: Environmental > Aquatic > Freshwater > Lake > Sediment | place: USA: Wyoming | collected...
GCGGTCTTGATCGGCCCCAGGTGGTCGACCGGGTCGCCGATGACGTTGATGACGCGCCCGAGGACCTCGATCCCGACCGGGACTTCGATCGGGCCGCCCAGGTTGACGGCCTTCATCCCCCGGGCCAGGCCGTCCGTCGGCTGCATGGACACGCAGCGGACACGGTCCTCCCCGAGGTGCTGCTCGACCTCGACGATGATATCGACCGGGATCGGCGTCTCAAAGCCCTCGCTCGTGATCCGGATGGCCGTGTAGATATCGGGAAGCGCCGCGTCGCTCTTGAAGGCGATGTCGACGACCGGGCCGATGATCTGGACGACCCGGCCGATCCGGGACTGGTCGGCTTTCTCGTTCATGCCTGTTGTCCTTTCCATCCTACTTGGCCATGGCGTCGACGGCCGTCATGATCTCGAGCAGCTCCTTGGTGATGGACGCCTGGCGGATCTTGTTGAGCTGGAGGAAGAGGGCCCCGGCCAGCTCGTCCGCGTTCTTGGTCGCGAGGTCCATGGCCATCATCCGGGCCGCCTGCTCGGCCGCCTGGGACTCGAAGAAGCAGTGGCGGATCTGGTCCTCGACGAAGGCCGGCAGGAGCGAGCGGAGCATCGGCTCGAGGCCGGGCTCGATGGAAGGAACCGTCAGGGCCGGCTCAGCCGCATCCGGAGGCGGCAAGATGGGGAGGATCTGGACGAGCGTGATCCGGGGCGCCAGGATGGACTTGAACTCGTTGTAGGCGACGTAGACGGCGTCGGCCTTGTGGTAGACGAAGCGCCGGACGAGATCCCGGCCGATCGTCCGCAGGTCCTCGTCCCGGAGGCGGTCGACCCGGTCCCCGTAGGCCCTGTCGACGGGAAACGTTTTCTTCTTGAAGAAGTTGACGGCCTTCTTCCCGATCAGAGTCAGCCGGACTTCCGCGCCGCCGGCTTTTTCCCGGAGGAAGGCCTGGGTTTCAGCGAGGAGCTTCGAATTGAAGGCTCCGCACAGCCCCTTGTCCCCGGTGATGACGACGACGTGGACCTTCTTCTCGGGCCGGCGTTCGAGCAGGGGGTGCCGCTCCCGTTCGGCCAGCGCGATCAGGGCCCGGACGTGGTCGGGCATCGAGTGCCAGAACGGCCGCGCTTCGAGGACAAGGCGCTGGGACTTCTTGTATTTGGCCGTGGCCACGGACTTCATGGCCTTAGTGACCTGCTGGGTGTTCCGGACGCTTCGGATGCGCCGGCGGAGGTCGATCAGGGCGGGCATCAGGCGGCGCCCTCCCTGAAGCGCGTGTTGAATTCGGCCAGGGCGGCCGCGACGGCTTCGTCGAGCCGGGCGTCGATCTGCTTCCGCTCCGCGATCCGGGACAGGATTTCGGGCTTCTCTTTTTCGATGAACGCGTAGAGCTTGGTCTCGTAGTCGCGGATCCGGGGGACCGGGACCTCGTCGAGAAATCCCCGGTTGCCGGCGTAGATGATCAGGATCTGCTTCTCGACCGGGAGGGGCGCGAACTGGCCCTGCTTGAGGACCTCGGTCAGCCGCTGGCCCCGGTCAAGCTGGGCCTGCGAGATCCGGTCGAGCTCGGTCCCGAACTGGGCGAAGGTCAGCAGCTCCCGGTACTGTTGGAGGTCGCCGCGCAATTTACCGGCGACCTGTTTCATGGCCTTGATCTGGGCGTTGCCGCCGACCCGGGAGACCGAGATCCCGACGTTGATGGCCGGCCGGACGCCGGAGTTGAAGAGCTCGGGTTCGAGGTAGATCTGGCCGTCGGTGATCGAAATGACGTTGGTCGGGATGTACCCGGACACGTCGCCGGCTTGGGTCTCGATGATGGGCAGGGCCGTCAGCGATCCGCCGCCGTGCTCCTCGTTGTACTTGGCGGCCCGCTCCAGGAGGCGGGAGTGGAGATAAAAGACATCGCCCGGATAGGCCTCTCGCCCGGGCGGCCGGCGCAGCAGGAGGGAGATTTCCCGGTAGGCCGCGGCGTGTTTGGAGAGGTCGTCGTAGATGATGAGGGCGTGCCGGCCGTTGTCCCGGAAGTATTCGCCCATGGCGCAGCCGCTGTAGGGGGCCAGGTACTGGAGGGGCGAGGGATCGGAGGCCGACGCCGCGACCACGATCGAGTAGTCCATGGCTCCGGAATCCTCCAGGGTCTGGACGAAATGGGCGATTGTCGAGTTCTTCTGGCCGATTGCGACGTAAATGCAGATGACGTCCTTGCCCTTCTGGTTGAGGATGGTGTCCAGGACGATGGCCGACTTTCCGGTCTGGCGGTCGCCGATGATGAGCTCGCGCTGGCCCCTCCCGATCGGAATCATGGCGTCGATGGCCTTGATCCCGGTCTGGAGGGGTTCCCGGACCGGCATCCTGTCCACGACGCCCGGCGCCAGCCGCTCGACGACCATGTGGATATCGGTCTTGATCGGGCCCTTCCCGTCCAGGGGAAGGCCCAGGGCGTTGACGACCCTTCCGACCAGGACCGGCCCGGCCGGGACTTCCATGATCCTGTGGGTCCGGCGGACCAGGTCGCCCTCGCGGACGAGATGGCTTTCGCCCAGGAGGACGGCGCCGACGCTGTCCTCCTCCAGGTTCAAGGCCAGGCCGAAGACATCGCGGGGAAAGGCCAGAAGCTCGTTGGCCATGACCCGGTCCAGACCGTGGATGCGGGCGATCCCGTCCCCGACCGAGATGACCCTCCCGACCTCCCGGATATCGACATCCATCTCCAGCCCCTCGATCCGGCGCTGAATGATCTTGCTGATTTCGTCCGCTTTAATGTCCATGGTCATCGCTACCCTTCCAAGATTTGTTCGCGCAGCCGGTCCAGGCTGCCCTTGAGCGACGCGTCGTAAACGAGGTTTCCTTTCCGGACCGAAAGCCCTCCCAGGATGGACGCGTCCAGCCCGAAGGTCAGGCGGACGGGCGCCTTTTCCAAACGCTCGAGCTCGGCTCCGAGCCTCCGTTTCTGCGCTTCCGAGAGAGGAACGGCCGATGTTATCAGGTAGCTGACAACGCCCTTCTTCTCGCTCCAGGCCAGGGGAAGGGCTCCGATGATGTCGTCCAACAGGCCCAGCCGGTTGTGTTCCATGATGAGGAGGACGAACCTCCGGGCCTTGTCGGCGATCTCCACCCGGTCCAGGATGTCCCGGACGATCTCGGCCTTCCGGCCGGCCGCGAGGAGCGGGCTGGCCAGCGCCCGCCGGAGGTCCGGGTGCTCGTCAAAGAGCCGGCGGAGCTCCTTGAGCTCTTTCTCCATGCGTCCGTATTCAGCGTCGTCCGAGAGCGCCAAGACGAGGCCCTCCGCGTAGCGATTAACGAGCGTCTGGTTCTTCATGCTGGAGTCGTCCCAGTCGATCGATCGAACGATCGATCAGGCGCGCGTGACGGTCCTCGTTCAAAGACTTGCGGATGCGCTCCTCGGCCGACCCGATGGCGAGGTCGGCGGCGTATTCCCTCAACTCGCGCAGGGCGCCGCGAACGCCGAGCTCGATCTCTTGCCGGGTCAGCCGCTTGAGCCTGTCCGCTTCCTGTCCGGCCAGCTCGCGGATCCGGCCTACCGACCGGGCGGTCTCGACGTCCCCGTCCTCCCGGATCCGCCTCAACTCCTCTTCAATCCGGTCGAGCCGGGCTCGAACATCCTTGAACCGCTTCTCTGCATTCGCCCGGGACTCGGCCGCCTCCCGGATGGAACGTTCAATGTCAGAGGTCCTGGCATCCAGGAAGGAACGGACGGTTTTTGCCAGGAGGAAAGCGAGTCCCCCGAACAGGATCAAGGCATTGACGGCCTTGCCCAGGAAAGCGGCGGCGCCGGAAGAGGCGGAATGGCCTTCCTCGACGGAGGCGGCCTGGACAAGGCAAGGGACCGCCGACAGGAGCAGGAGAAAAAGGACTCCGGACTTCTTCAATGGAGCAGCCTCTCTTCGATCTTTTCGGACAGGAGCTCGGTTTGGGACCGAAGCTCTTCCTTCAGCCGCGCGGTCTCCCGCCCCAATTCCTGCTTGGCCTTCAGGACCTGGGCCCGGCAGTCCTCTCTAAGCTCGTCGAGCATCCGGGCCTTGTCTTTCAAGGCTTCGGCCTCCGCCGCCTCCCGGACGGCAGCGGAGGCCGAACGGGCGGCTTTGAGCCGGGCTTCGATCTCCTGGAGGTCCTGTTCGGCGACGGCCAGGGAGTTCCTGGCGCCGTCGACGTCCGCCTTGATCCTGGCGTTCCGCTCGGAAATGAGCTTCAGCACGGGCTTGAAAAAGACCTTGGAAAGGACGGCGACCAGGATCCAGACGATCAGGAAGACGGCGATGAAGGATGCGTCGATGGATAGCATTTCATCTCACGGGGCTTTAAAAACGAGAAAAAATATTACGCTTTTTGGCCCGAAATTGCAAGCCGCCGTGAAATGGCGTAAGTCTCTCCATTTATGCGGCCACGCTCTCCGATCATTTACTACGGGGAGCAGAATAGACATTGCATAATCCTTGCTGCTCCCCGAGTACTAGCCGGGCGATAAGGAAATATGGAGTCAACTATATTTCGCCCGGTTTAGTAATTGGAAATGCTTCCCGGAACGGCCGTCAGCGCATGAGACGGCGCCAACAACGCTTGACCTCGCCGACCAGGAAGAGCGAACCGGCGACGACGACGGTCCCGCGCCGACCCGCTTCAACCATAGCCAGGCTAACGGCTTTCATTGGATCGGGCTCAATGGCCGTTTTGGCCTTGAAAGACGGCAACATCCTCCGTATTTCGTTAGGGTCGGAGGCCCTGGGGGAAGGGAAACGGGTCAGGATTACGCGGCGGGCCAGGGGAAAGAGGCGGGTTGCCATCCTCCGGACCGGCTTGTCGCAGGCCGCGGCGAAAACAAGGATAGGGCGTCCGGGGACGAAATCCCCGATATAACGGGCGAGCGCCCGGGCTCCCTCTTCATTGTGACAGCCGTCAAGGATGACGTCGGGACGGCGGGAAACGATCTCGAGCCGTCCCGGCCATCGCGCCCTCTCTATTCCGGCGATGATTCTGGCGGGAACCAGCGGCTTCCAGACGTTTGCAATAGTCTCGGCCGCGGCGACGGCCATGGCGGCGTTCCGGCCCTGATGATACCCCCGGAGGCCGGGCTTGAACCGATAGACCCCTCGTCCCGAATTGTAATGGAACTGATACCCGGCCGAGGTCTTGACGGCCCGGAAGCGGCCGGGGCGGTCGAAAACTCTCCGAAAGGGAGCGCGGACCGCCCGCGCCCGGCGCTCGATCACGGCCCGGGCGACGCCCTTCTCGCATCCGCAGACAACCGGGACCCAGGGCTTGATGATGCCCGCTTTTTCGCGGGCGATGCGGGCGAGGCCCTTCCCGAGGTATTCCTCGTGATCGCGGGAAATCGAGGTGATGACCGAGGCGATGGGCGTCACGACGTTGGTCGCGTCGAACCGGCCGCCCATACCGACCTCTAAAACCGCGATATCGACGCCCCTCTCCCTGAAATAGAGCAAAGCGATGGCGGTCACGACCTCGAAATAAGTCGGATGGGCGGTCAGCCGCCCGTCTTTGAGCAGTCTCCCTATCCGGCGCCGAATGACGCCCAGCAGCCGGCAGAAGTCCGTGCCAATGATGAGCCTCTCCCCGATCCGGATGCGTTCCTCGACCCGAACGAGATGGGGGGATGTATAGAGCCCGACTCGGTAGCCGTGGCGGGAGAGCAGGCTCGCCAACATGGCCGAGACCGAGCCCTTGCCGTTTGTGCCGGCCACATGGATCAAGGGGAAGGATTCCTGGGGATCGCCCAGGTCGGCCAGAAGGGCCTTGATATTTTCGAGTCCGAGTTTGATCCCGTGGACCTGGAGATTCTCGAGGTAATCCCGGCAGGATCGAGAGCTCAGGCCCGCGCTCTTACGCGATTTCATCTTGTTGGATCTATCGGCGGAAATTGCACTTTGGGCAAAAGTGCAGGTTTGACCCCGATCTTTATTCCGGGCGGTTGAGGAAGAGGCGCATGGCCTTGATGAGGTAGGGGCGGAGGCGCTTTCTCTCAACGATATCGTCGACCATGCCGTGCTCGAGGAGGAACTCGGAACGCTGGAAGCCCTTGGGAAGCTTCTCCTTGATGGTTTGCTCGATGACCCGGGGACCGGCGAACCCGATCAGGGCCTGGGGCTCGGCGACGTTGATGTCGCCCAGCATCGAGTAGCTGGCCGTGACGCCGCCCGTGGTCGGGTCGGCCAGGACCGAGATGTAGGGAAGGCGGGCCGCTTCGTGCCGGGCCAGGGCGGCGCTCGTCTTCATCATCTGCATCAGGGACAGGGCCCCCTCCTGCATCCGGGCCCCGCCCGAGCAGGAGACGACGATGTAGGGGATTTTCTCCTTGGTGGCCCGCTCGATGCCCCGGGTCACCTTCTCCCCGACGACGGATCCCATGCTCCCGCCCAGGAAGGAGAAATCCATGGCCGAGATGACGACCTTGATGCCGCCCATGGTCCCGATGGCATTGATGACGGCCTCGGACAGGCGCGTCTTCTTCTGATTCTCTTCCAGTTTTTGCGCGTAGCTCTTCAAGCCGTCCATGAAGCCGAGCGCGTCGACGGGTTGGATGTTGTCGTCGAAGACGGTGAAGGCGCCGTTGTCGAACAGAGACTTGAGCCGATCCAGGGCGGACAGCCGGAAATGGAAGTTGCAGGCCGGGCATACGGTGTTGTTGTCGAGGATATCCTGTATAAAGAGGATTTTAAGGCAGCTATTGCAGCGCGTCCAGGGGTTTGTCATGACAGCCATGAATACTAACAGTATCCCAAAAGCTTGTCAATCGGCCGGGCGGCCGGGCGAACCGCCCCGGCCCGATCCCGGTCACTTCTTGATCCGCTTGGAGAGGCTCTGGACGATGGCCTCCGAGTCGGGCAGCTCGTCCTTGATTTCCTCCTCCTCGTTGAGGAGGCCCAGGACGGTGTTGAGGAGCTTTTCCTTGTCGTAGGGCTTTTCGAAGTAGTCCGTGGCGCCGAACGAGGAAATCGCCTCGTTACGGTAGTGGGAGCCCCGGTAGAGCCCGGTGATGATGATGATCGGGACCTCTCCCCGCGACTCCTGGGTCAGCTTCTTGGTCAGGTCGAATCCGTGGAGCTTGGGAAGAAGGGCTTCCAGGATGACGAGGTCCGGCCGTTCCTCGGTAAATTTCTCGTGGGCCTCGACGCCGTCCTTGGCCCGGACGATCTTGAACCGGGCGGGCTTGAAGAGCTGGGTCAGGAAATCGAGGTGGGAGGCGTCCGTGTCGACGATCAGTATCTTCTTCTCGGCCATGCCGTTCCTCTATGCCGCACCGGCATTGTAGTCAAACCATTCGGTCCTGTCAAACCCTCAACACTCATGGAAGCCCTGAGTGCAGGCGTTTCGCAGTACTCATACTAAGCCGGAAACGGCTTAGTATGGGTGCTGCAAGGCTGCTCCCCGGCATGAATGCCGGCACCCAAGGAGCCGTTGTTTCGGCTCCTTGGGTACTGCAAGGCGGGGCTTGGTCAGGGTTGACCCTGAGCCTTGGCGAACGGGTCAATGCGGTCACGACTTATCCTGGATCGCGAGCGTCGTCTGGACCCGTGAGATCGATTTGGAGGCGGCGTCGGCGGCGTGGATATAGAGCAGGTAATTCCCCGCGGGGAGTCCATCCACCGGAAATTCCAGGAATTGGATTTCGACGTTGCCGCGCCGCTCTTTATTGACGAGGCTGAAGGGAACGGCCATTTTTGCGCCGGTCGCCGCATCGATCAAGAAGGCCGCCAGCTTGATGTTCGGTTGGTCCACCCCGGATACCGAGCAGGGGACGACGACGCAAATTTTAAAGACATCTCTTGACGCCCCTCCGATCAGGGGGGCATAAAGCATCCGTTCGTAGGGATAGAAATTCCGCCAAGATAAAATTGCGCCGGACCCGCTCTCCACCCCCTCCAGGTGCGCCGGGCTGATCTCCGGGACCAGCAGGAGCGGCGCCTGGAGGCTGAGGCCGACCGGGACGGGCTTGGAAACGCCGGCCGGGATTGAAGCGACCGCGCTTCCCCCGCTCATTAAGTTCCGGACGACGATCCGGCACCGATAGCGGCCCGGGGCCAGCCGCGCCCCCGACGAATAGAAGAGGTCCCGGCCCTGGAATCGGGCGAGGTCGGTCTGGGTCCTCTGAAGGTCCACCAGGTTCTCCCCCTCATCGAAGACCAAAGAGACGAATTCCACCTTCGGGCCGGCAAGTTCAGCCAGGACCGGCGACGGGATTTTAACCATCATCCGGATACGGCCGCCCGTCCCATCTTCGTAGGGCAGCGCGATCATGGACAGCGTTTTCGGCGCCCGGAACACGGACCGCTCGTTCAGGGCCAGGTCGAAGAGCTGAAGCTGCTTTTCAAGCTCGGAAGACTCGCCGAACGGCTTGGGGTTGAAATAGCCGGCCTGGGCCCTGACCTGGCAGCCCTTCCTTTTGACCTCGACCTTGATCTCGTGAAACCGGCCGTCCCAGGTTTCGTCGATGTAGTAGCCGAGGACGTAGAACGAACCCGTCAGGGTCTCGACCTTGTCCAGGTTCTGGGGATAGGCGCGGATATTCGAGAAGAACTTGCCGCCGGTCACGTCGGAAAGTCTCTTGAGCGAATCGAGGCCGGTCGTCTTGTCGTCTCGGAACAGCCCCGTCGTATCCTGGAAGACGCCTTGCCCGCTGAACATCAATCGGCCCGCTCCCCGCCCCCCGGCTTCGAAGGTTGCCTCGTCATAATCGAACAGGGAGGGAACCTTGGCCGAATCGCGCGTATCGAAGGTGAAGAACGAACAGTTCGAGGCGCTCAGCTCCCGGTAGAGATCCTCGTTCAGAGGACGTAAAACCGGGTCCCCGACGTCGTACATAGACGCCCCCCGGGTCGCTGCGGGATTCCCGGCTTGATTTCCATAGATCATCGAGGCCGGCACACCGGAGGAGAACATGATAAAGTTCTTTTGACCCTCGATCGCGCGGAGGGCTTTCGCCAGGTCTGTCAGCTTGAGGATATATTGCTCGGCGATCGCTTTGCCTTCCTGGCGCTGCCAGTTATAGGGGGAGCTGGGAACCGAGTCCTGGGCTTCCCTCCAGTAGGCTACCTCGATCTCGCTGGCCCGGCCGGCGACGGCCTTGGCGGTGATGGCCTTGATCGCGTCCTTGACCTTGGCATGGTCGCTCGTCAGATATTCATGAAACCGGAGTCCGCGCAACATCGAATAGGACAGCAGGGCCACTTCATCACCGGGCCCGACCTCCTTGTCCAGGAAATGGAGGGCGGCCTGGATCGATTTCTGGATCCCTCTCTGGTTGTTAAAGGCAAAATCGAAGAAGAGCAGGTATTTTCGGCTCAGCGACCGGGCCGGCGGAGGCTGGGTCGGGGCGATCTCCTCGGCCGGGGGCCGGGATTCGGATTCGGGCGCCGGCGGCCGGATTTGGTGTTTCTCGAATTCCGTGACCGTCACCTCCCGGCCGCTGTCCAAGACAATAAAATCTTCTTTGGCAAGGTCCTGGACGGGAGTTCCTTTTTTATCCGTGACGTAGACTTGGATGAGCTTGAGGCTGACCGTAACCTCATGTTGTAGGGGCGCCTGTTTCTGCAGATCCTGCCCGCGGGCCGAATAGAAAAGCGACGGAAGCCCAAGCAGGAAAACACCCAGGACGAACCCCAGCCGTTTCATCTTCACCGCCTTGTTTCGTATTATATTCTTAATCCATCGAGGCTTCAACCTATTCGCCTAGCCGACTTTCGAAAAGCCATCGGATTTCATTAATACGGGGGCCGTAAATACATGATGCAATCGACACAACTGGTTTTTTAGAGGGGACTGGTTCCACCGGGGCCCGGGGGCGGAGGACGGCCTCCTCTCCCCTCTATATTCTGCCGTTTTCCACGCCGGATTGAAGGGTCACGGCGCTTTGTGCTATAGTGTCGCCGATGACCGCACCCGCCCAGATCGACATCTCCGTCGTCGTCCCCGTCTTCAACGAAGCGGAGAGCCTTCCCGAGCTGGCCCGGGAGATCCGGGACGTTTGCGCCCGCATCGGCAAGAGCTACGAGATCCTCTTCATCGACGACGGGAGCTGGGACGACACGTTCGCCATCCTGGGTAAGCTTCGCCAGGAGGATTCCCGGATCCGGGTCGTCCGCTTCCGCAAGAATTTCGGCCAGACGGCCGCCCTGGCCGCCGGGTTCGACCGGGCCCGGGGCGAGATCATCCTGACCCTCGACGCCGACCTCCAGAACGACCCGGCCGACTTCCCCCTCCTGCTGGCCAAGCTCGGCGAGGGCTACGACATCGTCAGCGGCTGGCGCCAGAAACGCAAGGACCGCTTCGTGACGCGCCGACTGCCCTCGATCCTGGCCAACAAGCTCATCTCCTGGATCACGGGCGTCAAGCTTCACGACTACGGATGCACCCTCAAGGCATTCCGGAAGGACGTCATCAAGAATATCCGCCTCTACGGCGAGCTCCATCGCTTCATCCCGGCCATCGCCAGCAAGATGGGCGTATCGGTCGCCGAGGTCAAGGTCAACCACCGGCCGCGCCGGCACGGAAAGTCCAAGTACAACATCTTCCGAGCCGTCAAGGTCGTCCTGGACCTGCTGACCGTCAAGTTCCTTCTGAGCTACTCGACCCGGCCCCTCCAGATTTTCGGGATCTTCGGGATCGTCTCCCTGCTGGCCGGAGGGCTCATCTCCATCTGGCTTTCCTATGAGCGGCTCATCCTCCGGATCGCCTCGGCCAACCGCCCGCTCCTCCTGCTGGCCATCCTCCTTATCGTGATCGGGATCCAGTTCATCACGCTCGGTTTGCTGGCCGAGATCATGGTCCGCGCCTACCACGAGGCGGCCCACCAGCCGACCTATTTCATCCGCGAGGTCCTCGACGACGAGGCCGAGCGCCGTCCGGACGACACCCGCTCCTGAGCCCGCCATGAAGATCCTGATGCTCGCTCCCGAGCCGTTCTTCCAGCCTCGGGGGACGCCGATCAGCGTCTATTTCCGGATCCGGACGCTCGGCGACCTGGGCCACCACGTCGACCTTGTCACCTACCCGCTGGGCGGGGACGTCCCGCTCGAGAACCTGCGCGTCTTGCGGGTCCCCAACATCCTCGGCCTGAAGACGATCAAGATCGGCCCCTCCCTGGCCAAGCTCCCCTTGGACGCGCTTCTCTTCGCCCGGGCCGTCCTCCGGCTGGTGGGACGGCGCTACGACATCATCTTCACGCACGAGGAGGCGGCCGTCATGGGGAGCATCCTGGGCTTCCTCAGCCGGACCCCCCACATCTACGACATGCATTCGAGCCTCCCCCAGCAGCTCTCGAACTTCGATTTCTCGCGGTCGCGCTTCCTCCGTGGGATCTTCGT
>Ga0315274_10014145_pt1 | contig 11325 bp, 10 predicted proteins | sample YL17G02_20_MG_FD_203700 | JGI IMG/M metagenome (GOLD analysis project Ga0315274, IMG submission 203700) | Sediment microbial communities from Yellowstone Lake, YNP, Wyoming, USA - YL17G02_20 | ecosystem: Environmental > Aquatic > Freshwater > Lake > Sediment | place: USA: Wyoming | collected...
ACGAGTACGGCGCGCTGATGGACGCCATCTTCGGCGCCAATGCGGCCCCGCAAGCCTTTGCCGACGAAGCCAAGTTTGCCCAGTTCATGGAAGCCACCAAGACCCTGCCGCCGCCGCAGATCAACTCCATGTGGGTGTGGATCTGGCAGGATCAGGAACAGGTCACCAAAGGCTTCCGCTTCATGGGACAGCGCTTCACCCTGGACGAGTACGTTTTCGGCCAGTTGATCTGGCGCAAGGTCGGCACTCAGTCCGATCCGCGCGGCCTGCCTAAGGGCCTGGATTTCTTCGCCGCCATGGGTTCAGGCGAGGCGTATACCATCCTGGACGGCATGGGCGAGACGCACTATGCCAATTTCGATACGCAGATGACCAAGGTGAAGACCGAAGTCGCCACCCTGGGCCAGGATTCCTGGACGCAGAACCTGTACTGGTCGTGGCTTTACGCCCTCCAGCCCATCATCGGCGTCAAAGACACTCGCTACCCGGCCTTCATGCGCACCCAGGCCTGGGCACGCAAGGACCTCCAGACCGCCCTCGGCTCGTGGACCGAACTCAAGCACGATACCATCTTGTACGCCAAGCAGGTCATGGCCGAGCTGGGCGGCGGGGGCGCGGAGCAGCCGCCGCACGGCTACGTAGAACCCAATCCCGAAGCCTACGCCCGCCTGCTGGCCCTGGCGCAGATGACCGAAAACGGCTTGCAGGCGCGCAACCTGCTCTCCGATCTGACCAAGATGAATCTCGACAACCTGATCGAAGAGTTGACCTTCCTCAAGACCGCCTCCGAGAAGGAAATGGCTGGTACGGCATTGACCGAGGACGAATACTGGCACATCCTGTACTGGGGCGGCATCCTGGAACAATTCACCCTGGCCGCCGCGGACACGACCGGCGACATGGATCGTGACTTGAGCGACCAGAAAGCCGCCCTGATCGCGGATGTGGCTACCGGCCCCTCTCCAACAGGCGGACTGGTCGCCCTGGAAGAGGCCATCGGCCAGCCGACGTGGATCTACGTCATCCTGCCCGACCAGCCCTGGCGAATCGGCATCGGCGCGGTCTACAGCTACTACGAGTTCTCCGTACCGGCTGCCAATCGCATGACCGACGAGGAGTGGCAGGCGCAAATCGAAGCCGGCACCAACCCGCCGCAGCCGGATTGGACGAGCCTGTTCATCGCGCCGTGAGAAACACGGTTGCACGTTGCAGGTTGAAGGTTGGAAGGTTGAACCTTCAACCTGCAACTTTCCAACTTATAGTTCTTTTACTCATATTCCTAACCGGATGCCAGCCTCGCCAGACAGTCACATTGGCCTTTTTAGGAGACCTGATGCTCGGACGCGGCGTCACGCCAAGCGAAGACTCGCTGGCATATCTGGCCCCTTACCTTCAGTCTGCTGACCTGGCGCTGGCGAACCTAGAATCCCCTCTGACCACCGTCCCCTCGCAGACAAGCGGATATAACCTTTGCGCCTCGCCGGAGCGCGTCCGCTTCCTCGTCACTGCGGGGCTGGACTTGCTCTCTGTTGCCAACAACCACAGCCTGGACTGCGGCCCGGACGGCCTGGCCGAGACCGAGTCCACGCTCCACGCGGCCGGGCTGACGGCCTTTGGCTCCACGGACGAGCCGGTTTATCGCACCCTGAACGGCCTCCGGCTGGCTTTTCTGGCTTTCGAAGATGTCTCCGCTCCATTGGATGGAGAGGCTGCCGCTCAGCTTATCCGGGGAGCGCACGATAGCGGCGCGCTGGTCATCGTTTCGATCCATTGGGGCATGGAATATCAGGGCGGCGCAAGCGAACGTCAACGCCAGTTGGCGCAACAGTTTTTTGACGCCGGTGCAATCCTCATCTGGGGGCACCACCCGCACGTTCTTCAACCCGCCGCGTGGATACAACCTCCCGCAGGTTCGGCCCCTTCGTCTCCGCCTCAGGGCAAGCCTGCGGGAGGTTCAACACTTGTCCTCTACAGCCTGGGCAATGCCCTGTTCGATCAAGGAGGCCTGGCGGATACGCGTCAGTCCGCGCTTGTGCTGGTTGAGCTAAGCGAAAATGGCGTGCAGAGCGCACACGCCATCCCGTTCGAGATTGACATTAAACACAGCCGCGTCCAGGCGGCGGATGATCAGGCTGCACAAACAATCCTCAAACACTTGAAGTTGAAGTAACAACCGCCTGGCGGAAATCCATGCAAAACGGGATATATTTAAATCCATGAAGGTATTATATGATCGTGAAACTGACACATTGACAATCATTTTCTCGGATGGGATTGTCTCCGAAAGTGACGAGGATAAGCCCGGCGTAATATTAGATTACAACGCTTCGGGCAATCTGGTTTCAATGGAAATCCTGGATGCCTCAAGTCGCGTAGCTGTGCCAGGCAAGATAGAATATCAGGTCTCCCCAATCGCAGTATAGTGTGCCGTAACTAACAAATCTATGTGCGGCGCGTTTTAGAGACGCGCCGCACATTTTCACTCTCTTCCCAGCACGAACGATCCCCTTTTCAGCATAGCGCAAAATTTTCCCCACAACATCTTCACCACCTCCCCCGCCCGCCAGAAAGCCACCGCCGCCATGCCATGCGCCAGCACGGCAAAGAACGGCGGCTTTTGCAGCGTGTAATACGTCCAACATTCGCGCGTCGTACCCCAGCGTTCGAGGAAATAGCCCAAGGCGGAACCAGCCACGAAGGTCAGGACGGCGAAGCGGTGATCGGTGGGGGTCAGGATCAGAAAAGTGACCAAAAGCACGGCAAGCAGCGTCAGCGACTTGCCCATCGTCGGCCAGACGAAGTAAAGCATCAGGGCAAAGAAGGCAGGAAAGATCAGCCAGTAAAAAACCTGAAAATTCAACAAGAAAGGAGTTCCTTTGTGTCCCTTCATGACCTTCGTGGTGAGAAGGTTTATTGCCCACACCATGCGGTAAATCGTCAGGCTGGAGATCGGCCAGGCCGGGATGATCCACAGCGGGGGACGCTGCGCCGTGAAGTACCACCACAGGTAAGTCTGCGTGCCCCAGCCCTCGATCACCAGTCCGCCCACCGCGCCGACCAGCACGATCAGCGCGTCGGTGCGTAGGTCCGCGCCGGCCATGATCACCAGCGACATGAACAGGAAAATACCGATCAGCAGCCAATCCATGTACAGCCACCAGGGACCGCGCCAGTCAATGTAGGCAAGCACCATCTGCGCCAGCGGCCACCAGACGTAAATGATAAGCATAACAGTGGCCAGGAAAGCCCCCAGGATGGCATAGCTGGAGCGCGTCCAGCCCATGAAGGATACAAATCGGCGGAAGAGGGAATATTTGTTCATCCCTTAGCCAGCGACAGAAACACATCCTCCAGCGTTGGCTCGCTGCGGGCCACAGACTTTACGGCCAAACCAGCGGATGAAAGCCCAGCGCGCAGCCTCTCAGCCGTCATGCCGTGCTGCGTGATCGCCCGCAAGTGATCGCCCGCCAGACCAACACGCAGGATGCCAGCCACGTTCGGAAGCACGTTCAATCCCTCCTGCAGCGAGCCGCCAAAAACCTCCCACACGTCGCCGGGCAGGACGTTTGCCTTCAAGTCGGCGGGCGTATCCATCGCCAGCAGCCTGCCATCCCGCATCATCCCCACACGATTGCAATACTCAGCCTCGTCCATATAATGCGTGGTGACGAAAACCGTCACGCCGGAAGCAGCCAGCTCGTAGATCAAATCCCAGAAGACGCGCCGGGCTGCCGGGTCCACGCCGGAGGTGGGTTCGTCGAGGAAGAGCAGCTTTGGATGGTGGACCAGGGCAATGCCGAGCGCCAGTCGCTGCCGCCAGCCAGCCGAGAGGGAGCGCGCCAGTTCGGACCCGTGGCCTGCCAGCCCAACCAGGGACAGCGTCGCCTCGACCTGCGCTTTCTCACGGATGCCGTACACGCCGCCGTAGAAGGTCAGGTTTTCCCAAACGGTCAGATCATCGTACAAGGCGAATTTCTGCGACATATAACCGACGCGGGCGCGCACTTCCTCCGACTGGCGGAAGGCGTCGAAACCGAGCACGGCCGCGTTGCCTTCGGACGGCTGGAGCAAGCCGAGCAACATTCGGATGGTGGTCGTCTTGCCGCAGCCGTTCGGGCCAAGGTAGCCAACGATCTCACCAGCCTCGACAAAAAAGGAGACATGGTCAACGGCGAGGAAGTCGCCGAAACGGCGGGTCAGGTTTTTAGCAATAACGACAGGTTCAGACATAGGAATATTCACGATTTACGCTTAACGATTTTCGGACAGTGCGATGAACACGTCCTCCAGCGTCGGCGGGATAGGACGCGCCTCGGACAGCGAACCGCCCCCAGCGGGGATAGCGTCCCGCAGACGCTGGATAACGGGGTCGGCTTGAGTGGCGGTGACGCGCAGGTGCAGTTTGTCACCAAAAGCGCGGACATCTTCCACACCATCTTCTCGCGCCGCGATCTGGCGCAGAAGCGGCAGTGGGCGGCCGCGCAGCTCGACGATGCGGCCGTCGAGCGTGGCGCGCAGCTCGGAGGGCGCGCCTTCGGCGATCAGTCTGCCTTTGCGCATGAAACCAACGCGATGGCAGCGGGCTGCCTCGTCCATGTAGGGCGTGGTGATGAGTACGGCGACGCCACCCCCCTCACCCCCACCCTTACCCCTTGCCCCTCTCCCAAGGGGAGAGGGGGACACTAATCGAATGACCAACTGCCAGAAATCCTGACGCGTGACCGGATCCACGCCAGTGGTAGGCTCGTCCAGCAGAAGGACGCGCGGCTGGGTGACCAGCGCCGAGGCCAGGCCAAGCTTCTGCTTCATGCCGCCAGAAAGCTGGCCCGCGCGGCGGTCTTTGAAGTTCGCCAGGCCGACGAAATCGAGGATTTCCATACAGCGCGGTAGCCATTCCTGCTGGGAGAGGCCGCGCACCTCGGCAAAGAAGCGAATGTTTTCCAGTACAGTCAGGTCTTCGTAGAGCGAGAAATGCTGGGAGAGGTAACCGATCTGCGCACGCGCCTGCTCGGCCTGCTTGCGGACGTCGAAACCGCAGACAGTGATCTCGCCCGCATCCGGTTTGAGGGCGCCGACCAACAGGCGCAGCGTGGTCGTCTTGCCCGCGCCATCCGAGCCGACCAGGCCGTAGATCTCACCTGCATCCACGTTAATGCTCAGGTCTTGTACGGCGTTGACGGGGCCGAAGGATTTATTGAGATTTCTGGCCGTAATCATGGGTTTCACGTTTCAACGTTCGAATGTCACGTCCGCCGGCATCCCTGGCTTGAGCTTCCCGTTCGGGTCCTGGACCTGGAGCCTGACAGCAAAAACAGTGGAAGTGCGCCCCTCTACGGTCTGGACGTTACGCGGGGTGAACTCAGCCTGGTCGGCGATGTGGACAATCGTCGCGCTGAAGGTCTCGTCAGGGAAGGAGTCCACGCTCATGGTCGCGGATTGGCCAAGCGAAAGTTGACCATAGCGGTCTTCGGGGACGTAAACAGTAATGGTCAGGCTGTCCAGGCGGCCCAGCGTGATGGCAGACGCGCCAGCCGGGACGACCTCGCCGGGCTGGATGGCGCGGGTCAGGATGACGCCATCCGCGGGCGCAGTGACGGTCAGTTTGGCAATCTGGGTATCAATCAGGGCCAGGCTGGCCTTCGCCTGGGCGACAGCCAGGTGCGCCTGGTCCGCGGCGGCCTGCGCCTGGTCGAGGGTAGCTTGGGCAGCCACCAGGCGCGGCGAGTAGTCGCCGGTCTGCAAGGCGAGCAGGCGGTCCTGGGCGGATTCGTTACGCTCCTGGGCTGCGGTCAGGTCAGCGCGGGCAGCGACGATTTCCTTGGCCGCGTCGCCATCTTTCAGGTCGTCGTAGGCAGCCTGGGCATCCTCCAGCTCGGCTTTGGCTTCATCGTAAGCGGCCTGGGCAGAATCGCGCAGGTCAGTATTGGCGGAGAGATTGGCGCGCGTCAGCACGTCCTGGGCGACGACGAGCGCGGCGCGGTCGTCGTTGAGACGCTTCTCGGCAGCCACGAAATCAGCATTGGCCGGGTCGTTGAGCAGGCTGTCGAGTCTGGCCTGGGCCGCGTCGCGGGCAAACCTGGCCGCCTCCACTTCGGCCTGGGCAGCCGCGATCTGGTCAGCGCGGCTGAAGTAGCCGCCGGGCAGGGTGTATCCGGCCGGATTGGCAGCGCGCCAGTCCGACGTGCGAGTGGCAGCGGATTCGGCGCGGGCGGTATTTAGCGCCAGCTCATAGTTCACTTGCCCGGTTGCCAGGGCGGCGTCCGCGGTTTTGGCGGCGGCAGTTGCCAGGTCCAGGGAGGCAGCGGCGACGGCGCGCTGCGCCTGGAGCAGGGCATCGTCCAGGCGGAAGAGCGGATCGCCAGCCTGCACCATGTCGCCTTCGTCCACATCCACCTCGACAATCTTGCCGCCAATTTCAGGCGAAAGAGTGACATTGACGGCCTCGATGGTGCCGGAAGCAGAGAGCGCGCCGTCGCCTTTCACGAGCAGGGCGCGGATGCCAAAGTAGCCGCCAACCAGGACGGCCAGAACGAGGATGATAATCACGGGAATGGGGGGACGTTTGTGTTGCATAGAAATCTCCTTAGTCAAGTCGTTTGCGGAAACGGGCAGAGGCCGCGCCCATGATGGCGATGCCAAACAGTGTGAGGGCCAGGATTTCACTCCAGATAGGCCCCGCCCCAACCCCCTTGATCAGCAGGGCGCGGATGATGATGAGATAGTAGCGCAGCGGGATAACGTATGAAATCCACTGCAACACTCTGGGCATGGCCTCCAGTGGGAAGAAAAATCCGGAAAGGAAGATGCTCGGCAGGAGCGTCATCCAGACCGTCAGCATGGCCTCCTGCTGGGTGTTGGCAATGGTCGAGGCAAACAGACCAATTCCGAGACCAGATAAAAGCAGCAGGCCGGAACAACCCAGGATGAGACTGAAGTCGCCACGCACCGGCACGCCGAACCACCAGTGGCCGATGGCAAGCACTTCGAGGGTGTCAATAAAGGCCAGGATGACATAAGGCAGGATTTTACCGACCACCAGCTCCCACGGGCGGATGGGCGTAACGATGAGCTGTTCGATCGTCCCGCGCTCGCGCTCACGCACAATTGCAGTGGCGGTCAGTAAGGAGGTGATGGCGAATAGGATCATGCCAATCACGCCTGGGATCATGAAATGGGAACTGACCAGGTCGGGGTTGTACCAGACGCGCGTGTGGACTTCGAGCGGCGGCTGCAGGTTTTCGACGTTAATGCCGCTGCGTTCCAGCCGTTCCAGCATCAACTGGGTGGCATGTGCCTGTCCGATGAGAGTGGCCGCCGCCAGCGCCGTGGACCCGGCAGTTGCGTCCGACCCATCCAGGATGAACGCCACTTCGGCATCTCCCTGCGCCAGGGCAGCGTTGTAGTCGGGTGGGATGATGATGCCAGCTCGTGCGTCGCCCTGCTCGATGAGGACGCGGATCTCGTCCTCGGAGCCAACCATGTAGGCCAGGCGGAAGTAGTCGGCAGCGCGGTAGGCATCCAGCAGAGAACGCGACTCGACGCAGCGGCACTGGTCGAAGACCGCCAGCGGGACATTACGAATGTCGCTGGTGGCGGAATACCCCAGCAGGAACAACTGTATGATGGGTATAACCAGGATGATGACCAGCGTGCGCTTATCGCGCGTGATCTGGATGAATTCCTTGCGGATGATGGAAGCGAGGCGTGAGTTCATGCAGGCTCCTTGTCGGCGAGCACGCCGTGCAGGAAGATTTCGACGAAGTGGTCAAGGGCATTGCTCTGGGTTTGGATGATGGGAGTGTCGCCAATGAGCAATTCGGTGATGTAGTAAGAAAAGAATAAACCCAGGAAGGCACGGAAGAAGATGAAGGGCGGGATATCGCGTAAAATTCCCTTTTGCTGACCGAAGTGTTGGATGAGAGGCAGAACTTCCGGCAGGACGCTTTCCATGATTTTCGGCATATTCCGCCCGTTGAATTCCACAATCTCGATGAGCATCAACTTGATGAAATCGGGACGCTTACCGAGTTCATCCACCATCGTCTGCGCCGCGCTGCGGACGAAACTCTCCGGGTTATCGGCCGGCGTGTTGAGCATGATAGGCAGGATTTGCTGGTATGGATGCCGCTCCAGAATGAGTTCGCTGAAGATGGCTTCCTTATTGAGGAAATGGTTGTAAATCCCGCCCAGCGCCAACCCGGCGCGCTCGGCAATTTGGCGCATGGAGGTGGCCGCGTAGCCCTGCGTCAGGAAAAGTTCGTACGCCGCCTCCATAATTCCCCGGCGGGTGCGTTCCCCTTTGGAGATTTGAGCATCGTCCATAGTATTTTCTCTTCTGAACGAACGTTCGTTTTTATTTTACCTAAACCCTGAGAAAAGTCAAGTGGTAAAATGTGCATCATGCTGCCCACCATCGAACAGGAAATCCGAAAAGATCTGCGCTATAACGTGACCGTCAACCTGCTTGACGGCGCGTTTTTTGGATTCGCCTTTGGATTCAGCTCCTTGACTGCTTTCATTCCTTTGTTTGTCAGCCGGATGACCAGCTCCGCGATCTTTTTCGGACTGATCCCGGCCATGCACAGCTTCGGCTGGCAACTGCCGCAATTGCTTACCGCCGGTTGGATCTCGCGCTTGAGGCGCTACAAGCCGGTCGTTATGTTGCTAACCATCCAGGAGCGCGTCCCTTTCCTTGGATTGGCGCTCGTCGCCTGGTTCCTGCCCGGACTGGGGAAGCAGACCGCGCTCATCCTGACCTTCTTGATGATGGCCTGGCAGGGAATTGGAGGCGGGTTCACGGCGAACCCGTGGACCAGCATGATCGCCAAGATCATTCCCTCGGAGTACCGTGGGACGTTCCTGGGGGCGCAATCAGCGGCTGCCAATGCGCTGATGAGCGTGGGCGCAATCCTGGGCGGTATCCTGTTGGAAAAGGTTTCAGACCGCTACGACTTTAGCCTGCTCTTTCTATTGACAGCTTTCTTCATGGTCGTTTCATATGTAATCTTATCCCTGGCGCGTGAGCCGGTAGACCATGCCAAACAAGTCCCCGAAAAGTGGCAGCCATTCTGGCGGGGCACGCGCAGCATCCTGCGCCGTGACGCGAACTTCCGCTGGTTCCTGGTAACGCGGCTGGTCTCGCAGCTCGCCATGATGGGTTCTGCTTTCTACATCATTTATTGTGTACAGAAATTCAGCATGAACGACCTGACGGCTGGCATCCTCACCGCCTCGCTGACAGTATCGTTGATTTTCGCCAACCCGCTGATGGGCTTCCTAGGGGATCGCTGGAGTCATCGCCACATCTTGATCGTGGGCGCGCTGGCGGCTGCTCTGAGCGGATTGATCGCCTGGTACGCTCCTGCGTTGTGGTGGTTCTACCCGGTCATGGTTCTGACCGGGCTGGCAGGCGCTGCGGTCTGGACGATTGGTATGGCCATCACCGTCGAATTCGGCAGCGAGGCTGAGCGTCCTATCTACATCGGGCTGGCGAACACGCTGGTCGCGCCGGCGACGATCCTGGCTCCCATCCTGGGCGGCTGGCTGGCAGACACGGCCGGTTATCAGACCACGTTCATCGTTTCAGCCATCGCTGGCCTGGTCACGGCGATTGTACTATACCGGCGCGTACAGGATCCACGCCAGGCTCTTCCGAACAGAAACAGTCCCATCGGGTAAAATAAGTCCCCAAGGAACAAACCATGCGTCCCGTCGCCATCCTCGGAATCGGACAAACTAAAATTGACGAACACTGGAAACGCTCGCTGCGCGACCTGGCAGGTGAGGCGATCCAAGCCGCGCTGCGCGACGCCGGGCGGGATTCCGCAGAGGCGCTGTTCGTCGGCAATATGATGTCGGGGATCGTCAACGATCAAAACAACCTGGGTGCCCTCATCGCTGATTGGAGCGGCCTTCATGGCGTGGAAGCCGTCAAGATCGAGGCGGCTTGCGGATCGGGCGGGGCCGCCTTTCGCGCCGGGCTGATGGGGGTGGCCTCCGGCGAGATGGAATCCGCGTTGGTGGTGGGCGTCGAAAAGATGACTGACCGCAGCCCGCACGAGGTCACCGCTGCGCTGGCCATGGCTGCGGACGCGGACTACGAGGCCGAGGCAGGTGTCTCGTTCGTCGGCTTGAACGCCCTCATCATGCGCCGCTACATGCACGAGCACGGCTGGAAACACGCCGATTTCGCCCCCTTCTCGATCAACGCCCATACCAACGCCATGCACAACCCGTACGCACGTCTGCACCAAAAGATCACGGTCGAAGATTTCGAGAAATCCCACATGGTCGCCACGCCCATCAACCTATTGGACGCTTCACCGATTGGCGATGGGGCGGCTGCCGCGTTGCTCGTCCCCGCTGGGACCCTGAGCCAGTGTGCCTGTATCGTGATTTCCGGTTCAGCCTCGGCCACCGACACCCTCGCCGTCCACAGCCGGCCTGAGGCGCTGTTCCTAACGGCGGCGTATAAATCCGCCCGGGCGGCCTACAAGATGGCAGGCGTCATGCCGGAGGATATAGAAGTGTTCGAGCTGCACGACGCCTTCTCGATCATGTCGGCCCTCTCTCTGGAGGCCTGCGGATTCGCCGAGCGCGGCCAGGGGCCGAGACTCGGACTCGATAACGAGATCAGCCCCAAGGGTCGCGTGCCGATCTGTACGCGCGGCGGGTTGAAGGCGCGCGGACACCCGGTCGGCGCGACAGGCGTATACCAGATCGTGGAGGTCGTTCAGCAGTTGCGCGGCGAGTGCGGCGAGACGCAGGTGGACGGCGCTCGCACCGGCATGGCCCAAAACATCGGCGGCTCGGGCGCGACCATCGTCACACATATCCTGAAGCGTGAGTAGCTCAAGACTCGGGAGTCCCCGGAGAGAACAGTATGAAAGCCTATAAGCTCATTCGCCTGATTGTTAGGCTGTTTTTTCACACCATCGCCCGTATTGAACTGGTTGGCTGGGAGAATATGCCCAGCTCGAAGGGATTCGTGATCGCCTCGAACCACATCGGGCGGCTGGACGCGTTCCTGGTTTATTACGCCCTCGACCGCCCTGACATAATCATGCTGGTGGCGGAAAAATACAAGGATCACGCTTTCTCGCGCTGGATGGCGAATCAGGTGGACGGGATTTTCATTGACCGCTTCAATCCCGATGTGCGCGCCCTGCGCGAGGCGATGAAAAGGATGCAAAACGGCGGGGTTCTGGCGATTGCCCCGGAGGGGACGCGCTCGAAGAGCGGCGCGTTGATCCAGGCGCGCCCGGGTGGGATTTACCTGGCCTGGAAAGCAGGCGTGCCCATCCTCCCTGTGGCGGTGACCGGCAC
>Ga0315274_10014146_pt1 | contig 11325 bp, 9 predicted proteins | sample YL17G02_20_MG_FD_203700 | JGI IMG/M metagenome (GOLD analysis project Ga0315274, IMG submission 203700) | Sediment microbial communities from Yellowstone Lake, YNP, Wyoming, USA - YL17G02_20 | ecosystem: Environmental > Aquatic > Freshwater > Lake > Sediment | place: USA: Wyoming | collected...
CGAACGATGGTGTCGATGTCGGGCAGGAAGCCCATGTCGAGCATCCGGTCGGCCTCATCCAGGACCAGGATCCGCAGGCCATCGAAGCGCAAGTTGCGGCGCTGCAGGTGATCCATCAGCCGGCCGGGCGTGGCGACCACCAGGTCGACCCCCTGCCGCAGGGCCTGCGCCTGCTTCGGCAAGGGAGCGCCGCCGTAGACCGCCGCGATCCGCAGGTGCGTGTACTGGGAAAGGCGGCGGGCTTCCTCAGCGATCTGCAGGGCCAGTTCCCGCGTCGGCGCCAGCACGAGCATGGCCGGACCCTTCGCCTGCCCGTCGCGGAGGATCTGCTGCATCGAGGGAAGCAGGAAAGCCATCGTCTTGCCGGTCCCGGTCTGGGCGACGCCCAGGACGTCCCGGCCTTCGAGCGCCGGCGGGATGGCCCGAAGCTGGACCGGCGTCGGCTGCTCGAACCCTTGTTGGCGCAGTGCGCGCCGCAGGGGCTCACTCAAGTCGAATTGCTCAAAACTCATCTTTGTTCTTCTGACTTCCTTTTCTGCCGGGCTCGGCCCAAACAAAACACCGCTCCAGACAGGGGGCGGTGTGACGGCCAATCCCGTAATCTAGCGGTGAGTGTAACCCAGATGGGCGAATGTGTCAACCTGCGCCGGGCGTCCATGCCCCGGGCGGGGACATAGGCGGGGAGCCACCTTCGAAGGACGGCCTGGCTTCACCTTAGCCCCGCTCAGCCCCGTTCGGCTCTACGGCAGGCTGCCCTCGGCTCGCCAGCCAGCCCTGCGCCGCCTCGGCCTGGGCCTGTTCGACGTCGGCCGGGCTCTCGATCGCCGGCCGCCATGCGGAGGGCTGTCCCTACTCATTCCCACGCCTCTTCGGTAGTTCTTCGGCAGCATGGATCCAACAGAACCTGTCCAACGGGCTCTTTGGCGACGCCGCTTCCCACACGATTCTGTAACAAATCCATTCCGGCCGTTTGTGGACGGTGCCGCCGAGAGCTATGCTCACGAGCAGCACGAGGACAGCTTCTTGAGGAGACGGTCAGCCGTGGGGCGAGCCATGCACCCGCGTCCGGCTGCCGTCCGAATGTGATTGTCCGACAAGCATTCAACCCTCGGGCGCAAGTGAGACCCATCCGGTCGCAGACCTCATCCCCGAACTATCCGGTGGATTCTCCTGCTGGATCAGAGATAGCGCGCCAGGAAGGAAAGGCAGTGCCGGGGAAGGGGGGGGGCGACGGCGGCGACAGTCTTCAACCAACAGCCTGTGTCGCGTTCATTTGTCCATCAACACCCGCCGGATCTGCTCATACTCCTGGCCTGTGATGTCACCATTCACGAAGCGCTTCTTCAGCATTCCCAATGCAGCGTCAGGCTCAACCACCTGGCTGTCGGCCGCCAGAGGAGGCTGGCCAACCACCGACGATTGAATTGCCCCCCGTTGCTTCATTCTCTTCCACCATCTACGAGCGCCAACAGCAAGCACCATACATATGAATATGACAAGCAGGATGATGGCACCGACCCACGTGTAACTCATGTCCTTCTCTCTTTCTCATGTGCAGTCGTGGAAGTATCGGACTGCCCACATGATTGTCCGTGATCCTGCGGGGTCAAGAGGAGCCGCCTGCATCTTGTCGAAGGGAGTCGCATTCGGAGCTCAACGATCGACGCATACAAACGATCCATGCCGTCGGCAGGTTCGCCCGACAAGCTTCCGCTGCATTCATTCCTCCTTCAAGGCCGCCCGAATCCGCTCATACTGCTCGGCTGTGATTTCGCCATCAACGAACCGTCTTCTGAGTATTGCCAACGCTGCGTCAGGCTGTGCCACCCGGATGCCGGCCGCCGGAGGGTGGGCTTCTCCCCGTTGCTTCATTCTGCTGCGCCAACCACGAGGTGTGAAAGCTCCGATGACAACACCCAAGCCCGATCCAATCAACACGAACCACAGCATGGATACAAGGAACTTCTCGTGGCCGAACGCGAGATTCGCGGCGATAGAGCCAGCCAACATGATTAGCCAGACAACAAGCAGGACACCAGCCACCATCCAGGAAAGCACACCCACCGTGGCCTTGCCCACTGATGATGGGGCCTGCGGGGGGTTGGATGATGCCGGCGTGTCAGCATGAAGGATCCATGCCCGGCGGGCCGCGTCGGCGACGAGCGGGTCCGGGTCTGCTGTGGCTGCCCGTAGTGCCCCTGTTGCCTCCAGCGGGAGAGTTGGTGCAACGCGCAGTTCCTCGCAGGCCTCGTACCTCTTGGATGGATTCTCGCTCTTGAGCATTATGAGGTAATGGTGTGTGTTCACCATTGGAGTTGCTCCTTGCTAGGCCTATTCGGGCAGAAGCCAACTCTGAGACACCGCGAGGGATTGTGGTCAATCACTCGGTCGTCTCCTTGAGAGGTACGCACACCTTCCTATCGATCCCTACAACGAGGGCGTCATCGCAAGGACCCGCTACCTCGATTGCCGCGTCCCCCGTTGAGTGGCTGAACCATGCGCGCCACGCCTCTTGCCTCGAGCCAGTCCAATTCAGTTCACATGACAGCGCACGTTTGGCCGAGCCGTGAAGCCAACATCGGGGTCGAGGGCAACGCTTTGGCCCTACTTCTCCTTCAGGGCCGCCCGAATCCGCTCATACTCCTGAACATCGATGTCACCACGGGCGAGACGCTCCTTCAGTATCTGCAGCGCTGCGTCAGGTTCTTCTATGTGGGTTGCGGGAGCCAGAAAGGGCTCACGAGGCACTTCTCGCTTGCTTTGATTGGTCTTTGAAAGGAGTCGAACAATCGGGAGCTGCCCGACAAGCAAGATCCCTAGACCAACCTGAGCTGCCACTGTCGTGGGTAGAAACCTCCCGCTAAGGAGCGATGCAAGGCTGTAACCACCGCCGTGCGCGGCCCTCAGGTGGCCAGAATAGCTGAGCAAGACCTCCCAGGCGACAGAACCCAGCAGGGCCATGCCGACGAAGAAGAGAACCCTGGAGATTGATCTCATGTTCTTCTTTTCCTCCTGGGTTGCGAGCGCCACAGGAGGCTGGGATTCTTGCCTACTTGGATGGGTCTTCGAAAACAGACGCACCACCGCAAACTGGCCCGCCAACAGGATCCCAAGGATGGCAGTCCCGAGCCGCAAGCTGCCGGGCATGGTGAATGACCTCAGGTAGGCCGTAACTACATCACCTCGGTAGAAGGACCATGTAATAGACACACGCTGCACGAGCTCCCAAACGGGAAAGGCGAAGAGAGCCAAGCCGACGAAGAACAGAACCTTGGAGATAGATCTCACGGCCTTCTCTCCCTTTCTTGTGAAGTCCCAGGATGATCAGACTGCCCGGGCGGTCGTCTGCGATCTTGCGATGGCCGCCAGAGGTCATCTACAGCTTGTCAAATTGAGGCCCATTCGTGGTTCAATGTTCGTCCCACACAGACGGTCCTTGCCGTCGGCAAGTCCGTATCACGAGCTCCTTTCGCGTTCATTCCTCCTTCAAGACCGCCCGTATCCGCTGATACTCCTCGAGCGTGATCTCACCCCTTGCCAGTCGTTCCCTCGGCCCCTCAAGGGCAGATGGACTTGCCCGAACTGCAAGGTCCGGATTGACGAGAGTGGCAACATGGGCACCCGGTGCTTCTTGGATGCCCGGCGCCATGTGCCCGAGAGGATCCGGTCCGTATCTATTGGGACCTATGGTTCCGCGTACCAGAAACAGGTATACCAAGATGATTAGACTAATCACCCAGCCGACATATGGAATGCCCACAAAGATGGTTGTCCAGAAGACCCACCATCCGGACTTGTCGAGGTCGTGCCAGCGTTTCACGGTGGTTGCCCAAGACATCCAGCATCCGATGATCCACACCACTATCATCACGAAAAGTAAGGTGGAGTAGTGCGCAAGAAGCCTCTGGAGGTCAAACCCCGCGCCTATGAACTGCTCAACAAAACCCACAAGCGACACTCCGCCGTATGCCGATATGACCACAGGAACCACTGCAAGCGTGACCCATGTCAGAATGAAACCCCCCAGGAATTGCGCCCTCCCAATGCGGCCATTGAAGGAGAACATCACTTGCCAAAACGACAACTTGGCAGATATGGGCGTTGGCGCAGGCCCACGTGGCTCGGGCGGAGGCGCAGGCGGTGCCTTGGGTGGCGCCAGTGGGGCACTTCCTGGAATGTCACCTCCCAGTGGCTCAAGCCGCGGCTCCCTGTCTCGCCGCGGGTGGGCCTTGCGCACAAAGCGAATGATGCGCAGCTTGTCAGGGTCCAGATCTCCCTTTCGATCCATGCCTCTTCCTTCCCGCTCTACACCCAGCGTGAGTTCCAGACGAGGATGAATACCGCCGCCAGGATCAACAGAGTCCCGACAATAATGAGTCTCGTCAGAGCCTTCCTTCGCCTTGCCGTCCATTCCCTCTCAACCGCAGCCTTCATGACCTCCAGTTTCTCGCCAGGCGGCAGCTGATCGAGCACCTGCCTTACGTCACCAATCCCAAGATCGAAGCCCGTTGTCGGGTCCAGTTTGCCGCCGGCGAGGTATGCCGTAACCGCGGCGTGCGCTTGCCGCTCTCGGGCAAGCGCACTGCCGTCGGCATCCGGACGTAAGGCGACCGGCCCCTCATCAAGGAAGCGGATTGCATCCCAGAACTCAAAGTTCGATCGCAGCACGTCAAGCCATTGCGCCCCCGCAGCGAGACGGCGGGACCGGATCTCATCGGCGTCTCGTTGGACATCCTCCAGTAGCGGCGCGCCTTGTACGGGAAATCGCCGCACGAATCCGTCTGCCCGCTCCCAGAAGTCGTCCAGCCTTCGAAAGCCACTCCGACCGAAAGGGCTCAGCTCCAGCAACTCGGCCTTGGTGCGACGAAAATACGCAAGGTCCTCCACCGTGGCGTCCCATTTCTTGAGATCGAGGTACTGGCCTTCCTCCCGGCAGCGAAGGGCCTCCACCCGTTGCCCAGCCTCGGTCCACTCCCCTGCGATCAGTAGTTCTTCAGCCTCGATCGCTGACCGAACAGCATCCTCCATCATCGCGAAGTGAGCGCCGCATTCGTCACAGTACTTGTCCACGCCGAAGGAGTCGTTGTCACAGTTCCAGCAACGCCGCCAGAGGCTCGATCCACAGTTGGGGCAGTATCGGGGTCGATGATCGACCGGGCTTTCGCAGTGGGGACACAAGAGAGACATGGGCCGCTACCTCGTTGGACCTGTTGCGGAGATTGTCACCGCTAGGTTCCGCCGGTGAGGCAAATGGGGGTGGACTGCAACATAGAAGACTCCTGGCGTTGCCAGTTGCAGCGCCTGCAGTGCCGCTCTGCGCCTCGGCTTGTGCGGCAATGAAGCATGGGCCTCGATCGGGCAGCACAATACCATCCTCGGCTGCCTTACGGCGAGACCGCGCACCGGAAGCCGATGTAACTCGCCGCAGAATCCGGATTGGAGGAGAGCCGCTCGCTCGTTCGCATGTGCTCTGCCGGATCCAGAAACGCACCCCCCCGCAGCGCTCTCTCCGCCGCTGGACCTGTATCCTCCCGACCATCTTCAGGATCATACGGGTAGTCGAAGGGCTGACTGCTGATCCACTCCCAGACGTTCCCTGCCATGTCCAGGGCGCCGTAGGTGCTCGCCCCTTGTGGATCCATGCCCACAGGGGATGTCCCCATGACCATTTCCCCAGGGGGCTCGTACACACATCCTGAGTAGGTGGCCAGCTCACACGTCGGCGCGAGGTCCCCCCATGGATACCTGCGCCCGTCTGTCCCCCTTGCCGCCTTTTCCCACTCAGCCTCGGTCGGCAATCGGCGACCAGCCCAAGCGCAGTAGGCGTCGGCGGCAAACCAACTGACCAGCGCTACCGGGCGCTCGCCATAGCCAGGAGACGGGCTCCAGGCGCTATCTGCATACTGGAGGCGCAGTCCCTCGGCATTGGCGTCGAACCAGCCCGCGTCCTCACCGGGCAAGTGGCCGACCGCATTGAGGAACCGAGCGAACATCTGGTAGGTGACCTCGGTCCGGTCGATCCAGTATGCTCCTTGTAAGATCGCGTGTTGCGGGCCTTCCCATAGGAAGGCGTTCGGCTCGTCCGGACCGGCGCCCATAAGGAACTCACCGGGTGGGACATAGACCATCACCATGCCATCGATTGGTGAGACGCGTGTGCTCCCCACACCCAGGCGTGGATCCGGCGTGGATGTGGGGGTGGCTGTCGGAGCGGGTCGCCAAGAGCCTACAAACCGGCTCCACCTCTGCCCGAGTGCATCATGAAAGACCTCGGGGTACGGAGGTTCCTTCTCCGGTGTCCTGGGAGTTGAGGTGGGCTCGCTGCTGTCTCCGATAGCCAAAGCAATCGCGGCGACGTACTCCCCTTCGGCACAACGAAGCATCACCCGCCGGTCGCCGACCGTGACCGCGATCTCCTCGCCATGACGCAGCTCGCCTAGGGCCTGGCCGAACCATGCGAGCCCGCCCTGCCACCCCGGAAGCGCCGCCGACAGCAGTGTCCAGTAGTAGTTGGTGATTGTGGCGAGTTGTTCTTCGCTAGCGGCGTAGTCCACGGGAATGTAGATGGCGGCAGCCGAGAGCCGGTCCTCGACTTCGGTCACGCTGATCAGGATCCCCTCGTAGTCCGTCGTGCTGGCATAGTGTTCAACATCCGGCCCACTCGGATGTCTCTGGAACTCGAACCCCAGTTGTTCGAACCTGCTTTGCACGTCCAATCTTGTGACAGCAGGCAAGGCGCTCGCAGGTGGCACCGGCGTCGCCGATGCGGCGACCATCGGGGAAGGAACCATCGACGGTGTAGCCAATGGCGACGGTGAGGTCCCGGGCGAGCTGCATCCCTGGAGCACAAAGATGGCCGCGACCAGGCCGAGTACTCTCCGTTGTCTCATGACGTTTCCCACGTCCTGATCCGGGTTCTCTCCGAGTCCTCTCCCCGGTTATCCATGTTGCCCGTCCGCTCCCCGCCCCGTCTCCTGGCCGAAGGGCCCTGGCTTGCCTTGGGCCGCAGAATGGACGGCAATGGGGGCTCGTCACGGGCCACGGTCGGCACTCGGTTTTCTTCCAGCTCCCTCGCGGTCGCGCTAACCGCTAGCACCCGCCCCCACGGGCGGAGTAGGAACAGGTGCGGGACCCAGCATGCCCTCGGTGATGGGCATCCCGCGCGCAATGTCATAGCGGGCCTCTCGGCCAAGCACCTGTTCGAGGGAAGTCGTCATTGTCTCAACAACGAGGTCCGCTGGGTAGGGCACCGGCATGACCATGTCTCTGTTGATGACTTCGCCCCTGGGGATCTCCTGCCCTGCGAAGACGACCTGGACCATTCTCTCGGGTGGCCCATCTATTGCCTCTTGGGCCGTTTCCGCGTGAAGGCCGGCCAGGAACCCAACGTAGGCGCTCAGCAAGGCCACGCCCAGGAAGATCAGGATCCCTCCGACTGCCCTTGCCGTAGTCGCCCTTTCCCTTCCGCTTCCTGCGATATCGTCAACCGTAAGACGGGGCATCGCAGGCGATGGGCCAGACGGCCCGTGTTTGACATCTGGGGCTGTCTTCTTCAATACTGCGATCTGCCGCACCCCGAGCCAGGCGAGAAGGACCAGCGCCAGCAGGAACACCAGCATGCGCGTCAGCACGAGGGTGCCGACCAACACCAGCGCCCAGCCCGTTGCGGCCAGGATGGCCAGCCGGACCGACGCTCGGCCCGACACGCCCAACCTACACCCGCGAGAGACGCCTGCCGCAACGATCGCCGCCATTCCAGACGCCGCCAGCAGCCCTGCCCCTGCAGAAACCAGATCGCCAAGCAGCCTGCCATCGAGGGTTGTATACGGCCGCAATCTAGCCTCGAGAACTGCCAGCGCTCCTAATCCGGCGAGACCGCTCAGGGCAGGAACGAACGCCATGTTCAGCGCCAGCCCCAGTGCCCTCAAGGTGCTCAGTCCCCTCACCCCCGACTGAATGAGCTTGGCCACTCCATGGGTAACGAGCATCAACAGGATGAACCCGGCCACTGCCGGGGTGGCAATCGCCGCAGAACCAGAAAGGACTGGCGCGCCAACTGCCCCGGCGGCCAGGATGAGAAACCAGATCATCGGGACGGACAAGAGGCCCAGCAGAACAGCCGCTGTCAAAGGGAGAGGTCTAGGCAAGGTGGTGGAGGTCTCCCGAGCCGGTGCTCCCGGATCATCACCGGATCGGAGGGCAGGGTCGTGTCGAGTCGTATCCCCACGCTGGCGTCCCATCGGCATTCCTCCGAGGCCTAGCGGATACCCCATAGGCGAACCGTACCGTCAATGAACCCAGAAGCCAGTAGGGTTCCATCCGAAGAGAATTCCACATCGGTCACAGCGTCGGTTGGGCCTCTCAGTACACCTGCAAGAATGCCATCTCGCAGATTCCAGATGAACACCCCCCCGTCTGTCGACCTTGTGGCCAGCAAGCCAGAGGCGGGAGAGAACGCCATTCCACATGTGTCGGCGCGCGCTCCGAAGACCAAGGGCGGCCCCATCTCATCCTGGCCCACTCGCCAACCACGGATGTCCTCCCCTTCTGAGAGGTAGAGGGTATGGCCATCCGGGGCAAACGCCAGGTCGGTGAACACTCCCCTCGTATGCCCAAGCTTCTCTCCGTCTTCGACACGCAACACATCGACTCCCGCGCCCTGATAGTTGGAGTCGACAGAATACACTGCAAGGGGATTCCCATCTGGCGAGAAGGCCATGGCCCAGACATGGTTCCATCCAGCCGATACACTCCTCAGCAAAACGGCCTCGGCCACATCCCAGATCTCGATGGTCGACCCAGTCGCCAACGCCAGCGTCCGGCCATCAGCCGAGATCCTGCCGAGCACGACAGGGCTTTGGCGTCCGGATGCCGGGAACTCAAGCGTGGCGGTCAAGCTCCCATCTGCCGTGCGCCACACATTCGCCAGCCAGGGCGAGGCAGACACCAGAGCATCTTCGCCTTGGAGGAAGGCCACATCGGTGACCGCGTCTGAGTGCCCGGGCGAGGCCCACAGCTGCTCCCCATCACTCATACGCCAGAGCCGGACGAGGCCGTCGCTGTGTCCCGTGGCAAGGAGGCTGGCGTCCGGCGGAAGAGACATGCTCCGGATTGGACTGGACGTTGCCTGAATGCCTATCACCGCGAGCTCTTCGAGGCTACCGGCGTTGTCCGAACAAGCGTCGCGCTGGCCGTTGGAGAAACTGTGGGGGGAGAGGCTTCGGAGGGGCTTGGTTGCTCCAGGCGCATCGGGGGTGATGTCGCCGTGGCGGGCCCAAGCGCCAGGGTTGTCGAGGGGGGCTCAGTCGCGGATCGCGGGCGTTGTGAGACGCAGCCGGCCAGCATCAGCATGGCAATGATGGCCGAGAAGCAGACGAGGGCCGTACTCAATCTGCCAGCACGATCGCCCACGTTGGAGTAGACCTCTTCCGAACGCATCTCGAAATCCTTGAAAGAAGGACCCATTTGTCGCTTCACCAGCACGTCGCAAGGGAGATACCAGTCGAGGACTTCTACTTCGAGGGAGGTGCAGCTCTGACCGCGTCGCTTCCACTCGTCAACCCGGGCCAAGGAAGACCCGCGTCGGCAAGCGGACATGGTTGCCCAATGCAACTACTCAGGCGACCAGAAGCCAACCTTCTTTACTTTACTACACACTTGCTCCGCATTCAATAGGGCTTCCCGGCTCGCTGCAATGAGGACACTCAACCTCTACAAAGCGGGCATTCGGGTCCCCCGCTGGCCCTATTGACCGGCACGGATCCGAACACGCCAGGCCGGCGGATGCGCCCTCTCCGCCTGGCACCAGCGTCAGAGCACACAGACACTCCCACTGCAGTCCAGGAAGCACAACCGGGCTTCCGGTTCATTCCCCAGAAGGGCCCGAACCGCCTGGCGATACCGTTCGAGCTGCGGCCGGTAGGCTTCGGCCGCCTCAACCGCCTCGCTTTCGCCGCTTAGACGGTCCGTCTTGAAGTCGATCACCTTCCATCCAACGGCAGTTCGGTAGACCAGGTCAATCACCCCGATATCCGACCGCCCACCCGGGAGCGGGCGCACGTAGGAGACTTCGTGGTGCCGCTCAAGCGCGCCTTCGATCTCCTCAAATAGGGAATGGGAATGCAGTCGTTCGAGGAGTGCCCGAACGGCGGCCAACGAACGGGCGCGGACCTCCGGGTGGACAAGTCCCTCTTCGAGTGCGGCGACATCCAGGAACCGGTCGAGGCGGGGATCGTCTGGGAACAGCCACCTCTGGATGGCCCGATGGGTCATGCGCCCGGTGACCTCCGCCGGCAGCATTCCCCGATCGCCGCTCGCCCGCCAATCGCGATCGGTTTCGGCGTCGACCTTCTCGTCCTGTTCATCCTCCCGCACTTGGAGGATAGGCCGGTAGAGAGGCGGGCCGTCCGACTCAGGCCAGGCCTCCACAGCTTCTCTCCCCTCCTTGGCAGGCTCGGGCGGGTCCTCCACGCACCAGATCCGGAGCGGCTGCCCGCAGGGGAGCGGGAATTCCCTGGGGGTGCCTGGGTCGCCTGCCAGCGAGGCGGCATCCAGGCCCAACGCTTCCAGGACCGTCCCTGTCCAACCGGGCGCGCTCAAAACCCCACGAACCGAAGTGATGTGGCCGGATACAATCCATTTCTCCCGGGCTCGGGTCGCCGCAACATAGAGCAGCCGATCCTCCTCGGCCTGCGATTGCCTGGCATCCACCCAGCGGGCGAGGCTGTAGCCGAGAGAGCTCCCCTCGATCCGGTCCGGCTGCACGGCCAAGCCCACCTCTGGGAAAAGGTAGGCGGCCTCGGAGGACCCTCGCGTCTGTCGAGAAGCGTCCGCCAGGACGACGATGTCGAACTCCAGGCCCTTGGCCTTATGAATGGTCATGAGCCGTACCGCTCCCCCGGCATCCGCCGGCGCCTCGGCCTCGCGCACGCCGGTATCGCGCAGGGTGCGAACGTAGTCCAGGAACTCCCTTACCCGCACGATCCGGCTGGCCTGTGCGTCGTCAAGGAGCTTGTCCAGGTTGCGCCACAGGCGGCTGTGCGAGGCGGCCAGGACGGCGCGGTAGTCCAGACGATCGATGAGACCCTTGAGCAACTCAGCCACGGGAAGTCGATCGGCCAGGGGTTCGAATCCCTCCAGCACCTGGCGGGCCCGCCCCACCCGCTCGCGTTCCTCCGGGTGAAGGTCATCAAGGTCGTCGCTCAGCGCCTGCCGCAGCGGGACTGCTCTCTCGCCCCTCCAACGAAGGAGGTACAGAGTGGCGTCGCTGAGCCCGATGGCTGGCGAGCGCAGGAATCCCGCAAGCGCCAGGTCATCCTGCGGCTC
>Ga0315274_10014147_pt1 | contig 11324 bp, 12 predicted proteins | sample YL17G02_20_MG_FD_203700 | JGI IMG/M metagenome (GOLD analysis project Ga0315274, IMG submission 203700) | Sediment microbial communities from Yellowstone Lake, YNP, Wyoming, USA - YL17G02_20 | ecosystem: Environmental > Aquatic > Freshwater > Lake > Sediment | place: USA: Wyoming | collected...
GAAAAACGGGTACAAGCTAGTCGCCATGATCGTCAACGGGCACGCCTATGCTCCCTATAACACCACTTCCCCGATCCGGCTAACGATCACCCTCGACAATATATTCGCCCATCTGGTGACCACCAAGCTGGCGCAAGTCTCATTCGACAGCTCTACCTTGGGTAGGTGGTATTCGCTTCCACTCTCTCTGAACAACATGCGTGATTTCGGAGCGAACTGCCCGCTGAAGTGGAGCAAGACGAGCTTCTCGTTCGACTGTTCGACGACGGCCACGTATCCTAAAGGTGTTGACACAATCACCGCATCCATGGCGGGGACGCTTTCGCCCGACGGAAGCCAGGTGCTGACGCTGTCGGGCAACCGCGTGCACACATACACGGAAGGTTCAATCACTACCGTCGACTCCTACAGCTTTTCCGTGAGGAACCTGGGAGGCCCGCACGCGTGGCCGCAGGGCGGCCAGGCGGACGACGTGTATTATGGCACCATCGGAACGCCGGCGGACGTTGTCGATTTCCAGGTCAACGGCAAGAGCGTCATGCCGCTTGCCAATCCGACCGCACGCGTCTACCTGCTGCACTGAGCCGGCGCGAGAAATTGCGGCCGGGCGCAATCAGTTCGGGGCTGAAGTGGCCGCGCCGGCCAGGATTTTCCGAACCGCAGGCTCGTAGGGGCGCCGGTGGTACAAAATTCTAGCCGGCGCCGCCGCGGCTTTGAGTCATAGGTTGTAGTAGGATGTAGGTGGTAGGCGGCAGGAGCGGCCGCGCGATTGCCTGCCACCTACAACCTACAGCCTACAACCTGCTATCTACAACCTGAGGTGGAGATGCCGAAAGCGATACGCATTCATCAGACTGGCGGGCCCGAAGTTCTCAAGTGGGAAGACGTCGAGCTTGGCAGGCCGGGGCCGGGCGAGGCGCTGATTCGCCAGACGGCCGTCGGCCTGAACTTCATCGACACCTACCACCGCACCGGCCTTTACCCCTTGCCGTTGCCTGCCGTGCTCGGCATGGAAGGCGCCGGCATGGTCGAGGAGGTCGGGGCGGGCGTCACCGAAGTGAAGCCGGGCGACCGCGTGGCCTATGCCGGCGTGCTGGGCGCTTACACCGAGCGGCGATTGATTGCGGCCGACCGCCTGGTCCCGCTGCCGGACGGCGTCAGCGACATCCAGGCCGCCGCCATGATGCTCAAGGGCATGACGGCCGAGTACCTGTTGCTCCGCACACACCGCGTCCAGCGGGGCGAAACCATCCTGGTGCATGCGGCGGCCGGCGGCGTGGGCCTGATCATGTGCCAGTGGGCGAAACACCTGGGCGCCACCGTCATCGGCACAGTCGGCAGCGACCAGAAGGCGGAGCTGGCCCGCGCCAACGGCTGCGACCATCCCATCGTCTACACGCGCGAGAACTTCACCGAGCGGGTGCGCGCGCTCACAGGCGGCGCCGGCGTGCCGGTGGTCTACGACTCGGTCGGCAAGGACACGTTCCCAGGGTCGCTCGATTGCCTGCGCCCGCTCGGTCTCATGGTGAGCTACGGCAACGCCTCGGGCGCGGTGCCGCCGTTCAATATCGGCCTGCTGGCGCAGAAGGGCTCGCTGTTCCTCACGCGCCCGGTTCTGATGGCCTACACGGCCAAGCGCGAAGACCTGCTGTCGTGCGCGCGGGCGCTGTTTGAGGTGGTCGAGAGCGGCGTGGTGAAGATCAAGCTGGAGCGCACCTGGCCGCTCGAGCACGCCGCCAGCGCCCATCGGGAACTCGAGGGCCGCCGCACCACCGGCTCGACGGTGCTATTGCCGTGAGGAACCAGTCCGCAGATTGCGCAGATTTTCCCGGGTCGGTAATCTGCGCAATCTGCGAAATCTGCGGATGGTCTCCTGCCTCGCCGTTTAGTAGAATGTGATTATCATGGAATCAAGGATTTCGGCTACCGAAGTAGCGCGGAATTTTCCCGAGATCCTCAAACGGATTCGCGACAACGGCGAGGAATTCGTCGTCGAGCGAGACGGGCAGCCGATCTGCCGCATCGTGCCCGCGGGGCCGGCTCCGGTAACCCTGAGCGATTTTTTCCGCATTCTGCGCGAGGCGCCCAAACCCGACCCGGGTTATTGGGACGATCTCGAAGACATACTTAAGAACCAGCCGCCTCTTCCGGAATCACCATGGGAACGCTGAGGCAGAATCCGCAGATTGCGCAGATTCCGCAGATTTTGCCAGTCGGTAATCTGCGCAATCTGCGAAATCTGCGGATAATATCTTTCCTGAAATGCTGATTCCTCTTTTGCTTCTAGCTGCTTCCGCCACCGTCCACACCAATTTCGAGGCCGGCAATATCGGCAAGGTTGAACAAGTCGCCCCGGCGCATTTCCGCTGCGCGGTCCAGGGCGAGGCCGATCAGGACAAGCGCAACCGCCAGGCAAGCTGGTACTACTTCCGGCTGGACAGCGCGCGCGGCAAGCAGGTGACCATCGACCTGGTCGATTTGGTCGGCGAATACAATTACAAGGCGGGCACGCACCCGGTCAGCGGCAAGACCCGCCCGGTCTACAGCGAGGACCACAAGACCTGGAAGCATTTCAGCGACGAGAACTTGGAATGGGACGAGCAGGCCATGAGCCTGCGGCTGCGCTTCACGCCGCGCGCCGACCGGATTTGGATCGCACACGTCCCCCCATACACCAATCGGGATTTGCAGCGACTGTTGGCCGAGTTTCCCAGGAGTCCGTGGCTGAAGCGCGAAGTCGTGGGCAAGACGGTTGGCGGCCGCGACATGCTGCTGCTCACGGTCACCAATCCGAAGGTGGCCGAGGAGAAGAAGCGCGTGATCTGGCTGATGGCCCGCCAGCACGCCTGGGAGTCGCCGACATCCTGGGTGGCGGAAGGGGCGCTGCGCTTCCTGCTGTCGTCCGACGCAGCGGTCGCCCGCATCCGCGATACGGCGATTTTCAAGATCTTCCCGATGGCCGATCCCGACGGCGCGGCCCGCGGCGGCGTTCGCTTCAACGCCAACGGCTACGACCTGAACCGCAACTGGGACGCGGTGGACCCCAAGCTGATGCCCGAAATCGCCGCGCAGCGCAAGGCCATCTTCGACTGGCTGGATTCCAACCGCCGCATCGATTTCTTCCTGACGCTGCACAATACCGAAAGCGGAGAGTTCATCGAAGGGCCGCTCCGCGCCAACCCGGAGATCGGGACGCGCATCGGGCGGCTGTTCAAGATCCTCTCGGAAACAACGACGTTTGCTCCAACCGCCCAGCCGCGCGACGCGGTCGTCAGCACCACGCCGGGCAAGCCGGGGCGGATGAGTGTGAACCAGGCGCTGTTTCACGACCGCGGTATCGCCGCCATGTTGATGGAGCAGATGGTCGAGTACAACCGCAAGCTGGGGCGCCTGCCGACGGTCGCCGACCGGCTCGAATTCGGCGCCGGCCTGGCCCGCGCGCTATGGCACGCCGCAGCGGGCGGAGAATAGGACGCAGATAAACGCAGATGAACGCAGATCAGAAAAATGTATCTGCGTGTATCTGCGTTCATCTGCGTCCCATTCCGTCGTGTCTTTGTGGTGAGGCCCCGCTCCCCGTTCTCGGTTAAACTCAGTCGTCAATGTTTTCTTTCGAGGTGATCGCCACCGATCCGGAGACGAGGGCGCGCGCCGGGCGCATCCACACCCCGCACGGCACCATCGACACGCCGGTGTTCATGCCGGTCGGGACGCTGGGCACCGTCAAGGGCCTGACCCAGGAAATGCTGGAAGAGTTGGGCGCGCAAATCATCCTCTGCAATACTTATCACCTCTACCTCCGGCCGGGCCATGAGCGAATTGCGGAACTGGGCGGGCTGCATCGCTTTATGTCCTGGCCGCGGCCCATCCTGACCGACAGCGGCGGCTTCCAGGTGCTGTCGCTGGCGCCGCTGCGGCGCGTGAGCGAGGAAGGCGTGGTGTTCCGCTCGCACCTGGATGGCTCCCAGCACTCCTTCACGCCGGAAACCGCGCTGGAGGTGCAGCGGGCGCTGGGCAGCGATATCGCCATGCCCCTGGACGAATGCACCGAGTACCCGGCGGGCCACGAACGCGCCCGCCAGTCGATGGAGCTGACCGCGCGCTGGCTGGAACGGAGCAAAACGCACTGGTATCAGAGTTGCGCGTTCGAAGTTCCAGGTTCCAAGTTCCAAGTTCCAGGTTCCAACTCTGAAGCGGCCGCCAACCTGCAACCTGAAACCTGGAACCTGGAACCGGCGTTGTTCGGCATTGTCCAAGGCGGGACTTACCCGGACTTGCGGGCCGAATCGGCGCGGCGCACGGCGGAGATGGACCTGCCCGGCTATGCCATCGGCGGGCTCTCGGTCGGTGAGCCGCGCTCGCTCACCTGGGAGCTGCTGGAGGCGGTGGAGCCGCGCCTGCCGCGCCTGCGCCCCCGCTACCTGATGGGCGTGGGCCTGCCCGAGGAGCTGCCGCAATACGTGGCCATGGGAGTGGACATGATGGACTGCGTGCTGCCCACCCGCAATGCCCGCAACGGCATGCTGTTCACCTCCCAGGGCCGGCTGGTGATCCGCCACAGCCGCTACGCCGGCGACTCCCGTCCGCCCGACGAACGCTGCGGCTGCCCGGTCTGCCGGCGCTACTCACGCGCCTACCTGCGGCACCTGTTCCTGTCGGGCGAATTGCTTTCCAGCGTGCTGAATACCGTGCATAATCTCCACTTTTACCTTGACACTATGCGCAGAATCCGGCAGGCTATCGTCGTTGGGACGTCGCTAAAGTCCTTTCTGATGTAGGGGCAACCCTGCATCGCAAGGTACTGTTGTCCACCACCTGGTAAAAAGGAGTTTGGAGTGCGCAGGGCCTGGTTTTAGCCCGGGCCGAACGCGGCGGCGCGGGCCGAAGCCGCGCCCTACATATACGGGGTGCACAAGGGGCGAGCACCGCAGCGCCGATCCGCCAGGCACTCGGAAAACAAATGGGGTTCGCTAGCATTTGGCTGCAAATAGGTGGCGGCGGCAGCGCCATCACCGGCCTGCTTCCCTTCATCCTGATCTTCGTTATCTTTTACTTTCTGTTGTTCTTGCCATCGCAGCGCCGCCAAAAACAGCAACAACGGATGCTGGCCAACCTGAAGACCGGCGACCGGGTGGTGACCACCGGCGGGATTCGGGGTACAATCGTCTCCCTCAAGGACGACTGCCTCCACCTTCGCGTACCCCCGCAGGATGTCCGCCTGGAAATAGCCCGGAATGCCGTGGCTGGACTGCTGGACGAAGAGGGAAAGAGGTCCGCATAAGAGTCCGGACATGAAACGAAACCTTATCTACAAAAGCGTCTTCATCGTGGCTGTCATTCTGGCTTGCGTGTTCGGGATTGTCGGGTTTCCCCGAAACTGGTCGCAAGCCAGGAAGACGGCCGCCGACCGTGTCCGCCTGGGCCTGGACTTGAAGGGCGGTTCGCACCTGGTGCTGCAGGTGCACGTGCAGGAAGCGGTGGCGGCCGAAACCAGCCAGGCGGCCGACAGGCTCAAGGAGTTGCTGAAGAAAAACAACATCAACTACGACCAGGTGGAGGTCACCGACGCCCTGCACATCGCGGTCAAGGGTATCCCAGCCGACCGGTCGGGCGATTTCCGCGACCTGCTGAGCGAGCGCTTTAGCGGGACCTGGGATTATGCTTCGGCAGCCGGAAACGAGTGGGTGCTGCGGATGAAACCCAGCCTGGTCGCGGCGCTGGAGGACGACACGGTCAAGCAGGCGCTGGAGACCATCGACCGGCGCGTCAACGAGCTGGGCCTCACCGAGCCCGACATCCGCGAGGTGGGCAGCGCCCAGCACGAGATCCTGGTGCAGTTGCCCGGCGTCGATGATCCGGCCCGGGTCAAGGAGATCATCCAGACCACCGCCATGCTGGAGATCAAGGAGGTCAAGGACCCGCAGCCGTATCCCTCGCCGGAGTCCGCCCTGGTCTCGCACGGGGGCGTGTTGCCGGAAGGAACGGTCATTCTGAAGTCGCTGGACCGCGACCGCAGCGGCGCCGAGCCCGAGCGCGCCGAGCAGTGGTACATCGTCTCCCGCACTCCGGTCATCACCGGGCGCGACCTGCGCAGCGCGCGGGTCGGACAGGATGAGAACGCCCAGCCGGAGGTCGATTTCACGATCAAGGCCGACGGCGCCCAGCGCTTCGGCCGTTACACCGAGGCCAACGTGGGCAACTCCATGGCCGTCGTGCTGGACAACAAGATCTACACGGTGGCGGTTATCCAGAGCCGGATCACCGACCAGGGCCGGATCACCGGGCACTTCAGCCGGGAGCGGGCCCGAGACCTGGCGCTGGTGTTGAAAGCGGGCGCGCTGCCCGCCAGCATCACCTACCAGGAGGAGCGCACCGTCGGCGCTTCCCTCGGCGCCGATTCCATCCGCCGGGGCCTGCTGTCGGGCGTCATCGGGCTGACCGCGGTCGCCGGCTTCATGCTCTTCTATTACAGAGGATCGGGCATTAACGCCGTGCTGGCCTTGGTCCTGAACCTGGTGGTGGTGATGGCGGCGCTGGCCTACTTCCAAGCCGTGCTGACCCTGCCCGGCATCGCCGGCTTGATCCTGCTGATTGGCATGGCGGTCGATTCCAACGTGCTGATCTTCGAGCGCATCCGCGAGGAGCTGCGGGGCGGCAAGAGCGTGCCGGCAGCCGTCAAGGCGGGTTTTGAGAAGGCCTTCCTGACCATCATCGACACCCACGTAACCACCGTTGTCGCCTGCTTGTTCCTGTTCCTGTTCGGGACCGGGTCGGTGCGCGGGTTCGCCTTCACGCTGGTGATCGGACTGGTGGCCAACGTGTTTACCGCGGTCTTCGTGTCGCGGACCATCTTTGAGTGGCTGCTGTCGCGCCCGGATCGGCAGGCAAGTCTCAGTATTTAAAGGCTGTGGGCTGTGGGCTGTGGGGAAGCCTCTGAATGACAAGCATTTAGCCTACGGCCTACAGCCCACAGCCGAGCGTTGGGAACATTAACCTCTGGGCCGGTGTCTATTGTCAGCAGGACGGGCCGGCGCAGGCAAAGGCTTTGCGGTTATATGGAACTGTTTCGGAACGCGAACTACGACTTTCTGAGATGGAAGTGGGCCTTTATCGGCCTGTCCCTGCTCCTCAGCCTGGCCGGCGTGATCTCGCTCATCGTCAAGGGCGGGCCCCTGTACGGAATTGACTTCCGCGGCGGCACGCTCGTCTATGTGAAGTTTCAGCAGCAGCCCCCGCTGGATCAATTGCGCCAGGCGCTGAAAACGCGCGGGTTGGGAGAAAGCACCATTCAGGCCTATGGGCCGGAGCGCGACCACGAGGTGATCATCGGCCTGGAGCAGAAAGGCCAGGGCAGTCAATCCATCGACGCGGGCAAGCAACTGATCCTGGATACGCTGCGGCTGACGTTCGCCGGACAGGAAGGACAAAAGACCGATCTCAATAACATCGGGCGCGAGGCGCTGGCCGGCCTGCTCATGGAAAAGGCGGGCATGGGCGACCAGACGGCAGGGGCGCTGGCAAACGCCATGGTGGCCAAGCGGACCCAGCAGTCGGGCCTGCTGAACGGCGCCGGTGACTGGCGCGGCCTGCCGGGCATGACGCCGCAGGCGGAGCGGGCCCTGGCCGCCAATGCCTACTTCGCTCCTTACGCCCTGCGCAACACCGAGGTGGTCGGCCCCAAGGTGGGCGGCGACCTCCGCCGCCAGGCCCTCTACGCAACCCTATATGCGTTGGGGGGCATGTTGATATATATTGCTTTCCGGTTCGAGTGGGTTTACGGTGTTGCTGCGGTTGTCGCGACGTTTCACGACGCCATCATCACCATTGGCTTCTTCTCCCTGTTCCAGAAGGAGCTCAGCCTGACGGTGGTGGCGGCGCTGCTCACGCTGATCGGCTACTCGACCAACGATACGATTGTGGTGTTCGACCGCATCCGGGAGAATCTGAAGCTGCTGCGCCGTGAGAAGCTGGCGGACATCGTCAACCGCAGCATCAACCAGACGCTGAGCCGGACGGTCCTTACCTCGGGCCTGACGTTTTTGACCGTGCTGTCGTTGTTCCTGTGGGGCGGGGAAGTTCTTCACGGCTTTGCGTTCGCCCTGGTGGTTGGCATTCTGATCGGCACCTATTCGTCGATCGCCATCGCTCCGCCGATCATTGTGGTCTGGCAGCAGTGGTATGAAGCCCGAAAGAACCGGGGCCGGGTGATCACCCTGGATAGAGATCGGGCGCAGAGACCGAAAGTGGGTGCACGCGTAAAGGCATAGCAGGCTACAGGCCGCAGGCTACGGGCTGCAGGACGGGCGATCCGAGACAGAGCCTGGGGCCTAGAACGGGGGGAGAACCAATGTTTGAGCAGAGTCTGTTGGAATACGCGCAGATGGGCCGGACCAAAAAGCCGGTCACTGTATTCTTTTCGTTCGTCGTGCAGTGCTTCGTCATCGGGATCATGATCCTGGTCCCGCTAATTTACACGGAAGCGCTGCCCAGGCAGCAACTGCTGACCTTCCTGGTCGCGCCGCCCCCGCCCCCGCCGCCCCCGCCGCCGCCGGCTGCTCCGGCTCCGGTTGTGGTGCAGAAGATTGTCCGCGAGTTTGAGGACGGCCGCCTGATTGCTCCCAAGACCATCCCCAAGAAAGTGGCCATCATCGATGAGAGCGATATCCCTCCGCCATCGGTCGGCGCCAGTGGCGTTGTGGGCGGGGTGCCCGGCGGCATTCCGGGCGGCACGCCCGGCGGCGTCATCGGCGGCATCATCAGTTCCACCTCGATGCTTCTGCCGCCTCCTCCTCCGGAGAAGAAGGTGGAGGCCCCCAAGCGCATCCGGGTGGGCGGCCAGGTGCAGCAGGCTCGCCTGATCAGCCAGCCCAAGCCCCTCTATCCGCCGCTGGCCAAGCAGGCCCGCATCCAGGGCACCGTGCGGCTGGAGGCGGTTATCAGCAAGACCGGGACGATCGAGGAATTAAAGGTGATCTCGGGCCACCCCCTACTGGTTCAGTCGGCTCTGGAAGCGGTGAAGCAATGGCGCTACCAGCCCACCTTCCTCAACAACGAGCCGGTGGAGGTGGCCACTACCATCGACGTGAACTTTACGTTGAGCCAGTAAGTTTTCGGCTGTGGGCTGTAGGCTGTGGGCTGTGGGAGCCGACAGACCTGCAGCGGACACAGCAGAGTTGTTGGATCGGGCTGCAGCCCGCAGGTCTTACAGCCCAGGGCCTACAGCCCACAGCCTAATTACACGGAGGAATCAGAGACAATGTTCACCACCTACATTACTTCCGCAGCCCTGTGGCTTTTCCAGGAGAGCGCTATCGGATGGGACCCCGTGTCCCTTTGGAGGCAGATGGGCTGGCCGGCGCGCCTGGTCGTCGTGGCCCTGTTCGTGATGTCGGCCTGGTCGATCGGCGTGATGATCGACCGCTGGATCGCGTTTGCCGCGGCCCGCAAGCAGTCGCGGGCCTTCGCGCCCGCCGTGGCCGGCGCCCTGCGTGAAGGCAAGATTGATGAAGCCATTCATATTGCCGAGCGCCACAAGAAGAGCCACCTGGCCAAGGTCGTGACCGCCGGCCTGCAGGAATTCCAGGCGCACCAGTTGAGCGCCGAGATTCCGGGCGAGGAGATCGAAGCCTCGAAGCGGGCCCTGGAGCGCGCCGAAGCCATTGTTCATGCCGAGCTGAAGCGGGGGCTCAGCGGCCTGGCCACCATCGGTTCCACCGCGCCCTTCGTCGGCCTGTTCGGCACCGTCGTGGGCATCATCAACGCCTTCAAGGGCATTTCGACGGAGAAATCGACCGGTCTGGCGGCCGTCGCCGGCGGAATTTCCGAGGCCCTGGTGACCACCGCCATCGGCTTGTTCGTGGCCATTCCGGCCGTCTGGATGTACAACTTCTTTACCTCCAAGGTCGAGGGCTTCGACGTCGAGATGGACAACAGCTCCAGCGAGCTGATCGATTACTTCCTGAAGCGCTCGCAGGCCCGCACGGCCCGCAAGTAACGTTCAAGTTTCGGCTGTGGGCCGTGGGCTGTCGGCTGTGGCCCGAAGAAGTCTACGGTCTATAGCCTACAGCCCACGGCCGGAACTTAGGGAGGCACAATGCCAGCCAGCAGAATAATGCACACGGTGTCGGACATCAACGTCACGCCCATGGTGGACGTGATGCTGGTGCTGCTGATCATCTTCATGGTGATCACGCCCATGTTGCAGAAAGGCGTCAGCGTCGATCTGGCGCAGACGCGCAACCCGCGCAACATGCAGGACGCCGACAAGGAAGACGCCATCATGGTGGCCGTCACCAAGGATGGCAAAGTGTTCCTCGGCGCCACCCGGGCCATCCAGGTCCAGCCCGAGGATCTCGCGCCGAAAATCAAGGACCTGCTGGTCAACCGCGTGGACAAGACCGTCTATGTGAAGTCCGACGCCCGGGCCAAGTACGGCACGGTGGTGGACGTTGTGGATAACATTCGCGCCGCGGGCGTCGATCAACTCGGTCTGCTGACCGAGAAGATCCAGGAAAAGCGCGGAGGCGCGGCAGCCGGCGAATAACCGGGTGACGGCTGGCGGCTGAGGCGGAAACCCGACCGGCCGCCGGCCGCCAGTCCAAGGAGAGATTCATATGGCAATGGCAGTGGGAGGCGGTAAACACGGCCCGACCGCCGACATCAACATGACGCCGCTGATCGACGTTCTCCTGGTGCTGCTGATCATCTTCATGGTCATCACGCCGCAGTTGCCCAAGGGGCTGGAGGCCCTGGTGCCGCAGCCCAATCCCAATCCCCAGCAACAGCAACCGGACACCTCGCGGACCATCGTCATTCAGATTGATGCGGCCAAGCACCTGAAGATCAACCAGGACGACGTCACCGAGCAGCAGCTCGGGGAGCGCCTGGAGGAGATATTCAAGACCCGCGCCGAGCGCGTGGCCTTCGTGAAGGCCGACGGGTCGCTGGAGTTCCGGGATGTCGCGCGGGTGATCGATATCGCCAAGGGGGCCCAGATCGATAAAATCGGTCTGATGACCAAAAAGGTCGAGGCCGGCCAATAAACCGGCTGGCGGCTGGCGGTGACGGGGGCTGTGCGCTTTCGCTCCGTCGGCCGAAAGCCGAAACGGAGGAGAGATGCGCTCTCATACCAAGCTCATAGGCATCGCGCTTGTGCTGGTGGCGGCCCTGCTGGTCACCGGCTGCAACCAGCTCAAGGCCCGCGACCAGCTCAACAAGGGCGTGCAGGCCTACCGCACCGCCCGCTATGGCGAGGCCATCGAGAACTTCAAGCGGGCCATCCAGTTGGATCCCAAGCTGTTGAACGCCCGGCTGTACCTGGCCAC
>Ga0315274_10014148_pt1 | contig 11323 bp, 10 predicted proteins | sample YL17G02_20_MG_FD_203700 | JGI IMG/M metagenome (GOLD analysis project Ga0315274, IMG submission 203700) | Sediment microbial communities from Yellowstone Lake, YNP, Wyoming, USA - YL17G02_20 | ecosystem: Environmental > Aquatic > Freshwater > Lake > Sediment | place: USA: Wyoming | collected...
GCACGTGGGGAAGCGGTCACGGGACCCCCCACTGGCGTGGGGGGCTTGCCAGGGTCACGTGCGAAGCCCCCACCGCAGGTGGGGGTGGGGTCACAACTGCGCCAGGCACGTGGGGAAGCGGTCACGGAACCCCCCACTGGCGTGGGGGGCCTGCCAGAGTCATGTGCGAAGCCCTCACCGCAGGTGGGGGTGGGGTCACAGCTGCGCCAGGCACGTGGGGAAGCGGTCACGGAACCCCCCACTGGCGTGGGGGGCTTGGACGTCATCACTCCCGCCATGGTCGCTACCCTGCTCGGTCACCAGGCCGGTGGGCTCAAGGGCATCCCCCCTCACGCCCAGGTGGTGGTCCTGCTCACGCAGTGGGGAGACGCTTTAGCGGCGCCCGCCGGACCTGGCGAAATGCAACCGGAGGCCCGGCTTCAGCCGGGGAATTCCCGCCCCGCACCACGAACCACGGACCACGTTTCGCACCCACACGCCGAAGCCATCGCCCGGCAACTGCTATCCGGCGCGCGCATCGGGCGGGTCGTCCTGGCCAACTTACGCGCCGCCGAGCCGGTGCTAAAGATGTGGGAGCCGCCGCCCAATGAATTCTGACTGACCACGCAACACGTTTCACGATTCACGATTCACGATTCACGTTTCACGTTTCACGTTTCACGTTTCACGCTTCACGTTTCACGTTTCACGTTTCACGTTTCACGCCACAGAAAGGACACGACAGTATGGAAGAGACGGCACGAGTATACGAAGCGGCCCTGCAGGCCATCCGCCAGGGCGAGCCGGCCGCCGTGGCGACGGTGATCGCGGCGCGCGGCTCGACCCCCCGCGGTGTCTCCGCCAAGATGCTCATCTACGCCGGCGGGCGGACGGTGGGCACCGTCGGCGGCGGGGGGGTGGAGGCGCGCGTGATCGAGGAGGCGCAAGCCGCCATCGCCGAGGGCACGCCCCGCGAACTGGACTACCGCCTGGTAGATGAGGAACAGGGGGATGCGGGCATCTGTGGCGGCGACGTGCGCATCTTTATCGAGGTGCTCACGCCCCGGCCTACCCTCTTGATCGTCGGCGGCGGGCACGTCGGGCAGGCGGTGGCGGAACTGGGGGGCTTCCTGGGCTACCGCATTGCGGTGCTGGACGAGCGGCCGGAGATGGTCACGCCCGAACGATTTCCGTGGGCCGGGACGCGCCTGGTAGGGGACCCGGCCCAGCGGGTGGGGAAATTTCCGCTCGACGAACACACCTGCGTGGTGATGGTCACACCGCACCACGCGCTGGACGAGCAAGTGCTGGCAGCGTTGGCCGGGCGTCCCGTGGCCTACGTGGGCCTGATCGGCAGCCGGAGGCGCACGGCGCACACCTTCGAGCGGGCGCACGAGGCGGGCGTGCCCGAGGAGTTGCTCGAGCGGGTCCACACCCCCATCGGGTTGGACATCGGGGCGGAGACACCCAGGGAGATCGCCGTCAGCATCCTGGCGGAGATCATCGCCGTGCAGCGGGGACGCGCCAGGTAAAAGCGGAGATCGCGTGGGGGGCTTTACGAATTACGAATTACGAATTACGCCGTGGGTGGTGGTGAAGGGGGGAGGCGACCTGGGCACGGGAGTGGCCTGGCGGCTGCACCGCTGCGGCTTCCGCGTGCTGGTGACGGAGGTCGCGCGCCCCACCGTCATCCGCCGCGCCGTCGCGTTTGCCTCCGCCGTCTACGAGGGATCGGTCACGGTGGACGGCGTGACCGCGCGACTGGTGGAGGACGACGCCGCGTTCGCCGCATGCTGGGCCTGCGGTGAGGTGCCGGTGCTGGTGGACGCCGAGGGGGCGGTGGTGCGGCGCTGGCAGCCCGACGCGCTGGTAGACGCGGTGATGGCCAAGCGCAACGTGGGCACCCGCATCGCCGACGCGCCGGTGGTCGTGGCGCTGGGGCCGGGCTTTATTGCCGGGGTGGACTGTCACGCGGTGGTGGAAACGCAGCGGGGCCACCACCTGGGGCGGGTGCTCCTGGAGGGGAGCGCCGAGCCGAACACGGGGGTGCCGGGGAGCGTGGGCGGGGAGAGCGCCCGCCGGGTGCTGCGCGCCCCGGCCGAAGGGGTCTTCCGCGCCGTGCGCGCCATCGGCGAGCGGGTCCAGGCGGGGCAGGTGGTGGCGTACGTGGACGATGCGCCCATCCCTGCCCAACTGGACGGGGTGGTGCGCGGCCTCATCCACGACGGGCTGCAGGTGCATACCGGGATGAAGGTAGGGGACGTGGACCCGCGCGGCGTGGTCGCCGATTGCTTCACCATCTCCGACAAGGCCCTGGCCATCGCCGGCGGGGTGCTGGAGGCCATCCTGTATTTCATTTTCTCCGTGCCCTCCGTGTCTCCGTGGTTTTTCCAAGGCAGTCTGAAACGAGCCAGGGGTCCTGGGTGAGCCGTCACGGACCCCCTGCTGCGCGGGGGGCTTGGGGGCAGGGGGCCTGGCAGGTGGGAGCCTGGTAGTAGGGGGCTTGTAGTGGGGAGTTTGCTGGATGGGTTGCTGGACACGCTTGGCCTGCTGGTGGCCCAGGCGCGCGCCTACGAGCGCGCACTGCCGCCGGACAATTACCCGGCCCGCGCGGCGGTGGCCGCGCTGGGGGAACTGGCGCGGCAGGCCCTGAACGAGGCCCAGGACCTGGCTGCCTCGCTCGAGCCTGCGCCGCCGGCCCCGCACCCATTTTCGCCGCGCGAGCTGCAAGTGCTCAGCCTGGCGGCCGAGGGGCTGACGAACAAGGAGATCGCGTACCGCCTGGGGGTCAGCGAACGCACGATCCAATTTCACATGAACTCGATCTTCAACAAGACGGGCAGCGCGTCGCGCACCGAGGCGGTGGCGCTCGCCCTGCGCAATGGCTGGATCGCGCCGGCGGCCTGAACCTGTGGTTTCCCACAGGGTCCGCCCTGTGGGAATGGCGGAAGCGGCGTGCGACGTCTTGCGCTATGATAAGTGCCAGTTCGATCAAACACTTGTCAGGAGGTTAGAAATGGTTGAGAAGGATTTGCTCAAGGCCCTGGGCCCGCTCGCGCCGCTCTACAGCGATCCGGAGGTGCTCGAGATCATGGTGGATGCGCCCGAGCGCGTGCTCGTGGAACGCTCCGGCCGGCTGGAGCAGGCCGGCGTCCGGTTCGAATCGCCCGAGGCGCTGCGCGCAGTGATAGACGCGGCGCTGGCGCTGGGCGACGTGCGGCTCGCCCCCGGCCAGACGGTGGGCGACGCCCGCCTCTCGGGAGCGGCGCGCATGCTGGCGGTGCTCCCGCCGGCCGCCCCGCAAGGCCCCTGCCTGGTCATCCGCAAACTGCATCCGGTCACGCTCACGTGGGACCAGGTGATCGAGCTCGGCTTCATCACCCGTGAAGCGCTCGACCTGCTGCAGGGCGCGCTGCGCGCCCACGTGAGTGTCCTGATCGCAGGGGGGATGGGCAGCGGCAAGACGACGGTGGCCAACTTGCTGGCCGAAGACATCCCGCCCCAGGAGCGGGTGCTGGTGGTCGAGGAGGTGCACGAGTTGCAGGTTCGGCACCCACGGGCGGTCTTTCTGGAGGCCGCCGGCCCCGACAAACCGACCATGACGGACCTGCTGAGCGCGGCTGCCAGGATGCGCCCGGACTGGATGGTCATCGGCGAGTTGTACGGCCCGGAGGCCATGCACGCCTTCGAGATCGCCAGCCGGGGCCACCCGGCCATCACGACGACGTACGCCAACAGCCCCGCAGACGCACTGGCCCGGCTGGAGGCGCTGTGCCTGATGGCGAACCTCGGCCTGGGCCTGGGTGAGATCCGCGCCCTGGTGGCCTCGGCCATCCAACTGATCACCTTCCAGCAGCGGTTGCCGGACGGCCGGCGCAAGATGATGCAAATCGTGGAACTGCGCGGATTGGACAACGAGCGCTACGTGCTCCAGCCGCTGTTCCGCTACGACCCGGCGAAGGACAAACTCGAGCCGGCGGGTGCCAGGCCCGCATGGGACGTGTCATAGGTAGCAGGTTCCGGGACACGCAGGGCGACCTGACGTACCCCCACTGTGGCCAGGCCCAGTGGGGGTACGTCATTCCTGAAAACCTACCTGAAACAAGCAAACCCCCTGCTCCGCCAATCCTGCCCATCCTCAATCCGCATTCCCCATTCCCCATTCCGCATTCCCCACTCCGCATTCCGCATTCCGCATTCCCCACTCCGCATTCCCCACTCCGCATTCCGCAGCGGGGCAACTGTTGACTTTCGCGCGAGTTGCACTATACTAGGGGCACGATGCAATGAAAAAAGCCTCGCGGCTCTGGACAGCCCGAGGCAGTGACCGGGACGGTGGGCCGCCCTGGTAAGGGGATTGTAGCACAAGGCCCGCCCACCGTCAAGGTGCGGCGGGCTTTTTCGTTGCATCGCCAGCGATAAACGCTGGCCGAACTCACACCGTCTGGAGGAAAAAGTGCCTGCATCCTACACTGAGGCCAAGGGCGAGGTTGAGCGGCTGGTAGAGCGTTTCGCCCGCAATCTGGACGCCTACAGGCGCGCCGACTATAAAGAAGCCCAGGTGCGCGCCGAGTTCATTGACCCCTTGTGCGAGGCCCTCGGCTGGGACATGCGCAACGTCCAGGGCTACGCCGAGCAGTACAAGGACGTGATCCACGAGGACGCCATCAAAGTCGGAGGGGCGACCCGCGCGCCCGACTATTGTTTCCGCGTGGGCGGCGTGCGCAAGTTTTTCCTGGAGGCCAAAAAGCCCTCGGTGTGGGTCAAAGGCCACGTCGGCCCGGCCTACCAACTGCGCCGCTACGCCTGGAGCGCCAAACTGCCCCTTTCCATCCTGACCGACTTTGAAGAGTTCGCCGCCTACGACTGCCTGCAGCGCCCCAGGCTCGACGACAAGCCCGGCGTGGGGCGCATCATATATCTCACCTTCGACCAGTATCCCGAGCGCTTCGACGACATCTACGGCGTGTTCGGCAAAGAGCCGGTGCTGCAAGGCTCCTTCGACCGCTACGCGCAGGACACCCGGCGCAAGCATGGCACCAGCGAGGTAGACGCCGAGTTTCTCAAGGAGATCGAGGGCTGGCGCGACGGGCTGGCCCGCAACGTCGCCCTGCGCAACCCGGCCCTCTCGGTCCACGAACTGAACTATGCCGTGCAGCGCACGATTGACCGGATCATCTTCCTGCGCATGTGCGAGGACCGGGGGGTCGAGGACTATGGACGGTTGCTGGCGCTCACCGGCGGCCCCTCCATCTACGCCCGCCTGGGCGAACTGTACCGGCAGGCCGACGAAAAGTACGACTCGGACCTGTTCGACTTCCAGGCCGACGCGCTGAGCAGGTCGCTGGCCGTGGACGACAGGGTGCTCAAGCCCATCCTGGCCGGGTTGTACTATCCCCAGTCCCCCTACGAGTTCTCGGTGCTGCCCACCGAGATCCTGGGCCAGGTGTACGAGCAGTTCCTGGGCAAGGTCATCCGTCTGACTGCCGGCCACCGCGCTGTGGTGGAGGAGAAGCCGGAGGTCAAGAAGGCGGGCGGCGTCTACTACACCCCTGCGTACATCGTGGACTATATCGTCAAGCAGACGGTGGGCCGGCTCGTCGAGGGCAAGACGCCCCGGCAGGTCAGCCAACTACGGATCCTCGACGCCGCCTGTGGGTCCGGCTCGTTCCTGCTGGGCGCGTACCAATACCTGCTGGACTATCACCTGCGCTGGTACGGGGCGCACGACCCGGCCAAGGTTGCCCAGGGCAGGCAACCGGCCATCTACCAGGGGGTACACGGCGAGTGGCGGCTGACGACGGCCGAGAAGAAGCGCATCCTGGTCAACAACGTCTACGGCGTGGACATTGACCGGCAGGCGGTGGAGGTGACCAAACTCAGCCTGCTGCTCAAGGTGCTGGAGGGGGAGAACCAGGAGACGTTGGGGCGGCAGTTGACGCTGTGGCGGGAGCGGGCGCTGCCCGACCTGGCGAGCAACGTCAAGTGCGGCAACTCGCTGATCGGGCCGGACTATTTCGAGGGCCAGTTGATGCCGGACGAGGAGGAGATGCGGCGGGTCAACCCGTTCGACTGGGAGGAGGAGTTTCCGGAGATTATGGCGGCGGGGGGATTTGACTGCGTGATCGGCAATCCACCCTATATCCGCATCCAGACGATGAAAGAGTGGGCGCCGAACGAGGTGGAGTTCTACAAACAGCGCTACAAGGCGGCGAGCAGGGGCAACTATGACATCTACGCCGTCTTCGTAGAGCAGGCGCTGCAACTGCTCAACGGCCAGGGCCGGCTGGGTTTCATCCTGCCGCACAAATTCTTCCAGGCCCACTACGGTGAGCCACTGCGCGGGCTGATAGCCAGGGGTAAGCACCTGGCCGAGATCGTGCACTTTGGCGATGAACAGGTTTTTGCCGGCGCGACGACTTATACCTGCCTCCTATTTCTAGACAAGGGAGGCAACGAGCGCTTCCGTTACTTCAGGGCGCATGATCTGGACGCTTGGCGGGTGAAGGGGCAGGCAGTGGAAGGCGAACTATTCGCCGGAAAGGTAACAGAGAAGGAGTGGAATTTTGCCGTCGGGGCAGGAGCATCTCTGTTTGAGCGGCTGAGCGAGATGCCGGTCAAGTTGGGGGACATAGCGCACATTTTCGTAGGCTTGCAGACGAGCGCGGACACGGTGTTCCTATTCAAAGAGCACGAAGCAATAGACGCACAGACAATTAGGGTGTTCTCAAAAGAGATTGACCAGCATGTTGAGTTGGAATCAGGACTGCTAAAATCGGTGGTGAGAAGTGGGAATATCGGGCGCTTTTGGGCGAAACCAACTGCTTTGGTTCTTTTCCCATATCAGCGGGTGAACGACCAGTTCCAGCTAATTCCCGAAAGCGAGATGAAACGCAGCTTCCCCCAAACGTGGGACTACTTGCTTGCCAATAAACGGTTGCTGTCGGAGCGTGAACACGGCAAATTCAGGGGCCCTGGCTGGTATCAGTTGTATCCAAAGAACCTTGATGTTTGGGAGAGGCCCAAGATCATGATACCCTACATGATCACCCAGTTGTCTGCCTACTATGACGACAGCGATTTGTATTTTGTGAACGTGACGACAGGAGGGTTCGGGGTCACCATAGCTGAGCAGCATGGCACAATGCGGTATATGACTGGCCTTCTGAATAGTAGGCTGCTCGACGGGTTCATGAAAAGCGTGAGCACGAATTTTCGCAGTGGTTATCTGGCTGCCAACAAGCAGTTCCTTGTGCAGCTTCCCATCCGCACCATCAACTTTGGCAACCCAGAGGACGTGGCCTGGCATGACCAGATGGTCACACTGGTGGATCGCATGCTGGAGCTGCACAAGAAACTGGCTGCCGCCACCATCCCCGCCGATAAGACCCTCTACCAGCGGCAGATTGAAGCCACTGACCGGCAGATTGATGCGCTGGTGTACGAGTTGTACGGCTTGACGGAGGAGGAGATCGCCGTAGTGGAAGGGCGCTCATAAAAGCCCGTTTCAAGCGGGCACTGCGCGTGGCTGCTACAGCCACCGATCTCACGGGTGAGCAAGGAAATCCTGAGCGCTAGTGAGCGCATCGGAGACAGGTAGGTGGCGATAAGTGGGAATATCAGCAACTTGGCACAGTGACTACTGGGGAGCCGGAAGACTTACCGCGACAGCGGGTACCCAGGTGCTGACCTTTTCCAATGGAGGTGATAGGAATGTGTGAGCGACACGTCCTAACTGAAAAAGTGAAGAGGAATCTACTTTTGAAGGAATATGAACTATGCCAAAATTCGGCGCAGAATCTTGAGTCAACGATTTGGCAGACAAGCACGGCCGTTGGCATTGGTTCTGTAGGTACTCTTGTTCTGGTGGCTAACATACGGCCTGACTGGCAAGTCGTTGCCATTATTGGCGGACTTGTAACTGCAACCGCTTTTATTTGGTGGTATATGGCAAAACGTTGGTGGAGCATCGAACACGCAAAGTTTTTACGAATGCGTCATATTGAGGAGGATCTCAAGATGATGTACCAAGTGCGCTACATTCAATACCTGGACAACCCCAGGCAATTGGTAACCAGCGGCCTTTCAATGGAGCGTCAGCATGAACTGAAGCACTTCGATAACTATCAGCGCACGGGTGTACAAGGTGTTCTTAGATTTCTCCCGTACCTTGTCCTAACAACCTGGGTGCTTTTCACGGTAGCACTGCTATTGTCCGAGCCCTGCGGTCGGTAGGGCAGGCGGGTCTTGCCGTTATAGACAGTCTACTGTCAGAAAAAAGGAGAGTCCGATGAACGAGGAACACAAAGAAGACGACGTTGAGTGGGAAAGCATCGACAGTCTGATTAACTCTATCGAGCCGTTGACCACCTTTCACAGGGCCTACATAGTGTCCCAGATTGCCTCATGGCTTCTGGTACTTGGTGGTATGTTGAGCTTTCCCATCACCTTATGGGTAAAACCTTTCCTCAGCTCAGAGCCTTCTGTACTTGAGGTGTTAGCAGCTCTTGCTGCCGTTCAAGTAGTATCTGGGTGTTTCCTCTGCAGATTCATTGCTAATCTGCGATACAAGGTGCTCGCCACCATGCATGAGACGGCTTTGAGGTGCGTGGAAATTGCTGCGGCAGATCAAAGGGCATCCTCGGATGGCTGCCCCTGAATTGACCGGCTGCATCATCGCCCAACGCCATGCTCTTGTGCAGTCTCCTTAACACTCGTCAGCCGGCAGCCAAGCGACGACGAAACGAACCGCTCCGGCCTTCGTAAGCCAGGGCTTTCCTCTTGCAGCCAGTTTCGGTTGAGTCGGTTGCGAGAACCACGAGCCTGTGCTACACTCTCAGGCGACAAAATGCCACACGTCGTAACAACACCTGTTCTTGCGCTTCAGAGCCAGCCGGAGAATACCTGACAGCCGCGTGAGGGAAGTGATGCACCTTGCAATCGTTGAGCGGCTCGTCCGCGTGCGCACTTTCAGTAGAAGTGAGGTTAGGAAATGGAAAATGTGAACATCGTTCGCGAGATAGCGTCACTACCGCCGGAAGCACAGAAGCAAGTCATAGACTTTGTGGCCTTCTTGAGGGCTCGCTATGCGACTACGCAGCCCGTCAGGAAAACGAGACGAACCAGGTTGGCAGATGAGCCATTCATCGGCATGTGGCGAAATCGTGAGGACATGCAGGACAGCACAGCCTGGGTGCAAAGTCTGCGCCAGCACGAGTGGGAGCGTGGCGCGTGAACGGGCTGACTATCGTTGATACCGACGTTCTGATTGTGGCCATATCCTAGCCCAGTTGTTCCCGCCATCCCCTTATCGCCCGCGTAATGACCGAGACGAGGCACCTGATGCCGGGACATTCTGCCGCCTCCTGCGCCTGTGGACGAGGTGGCACAAGATATTCCTCGCCTCTATTGGGGTGGGCGTAAAAGTTTCGCGTGGGCGGCATTGGGCCAGGGTTGACGGTCACCTACCTGGCCGTGGGGGAGGACATTTGGATCGCGAAAGGCACGAAATCTCGCGAAAAACACGAAATCGGCCGCCGCTCATCAAGATGATTCTGCACATCCTTGAGGCCGAAGTCTGCGGGCCACACTCGCTGCGGCTGACGTTCAGTGACGGCACACGCAAACGGGTGAACCTGTTGCCACTGTTGGACGGTCCCATTTTTGAGCCCCTGCGTAACCCGGCCTATTTCGCCCGTGTAGTCATAGATCCTGTGGCAGGCACGATAGTCTGGCCCAACGAAGCCGATTTTGCGCCAGAGGCGTTGTACGAGTTGCAGGCTGAAGGAGATCCGACCCCTTCGGATGTACCCGAGCCTGACTCAATAGTCGCCGTTATGGTTTGAAGAGACGAAACAGTGGATGCAACTCTGCGGGCAAAGAGCAAGGAGGCGTTCAGGTGGCCCGAAATAGGACACGGACAAACACGGATTGGACGGATGAACACGGATCAGTGAGGGCTGAACGTCTTCTCTTGGCCGAGAAAAGCCGTGAAAATCCGTTGAATCCGTTGAATCCGTGTCCCATTGACTACCCCCCTGAACGGTTGCGATTGAGGGTTGAACATGGCTGACCAGCGGCTGCCAAAACGAACACGTGCCCACGTTCTGGAGACCCGTTCCCGCCAGCACGTCGAGTCCATCTTTCCCACCGAGTGGGTCTGCCGGCGGGTGGGGAACGACTATGGGCTCGACATGCGGGTCGAAATCGTCACCGGGGAGAGCGTGTCCGGGCTGGAGTTCGCCGTGCAACTCAAGGGTACCGACCACCTGAGGACCTCCGGCGAGGACGTGCTCCACTCCTGCAAGGTCTCCACCGCCCACTACTTCCTCCACCGTCCCGAGCCGGTAATGTACGTCGTGTACGATGCCCAGGAGGACACGGCCTACTGGCTGTGGGTGCAGCCCTATCTGCGTGGACTGGACGACGCCAGCCCTGGCTGGCGCGACCGCAAGGAGGTGCGGGTCCGCATCCCGCGCGCTAACCGGCTCACGCGCGAGGCTGTGCCCCTGATCGCCAACTACGTGCAGGCGTGGTGGGCGCGGGTGATGGCGGTGGTGGGGCAGGAGTATCCCGCCAGCCCCGCCGAGGCCCCCCGCCCCTTCCAACTCCCCCCTGACCTGGTAACCTTTACCGGGCGCGAGGAGTACCTGGACGACCTGGACGGGCTGCTGCGGCCCGGGAGCGGGCAGACGGTGGGCCTGGTGGGGCTGCACGGGATCGCCGGGGTGGGCAAGTCGGCGCTGGCGGTGCAGATCAGTATGGCCGAGGTGGGTGAAGCCTGGCAGAACAGCTACGCGGAACGGCTCATCCGGACCATCAAGGAAGAGGAAGTTGACTTGTCCGAGTACCTGGACTACCATGATGCTTACCGTCAGCTCGGTCGTTTCCTCGATGACATGTACATGCACAAGCGTATCCATTCTTCACTGGGGTACCTCACCCCAGCCGAGTTCGAAGAGCAGTGGCGAAAGGAGCAGGAACTGGCCTCGAATTGAACTAAAAATCGTCGAAAAAGTGTCCAATTTGAGGGGGTCAGTTCACCCCACTGACCCTGTCATCGAAGATCCTCTGATCCACAAGTAAGGAAAGCGACCGTTTTCTGGACCCTCCTTAAGCATTGTGACTCCTCGTGATGTGGCAGGCACCGGTACCAGCCAGGGTGTGAGGAGCCGTGAAAGACTGATTTGACCCTGCAGGAGAAGCGAATATAATGAGACTAGCAGCCTGTCGGAGAGAGCGCTTTGAGAGCTCTGTTGCCGACAAGACGACACGATTCTAGGCAATTGCATGACGCAATTTGTGCTATGATCACTACACTACTTGCAGACACGGTCTACTTTCG
>Ga0315274_10014149_pt1 | contig 11323 bp, 7 predicted proteins | sample YL17G02_20_MG_FD_203700 | JGI IMG/M metagenome (GOLD analysis project Ga0315274, IMG submission 203700) | Sediment microbial communities from Yellowstone Lake, YNP, Wyoming, USA - YL17G02_20 | ecosystem: Environmental > Aquatic > Freshwater > Lake > Sediment | place: USA: Wyoming | collected...
CCACAACGTCGGCCGGGACTATGAGGCCGCCATCCGCCGGCTCCATCAGCTCGGGATCATGGTGAACGCCAGCTTCGTCTTCGGCATGGATGGCGACGATGCCGGAACGTTTGGCCGGACGGTCGAGTGGGCCATCCGCAACGGCATCGAGACAGCGACGTTCCACGTCCTCACCCCCTACCCGGGTACGGCTCTCCACACTCGACTGGAAGCAGCGGGCCGCATCACAACGCGCGATTGGGACCTCTACGACACCCGCCACGCAGTCTTCCATCCGGCGCGGATGTCAGCGGAGGAACTCGAACGAGGATACTGGCAGGCCTACCGCGAGTTCTACCGGTGGGGCTCCATTCTTGGGAGCGCGAGGACCAAAGGCTCCTTGGCGGAGAAACTCCGCCACTTTGTCTACGCGGCGGCATGGAAGAAGTGCGAGCCCATCTGGAATCTCGTCATCCAGGCGAAGCGGATGAACATCATGACGCCCGCGCTGGAGGCGCTGCTCGACGGCCTAGCCGGCAGAGGCACAACTCGAGCTGTGCATCGCTCCGTTTCGCGCGCTGTCCAGAAACCCATCTGCCACCCAGGACGGTGCTTCAGCCCAGATCGTCCTATTCTCTCCCCTCCTGCATACCCCTGCGCTGAGAGGCACCGAGGATGAAGGAGGTCGTCGAACGAGGACTGAATTGGGCGGGATTGCCTGCCCTTGTCAACCGTCCGTGAAGCCAGGCCGAGAGCCCCCCCGACCCCGGCTGCCCCCTCGGCCGTGAGTCACTGTCAGGGAGTTCCATCGCGTATGGGGCAGGTACTGTGGCCTTCCGGTGTGGCGCTGGCTGCATTCACGTCGGTCTGTGTTCAGCCAGGATGGAGTGCGCACGATGCGCCAAAGGATGCCCGTACAGCAGGGCTAGAGGGGTCCCATAGCGAATCGACCGGTACACGTACCCCGGTTGCGATGCCCGAATGCCGGCCTGGTGCGCGTCCGAGCCGTCCCAGAACACATGCGGACCGGTGCACTCCTTTGCCTGGTTCGCTCCGCAGCACGCCAGGCCTGGGGTGATGGCAGACGCAAGGAACGTCCAAGGGAGCGCCTGCATGACAGGAAGCGATGCCTGCAGTATGCTTGCGCCACTGGCTCTGGCGCCGCTGCCGCTCGGCGCGATCATGCCCCGAGGCTGGCTGCGAGACCAACTGCGGACTCAGGCAGAAGGCCTGAGTGGTCACCTCGACGAGTTCTGGCAGGATATTGCTGACAGCGGGTGGATCGGGGGCCGAGCGGAGGGCTGGGAGCGGGGCCCGTACTGGCTGGACGGAGTCACTCCGCTGGCATTCCTGCTGGCGGACACAGGGCTGCAGGCCAAGGTCCAGTGCTGGGCAGACCATATCCTCTCCCACCAGCGCCCTGACGGCTGGCTGGGGCCGATCAGGGACGCAGACCGCCCCGAGTACGATCCCTGGCCGGTATACGTCGTGCTGAAGGCGCTCCGGCAATACCATGAGGCGACCGGCGACGCCCGCGTGCCGGCCGCTGCGGCGCGCTTTCTGCGGCGCCTAGCCTCGCTGCTGGAGGAGAAGCCACTGTCGAGTTGGGCGAGCTTCCGCTGGGCCGATCTCGTCCTGAGCATCCACTGGCTTTGGGAACGCTCGCCTCAGCGCTGGCTGCTCGCGCTGGCCGCGAAGGCGCGGGAGTCTGGCTTCGACTGGCGAGCCCGTTTCGCGGATTTCACGTTCACCGGCCGCATGGACACCGAGCAGTTCTCGCGACGGCCGGATGCGCGCATGTCCACTCACGTCGTGAACACCGCAATGGGGCTGAAGCAGCCTGCGGTGTGGTACCGGCAGTCGCATGACCCAGGAGACCGGGAGGCGATTCTCCACATGCTGGAGATGCTCGACACCTACCATGGCCAGGCAACCGGGATCTTCACTGGTGACGAGCACCTCGCCGGCCGAAGCCCGTCGCAGGGCACTGAGCTCTGTGCGGTGGTCGAGTTCATGTTCTCCCTGGAGGTGCTGCTGAGCGTCCTCGGGGAGCCGACGCTGGCCGACCGACTGGAGCGGGTCGCCTTCAATGCCCTGCCGGCGACATTCAGCCCTGACATGTGGGCACACCAGTACGACCAGCAAGCGAATCAGGTAATCGCGTGTGTGGCGGAGGACCGGATCTACACCACCAACGGCCCCGACGCCAACATCTTCGGCCTCGCGCCTAACTATGGATGCTGCACGGCGAACATGCACCAAGGGTGGCCGAAGTTCGCAACTCGCCTGTGGATGCGCACGCCCGAGGGCGGACTGGCCGCCGTCGCCTACGCGCCGTGCGAAGTCACCGCAGTTGTCGCGGGACAGCCGATGCGGGTCACCGTGGCGACCGAGTATCCGTTCTCGGAGGAAGTGCAGATCACGCTAAGCGCGCCCGCCTCGGTCCGCTTCCCACTGCAACTGCGCGTCCCGGTCTGGGCAGAGGGGGCGCAGGTGGTGATCGAGGGAGAGGGCAGCGTGAACGTCGAACCGGGCCGCTTCCACACCATAGAGAGGGAATGGGGCAAGCATACCGTGGCAACGCTGCGCCTGCCAATGCCGGTGCGGTGCGAGCGGCGCTACCATGGAAGCGTGTCCATCAGCCGCGGGCCGCTAGTCTATTCACTGCGCGTCGGGGAGCAGTGGCGGCTGATCGGCGGCGAGCTCCCGCACGGGGACTGGGAAGTGCACCCGACGACGCCCTGGAACTACGGGCTGGAGATGGACCCGGCGCATCCGGAACGCGCCATCAGCTTCTCCCACCGGCCGGTCGGCTCGCAACCGTTCTCTCCGGATGGCGCGCCGGTGGTCGCCCGCACCCAGGGCCGGCGCGTGGAGGGATGGGTGATTGAGCACAACGCAGCCGGCATGCTCCCACAGAGTCCGGTACGCTCTTTCGCGCCGCGGGAGGAACTCGTCCTCATCCCCTACGGCTGCACGAATCTGAGGGTGACCGAGTTCCCACTGCTGGCTGACTTGGCTGGGGGCCGCTCTCCAGCCGAGAGGATTCCTTTGAAGGTCTCGTCTCCTCGCTCTGTGGGAAACTGAGGGGTTGGCGTCTGCTGCGTGTCAAGCCGCGGCCCGGGCCACCCCCGACTCCGGCTACCCCCTCAGCTGGAGTCGGTGTTCGGGGTCCCGTCGCGTATGAGCACAGCAGCCGCGCCACGGCGGCGACTGCGCGAGGCGGCCACTATGATGATGACCATGACCACCGCAGTCGCGAGGGCGACCTTGAGTAAGGAAGCCGTGGTAAGCTTTCGAGCCGGGGAGGCGCCAGAAGGACTTGGCACAGAGAGCACGGCCCGGTGCGTTGTCCCTGCGGCCGGCACGATCCCTCCCGAGGACTGCGTGCCGCCGAGGATCTGCCCGGTGCTTGCGTCCACCCAGAAGATCATCTCGTAGGCGGCGCGGGCGCCTGTCTGTGTGAGAGTAACGGCCCATGCCACACGCGTGGAGCTATCATAGCGGACGTGCCGCACCGGCTCTTTGCTCCAGTACGCATTGGGGTGGACTACCTTCAACTCGGCGGTGAAGGCCGGGGCGGCCACGAGGCCCTCCTTCTCACGGGCGAAGGCGTGCGCGGTCTCGATCGCTTGTTCCTTGGTGATAGTGATCTTGGTATTCTCCGGCAGATGGCTGGACCAGCGCAGGGAAGCGCTCCACGCGACGCCGGTGGTCGCGCGCACGAGCACATAGGCGGCGTCGTCCTCGAATGGGACGCCCTCGGGCGTCTGGCGGCACCAGCGCACTACCCAGTCGGCCGGCGCATCGCCGTGGTCGGCATACTTGGCTTCGCCGAAGACCGCGTCTCTGGGCAGCCCCAGGGCCTGAATCGCCTTGACCGCGGCGGCCTTCGCGGCCGCCTCACTGATCGGAATGCCTTTCACGGGCGCGGCCGACGCGGCAGAGAAGTTACCGAAGCCGACCACCTTGCCGGTATTGGCGTCAATGTTGAAGATGCTGAAGTTGTAGAACTCAACCGCCCACGTCGGCGGCCGCAAGTACTCCTGGTCTGGATCGCGGTACTTGACCGTGGCGCCGTCACCGAAGGGGAGGTCGAGGCGCTTGGCAAAGGCGCCTGCGATGGGTTTCGCTTGCTCTGCGGAAAGGCGCACCGCCCCGGGCTTGGGCTGCGGGGAGGGAGGTGGGGGCGGTGGGGGAGCTGAAGCAGGGGGCGCCACCTCTGCGCGCGTGGGCACCCGTGGGTGGGCGGCGCGTAGTGACTCTTCCGCGGAGGCGAAGGCGCCAGTGTCCACGTCGAAGCGTGCGTCCGCCCTCTCTGCGCCCGGGCCCCTCCACACCAGCTCCCACACCCAGCCGCGCTGCCCCTTGACCTGCTCCAGAGACGCTGGTTCCCCCGTGACGCCCATCGCGGACGCAATGCGTTGCCCTGTCGCCAGGGCCTGCTCTTTGCCGATAGGCGATGCCGCTCTGGGCGCCGCTGACAGATTCACAGCGCGCAGAATGGAACCATCTTGGCCATCTATGACGAGTCGAGCGACGCCAGGGAACTCGATGGTGATACGAGGACGCTCTCCCTTGTGGGGCGGTTCAGTGTTCCCGCTCACGTGGCCACCTGGTTCCAGTCCCGCAGCAGTGGCAAATGCGGAGGCGATGCCCCGCGCCTGATCCATGTTCACCGGCCACGAGTCCGGGTTCTCCGGTCGAGCATTCCATTCGGCCTCCCGCTGATGGCCGATCGCCACCATCTCGTAGATCGCTTTCCGGAAGCCAGGCCCGACCTTCAGACTCACCGGGCTGTTCTCCAGCCCCAGCATTCCGCCAAGGTAGTAGACTTCGACCATCCCCCCGGTGGTGGAGTCCACTTCGCACCGGAGGGTGATGGCCCTGGGGTCCCAGGACACCTTCCAGCCCTTCTCCGCGCGTTCGATCTCATGGGTCATCGTCTGCCACTGGGCTCGCGCCTCCTCCCGCGGGTTCACGGCCGCGCCTTTGCCATCGGGGATGGAGACGTTCAGGTAAGAGCAGTCCTTGAACAGCTTGAGCATGCGCGCCCTGAAGGCGGGGAACGGGTCGGTGGAGGAGCCGGCAGCGGCGGGAAGCGCGGGCGAGCAGGCGAGCCCCACCATCAGGCACAGGACAGACCACGTGCGGAGCGGAGGCCTGAGCATCTCGCATCTCCTTCGCATCCCGACAAATGGGAGCCAGATGAAGAACCACGAGTATGATACGCCAACGCGCGCGAAAGTTCCAGTTGCTGCCGCAAACTGCTGCATTGCGGTTTGACCGTGTTTCGGAAGTGATGGTGGAATCGCCGCCGAGGTGGGCTGGGAGACCCCTTCGACAGGCTGAAGGCGGGCCGCGGGATGATTCCTTACCGGGACGAGAATCCGACTTGCACGTTCCCGATCATCGTGGTTGGGCTGATCGCGGCGAACATCGTGGTGTTCATGTGCCAGATGCTGCTGCCAGGGGCGGGCGGCAACACCGGGTATGGGTGGGACCACTGCTGGCAGGACTACCGGCTTATGTGCCTATACAACGCCCATTTTCCGGCCTGCTGTCGCTGTCAACCGCCCGTGAAGCCGGCATCAGGTTAGCCCCCGACTCCGGCCACCCCCTCAGCTTGGAGTCACTGCCCGGGGTTTCGTCGCGTAGAGAGGCGCATCCGACGATGCCTGCTTCGGCAGCCGAGAGGGACTCTGTGCCCGGTGAAGAACGCTGCAGACTGTAAGGTCGATCGCCGGTCAGGAGCACTGCGGGCAAAGGACCGAGAAGCCAGGGACCCCCGGGGTGCAGCCTCACAGCGTGGCGGCTTCCTTTCGGGTCAGTTGGCCCTCACCGTCCAAGGGGAGGCGCGGGTATGGATGCAACCATCACGTACTTCGAGGAGACCGGGCCGGCCAATACTGCGGCGGTACTGGCGCTGGCGAAGAAGCGTGCCGAGGAGACCGGCATCAAGAGGGTCGTGCTCGCGTCCACGAGAGGCGACACGGCGCGGCAGGCAAGCCAAGCCTTCGCCGGCACCGACATCAAGTTGGTAGTGATCCCTCACCAGTACGGCTTCGGCGAGAGCCCGAAGTTCGATATGGACCTGGCAAAGGAACTGGAAGGCGCTGGACACCGCGTGCACTGGGCCACTATGCTCTTCCACACCGACGACTTCTACGGCACTCATGCACCGACCGCACTCGCCAACATGCTGCGCACCTTCGGTCAGGGCATGAAGGTCTGCCTGGAGATCCTCTTAATGGCGGCCGACGGCGGTCTGGTGGATCGAGGCGAGCAGACGATCGTGTTGGCTGGCAGCGGCCGCGGCGCGGACACGGCGGTCCTGGCGACAGCCTCCACCAGCAACCGACTGACGGAGGTCCGCATTCACGAGATCCTCTGCAAGCCTATGCTGCGATGATCACGAGCCGAGGGCGGAGTTCCGTCGCGGATGAGGACGGAGGCCGCGCCACGGTGGCGATCGCCGGCAGCCCAACTCACTCCCATCGCCGCTCCCTATTCCTGCTGCTCGTACTCGGCGCCTCCCAAGACAGGACCATCAGTGATTGCCGGGAATACCATGACCTGTGGTACCTGGGTGTGAGAGCCAGAAGCTCGGGCCGGAGAACCGGGGACCAGGGAATGGCTGTTCTCCGATTCTCAGCCCCCAGGCCTTGATCCTAGAGCAGGAGAGGAGAACGACCATGGGCCCTGTGTGCCTGCGCCCTATCGTCCTGATCGCTGCCCTCGCGCTGGCCCTTCCGGGCTGCGCCCGCGCGAGCGAGGGGCCCGCTCTGCCGCATACCATGGTTCGGCCAGACCGGCCGCGGATCTACCTGCGGCCCGAAGAGCTCGACGCCTGGCGGCAGCGATTCCAGCGTATCCCGGAACTGCAAGCGGTCTACGCCGCAACCCGCGGCACCGTGATGGGCCTGGCGGCTCCGAGCTCGAACGGCTACGTGTCCTCCATGGAACTGCAGGACTTGGCCCTCTTCTACCTGGCCGAGGATCGCGGAAGGGAGCCATTGGCGAAAGCGAAGCAGTGGATGGATTCCTTTGCGGACAACCAGGCGGGAGACTACTGGTCCTACGGGTTGATCACCCGGGCGATGTCGCTCGCCTACGATTGGCTCTATCCCGATCTGACGCGCGAGGAGCGCGAGCGCTACGGCAAGGCGATTGTCCACTACGCGGAAGCGGCCATGGGCAACGCGCCCCACGATCTCCCGGCCGGGGCGGACTGGAATAACCAGGTGAGCGATTACTACAATCAGTTCTACTGGCACTATGGAGGGACGCCGTTCGCGGCGATTGCGCTTTCCGGCGCCGATGGGTTCCAGGAAGTGGCCGGCAGCTACCTCGCAAAGAGCGAGGAGTGGATCAGGCACCACATGCTCCCAGCGACCAACCAGGCCGGCGACGGGGGCGGGTGGTTCGAGAGCCTGGGCTACAACAACATGATGACGCTTGCCTTCGCCCACCTCCTGGAGGCATGGCGGACCGGAACCGGCGAAGACCTCTTCCCCCAGTCCACGCTGCTTCCGGGCAACTCCGCCTGGGTGGTGCACAGCCTCATCCCGCACTCCCAGGAGTTACTTCCCCTGGACGATATGGCTCCGGGCGCTCATCTCAGCAAGGGGGTAGATGCGGAGGGCTCGCTCGCGCCGCTCCTGGCGCAGCGCTATCACGACCCCTACGCTCAGTACATCACGCAGACGGTCTTCGACGGCAGGGACTCGTCCTCCGTGATGAACTTTCCCTACCTCCTCTGGTATCAGCCCGACCTGCCGCGACTGGACTTCGCCACGATCGAGAAGGGGCGCCTGTTCGCCGGGCTGGGCCAGGTGAGCATGCGTTCCGGCTGGGGCAAGGAGGACGCCCTGGTGGTGTATCGGGCGGGCCGCGTCTATGGCGGACATGGGCACCCCGCGGCAGGCCACTTCCTGTTCTACCGCAAAGGCGATCTCCTGGTGCAGGATGGATACCGGGGAGAGGGCCCGGAGGGGCACAATACGCTCTACATCGGCGGCGAGATGCGGGCGCCGGCGCAGGGGGCCCCGCAGCATTTCCTTGCGCAGATGGATGGCACGGCCTACGACTATGGGAGGATACTCGGGTACTACCACGACCCGTCATTCTCGCGCTATCAATGGATTGATTCCGACCTGACGCGTGCCTACACCCCGCAGCAGGCCAGCCGCGTCGCCCGGCGTTTCGTGTTCTTGCCTCCACGAACGGTGTTGGTGATAGACAGCATCAGCTCTCCCGAGGGAGTGCAGAAGCGGTTTCGGCTGCACGCGCCATCCCCGCCACAGCTGGATCAAGCGAATCGGATGGCCAGTTGGACGGACGGCGACGGCAAGCTTTTCGTCAAGACCGTATTGCCGGCCGACGTTTCCCTGGAGGCCTCCCACGCCAAGCAGAGCTACCTGTTCACGGTTTCCCGCCCGCGGCCGGTGAGCGAGGAGGCCCTGGTGCATCTCCTGTACGCTGCCGACCTCGACGAAGCAGCTCCAGAGGCCACCGCCCTCGAGACCTCGGAGGGATTTGTGGGGGTGCTGGTGCAGACCCCAAGCAGTACTTGGGCGGTGGTGTTTCGCACAGATGGGAAACAAGCGGCGCAAGTTACCTATACCGTGCCGCTCGCCTCGCAAGGCCGAGGGCGCGTCAACCACCTAGTAGCCGATCTCTCCGGCGACTCCTGCCAGATCACCGGGGCGGCCCAAGCAACCTTGAGGCTCCAGGGCGGACCGCTTCGCTTTGACTCCGGCGGAGGCGGGACGTTCACCCTGAAAGCGTCTGGGAAATAGGCCAACGCGGCAGGCGAGAGAGCAGATGGCAATACTGATGGATGTGTTCCTCGCGGTTGTGGTGTGCGCGCTGGCGCTGGTGCCAGCGGAGGCCGCGGCGCTCCCCGATGGATACGGAATCTCCGCCAGGTACCCGGGGGATCAGGGGATCGCGAAAGACCCCGCCGTGCTGTTCGCGGAGGACTTCGAGGGGACCAGCCTGGAACGCGTCCGGCAGCACTGGGGAGGCCAGACAAACAACGAACAGGGGGTGCTCTCGCTCAGCTCGGGCGTCCCGGCTGGGAGCGCGGGGAAGTACTCGCTGGAGATCACCGCTACCCGCGGGCAGAATCAAGGAGGGAGCCTCTACGTGCAGCTTCCGCGAGCGGTAGACACCGCCTTTGCCCGGTTCTACGTGAAGTATGACTCCAAGCACTTCGCCTACCACTGTGGCATCCACTTCGGAGGGTACAACCCGCCCACGGCCTGGCCACAAGGTGACCGTCACCCCCGAGGCGACGACTGTATGATGGTGGAGATCATGCCCGTCGGCGCCTACGGCAAGCCTGAGCCCCCAGCCTGGGAGATCGCGGGCTTCTGGCCCGAGATGAAGATCTCGGTGGACGGCAACTACTGGGGCAACAGCCTCTCCCCGGCACGGCCGGCGCTAGTCGCGCTTGACCGCTGGCAATGCGTGGAGGTGATGTTTAGGTCCAACTCCGCCCCTGACAAGTCCGATGGTGACTTGGCCCTCTGGCTGGACGGGCAACTGGCGATGCACATAGGGCCCGGCGTATTCCGCGGGCCCTGGTCGGGGATGGGGTTCCGGCTGGCGGCGCAAGGCGGCGAGCCGTTCCAGGGGTTCCAATGGCGCACTAGCAACGAGCTGAAGATCAACTTCCTCTGGCTGCTCTACAACGTCACGAACCCTAACCCGGCGAGCCCGGTTAGCCACGTCTGGTACGACGACATCGTGGTGAGCACCCAGTACGTGGGGCCCATCTCCAGGTGAGTGCCGGGCGAACGCCGGCGGCGCGGCGCTCAGCGAAGAGGCCCCGCCTCCCCACCAGGTCGGAGACCACCCGGTCGCGTATGGCGCTTTCTTTGCGCTCTTGTGGCGCTGCGCGGATATCCTCTCGTCGCCCTGGATTCCGCGCGAGTGTGGTTGTTAGGCGCTGACAGAACCGCCCAGAAGGGCCTGTCCGGTTCCGGATGAGCGAGTGGAGAGCAGACGGCCAGGGACGCGCTAAGACCGGGATCCCACATCTGCTTGGCTGAGATTGGAGTCGGGGCGCCGTCTGGCGTCTGGCCTGCTGCTGACCCGACATTCGCCTCGCCCCAAGCCTCCCAGGCCGGTTTCATCGCCGCTTGACAAGCGCAGCTTGGCCGGCCTCCGCGCATCGCGCTCCCGCCCGCTCGTGCCGCCCGGGAGTGTAGACAGGGCCTGCTCGATGAGGGCCATCGGCTCTGTGTCCGGCCGTGCCTGGTCGTCCGGCCGCAACTCCGGTACTCGGGTCGCCTGCAGCATGGTCGGCGGCCTCTCACACCCCCCGACTCCAGCTACCCCCTCGGCTGGGAGGCACTGAACGGGGCTCCGTAACCTGTCATCGAGGGACAGCGCGTCCCGAGCACGCGGGTCACTGCATCACGGTTGGCGGCGCGATGTCAGGCCGGCTTCACGGGCCCCTAACAGAGACATGATCGGTTTGCCGATCGCATCGATCGGGCAGGGGGAGCCGTGTCGTGGGCAGAAGTCTGCACTTATCCTGACCGGAGTGAGTGCTGTGATAACGGCCCCGCCCCCGCCACCCCCGGCGCACATCGAGATCCACCATCTCCCGGCGCACCCCCGCCTCTGGATCAGTATCGACGGACGCGCCCATTCCCTGACCGTGCCGCAGTTGCAGGCGCGCAGGCAGGAGCCGGGGGCCGCCCGCGCTTGGTCTGCTATCCAGGAGGCGCGTGGGGTCGATGCCCGCGCGCTCGTCTACCTCCTGACGGGAGATGCGTCTGTGCTCCCCCAGGCCGTGGAGCAGTTCCGGCCTACTACAGATCCACATCGGCTTGCCGCGCAGGCGTTGGCTTACGACTGGCTCTACCCGGGGCTGGGCGAGGCGCAGCGCCGCGAGCTCGCGGCGCTACTGCTCGCCTCCGCAGACGCGGCCTGGGAACGCAGCTACGCGCGTCTGCCCGAGTTCCTGCACAACATCCCGAGTACTGCTACCGCTGCCCAGTGCCTTGCCGCGCTGGCCGCGGCGGATGAGTTCCCCGACCGCGCCCAGTCCGTGTTCGATCGGGGGTGGAGCTACCAGCGCGAGACCATCCGGTGCACGGGGGATCCCGATCCCCCCTCGGGTACGCTCAATCCGATCTACCCTCTCGCGGGCGGCGGCTGGCCTGAGGGGCACGACTACGACCGCCACGGGACGCTGGAGGCGCTCGCCCTGTGGCTGGCCCTGCGCAGCGCCGGCGGACCAGACTTTGTCTCCGGCTCTCAGTTTCTAGACGACAAGATCCTCTGGTACCTGCAAGGTCTGCTGCCGAGCGAGGACTACCTCCTTCCG
>Ga0315274_10014150_pt1 | contig 11321 bp, 7 predicted proteins | sample YL17G02_20_MG_FD_203700 | JGI IMG/M metagenome (GOLD analysis project Ga0315274, IMG submission 203700) | Sediment microbial communities from Yellowstone Lake, YNP, Wyoming, USA - YL17G02_20 | ecosystem: Environmental > Aquatic > Freshwater > Lake > Sediment | place: USA: Wyoming | collected...
CGCTGTCCAGCAGTTCCATGGCCCGTCGCCGCCGCAACTCCAACGTCTTGGCAGATCCATGTGGTCTCATGCACCATATATCGGCGTTTTCCTTGCGTTACTTTTGCGAAATTCAATAGCGTTGGGCAGCAAAGGATTAATGGCGCGTTTCTGCGGGCGGTTTGCGGGTAGGCCCAAAATGGCCAACACGTCTCGTCCGTAACTGGCCCCGGAGAAAAGCGCTTATGGATCAGCACCCGGTTGCCAGCGAAAGAAACTTCCACAATCGTTGGGACAGTCACCCTTCCTCAGAAGTATAGCATACCCCCAAGGGGAGTCGAACCCCTGTCTCCAGGATGAGAACCTGATATCCTAGGCCACTAGACGATGGGGGCATCGTTGGCCGCGCTTTGCATCGCGCGGCTGGCCTGCCCTGCGGGCAGAACCTCTGTGGGGACTGGATACTACCGACGGGTACCCGCTAGGTCAAGCGCTGTCAGGCCGTTGCCAAATCCCCCGTCAGCAGTAGAATCCCCCATTGAACGGGCCCGAGGTCGGGGCGAGGTGGAAAGATGAGCCTGCGAGATTATCTGGAGCGATGGGCAAGAACCACAGGGCTACCCCATGTGCTGGCCGCCGAGGGGCTGGACGACGGGGGGACCCAACTGTCCGCCCTCCTGGTAGGTAGCGTGGCTACCGGTCTCTGTCAGGAAGGCTCGGACGTGGACATCGCCCTGTTATGCGATGCATCCACGTATGCGCGGCTTTCTCCCGGGAGGGATTGGCTGCGGAACCGGCCCACCGAGCTGCGGTTCGGAAAGCAGCAACTACATTACTATGCCGCGACCTTCGATGAGGTGCTTCGGCGGGTGGACGACTTGGACGACAGGTCCCTGTACGTGTACGGGACGGCAAAGGTGCTGCTTGACCCCGGCGGGCTTTTTGCGTCGCGCGTGGTCCCTGCGATTCAGCGGCCTGGGCTCCGCAAGGAACGCTTGGAGGGGAAGCTTGACATGCTGCTACGGCGGACCAAGGCCCTGTCCGGGGAGGCCAAGCGCCGGGCCAACGCACTTGTGCTGGCAGAGATGAGCTTGGAGGTCAGTTCCCTTGCGCTGAAGGTAATAGCCCTGTTGGATGACATTCCGTTCGACCCTCGCAAGCGGCTGGTGGAGACCGCCCTTGCAGGTCCGCACGGGCAGGAGATGGCAGGGCCTGTCGCGGAGATGATCCGCAATGCTTCGCAGTGGCAGGACGGGAACGACGCGTTCACTGACCGCCTGGGGCATGTCTGCCAGAGGTTATGCCAAGCTGCTGCCCACGGGGGATTTGCGGTCGGGCTGCGATCCCCCGACCAACGCGCGCAGGAACGGTAATGAGCCCCCGGGCTGCCAGGCTGGACGTGTATCGCACGGGCATACCGATGCGGAGCTTTGAGCACGCGGCGGCGTCGCGAGAGCTATCTGAGGCGGTGGTGGTCCGCCTGGAGCTTTCCGACGGCCGCTGCGGCTGGGGCGAGACGCTCCCGCGGTCTTACGTGACAGGCGAGACGATAGATAGCGTCATCGAGGACTTGGCGGAGGTGTTCTGGCCGGCGATTGCGGGACGCCAGGTCGGCCCGAGACTGGCGATGGAGTTGCCCGCCTCGGGCGCTGGGGGTGGATGTGCCAACGCCGCGGCGTGCGCGGTGGACCTGGCCGTCGCGGATGCCGCCTACGACCAGGCCGAATGGGAGACGCTGCGCCGTATGGTCGGCGTGGAAGCCCCGAAGAATACCGCCGGCGGACTGGGTGCAAGGGTCTCCGGCGTGCTTGGCTCGAGCGACCCGGGCAGGACCGCCCGGCGGCTGAGGGCGATGCGCCTGCTGGGCTTGAGGGACTTCAAACTCAAGGTTGGGCTTGGTGATGATCTCGACGCGGCCAACCTTGCCGTAGTGCTCCGGCAGATCGGCAAGGCCGTCGCCGCCGGCCGGTGCACCCTCCGCGTGGACGCCAACGGCGCCTGGCCGACAGATGAGGCCCCGCAGCGCGTGGCGGCACTTGCCTCCTACGGGGTCTGCGTGGTGGAGCAGCCGGCGAATTGCTCCGCAGGCGAAATGGTCGCCCTTTCGCGGCGGTGCGAGCTTCCCCTGATGGCCGACGAATCCCTGATAGCGCAGCGCGACGCCGAGGCACTGCTGGAGGCTGGTTCGCGGGTCTGGTGGAACATCCGCATCAGCAAGAACGGCGGGCTGGCGCGGTCCTTTACCATTGCCAACCTCGCGGCCCGGCATGGGGTGCCGTTTGTGATCGGCTGCATGGTCGGGGAAAGCAGCATCCTGTCCGCCGCCCAGCGGCGCCTGTTGGAGATGCTGCCTGGGCACGGCCAATCGCGCGGGTGCAAGCACCCGCCTTACCAATGCCCGCGGTTTGTCGAGGGCAACTACGGCCGCTTCGCCCTCCGCGGCGACCTGACGCGAAAGAGCCTGCGGTTCGGTTACGGCGGGCGGCTGACCGCCTTGGGCGGGCATGGCCTGGGCATCCGCGTCGATCCTCGCAAGATCGCCCGCCACGGCCAACTGGTCCAGGCACTGCACGCCTAAAGCTGCACGAAACAGGGTCAAGCCGCACCGATTCGGGGGCAGACAAGTCTCGCGCCGGACTGACTCACAGAAGGGGCATGTCTGCGGTTTTGTCTTCCTATAGTAACGCATGGCCACGCTAGCGTGGCCATGTCACCTGCCACCCGCCTATCGTAACCATTGCGCGTGCAACAAGTTGCACGCCCTACGGACTGACCGAGGACATGCCCTAGATACTGATTCCTTCTGCCGCTGCCACCTTGCGGATATGTGCAGCCGCCTGGTCGTACTCCGCTTCTGACCCCAGGTGTTCCATCATGTAGGGCACGGCCTGCGGGAGTTTGTGCAATTCGCGGAGGCAGGTGGCGATGTCCACCACGCCTGTCCCGGGCATCACTTCCTCCAGGATGACGCTGATGGCGGGCGCCCTCATCCGAATGTCCTTGGCGTGGGCCGATACGATCCGGTCGCCGAAAAGCTCTATGCATTGCCGCATGATGTCGCCGCTGGTCCAGTAGGCCCTGGGGCAGTTTATCAGGTTGACCAGGTCCAGGTGCACGCCGAATCGCCCGCGGTCCACCGCCTTGACCAGCTTGGCGATCATCTCAGGTGAGTCCACCACGTTGAATGGAAAGATCTCGTATGTGAAGAATGCCCTTCGGGGCTTGACCTCGTCGATGAAGCTGCGGGCCATCTGCACGGCTTCGTCAAAGGCCTCCTTGGAGAAGTTCCTCGCGGAGTGGGTGTTGCCGGGACCGTAGGTGCCGAGAATGTCTACCGCGCAGCAGGCGTTCAGTTCTTCGGCCAGGGCCAGCGCCTCCGCCATGGACTTGCGATTGGCAGCGCGAGCCTGCGGGTCCGTGTCGATAAGGTTCTCCCAGAATCCCACCTCCGCAATCCGGACATCTTCGGCTTCAAAGGCCTTGCGAACGGCCCGGATACGGTCGGTTTCGTGCAGCTTGACCGGGGGCGCGTAGCCCGCCGTATACCCCTTGGCCTTGTGGGCTCGCGCCAGAAAGACCGGGTCCGGAAGATTTGCGCCGTCCGCGCCGGTCCCCGGTTCTGCGTTCAAGAAGATGGGCCCGCCGAAACGCAACATTTTCGTCCTCCTTGGCCTGAAACTATCCGGCTGTTCCTTGATGTTGAACGCGGGTGCCATCCCGGCGCCGGGATGCGCATGCGAAACCCAAGACCACCCATTGAAAGCCGTGGGCGCGCCTCCGTGTCCATGCCACCCACCAACACACGTTCCACATCTCCGGGCAGGTCTGTCCGGCCGCACCAATCCGGTTCATCCCGCGCCCCGACGTGGCGATGGAACGCGGATGCCTTCATCGTTTCTCAAACCAGCCCAGGGGCTTTTCGGGACACTCGATCTTCATCGTGCCGGTGGGCGCGGCCCATCGGACGGCGTTGGCGAGGACCCTCTGCACGGTCGGGTCGTGGTAAATGGGGAAGGTCTCGTGCCCTGGGCGGAAGTAGAATACCTTCCCCGCGCCGCGGCGGAACGTCACGCCGCTGCGGAAGACTTCTCCGCCGGCGAAGCTGGAGATCAGGATGGTCTCGTCCGGCTCGGGGATGTCGAAGTGCTCCCCGTACATCTCCGTCTGCTCCAGGATGAAATGGTCGTCGATGCCTTGGAGAATCGGGTGCCCCGGGCGGGTCACCCACAGCACCTCGCGCTTACCGTCCTCGCGCCACTTCAGCATGCAACTGGTGCCCATCAGCCGCCGGAAGATCTTCGACAGGTGCGCGCTGTGCAGCGCTATCAGCCCCATGCCCTCCAGGACTCGCCGGTGAACCTTGTCCACCACCGCGTCGGCGACCGCGTCATGGGCCAGATGGCCCCACCAGGTCAGCACGTCGGTCGCCCTGAGCACCTCGTCGCTCAACCCGCCCTCAGGCTCATCGAGCGTGGCAGTGCGGGCGACGATGTCGGCTTGGCTGTTCAGCGCGTCGGCGATCGCGCCGTGGATGCCCTTGGGATAGATGGCCATCGCGCGGGGATTGCGCTTCTCGTGTCTGCCTTCGTTCCATACGGTGACTCGGATTTTCTCGGCCATCTCTGCGGTTCCTTTCCGGGATTGGGGAAACCTGCCAGGCGCCGGCGGCCTACAGCTTCACGACGCGGCCTTTGGCGTCTGACTCGAAGCAGGCGTCCAGTATTCGCTGTACGGCCGCTCCGCGGGCGAAGTCGGGCTGGTCGTTCCGCCCGGAGCGGATGCTCCGGATGAAGCGCCGGTATATCGAGGGCGTCCTACCGCATCGCAGCGTCTTCCAGGCGTTGCGATTGACGTCGCGGCCGCGGCAGATCGCCAGCTCGCCATAGGACTTGTCCAGGTCGATGCTTATGGCGCCGCGATTCCCGAAGATGCGGAGTTGCAGGGAATTGGCGTGTCCCGTTGCCCATCGGCTGGTGTGAACGGCGCCCAAGGCGCCGTTGGCCATCTCGAGGCTGATCACGGCCGAGTCGTTGGCGTCGAGCACGTAGCGGCCGATGCGGTTTCCCCTGGCCTTGGGGTAAGTCTTCAATCGGCAGTGGACCGAGGCGACCTCGCCGATGGGGTAGGTGGCGAAGTCAAGGATGTGCACGCCGATGTCGCCCAGCGTGCCCTTGCTGCCGTGGCGAGTGGACAGCCGCCAGAGCAAGGCCTCGGCGGTGCGCCAGTCGCCCCAGGTGTTGGCCACCAGCCAGCTTTGGAGATACGAGGCGTCGAAATGGATCACCCGCCCGACGGCGCCCTGGCGCACCAGTTCGGCTGCCTTGTGGATGGCCGAGGCGTTGCGGTAGGAGAAGTTGACCATGTTGATGACGCCGCGCTTTCTTGCTGCCTCAGCCATCTTGCGGGCGTCGGCGTAGCTGGTTGCCAGGGGCTTTTCGCACAGGACGTGCTTTCCGGCTGCGATGCACGCCAGGCTCAGCGGCGCGTGGGCAGGATCGGAAGCGACGATCGTAACGGCGTCGCAGTCCACGGCGGCCAGCAGGTCATGGACATCGGTGAAGACCGCCTCCGAAGGAATGCCGTGGCGCCGGGCAAAGTCCTTGGCGCGTTCCTCCTTCACGTCACAGGCGGCAACCAGCTTGCAGCCACCGATGCCCTTGAAGCTCTTGGCATGGGCATTTGCCATGCCGCCCGTTCCAACGACGGCGATTCGGATCATTGGCCTATCCTTTCAGCCAGGTGATTTTACCCGCCCGACCGAGACTGGCAAGGTCGCAGGCCGCGCAATGCCTCGGAATGTGTGAACGGGCATAGGGCATCCTCGGCCGCGCAGCTATGCGCGACCTTGGATTGGCAATGTGCCATTTGGCGGCAAAATCGTCTCTGGCGTGCAGGGGAATTTCCACTACAATCCAGGAACCGCCGCCCCTGGCGGCAGTAGGATTGTGTAGTGTGGCCGCAATCAAGAGCGCTTCTGGTTTGGAGATGCGAGTGGAACGTTCCAGACTGAGTTTTCCCCTCTGGGGGGCGTTGTTTTCCTTGGCCGGTGCGTTGCTGGTCTGGCCGAGCCTGGCCCAGGCGGCTGCCACTTCCCAGGCGACCTCTGCGGCCACGCGGCTGGCGCAGTCGGCGCCGGCCACCCTGGCTGTCAAGAATCTGCTGTCGGAAGGGACCGACAAGGCCCTTGCGGGGCAGTTCGACGAGGGCCTGGCGCTCGTTCGCAAGGCAGCCCGGATAGCCCCAGGCGAGCCGAGGGCGCAGGCCGCCCAGGCTCTGCTTGAAGACTATCTCTGCGCTGCCGCCCGGAGTGAGCAGGAACGCGCGGATGAGTACGCAGCGGCGGTCAAACGCGTGGAGTGGTATTGCCTTGCGCAGGATTACCAGGGCGAGCTGGCCCGGCTGGGCCTGGACAAGTCCTTGCGCCAGAAGGTGCGCCAGGCGATCAAGGCTGCCAATGGCGCGGTCGCCAGCGACAGAGCGGAGGGTGCCGAGGCGACCGGGCTTGCCAAGGCCAAGGCCGAGGTTTCCAAGGCTGTCGATGACGCCCAGGGGGCGTTGAAGGAAGTCTCCAAGCCCCTGGCCAAGGACTCAAGCGAGTATGCCCTGGCAGTGCGGAAGATCGCCGAGACGGTCGGGCAGCGCCTGGCGGCCTGCAAGCAGGCGTGGTCGGTCCTGGAGGCCGCCGACGCCAAGTGCCGCAAGTCGGCACTATGGGAGCTGAAGGCGTTGGAGGAGGACCTCGCCGAGGACCTGGCCGACCTGGACGCCATGACGGGCGAAAAGCCCTGGCGCGACGCTCTCATGCAGGCGCGGCTGGCGACCAAGCACCTGGCGGCCGCGTCCGATCGCGCCGAGGAGCAGCAGTGGTTCCGCTCCCTGGTCAAGCGCGTCGAGGAGTTGGGCCGCAAGGCCGCCGAGGAATCCAACTGGGACGACGCCATGACCGCTTACAACGGACTGAAAGACCTCGATGGGTCCAACGAGACCTACCGGGAGATGGTCAAGCAGACGCGGCGGCACGTTCGCGTCTTGCGGCTCTACGGCAGGGAGGCGACAAGCGGGTCCGCCGAGGTCAAGATCGAGCTGGAGCCTACCTGGCAGGAACTGGTCGAGGGCGTCGATGCGGACATGGTCGAAAAGGCCATCTCGCAACTGGACGCGCATTACGTCAAGGCGCTGGACTACCGCAAGGTGACGCGCGGGGGGCTTCTGGCGATCCAGACGCTCGCGGAAACGCCCCAGTCCGCCAGGAGCTTTCCGTCGCTGGACGATCCAGCAAAGAAACAGGCCTTCCTGAAGGAGATCGACGGGCTGATGAAGAACGTCGAGAAGGCCGACCGACCTGACCACCTCGATCTGACCATGGCGCTCAACGGCATGCTGCGGGCCTCCGAGCGGACGGTGGGGTTGCCCACGGAAGTCCTTGCGGAGGAATTCGCCGACGGGTTCCTGGAGGAGCTGGACGAGTACAGCTCGATGATCTGGCCGCACGACGTGGCCGATTTCGAGAAGCAGACGATGGGTCACTTCTACGGGGTGGGCATACAGATCACCAAGGAGCCGGGCGAGCCGCTGAAGGTGGTTACCCCGCTGGCCGGTTCGCCGGCCTTCAAGGCGGGCGTCCGACCGGGGGATTACATACTCAACGTCGACGGGCGGACCACCGAAGACCTGCACATCGACAAGCTGGTCCGCATGATCACGGGCGAGAAGGGGACCAAGGTGACGCTGCGAATGCGGCGGACCGGGCGGGTCGAGCCGTTCGACGTGACGCTGACGCGGGAGGAGATCAGCATCCGCACCATTCGCGGCTGGCGTCAGAAGCCCGACGGCTCGTGGGACTACCTCATCGATCCGCAGGCCAAAATCGGCTACCTGCGGATCACGCAGTTCATCGATCAGACGCCCGCCGACCTGGCCGAAGCGCTTTCGGAGATGTCCAAGGCCGGAGTCCGCTCGCTGGTGGTGGACCTGCGGTTCAACCCGGGGGGCCTGCTCCGCTCGGCGACCGACGTGGCGGATGAGTTCCTGCGCTCCGGCTGCCTCGTCTCCACCGAAGGCCGCCAGACCCGCCGCACGGAGGTCGACGCCAGACCCGACGGCAAGTACGCCGACGGAGACCTGGTCGTGCTTGTCAATCAGATCAGCGCCTCAGCGGCCGAGATCCTCTCCGGGGCCATCAAGGACTGGAATCGGGGACTGGTCATCGGTCAGCGGACCTACGGCAAGGGCAGCGTGCAGAACGTCATCCTGATCCGCCGCTACCGGGCGATGCTGAAGCTTACCACGGCCTTCTACTACCTGCCCTCCGGCCGGTGCCTGCACAGGCAGAACAGCGCAAAGGACTGGGGCGTGGACCCCGACATCGAGGTAGAGCTTACTCCCAAGCAGATCAAGCGGTGGCTGGACGTCCGCCAGAAGACGGACTTGCTCCAGGAGGTGGGACAAGAGGAACTTACGGCCGACCTTGCCAGGCAGTACGGCGCCGACGCCCAGTTGCGTGCGGCGGTGCTGGTGCTGAAGTTGCGTCAGTTGCAGGACGCCAGACCTGTCGGAATCGCTCCGGCGGCCACGACGGCGGCGCTCCAGGAAGCCCCCCGATGATGCTGCCGGAGTCGCGAGGCGGTTCTCACTGCGGCGGCGGGGGCGGCGGTTGACCGCCGCTTGGGCCTTCCTGTTGCCGAGGCTGCGACGGCGGAGGCAGACCGGCCAGGCGTCCGTCCGCCACGGCTGTGCGGGCCAACATGTCCCCAAGGCGCTGGCGATGGCGGCTTAGCAGGGGGATCAGGATCAGCAACGGCAGCAGCGGAGGCCACGAAAGCTCAAGCACCTTCGCCAGGTTGCGGAGCATCGCCTCCCGCAGGTCGGGGGGGCGACCCTCATCGGCCACCACCCGCAGCTTGAAGACCATCTTTCCAAGCGTGGCTCCGAATCGCCTTTCCATGATGACGCAGTACGGCACGTAGATCAGCATCACCATGATGCCGGCTGCGACGATGCTGAACGGCGGGACCTGGTCGCCCCGGTGAATCCGGAGAAACAGGTTGCTGAACTCTTCGGGCGTCATCGGGGGGAGACTCAGGTGCACAAAGATCCCCGCGACGAGGTTGCAGGGCAGAAGGTCGATAACCGCCGCAAGCAGCCGTCTGCCCAGGTTGGCAGGCGGAAGGTCCGCGGGCAGGGAGAAGGGCCTGTAGGGCACCGGTCTGCGTGTGCGGAACAGCGACACCAGGATCAGGAAAGACACTGCCAGAAAGAAGTATTTGTACGCCTGCTGGGCAACCTCATCCAGTTGGGGCCTCCCGAGGGGTTCCACGTCCTCGGCCGGGTCAAGTTGCCCGGTCAACGGGCTTAAAGCCGAAAACCTGAGCTTCTCGCCTGCTTCCCACACCAGCGCCGCCCGCTCTGCCAGGCGGGCAACCATCGGGAGGTGGTGCTGGGGCCAGACGGCCGGCTTGCCGTCCTGCCTCACCGGCTGCCAGGAGAAGGTCTTGTCCGCAGGCGAGTAGGCGCCAACCGTCAGGCTTGCCTGTCCGGCTTCGGCCTCCTTGGCCGCCACGATGACAAGGCGGTCGTCCAGCCCAACCACGCCCGGCACAGCGGCCAGGCCTGTTGGCGAATCCAGTGGGACGTCTTGCCAGGCCTGATTCCTCCAGGCAAGGAGCCTGTGAGGGACGCCGGGGATGAGGACGTACAATGTCCCATCGACGATTCCGGCCTTGATGCCTCCCGCAATGTCCCCCGGGCTGGCCGCAAGTTCTGTCATCCGCTCCCACCTTAGCTGGACGTTCTGCCAGACCTCCAGGCTTACCGGCTGCTCGGCGCGGGTCGTCGCCGTACGTGCTTTCGCCGGAGGCTTGTCCTTGGCCTCGGTAGCGTGAGGGGTCGGGGCGGTAGCCGTGGCAGGCTGCGCGAGAGGCAGGATGGCCACGATGGTTGCGTATGGGGAGTCGCCCAACTTGCCTCCGCAGGCAGCCAAGGGCGGCTGCTCCAGGCCTTCGCCTGGCATGCCCTCCCCGCCACCGGAAGGGAAGATGCGATACTGGCCGGATTGGAAAATCACGTGCAGGCCGCCTTCAAGGGCGACGGCGACGGCGGGCCGGCCGGTAAGTTCCGTGCTCACCCACTTCCACCTTCCGCCCGCCGGTCGAAACGCCAGGTCGAAGGTGTTGTCGGATGGATGGAGATGCACCAGCCACAGCCCCCGGTCGTCTCCGGCGACGAGCCGGCGCTCCTCCGCACGGGCGGCCGAGGCGGCCAAGAGGAACAGACACGAGCACCAAGCCAGCCATCTGAGGGTTCCCGACTCATCCCGGTAGCCTGCGGCTCTCCGCTTCCCGCCGTGCTTGGCTTTCCCGCTCCCTGTGTCATGGACACAATGGTCAAGCAGATCAGCGCACGGGTCGCGCAGGATCGGCCTTTCAACTGCTTGGGCCGGGACATCCTGGCGGTCGTCTTCCTTCATCCGCAATCCCGCTCACTTTCGACTTGACTTCAACGGCGTAGTATCCGATAATGCTTAATGGAGGTTCGGCCGAGGGGCTGCTACGGTGGCCCCGAGGGCATTACCTCCTTTTTATTGCGCCGCCCTGGCTGCATACGGGTCCGGGACATAGACGACTCCGTGTGTCTTGAAGACCTGCCCATCTCGATAGCCCTCACCGCGCCAGATGATCCGATCCAATAGCCAGACGAACGGCTCAATCTCCTTGCGAGTCGGCTCCGACATGCCGGTCAGTCTCAGTCCCCAGTTCAGGCAGTAGATGCACAAATCCGCTACCTGCACCCCGTAGGCCATGTCCGACTCGACGAAGAAGGGGACCGGTACAATCCATTGGGTCCGCTGTCGGCCCGTTTGCGTCAACGTGAAATACTTCTCCAGGCAGTGCACAAATCGCCGGTCCTCTGTCTTGTCTGTTTCGTCTAGCACCAGCAGCCCTGTCTCGCGCTGTGACTCCAGGAAGTAGAAAAACCGTTCAAACAGGAAAACGTGGTCCTTCCGCAGGAAGTCCGCCGGGGTCTGTGGGGGCTTTTCGACCTTCGGGGTCATTGCCGCGAATATCTTGGCCTCGTGGCTTTGGAGAAGCAGAATGACGCCTTCTGTGAATGCGACGCAGGCTTGCCCGAAGGCGGTAAACTCGTCTCGTCGTGGGGTCCTGCCCTGGCGGGTGCTGTTCAGGAAATTGAGCGCATGCTTTCGCCGGGTCGGTTCGTCGAACCTCGGGCCTTGGCGCTCCCACATGAACCGCTCCTTGGCAAGCAGCTTGGTGCCTTTGACCTCCGAGCCATGGTCGTGCAAGTGCCCCCCGAAGGTCGATTGCTCCAGTGTTCTTACAGCCTGG
>Ga0315274_10014155_pt1 | contig 11320 bp, 11 predicted proteins | sample YL17G02_20_MG_FD_203700 | JGI IMG/M metagenome (GOLD analysis project Ga0315274, IMG submission 203700) | Sediment microbial communities from Yellowstone Lake, YNP, Wyoming, USA - YL17G02_20 | ecosystem: Environmental > Aquatic > Freshwater > Lake > Sediment | place: USA: Wyoming | collected...
CCCGACCTTATCACGGCGCGGGCCATCGATGCGCCCGAAAGACTCCTCGCTCAAGTATTGGCCCTTCTTCCGGAAAGAGGGGTTTTCCTGTGCCAGATCCCACGAGCCAAGCTGGATGTCCCTGCAACGTTTCACGTGGAACGCATCCACGACACCTGGACTGAACGTCAGCTTCGTCGCGGGGATCTCCACCTTATCTCCCACGCTTGACGTCTTATTACAGGCACTCATCGGCCCACGTTTCACGTGAAACATCTCCATCCGGGATAGGGTTAACAGTGAACGGGGAATGCGCACTCAGCGGCGAGGAGAATACCCAGGCGCGGATATGCGTTACGAAGGCAGAAGGTCTAGATGCGAAATGATATATATTAACTATATTGTAGTATTTATGATTATGATATAGCTCGACCCTCTGAGCCCCTTACTCCGACGCGCAACGCCGCAGGCGCGAAAAGAGATCACGCGACTCTTGAAAAACGAGCGTCTCGGTATCATACTTGGCTTCGAGAGGGTCGAGCTCCTTTGCCGGCAACATCCACGCGTGATACGCGGATGTTGCCGACGAAGAAGTCACAACCCGGGCTGTCATGTTGCGGCAGGGTCGCCTTAGGGTGCGGTCATGGGCATGCGATTGCAGGCGTGGGCTTTGGTTTGGGGCGTTCCGGGCTTCGCGATCCAGTGTTTCGGCATCGCCGAGGGGTGGGTCCTCGCGAGCCTGGGCGGGACGGCGCTCCTATGTGTTGGCCTCATGTACCACGTTCGCGGGAAGGGTTACCATCCGATGTGGGGACTGTGGGGGTTGGTTCCCATCATGGGCCCCGTTCTCCTGCTGCTTCAGCCGCGGCGTCCCGGCGTATCCGCCCAGGATATGTTGCAGGACTTGCTGGTGGAAGAGGACCCCCATGTCATTCGCTCATTTGGGCGGCAGGATAGGCCGACCGTGAGCGGGGGTCTCGCGCTGCTTCTGGCGATGGCGCCTGTGGGAATTATGATCCTGCTCTTCAGCGCCAGACTTCCACATGCCGTCGCGCCCGGGGAGGTTGCAGCTCCGCCAACCCCGGCCGCCACGACAGGGGTCGCGCCGGGTCCCGTAGCCGAGACTGTTGCCGAGCCGCCATTGCCGACGAGCACGCCATCGCCCCTGCCGAGTGGTCCCGCGACGCAGGAATTGGTCAAGCCGCCTGAAGCTCCTGCCGCTTCACCGGAGGAAGTGGCCGAACCACCGCCGCCGGTTGTTCCCGCCTCATCCCAGGAGTCACCTTACGCAGCGAAGTACCGGCAGATACACCCGGGGATGACCTACGAGCAGGTGTGCGATCTGGTCGGCAATGACAGCACGCTCATCTCCGGTAAGCTTGGGGCGGACAAGATTGTAAAGTGGGAAAACCCTGACAAATCGTTCTTCGCGGCCCGTTTCCACAATAACGCGCTGGATCGCATGACCGGACTTAACTACCCTCCGCCGCCCAAGGAACTCGAGGAAATGGCAAAGGAGCTTCGGGCGCCCGGCGAAGAGGCGGTCCCGCTCGAAACGGAAGGAACGGCAGGGTCAGCGAACATCGCGCAGGAAGAGGAGGGTCCCTCTGCGGAATCTGCGCCCCAAGAAGAAGCAAAGTCTGCTGACGAGGGTGAAGAGCTCCCTTCCGCCGAGAGCGGGCCCGCCGAAGGCGAGGAAATCACCCCGGAGGAGGCCCCTCCCGCCAAGAAAAACGTGTTGCGCGTTGGAGGCGAAACGCCAGCGGGGCCGCGCAAGCGGAAGGCGCAGCTCCCTCGATACACGCAAGACATTACCCGCGGTCCCAACGACGTGTACATCCATAACGAAACGGATATCACGGTAAACGTCGGACTCCGCACGCAAACGAAAAGAGGCACGAACCTGACGGTCGCACCGGGCGGCATGGTGACGATTTACTTGATGAATGGCACGTACAAGGTCTTCTACATCGAGACCTCTCATCCTTATGATCTCAAGAGCGCCGCGGACCTCGTGATTGCATCGCCCCCGGGCGCTCTTCACGTGGTCATACGGTAGGGTGCCTTTTTTCGAGCGGGTCTACTTTCCCTTTTTCTCGTGCTTCTCACGCTGCTTGATCTCTTTCCAGATCTCGACAACATCGTCCGTGCTTTCAGCCCTACGCTTGCCGAAGATGTGCCCGTGCCGGCGGATCATTTTCTCGTGTGCGCGCTGAAGGGCATGTTCGAGAGAGAAGCGTCCCTCAGTTTCGGCAGCGGCCACGGTAGCCAGCAGCGTGAACAACGTGTCGCCCCACTCCTCCTCGACATGATCGTTCTTGTCTTCTTCTTGGAACGCTTCGACGAGTTCACGTGCTTCTTCGTGAACGAAACGGGCGAAGCTCTCTGCGGTCTGCTTTCGGTCCCAAGGACAACCCTCGGGACCTCGGAGGAACCGGCTGAGTGCGACGAGAGCCTCCATCCATTCCAGTTCCGACTGCGGGGTTTTCCGGATGTGTGGATACGATTGCATGGGATATCCCTGTTTTAACACTTAAGTTCCCGACTCCTTTTGCCGATGGTCTCTTGTAGAACGCGACGGACAAGGAGGTCCATACTATGACAATTCAATGCTGTCGATGCAAACGTGTGCGGGCTGGCGAGAGATGGACGCTTCCCGGTTTCCCGCTTTCCGGGCTCGTGAGCCACACATATTGTCCGACCTGTCTGCATCAGTCCCTTGCGGACTTGAGATCCGAACGCAGCAAACTGCGGGGATGCCCTTTTTGGAGCCGCGCGGCGTGCTAGAGCGCGCTCGAGGCATACCACCACGGTCCGAACTCCGGGGAGTTCCCTGTATTCAGTGGCTCCCGCGGGTAATTCCCCGCGTCAACCGCGCTTCATCACTCGCCAGAACATGAGTGGGCGATAGTTCGCAGCCGGGTTGTGAACGCGTGTGGCGAGAACATGAGAGCACGCCAATCGGATTGTCATTACGACCCGTCTCAGCTATGCCGTCGGCTTCCGAGAGTGCGTCTGCACTTGAATAGCGCGGCCAACAAGCATCTCCATTCGCGATGAGCCTGAGACAGGGTCGCGCATGCTGTCAACTTGGGTGTTGGGTGGACCGCCACGGTGTCAGATGACCGCCAGACAAGAAGTTGATTTTGGGCCATCATTTGGAGTAATTGAATAGTACCGTGCGTTCAGGAATGCATGGCGCGCCGCATTTCGCGCCGCAGTTTGACTTCGGAATCTCTGTTGAGTATGCTACCTCGGTTGTGCCGAGGTAGCTCAGTTGGTAGAGCAGCGGACTGAAAATCCGCGTGTCGCCAGTTCGATTCTGGCCCTTGGCACCATTTTTTGCTGGAGTAGCTCAGCTGGTAGAGCACGTCACTCGTAATGACGGGGTCCGGGGTTCGATTCCCCGCTCCAGCTCCAGGGATATTCACGGCGGTCTGCAATTGGGTAGGTATTTCGCATTTTAATCTTAAATGTAGGTTCTTTGTCAGCCACATCTACGTTTCCCGTATCGATGTGGCTCACAAAGAAGTCACACCCCGGACTACGGGGCTGCGGCTTGGCCGCAGTAGGATGTTAATCGATGGAAACGAAGCAATCGTTCAGCACCTCGGAAGTGGCTGCTTATTGTCATGTGACCGCCGACACCATCCGCAAATGGGCCGAGGCCGGGCGTATCCGCGTCTTCAAAACGCCGGGCGGCCATCGCAGGATCCGGCGCGAGGACCTGCTTCGCTTCCTTCGGGAAAACAGCATTCCGATTCATGAGGATCTCGACAACTCCGGGGTGAGAATTCTGATCGTCGACGACGAGAAGGCGGTCGTGTCGGTGATCCGTCGTTTCCTTGAGGCGTCGCAGACCCCGTTCCAGATTGAAGTGGCATTGGACGGGTATGACGCGGGCCACCAACTGGCGGCGTTCCGTCCGGACGTGGTATTTCTTGACCTGCGTCTGCCCGGCGTGGACGGCTTTGAAGTGTGCCGCCGCATCAAGGCCGATCCTCAACACGTCGGGACGCGCATCATCGCAATGACGGGATATTACGATCCGGAGACGGCGCAACGGGTCGTCGAGATCGGTGCATTGATGTGCCTCCAGAAGCCATTCACGCCGGACGACCTCCGGCGCGCTCTCGCCAAGGCCGGCGTCGAAATGACCTGATCGTATTCCCGATTCGAACAATACCCGCACAGCCTAAGAAGAAATCAATGCAGGGTCGAGGCGCAAACTGTCCAGTCTGCGGAAAGGCGAACCTGCGCGTCGAAAAGCCCGCAGACTGGACAGTCTGCGCCACGTGAGCGACTTTTTCAGGAGCGCTTCGCCTGGGCAAGGAGTCCGCGGACCGCTTCGGGGATCTCGGTGACCACATTCACGCGGGCATCGGCGTCCTCCAGTTCCTCATCGGCGCCGAAACCGTAACACGTGGCAATGGCCAGCGCGCCATTCGCATGAGCCGCGAGGACATCGTCGTGACGATCGCCGATCATGACGGCGTATCGCGCACCGATCACGCCGATGATCTCACTCAACATTTCGGTCTTGCTCGTGTGCTTCGAGCAACGGGCGCGGACGGCGTCGAAGAACGTGCGCACTTCGTGTGCGTCGAGGAAAGCATCGACGTAGTCTTCCGGGCCGTTTGAGCAAACGCCCAAGCGATACCCGTCCTCTCTCAGCGTCTCCAGAACGCCGCGAGCTCCATCATACAAACGACCTTCCGTTGCGACGAGTTCGAGTTCCAGGCGATTGGTGTCATTGACGATTCTCTGCGCACGTTCGGGTGAGCACATCGACGCGAGCCACTCGAGGTACTCCTCGTTGGGGCGGCCAAAAAACGAACATATCTTCTCAACGTCCGGCACAGGCAAACCGTGCGCGGCAAAGGTTTGTTGTACGGCCGGAACGGTCACGAGTTCCGTTCGGAACAGCGTCCCGTCAATGTCGAAAACGATAAGCGCGCCTTCCGTCATGACGCCACCTGACTCTCCGAGGGGTTTCAGATCACTTCCAGATGGTTTCTGTCGGGTAGTTTCGGGAACGGGGTATGGGGTTCGGCCTGATACCAGTAGGCGACGGACGCGATGTCGTCCCGCAGCGGCAGATAGCGCCCGCCGGTTTGCCAGCCGAGGGCCTGGATGGTCACGCGCAGGTCCTTATCGAAACGGATCGGATCCATGATGTGCCAGCGGTACAGGCCGAACCGCGTCTGTGACTGGTAAGCGCCATCGGGCCGAATCACCTGGTGCATGCCGGCGTAGGGCGTGGTGAACTCCTTGTACTGGCCGCCGACGTCGAAACCGTACGAGCCGCAGAAGTAATCCTCGGTGCCGGTGCCGCAGACCGTCGGCCATTGCTTGTCGCCGTCCATGAAGAATTTGATCTCGCCCTCGCCCCACCAGCCGGTGTTGTTGACGCCCCAGGCGAGATACGTGCCGACGTACTGTCCCTTGCCTTTGATCCCTTCGACGATTGTGTAATCTTCCTTGTGCGGAAGGGGATTGCTTCGCCGCCACTGCGCATGCAGATATGCGGCGTCATCGGACACGTCCGTCAAGGTGTAGTTGATCTGGTAGTACAACACCATGTCCTCGTCGGCCATGTTCTCGAAAGTCATCCGGCAATGTCTCCGGAACGGCATCTCCCAGTAGCAGTTGAACGCGCTGCCGGGATTGACGCAGACGGGCAGCGACACGAGCGGCGCGTACTTGCCCCACCCCATGCAAAAGAAATCGCCTACGGGACACTCGATGCTCGGCGTCTTCTCATTGTCCCAATAGACGCGCAGGACACAGAAGCGCCAATTGCCTGAAGGCGTCATCCAGATCTGCTGTATCGCGCCGGGACCTTTGATATCCGCGAGGTCAAACGCCTGGCCGGCCTTGATGACCACGCTCGGCGAGATCTTCCATCCACGACCCAGGTCGCGTGCGCACTTCGCGCCCGTGCCTTCCGTGGCCATGCCGCCTTTGCCCTTTTCCCCCGTTAGATTCTCGGCGGATATCGAGCGTGTTTTCGCGTTCGACAGCAGGCAGAGACTACCCAAACTTAGATTGAGTCCATTGTACATGTTCAATGCTCCTCGTGCAGCGCCTTGGTTGAACGGGAATGTCAGGAACTCAGGGACGCCGCCCTTCCCCGGTGCAGACGATCCAAAATTGAAGATCTGAAATCCCCAATGTCACTTTGCCCTCTTGATCAATGGCAGGACCTTCGCGTCGATGGAGGCTTCATCCGTTCCCACCTCAACCTTGTTGAGCGACCAGACCTCCGTGTGTTCCGCCTTACCGCCGTTGGGCGCGAGCTTCGTGAGGGGACCGAGCGACTCGACTTCGAGCATGTTCCAGTCCGTGTAAGTCTCGTTGTTGCAGCCGTAATCCGGGTACTTGCCGTTTGCATCCACGTCGAACTGCTTGATAAAGAGGTCGCCGTTCAGGTAGTAGGCGGCCCACGCCTGCTTGTTGAGGATGCCGATTTTCTGCTTCGTCTTTGCGGCCGGGTCCTGCTTCAATTGGATGTACTTGTTTCCCCATATCCAGCGAGGATCGGCCATCTGCGTGTAGTGCCACAGCACGACCGGGCGCGCCGGAAGCAGGTATTCCTCGTGGGGAATGAACGGTTCCTGCGGGAAGATGGCGCGTCCGTTTTGCGCCATGACGCTCAGGCTCCACACGGCCAGCTCGATCTCCCACGGGTTCAGGTTGACGATCCGGTGCCGCAACTTGATTGTGTTCTCCTTCGGATCCATCGTGACCTCGATTTCCTTCTGGATCCCATTGCCCGTCTCCGGCGGCGGCACGAGTTTCAGGGTCTTGCCGTCCCACTCCATCTTGACGGGATCATTGTCCGGCCAATACGTCCGCGGTATCGCCTCCGGCGCATGCCACAGCCGATGCCCGCCATAGTTCTGCCACTCCTTGCCGCCGGTCTTGCCCAACGATTCCTTATACTCGTGGAACAAATTCTGTCCGCCGACAAACCCGAGCCGGATAATCCGCGGCCCGACATCCGTCGTCGCCACGAGTTCAACCTTCCCATTCGAGAGCTTCACACAATTCGGCCAACCCGCATACGAAACCTTTTCTTGCATCGTGACTCCCTCCGCAAATGCAGAACCTACCCATATCAGGACGACCAGCACACAGGACAAGAGTGACTTCAACATATCAACCGTTCCTCCCATTGAATGCAGCCCTCGCCCACTGCCACGATCAAGATCATACTTCCCGCATCCCATTCGAAGCGTGCCCGGCTCACGTTCAAACGATATCACAGGGGGTGTGAGGAAACAACACGGTTGGCAACACGCGCGAGAGCATTTGGATATGCGAATGTGGACGCGAGGTGTCCCCTCAACTTCTCGCACACACAAGGTGTCATCCGCGACGTCGTGACGAGTCCGACTCAGAAGTTTCTGGAACGGCGCTGAGATTCACGCGGCTAGTGATGGGAGACCGTACCCTCTTCCTGATTGCCGGCATGGCTCATGGCGTACCTGGCGGCGCCGTACGTAGCCACGCAGTAGGGGACACAGTAGGTGACCGCGACCTTGATCCAATCCAGAACGCGCATGTCGCCACGAAGGAAGATGCGGTCGCCGTAGTTGATTAGCGCGAGGATTGACCCGACGAGCAAGGCAACCTTGGCGGACATCGCCACCGTGCCTTTTTCAAAGGCGGCTGCGAAGAAGGCTTTCATTTGTCACCCCATAACGTCCCACTAAAGCGCCATAGCCTTCCGACATCTCTGATCGAGTGTACCATAGGTGGACCCCGGAAAAGCATTCGTCGAATCTCAACGCTGTAGACGTGGCATTCTTGAACCTCGCCGGCTTGCCGTGGATAATCGAGTTCGACTTTTGTAGCGAAAAGGGAGGCGAGTCCATTGAGTCCGAGGCATGGACGACGAAAGATGGATGAGCTGGTAAGGCGCATTGTCGACGCGGTTCACCCGCTCCGAATCTATCTCTTCGGCTCAGCGGCACGAGGCACTGCGCACGCGGATAGTGATCTGGACATTCTTGTGATAATGCCGGATGGCGTCCACCGGGGCAGGACCACGGATGCCATCTATCGGAACATGCTGGGGTTTGGTGTGGCCAAGGACATTCTTGTCGTCACCGAAAGCGATGTGAAGGCCCATCGCAACGATCCATATCTCATCATCAAGAATGCGTTGGACGAGGGCCGGGAGCTTTACCGTGCCACGTCGTAACGCCATACCAGGAAGTCCCGCGGATTGGCTATCACGAGCGAGGGGAAGTCTTGCGCAGGCCAAGCAACCCAAGGCCCCGGACGGTTATTGGGAAGACCTTTGCTTTCTAGCGCATCAGGCGGCAGAGAAGGCTTTGAAAGCGGTTTACCAGCAACACCACTGGCTATTTCACTACACTCACGACATCGAGGAACTGGTGACAGGGCTTGAAGCAGAGCGTCTGCGGCTTCCGCGCCTTGTCAAGGACGCCGCGATGCTCACGAAGTATGCAATTCATACCCGTTACCCCGGTATGTCCGAGCCAGTGACGAAGCAGGAGTACGAGACAGCCGTGCGCCTTGCCCAGGCGGTCGTGGACTGGGCGGAGCCTCTCGTCATGGGGAAATGCTCCAAGGACTGACGGCGCCACGTGGACGATTGGGCAAGACACAACCAAGCGCAGTGGGAAGCCTTGGCGGAAGCACGGATAGCCTTCACGCGCCCGTGGCCCGACCTCGACGCCGCATCCGCGTGCGGAACCCGGTTTCCGCGAACACTTCTAAGCTTCAACTTCGCTTGCGGCTTCACGCATCAGGTGACAGAAGTCAGGAGTGAGGAGTCGGAAGAGGAGCGAGTTGGAGGAGGTTTGGGGGTGGCGGGGCTTTGTGGCTTGGGGCTGCGTGTTTGCTCTTGGGACGGCGGCATACTACCTCCGCGTATGCTGCAACCGGCCCGACGCCGTCAACATGTTCACCGGTGATCTCCTTGAGACATACCTGCCAAATGTCCAGTTTACCGTGAACATGCTTCGGGCGGGCAGGCTGCCGCTGTGGAACCCATACGAGTTTGCGGGCATGCCGATGTTCGCCGTGCTCGAATATGCGCCGCTCTATCCCACGACTTGGCTTGCCCTGTTCATGCGGACGGACACGGCCCACCTGCTGACCGGCCTGCTCCATCAGTTCCTGCTCGGAACCGGCGCCTACCTCTATGCGCGTTACTCGTTGAAGCTGCGGAGGGATGCAGCGCTCCTCGGCGCGCTTGTACTCTGCCTCGCGGGGTGCACCCTCCGCCTGATGGGCTCGGCTCCCGACGAGTTTCGTTCATTCGCCTGGATTCCCCTGATCCTGCTGCTGACGGACCGCGTCTTCCTGAAGCCGTCTCCGGGCCGCGCTCGCCGCCGCAGTGGCCCTGCAGTTTCTGGGCGGCTAAACCGCGATCGCCGTCGGGACCTTCCTTCTGCTCATACCGTATGCCGCGCTACGCCTCGTGCAGACCTATCGGCGTGGCGGACTCAGACATGGCGCCAGGGCCGCCGCAACCCTTGCGTTCGCGGGTGTCGCCACACTCGGCCTGGTTGCCATACAACTGTTGCCTACGACCGAACTCGCCCGGGCAGGTTCGCGCAATACCGAAGGGCTGAGCTTCAAGCAGGCTTTCCAGGGCGGCTTCGGGGATGCCGCCACCTTGCTGCGCTATATGACGAGCGACACGACGCAGTACACTGCGCTGGTCTACATTGGCGCCATCGCCTTATTCCTCGCGCTGTGTGCCTGGCGGCGTCCAAGAATGGAAACCGCGTACTTCACTGTATTGGCCCTTTGCGCCTTCGACCTGATGCGCGGGGAACCGTCCTTCGTTGCGCGTGTTTACTATCATCTCCCCACGGGCGCGTGGTTCCGCGAGCCAGTCCGCTTCGCGCCGTATCTCGCCACCGCCGTCGCCATGCTGGCCGCTCAGGGCTTTCACCACCTCTGCGCGGATCTTGCTTCGGCAAGAAAGCGAGACTACTGGGGAAGTATTGCCTTCCTTGCCGCCGGTGTTTTCGTCGCCCTGTGGTGGGACCTCCATGCCCCGTGCACCGAATCGTCAGTTCTGCTCCTCACGCTGCTTGCTGTGGTCGTCGGCGCCTTGCTGCATCGGGTGCGCCTACCGCTCGTTCCCAAGTTGAACTTGGGAACGAGCGCGGGCGTGTTGGTCTCTGTGGCCGCCCTTGCGGGCATCGCATTCATCCCTTGCGCGGTAATGAACGTGCAACAGTTCGTCATTCCCAAAAACCCGGACTTTGTCTGCATGCCAAGAGGGGTGCGTGCTTTCCTAGCGGAGCACCTGCGACCGGGCGAGCGCATCTACGCCGACTTCGCCACGCTCGATTCCCAACGCGCGCCGAAACTGGGGATTTTCCTGCGGCAGCCGTGCATCAACGGATTCTCACCGCTCATGCCACGCACTTTCTGGGAGTTTCTGCGTCCCTACCGTTCCGAACGCATCGAAGCCAGAGGGCCGGCGGTTGCCGACATCGGCCATGTCCCCATCGGCATCTGGGGCGGACTTGCACTCTCGAGCAACGCCCAGGAAGCCTTCAACGTCCTCGGCGTACGCTACCTGATCGTGGGGCTCGGCACGGAATTGTTTTACCCGCACATGGACGTTACTGGTTCCCAAGTTAAACTTGGGGACCAAGTGGCGCTCCCTGCGGGGCTTCGCACGGTGTACCAGGAGGGGTCCTTCACGATTATCGAGAATGCCGGGGCCTTCCCGCGCGCATTTGTTATCCCGGACGCAGGACAGCAGACGGCCCCTCCTTCCCTGCAGGGCCTACTCGCGTCAAACTCCGAGCGGCGCGTGGCGGCCCGGTTCCTAGCAGACGAGCCGGGCTATACGGTTATCCGGACGTTGCCCAGTCAGGCCGGATGGCTTGTCCTCACCGATCAAGATTTCCCGGGATGGCGCTCCACCGTGGACGGCAGGCTTCAGGAGATCCAAAGCGTAGCGGGACTGTTCCGAGCCGTACGTGTTGGCGCCGGCAGCCACACGGTTGTGTTCCAGTACGCGCCACGCTCCGCATTGCTGGGCGCAGTCATTACCGCGTTTACAGCGTTGATTCTCATCGGCGCTTGCTTCGCGGCTTGGTGGCGATGCCGCTAGCCTCTCTTGCACTCGATCCTGAAGGTTTTCATGGCCATATTCTAGCCAATGTGCCTATTGTATGGTATTTCTGACCAAGGGCGAACTCGGAGGTCGGTCGTGTTTTGGGCTTAAGACAATGCGCATAAATCAGTTATAGGAAATGACCTCATTGGCATATTCGTTGCAAATACTGATCTTATATATAGAAACGGAGGGAACAATGAACGGCCTAACGGCGGTGAG
>Ga0315274_10014158_pt1 | contig 11319 bp, 8 predicted proteins | sample YL17G02_20_MG_FD_203700 | JGI IMG/M metagenome (GOLD analysis project Ga0315274, IMG submission 203700) | Sediment microbial communities from Yellowstone Lake, YNP, Wyoming, USA - YL17G02_20 | ecosystem: Environmental > Aquatic > Freshwater > Lake > Sediment | place: USA: Wyoming | collected...
TCCAGGGGCGGGGAGAGGTCCATCTCCCCCTCCTCGTAGCTCAGGGTACCCAGCTCCCAGATTTGCTCCCTCCGGGCCTTGCCCCAACCGTCCATGGCCCCCACCAGAATCAGGTTCTCCACCGACCTCCGGGGCAACCGGGTGCGCCGGCAGAAGTCCCTCAAGGAGTAGTAGGGACCGTCCCTTCCCGCCCGCTCCAGGACCTCCAGGCTGGCCTCGCCCAGGCTGTCCACGTAGGAGAAGCCCAGCCGGAGGTGGCCGTCTTCCACGATACACCGGGCGCGGCTGCGGTTGACGTCCACCGGGAGGATCTTCACCCCGTGGCGTTTAGCGTCGCCCACCACCACCGCCGGGCTGTAGAAGCCCATGGGCTGGGCGTTCAACAGGGCGCAGAAGAACTCGGCGGGGTAGTAGGCCTTGAGATAGAGCGTCTCGTAGGCGGTCCTGGCGAAGGCGGCGGCGTGGCTCTTGCAGAAGCCGAACTCGGCGAAGCCCGCCAACTGGTCGAAGACCGCCTGGGCTGCGTCCTTGTCCAGCCCTTTGGCCAGGGCGCCCTCCACGAAGCGCCCCCTGAGCTTCTCCATAGCCTCGTGGGAGCGGCTGCGGCTGATGGCCCGGCGCAGCAGGTCCGCCTCCCCTGGGGTGAAGCCGGCGATAAGCATGGCCACCTTGAGGATCTGCTCCTGGAAGATGATCACCCCCATGGTCTCTCCCAGGGCTGGCTCCAGGGCGGGATGGACGTAGGTCACCTCCTCCAGCCCCGCTCGGCGCCGCAGGTAGGGATGCACCATGTTGCCCTGTAGAGGCCCCGGCCTGATCAGGGCCACCTCCACCACGATGTCCTCAAAGGTCTGGGGCCGCATACGGGGCAGGGTCTGGGCCTGGGCGCGGCTCTCCACCTGGAAGGTGCCGATGGTGTCCGCCCGGCACAGCATGTCGTAGACCACGGGATCGTCCAGGGGGATGCTCTCCAGGTCCAATTTCACACCTCTGTGCTCCTCGATTTTCTCCAGCGCCTCGTAGATCAGGGAGAGGGTGCGCAGGGCCAGGAGGTCGATCTTGATCAAACCCAGGTCCTCCACGTCGTCCTTGTTGAACTGCACCACCACCCGCCCGGGCATGGTGGCCCGCTCCAGGGGGGCGATCTCCACCAGGGGCCTGGCGGTGATGATCATCCCTCCCACGTGGATGCTCAGGTGGCGGGGGAAGGAGTCGATCTGCCGGCAAAGCTCGAGCAGTTGCCGCCAGGGGAGATGACTCGTTTTGTCGGCGAGGCCGTTCACCATTTGCAGCTCTTCCTCCACCTGGGAGGCCCTCCTGGTGTCCAGGGCCTTGGCCACCTGGTCCAGCAGGGGCAAAGGGAAACCCAGGGCCTTGCCCACGTCCCGCACGGCGCTCCGGGCACGGAAGGTGACCACGTTGCTGACCATGGCCGTATGTTCCTCGCCGTACTTGTCGTAGACGTACTGGATCACCTCCTCCCGGTGGTCGGTGGAGAAGTCCACGTCGATGTCGGGCATGGTGTTGGCCTCCTCACTGAGGAAGCGCTCGAAGAGCAGGTTGTGGGCGATGGGGTCCACCCGGGTGATGTCCAGCAGGTAGGCCACCAGGGAGTTGGCGGCGGAGCCGCGGCCCTGGGCGGGTATGCCTCTCTCGTGGGCGTAGCGGCAGATATCCCACACGATGAGGAAGTACTCGGACAGCCCCGTGCGCCCGATGACCTCCAGCTCGTGGTCCATCTGGCTGAGGACCCTTTCCGTAACGGGTTTGTACTTCCTCTCCACCCCCCGGAGGCAGAGACGCCGCAGGTAGCTCCCGGCCGTCTCCCCAAAGGGCAGCTCGAAGGGGGGCAGGCGGTGGGCGGAGAAGTTGAGATTCACCGCGCACCGTTCGGCGATGGCCCTGGTGTTGGAGATGGCCTGGGGCAGGTGGGAGAAGAGATCATCCATCTCCTCCTGGGACTTGAGGTAGTACTCCGAGTTGGCCCGCAGGAGGCTTCCCGCCTCGTCCAGGGTGGTGTGGTTGGCGATGCAGGTCAGCACGTCGTGGAGGCGGTGGGCCTCCCGGCGGGCGTAATGCACGTCGTTGGTGGCCACGTACTCGACCCCCAGGTGCCCGGCCAGCTCCACCAGCGTTCTGACCAGCCGCTGATCTTCCTCCAGGAGGTGGTGTTGCAGCTCCAAAAAGAAGTGGTCGCGGCCGAAGACGTGAAGGTATCTCCTGGCCGCTTCCAGGGCCTCGTCATGGCAACGGGCCAGGAGATGGGAGGCGATCTCCCCCCGGGAGCAACCCGAGAGGCAGATCAGGCCCTCCTTGTGCCGGGCCAGGGCAGAGAAGGGGAGGGAAGCCTCTCCTTTGCTGTGGCTCAACTGGGCGTGGCTGATGAGGCGGGAGAGGTTGGAGTAGCCCAGTTCGTTCTCGGCCAGGAGAACGAGGTGGTAGCCACCGTCCAGAGTCAGCTCGGCCCCGATGATGGGTTTGAGGCCTCGTTGAAGGGCGCCCTGGTAGAAGCGCACCGCGCCGTACAGCCCGTCGTGGTCGGTGACGGCCAGGCGGTCCATGCCTAGCTCCAAACCCCGGTCGAGGAGTTCCTCCGGGTGGGAGGCTCCGTCGAGCAGGGAGTAGTTGGTGTGGCAGTGTAGTTCTACGTAGTCGGACATGGTTGAGAGCCTGACGTTTTCTGACGGTCGTTAAGGCTCGAAAGTCCCTTCAGGACTGCGATAGACCGTCGAGACGGTGGTTCGCAAGCGCGCCCTCCGCTGGACGCATCCTGAGTAGCTGCGAAGCAGCGTATCGAAGGAGCGGTCCAGCGGCGTTGTTGAGAAATGGTCCTTGGGCCGAGTCGCGCCGGAATGAATTCCAGCGCTACAGTCAAAAAGTCCCTGCGGGACTCCTATTAAACCCTTGCGAAGGTTACTAACCTTCGCAAGGGTCAAAATCTAGGCTTGGTAGCACACTAGTCATAAACCCGCTCCAGATACCATTCATTGGTAAGGAGGTCACGGTAGATGACGCAGGTGAAGCCGGTGTGGACCTCCACCTGGAAGTATTCGCGCCAGATCTCCACCCGCCACCAGTCCAGGTGAACCCGCCAGCGGTTGCCCAGGTGGAGCACGCGGTGGACCTCACCTCTCCATTCAAAGGCCAGGGGCTCGCCCCTAGCGCCACTCGTGGACTCGATACTTGGTGCTGGTTGGTACAGCCTGCTCATGGTCTCTCTTGGGCGGGAAACGCTCAGTTGGTGGCTCATGGTGCAGCAGGGCGAACCTCCTCTCGGGCAAGGCGGCCTGAAGGTCGAGCAACCTCGCCTGGAGGAAGCAATGGGCTCCGTATTTGCCCACGATGTTGGACAGAGCGCGGTCTATCCTCCCCTGGCGTAGCGTGCGGGTGGGGAAGAGGCTCAGTTGATGTCCTTTACCCTGGCCCAACTGCCCCAGGGATAACTTCAGGGCAGAGACCCGGTGTTCATAGCGGAAGCTTGAGATGAGCCGCTCCAACGCCAGCCCGATCTTGTGTTGTTCAGAGCTGGGCTCGCTCAGGTCTACGTGCCCCTCTTCCTCCTGCCCTGTGTCATACTCCAAGGTCACACTTACCCTTCCACACACCTGACCGCGGCTGTGAAGCCGCGCCAGAAGCTCCAGGCTGAGCTGTTGCGCCATCGTCTGGAGGGTCTGGAGATCCTCGACGGGGTCTTCGAACCGAAACTCTAGCTCTTGAGGGCCCTGCCGACTACGAGCGATGACCTTGCTCCCGTCCTGGCCTCGAGCCAACTGGTGAGCCACCCGCCCCTCCAGGCCAAACTGGGCCAGGGCAGCGCTTACGGGCAGGGAGGCGAACTGCCCCATGGTGCGAATGCCCAGGAGGTGCAGCCGCCCCAGTTTCTCCTCGCCGATGGGCAGGAGCGCAACCGGCAACTTTTGGAGAAATCTCCGCTCCTTCCCAGGGGCGATGATCTGGACGTCCCTATTGGTGCTCTCCAGGGCAGCCATCCTGGCTGGGAACTTGCCCCTGGCTATCCCCACCCTTATGGGCAGGCGAGTAGCCTCCTGGACGGCCTCCACGATGCTCCGGCCCAACCGCTCGTCGGGGCCGTAGAGGCGCTGCAAGCCACTCACCTCCAGATAGGCAGCGCCCAGGCCGTGAGGCTCGATGAGGGGGCTGAAGGGCTCCAGCGCCATCAGCAGCTCCTCGAAGGCAGCGGTGTACCTCTCTTCCCTCAGGGGCAGGAAGACGGCCTCGGGGCAGAGTTCTTCCGCCTGGCGCAGGGACATCCCCCTCTCCACACCCTGCTGCAGGGTCTCTGGCGAGACCTCGTAGACGTTCCCCCTCTCGTGGGGCAGCCCGCCGATGACCACGGCCTGGCCCTTGAGAGAAGGGTCCTCTCGTTTCTCCACGGCCAGGGGAAAGCGAGGAACGAAGACGTAAGCGACTTTCATGGTTTCTTCTCCAGAACATTTTCAGGCCTTCCAAGCATAAGAAATCTCCTCTCCGATGGGTCGGTAGGGGCACGGCATGCCGTGCCCCTACGTCGCCGCTTGTGTGGCCCGATGCTATGTGTTACCTATCTCCCCGAACAGGTGTTACCTATGTCTCCGAACACCAGTTAGCCATACCCCTGGTCTATACGATGGGAGTGGCCAAATCACCCTCCCCTAACCCCCTTTGGTAGCCGCACGGTATGCCGTGCGGTACGGCGTCAGTTTCGCCTCCATCGAGAAACAAACACGCGGGAACCCCCGGCTACCTCTCAAGTACCCGAAGGCTCCCGCGCGGCGTTCGCTCTGGGAGCGATGAGGCCTTAGCCTCTTCCCCTGCCTCTCAGAGGGGCATTATAGAACATTTGTTCTTATTATAACGCGAAACCTTCCCTTTGTCAAGTCCGTGGGTCACCAGCCTTTCGTCCCGCTTGACCTTCCAAAATGAGGCAGACATCCTATCTACAACGGATTCCTAAACATCCTGGTCTTATTCTACTTGACAAGAGTCACAAACTGTGCTATTATATGACAGAAGGTACACACGGTCTTGCCTGTCTCAGAAAGAAGGAGCTCATCCGTAGCTGCTTTCTTTTTCTGGACTGCGCGGCGTGATGTAAGTGCTGAGGCTTGCTTAGGGGCGCAGCCGCACCTTCAAAACCCTCGGGAAAGGAGAGAGAAGCAGCTGTGGAGGAACATCAAGAGAGATTCGAAGGTACCGTGAAGTGGTTCAGCGACCGCAAAGGCTACGGGTTCATCGTCCGGGACGGGGCTGAGGATGTCTTCGTGCACTACTCCGGCATCCGGGCTGGGGGGCCTCGCTCTCTGTACGAGGGCGACAAGGTAGACTTCTCCATCCAGCAAGACCCTCGCGGACCCAGGGCCGTGGACCTAATAGTCACCCAGGAGGCGCAAAGACCTGCCTACGGGCGGTGGTAGAGCCAGAGCAGTCAAAGGGAAAGCTGTAGATGCCCAACGAAGCCTCACCGGCAACAGTCCGGTGGGGCTTCCTCGCCTTTGAGGGCCAAGAACCCCTTGAGGAACGTGCTTCAGCACGTTTGACGTCTGTGTGGGGTCGGGTTTCGAGCCCGACGCTAGGGGAAGAGTACAGGCAATCGCGCCGGACTAAAGTCCCGCGCTAAACGCAGGGGGAAACCGGCTTCAGCCGGTTGGGCGAACATTCTTCAGTGCGCCATGTCCCTGTGGCACTAGGTTGGCGACTGGCCCGAGACGAGGGCGGGACAACCGCGGAGCAGAGACCTGGAGTCGGGCTCCACCACGCCTTTCGTCACTCTGTCGCTTGGACACGCCCAAAGGAATCAGTGTTCCTCGTGCAATTGCGCCCATGGCGTTTTTCCTGACCTTCTATCGTTGCATGTTGCCAGGCGAGCCTGCTCGTGGTATCATCTGATTGCGAGGGGGGCCGGCATGGACGACCATTGGACAAGCCAGCAGAGTGGTGGCGGTGGTAGATCCAAGCGGTGTCTTGTTCTGACATTGGCCGTCGTTCTTAGCCTGGCCCCTGTGGGACTGTCCTTCTTTCTCACCCTCGAGACCGCCCTGGGCTACGACAACCTCCTCGGAAACGGTGGATTCGAGCAAGGGACCTCGGCGTGGACAGCGTCATACGGGGCCACCTTCATCACTGTCACCGAACCGGTCAGTGCGGGCCTTTGGGCCGCTGCCCTCAACCGTAGCGACACCACGGGCGAAATCCGAATATATCAGGACGTGCAAGTCTTCCCCGGAGCCACTTATACCTTGACAGGGTGGATCTACAAGGACGAGCTTCTGTTTGAGTACGCCCTTCTACGTATAGAGTGGCGGAACTCTCAGTGGCCCGACGTGGACAGCGGTCAGCTCCGCGACGACAATGGCTACTACCGCCCCATCACGATCGGTTCGGCTATTGCGCCCCCGGACGCCTCCAAGGCCAGGATCAGCGCCGTCGCCTGGATCCGCGACTCCCCTCCCCCAAACCCGGTGTACTTCGACGAGCTCAGCCTCACCTCCAACATGATGCCCGTGGCGTTCATTCCCCTCTGTCTGAAGAACTACCCGCGCTGATCGCTCTCGCCTGCTGCTCAGCGGCCCATCCGGAGACAGGGCGGGTCCCCCCACCGGCTACGCCCATTCCTTCTCCCACCGAACACGGGCGCGGAGTCGTATTGACATCAGTCGTCAGCGCCGCTATACTCAGCCCGTGCCTGGAATCGATCCGCAGCCTGTCGTGGTCAAGAGGAGATGAAGACTCATTCGAACCTCATCCTGGCGGTATGCACTCTGGCGCTGATGCTGTTGGTGCTGGGACTGGTACCCCCGGCTCTAGGCCTGCCTGCGGCGGCGGGCGACATCCCTCCGGATCTTACTCCGGCGGCCTACCTGCCCTACGTCTCCGTGGCCCGCACCCCGACTCCGACGCCCACCCCTCCAGATCTTGCTCCGGCGGCCTATCTGCCCTACGTCGCCGTGGCCAGCACTCCGACCCCGACGCCGACTCCCACACCACCGCCCGGGCCCGTGGGGCTGAAGGTGAACGACATGTACGGGGTGCAAAGGACCTACCAGTGGGCGGTCAACAAGTACGGCGTGCGCGTGGAGCAGAGGCGTGGGTCGGGCTACCACTGTGTGGAATTGAGGGAGGTTACTGGCCCGTCGGGCCTTGAGGTCTGGGTGTACGAGGTCAACGGGCTGCCTGCCGTTAACGTGCGAGTGGAGTTCTACTGGCCCACGGGGATGGATTTCCGGTACACCGAGGCCAGCGGGAAGGCTGGCTTCGGCTATGGATCGGGGAGCTGGATTTGGGACCCAGCAGCGGGCGGAGCCCACTGGCTGGTGGTGGACTGGGGCGCCTGCGACGCGGTGAGCAGGCTGGGTATGCTGGCCATGACGAATCACGACCATCTGGACGTGTCGTACAGGTACGGGTATCTGTCGGCTGCTCCCTAGTGGATGCCTCTAGCCTTTCGCCAACAGCGTCTTGATTTTGCCCGCGGTCGCCTCGCTGTAGTATTTGCAGCCCCGCTTCACCTCGTCGGCCTCGATGTTCGCCGCCTCGATGATCTTCTTCACCTTGCCCTGGGAGACACCGAGCTTCTCCGCGAGTTTGGCTGCCGTGTACATCTCTGCCATGGGACGACCTCCGTCTGGTACTTGTTTTGGTCTGCGCTTCGAAAGCAGTGCCAATAGTAACAAACCAGGCCTTCAGGCGCAATCCTGCCCGCGTGGAGGCATGCCGTGCCCCTGGTACACGGCACCTCAGCTTGAATCTGAGGGGGGCAGATGCTACCATCCCCAAGGCGACTCCCCAGTCAGGGGCACGACGGGGACCAGGAATAATGAGCGCAATTGTCCGTTCTGAAGTGTTGGAGGCCCTGGATCGAGCAGAGGCGCGCGGCGAGAAGAGGGTGCGGGTGATCGTTGGCCTACGCCCGGGGGGCAGCATGGACTCCATCAAGGACGCTCTCACCCGATCAGGGGTGAGACAATACCACCGCGAGACGGAGCGTTTCCTGGCAGTCGAGCTCTCCAGGCAGCAGGTCCTGCGCCTGAGCAGACTCACGGAACACGTGTCCAGCATCTGGCTCGACCGGCCGGTCTCCGCTGCTGAGTAGCGATCACGAACTGCATTCACGGCCCAGGGCCTTTCAAGTTTGAAACCTGGGCATCCGACGAACTCACTCTGGTGCGCAACAACAGCTACTGGAGGAGGCAACCCATCTGGGAGGGCGGGCCGACCGGCCTTGCTGGCCTTCTTCAGATCGTGTTCAAGTATGAAGCCGACCCAGCCACCAGGCTCGACATGTTGGACACTGGCGAGGCCGACTCCGCCGATGTACCTTCAGAGTACTACACCGCTGCCAACCAGTTGGTCAGAGACCAATACGACGGTGGAGAGATCGACCCTGGCAAGCTGACCATCATCAACTCCGATGGGAGGCTGCGCTCCTTCAAGAACCTCCCCAGCACGAGCGCAGCGGATGCCTTCTTCACCTTTGACGTGGCCGACAGCAGCCCTTACATAGGCAGTGGCGACTGGGACGGCGAGGGCATCCCCACCGACTTCTTTACCGACACCCACGTCCGCAAGGCGTTCAACTACTGTTTCGACTGGGATACGTTCATCGCCCAGGCCTATCTGGGGGAGGCCGAGCAGCGCAGGGGGCCCATCTCCCGAGGCCTGATGGGCTACACGAGCACCCAGGAAGTGTACACGCACAGCCTTACGCTCTGCGAAGATGAGTTCAAGCAGGCCTGGGGAGGCCAGGTGTGGAGCAACGGTTTCTCGATGACCATCGCCTACAACACGGGCAACGAGCAACGAAAGAAGGCGGCAGAGATCATCAAAGAGAACGTAGAATCCATCACTGACACTTTCCACATCACCGTCACGGACCTGGAGTTGAGCGACTATTGGCATGCGGTGACTGGCTCACAACTGCCCGTCTTCCTTGGCGGGTGGATTGAGGACTACCACCACCCGTACAACTGGGTGTTCCCGTACATGCGCTCTTGGGGTTTCTACCCGCAGTCCCAGAACTTCCCTCAGGCCCTGTATGACCAATACGATGCCAAGATCGCCAGCTGCCTGGAATTGCCTAAGGGCTCAGAAGCCGAGCAATGCTACCAGGACCTGCAAGACATGGCCCACGACGATGCCATCGACATCTTCCTGACGCAGGCGCTGGGACGCCACTACGAGCAGCTGTGGGTCAACGGCTACTACCACAATCCGGCCTACCCGGGACCGTACTACTTCTACGCCATCTCCGAGGGCGAACGCAGCTACGTGCCGCTGACCATGAAGCGGTATCAGTAGTGAAGCGACACCGGCGGGCTGCCGGATACGAGGACGCCTTCACGACCACGGTCACCGACGCTATCACGACGAAGAGGAGCCAGTATTGGCTCCTCTTCTCTGCTGCTGCACTGAAAGACAGTCTGGGCTCGAAGAGCCCTTCTCACTTTCTGGCTTTCTTGCCCTTCTTCTCGAACCTTACACCCTTCTCGCTGTCGGCGTCCACCAGCACCGTCTCCCCGGCCGCCAGCTCGCCCTGAAGCAGCTTCTTGGAGAGCGGCGTCTCCACCTCGCGCTGGAGCGTGCGCCGCAGTGGGCGCGCGCCGAACTTGCGATCGTACCCCACGTCCGCCAGCCAGTCCTTGGCCCGCTCCGTCAGGTCGATGGTGATGCGGTGCTCCGAGAGGCGGTCCTGGATCTCCTTCATCTGGATGTCCACGATCTGCCGGATATGTTCCACAGTCAGGTCGTGGAAGACGATGATCTCGTCCACACGGTTCAGGAACTCCGGACGGAAGGTCCGCTTCAACTCCTCCCTCACCCTTACGTCCGACACCGCCTGCTCATCCAGGCGATCGCCGGCGCGGAAGCCCAACGGCCCGTCCCGCTCGGTGAAGCTGGTGCCCACGTTGGAGGTCATGATCACCACCGTGTTGCGGAAGTCCACCGTCCGCCCCTGGCCGTCGGTCATGCGTCCCTCCTCCAGGATCTGGAGCAGGGCGTTCCACACGTCCTGATGGGCCTTCTCGATCTCGTCGAACAGGACCACCTGATAGGGACGTCGGCGCACCGCCTCGGTGAGCTGTCCGCCCTCACCGTAGCCCACGTAGCCCGGGGGAGCACCGATCAGTCGTGAGACCGTATGGCGCTCCTGGAACTCGCTCATGTCCACCCTGACCATGGCGTCCTCGTCGTCGAAGAGGAACTCGGCCAGGGCTTTGCTCAGCTCGGTCTTCCCCACGCCTGTGGAGCCCAGGAAGATGAAGGAACCGATGGGACGGTGTGGGTCTTTCAGGCCGGACCTGGCCCGCCGTATGGCGTCCGAGACCGCAGACACGGCCTCTTCCTGGCCGATGATCCGCTGATGCAGTCTCTCCTCCATCTCCAGGAGCTTGCTGGCCTCGGTCTCCAGCATCCTGGCGACCGGGATCCCCGTCCAGCTAGCCACCACCTGAGCCACGTCCTCTTCCTCCACCACGTCATCCAACCCCTGCTCAGACCGCCAGGCGGCAACCTGCTCGTTGTACTCCTTCTCCAGCGCCAGTCGCTGGCTTCTCAGGCTGGCCGCGTGTTCCCAGTCTCGCTGCTGCCCTGCCCCCTCCTCATCACTCTGAAGCTCTCGCAGAGCTATCTTCTTCTGTTTCAACTCGGGAGGAAGCCCATACATGTCGATGCGCAACTTGGCAGCGGCCTCGTCCACCAGGTCCACGGCCTTGTCCGGCAACTGCCTCTCTTTCACGTAACGATGGGACAGCCTGGCCGCTGCTTCCAGGGCCTCGTCGGTGATGTGCACGGAGTGGTGCTTCTCGTAGCGCTCGCGCAGGATGCGCAGCATCTCGATGGTCTCTTCCTCGCTGGGTTCCTTGACGTAGACAGGCGCAAAACGCCTCTCCAGTGCCGAGTCCCGCTCGATGTGATTGCGATACTCGTCCAGCGTTGCCGTGCCGATACACTGCAACTCCCCCCTGGCGAGAGCGGGCTTCATCATGTTGGAGGCGTCGATGGCCCCCTGGGCAGCCCCCGCCCCCACCACGTTCTGCAACTCGTCTATGAAAAGAATAATCTCTCCCTTTGAGCGTTGAATCTCGTCCATGCAGGCCTTCAGCCGTTCCTCGAACTCGCCACGGAAGCGCGAGCCAGCCACCATACTGCCCAGGTCCAGCTCAATGATGCGCTTGCCGATGAGGTTCTCCGGCACGTCATCGGACACGATCTTCTGGGCCAGACCCTCCACGATGGCGGTCTTGCCCACGCCAGCCTCGCCGATCAGCACGGGGTTGTTCTTGGTGCGACGAACCAGGATGCGCATCACGCGCAGGATCTCGT
>Ga0315274_10014162_pt1 | contig 11317 bp, 9 predicted proteins | sample YL17G02_20_MG_FD_203700 | JGI IMG/M metagenome (GOLD analysis project Ga0315274, IMG submission 203700) | Sediment microbial communities from Yellowstone Lake, YNP, Wyoming, USA - YL17G02_20 | ecosystem: Environmental > Aquatic > Freshwater > Lake > Sediment | place: USA: Wyoming | collected...
TGATCAACGGATCTCGCCGATGTCATCGCCAAATGTTCCGCGGAAGGGAGGCAGTGAGCGAAGCGAGCGTTGGAGGGGAACCCGTTCAATGGGTTGCCCCTCAAAGAGTGTCCTGCGGGGCGGCAAACCCTCATCACGTTCCGGGCGTCCGTGCCGCCGGGAGGCTCATCACGTTGACATGGGCGACGAAACAAACTTTCATACGGTCAGGGGCTTTTCCTGGCCATCGAAAAGTAATACCGCAGCATAACTCAGGATGAATCCGCATCCGAGAACGGCCGGAACGAAAGATCAAATCCGGCATCGTCCTGTCGTCCGCATTATTTCGCGAAATTTTCTTGTCAGATGTGTAGGTTTGACCCCAATTTTTTCCTATAATGAGGGTTCAGGAAGAGCAAAGTTGGCCGAGTTTCTCGAATTTCGGGGCGTCTCCAAACGATTCGGAACGATTCAGGCCGTGGACGGCGTCTCCGTGGAAGTCAAGAAAGGCGAGTTCTATTCGTTGCTCGGGCCGAGCGGTTGCGGCAAGACGACCATGCTCCGCATCGCCGCCGGCTTCGAGACGCCCGACGAGGGGCGGATTTTCCTGGATGGCCGGGATATCACCGACCTCCCCCCGAATAAACGCAAAGTCAACACGATTTTCCAAAGCTACGCTCTTTTTCCCCACATGACCGTCCGGGACAACATCGCCTTCGGGCTCGAGATCGCCAAGCGGCCCCGGGACGAGGTCCGGCGCGAGGTTCAGGCCATGCTCGGCCTCATCCAGATGGAGGACCAGGCCGACAAGAAACCCGCCCAGCTCTCGGGCGGGCAGAAACAGCGGGTCGCGGTCGCCCGGGCGCTCATCAATAAGCCCCAAGTCCTGCTCTTGGACGAGCCGCTCGCCGCCCTCGACCTGAAGCTCCGCCAGCGGATGCTCATCGAGCTCGACATGATCCACGACGAGGTCGGGATCACGTTCCTTTATGTCACCCATGACCAGGGCGAAGCCATGAGCCTGAGCGACCGGATCGCGGTCATGGGCGGGGGGCGGATCGAACAGATCGGCACCCCGGCCGAAATCTACGAAACGCCGCGGACGAGTTTCGTCGCGGCCTTCATCGGCGACACGAATTTCTTCGAGGGCGAAGTCGCCGACTGCCTCGACGGGGAGTACTGCCGGCTTAAAATTCCGGGATTTCCCGAAGTCGTGTCCTACAACGACAAGGGCATCCGGCCGGGGAACCCCGTCTTCTTGAGCGTCCGGCCCGAGAAGATCCGGATCTCCCGCGACAAGCCGCTCGCCGACCCGCGGCTGAACATCGTCCCGGCCAAGGTCGAGGACGTCATCTATCTCGGGCACACGACGAAATACTGGCTGAGGGTCGACCGGCACCGGGTCCAGGTCCTCCGCCAGCATTTCCGTTTCTTCCTCGACGAGAGGCCGATCCGCTGGAAGGACGAGGCCTGGATCTGGTGGCACGCCGACGACGGCTTCATGCTCGAGCGCTACCGGCGCGACGACGAAAAGCTGATGGCCGGCCCGCCGGAAAAAGTCGGGGAACCCGATTAGGGGAAATGGGGACATGATCCAAATTCTCTTGAATTTGGTTCGTGTCCCCCGTTTTGAGGAACTTCGATGAGACGTAAATATCAGGAAGCCCTCCTCACCGTCCCGACGCTGGTTTGGCTCGTCCTCTTTTTTCTAGGGCCGACCCTGCTCGTCTTTTTTCTCGCCTTCCGGCCGCCCGACCCTTACGGCGGAGTCGGGCCGGGCTGGACGCTCTCGACCGTCCGGGCGCTGATCCACCCTTACTATCTGACCATCGCCTGGCGGACGCTCTGGATCAGCGTCGTCACGACGGCGATCTGCATTTTCCTGGCCCTGCCGACGGGCTACGCCATCGCCCGCTCGGCGCCCAAGCGCCGGAATCTCCTCCTGATGATGGTCATCATCCCCTTCTGGACGAGCTTCCTCATCCGCGTCTTCGCCTGGCGGTCGCTCCTCCATCCGGAGGGTCCGGTCAAGAAGGCCCTCGTCGCCCTCGGCCTCGTCGGAGAGCAGACGCCCCTCCTCTATAACACGGGCTCCGTGATTCTGGTCATGGTCTATACCTTCCTGCCCTTCTCGATCCTGCCGATCTACGCCGCCGCCGAAAAATTCGATTTCCGCCTCCTCGAGGCGGCCCGCGACCTCGGGGCCCGCCCCTTCCCGGCGTTCCGCCGGGTCTTCCTCCCCGGCATCCGCCAGGGCGTCGTCACGGCCACGCTCGTCGTCCTCATCCCCTCCCTCGGCTCTTACGTCGTCCCCGACCTTGTCGGCGGCCCGTCGAGCGAAATGCTGGGCAACAAAATCGCCCAGCGCGTCTTCGTCGACCGCAACCTGCCGCATGCCAGCGCCCTCTCTATCGTCCTCATCCTGGCCGTGCTCGCGCCCCTCGTGGCCGTCCTACTTCTGCAGCGGAAGAAAGCGAAGCCCGAGATCATCCTGGAGGAGGGGGCGTGAAACGCAGCCGCTTTCCCTCGGCCGCAACGGCCGCCGTCCTCGTCTTTTTCTACCTGCCGATCCTGATCTTGATCGCCAATTCCTTCAACGCCTCGCGTTTCGGGAGCGGGTGGCAGGGCTTTTCGTTTAGATGGTACGCCCGCCTCCTTCGCGAAGCCGAAATCTGGCAGGCGGCGCGGAACACCCTCGTCATCGCCCTGACGGTGACCGTCGTTTCGCTCGTCCTGGGCACGACCTCGGCCCTGGCCCTCCACCGCTTCGCCCGATCGAAACTCCAGCGGTTCCATTTTACCCTGATCTACACCCCGCTCGTCGTCCCCGAGATCTTGATGGGCATCAGTTTGCTCATGGCCTTCGTGGCGGCGGGCGTCCCCCTCGGGCTCTTCACGATCTTCCTCGCCCACGTCACCTTCTGCATCAGTTATGTGGCCCTCGTCGTCCTCGGCCGGCTCCAGGACTTCGATTACGCGGTCGTCGAAGCGGCCCAGGATCTGGGAGCGGGATGGTGGATGACGGCCCGGCGGGTGCTTCTGCCCATGCTGGCGCCGGGGCTCGCCGCCGGAGCGCTTCTTGCCTTCACGCTCTCGGTGGACGATTTCGTGATCACTTTTTTCGTCGCCGGCCCGGGGGCGACGACGCTCCCGATCCGCGTTTACAGTATGATCAAACACGGCGCCACGCCGCTCATCAACGCGTTGTCGACACTCCTTCTGGCCTTGACCTTCACGACCGTTTTCATCAGCCGGCGGCTGACCCGCACTAAAGTTTTGGAGGGAAAGATATGAACATGTCAAAAAAAACGGCGTCGCGATTCCGGGCTGCGTCCTCTATCCTGTTCCTAGCGGCGGCGCTCCTCGGAACGATCGGCTGCGGCGGAAAGAAGGACCAAGCCACGCTCCATGTTTACACCTGGGCCGACTATGTCAAGCCCGAGCTCGTGGCCCGGTTCGAGAAAGAAAACGCCTGCAAGGTCGTCATCGACACGTTCGATTCGAACGAGGCCATGTACGCCAAGATCAAGGCCGGGGCCACGGGCTACGACCTGATCACCCCGACGAGCTACATGGTCAGCCTGATGAACGGCCAGGGCATGCTCCAGCCGCTCGATAAAAGCCTCCTTCCGAACACGAGCCACGTCGACCCCGAGTACCTGGCCATTGCCATCGACAAGACGATGGACCACTCCGTGCCTTATATGCTGACCAACACGGGGATCGCCTACCTCAAGAGCAAGGTCCGGAACTTCGAGCCGACCTGGGCCATGTTCGAGCGCGAAGACCTCAAGGGCCGGATGGTCATGCTCAACGACATGCGGGAAACCATCGGGGCGGCGCTCAAGTTCCTGGGCTACAGCCTGAACACGACGAACCCCGAGGAGCTCGAGAAGGCCAAGGAGGTCGTCCTGCGCTGGAAAAAGAACCTGGCCAAATTCGAGAACGAGCAGTACAAATCGGGGATCGCCTCGGGCGAGTTCCTCCTCGTCCACGGATACAGCGGCGACATCCTCCAGGTCCAGGGCGAGAACGCGGACATCGCCTTCGCTATGCCGAAGGAAGGCGGGGCGATCTCCTGCGACGACCTGGTCATCCCCACGGCGGCCAAGGAAGCGGTCCTGGCCCACGCTTTTATCGACTTCCTCCACGACCCGAAGGTCGCCGCCGAAAACACGGAATTCATCCAGTACCTCTGCCCTAATAAAGACGCGTATCCGCTGCTCGACGAGAAGATCCGGTCGAATACCGGGATCTTCCTGACGCCCGAGCTCAAAGCCAAGTGCGAGATTTTCGCCGACCTGGGTGCGGACAACGCCAAATGGGTCAAGGTCTGGGACGAGATCAAAGCGGCGAAATAATAAATGCTGAACAACGGACTTGCTCTTTGGGAGAGAGCGGATCTCCTGCTTTTCCGAACGGCCTCCACTCCAGAACGGGTTTGGAGGTCCGCCGGCCCCCGGAAACGCTGACCTTATTCGGGGCTCCCCCTAGTTCAAGGGGGAGTTGAGGGGGTGAGTATCAATATGGTCAACGTCTTGATAGCGTTTCCGTTTCTCGGCGCCTCCGGCCTTACGTTCCCCGCGCTTCACCAGCTCGGAGATTTCAGGCCCGCTTTGATGGTCTCTGGTGCATCCGGCGTCCGAAGACGGGTGTCTCGAAAAACGTCTGCGAGGCGGCAAACCCTCATCACGTTCCGGCCGTCCGGAAACTCCGATCGTAATTATCGAATCTTTTGGTTCATGATGTTTAAATCGGATTGGTCCGCTCGGCCCGTTGCTCAGCTTTCAGCCGCCCGATACAGAAGAGTCCCTTTTTTATTCGGCTTTTGTAAAGTCGAATTGAGCACTCGCGAAGAGTGATGAATTTTCAGCTTTGATTCTTGAAGCGGCCTTCCGGCAGTAGATTGGATCAATTTCGATACCAACACTATTTCGTTGGGTTTTAAGGGCGGCAATCATGGTTGTTCCACTACCGCAGAAGGGATCGAGGACTGTATCGCCGACAAACGAAAACATGCGGACAAGACGATGGGCGAGTTCGAGGGGAAAAGGCGCAGGATGTTCTTTTGTTGAAGCCCCTGTTATGTTCCAGAATTGTTGGAACCAAATGTTGAAATCTTTTTTATCAATCATACTCAGTCGTCGTTGTTCGAGAGTAGGTTTTCTATAAGCACCGGATTTCCTTTGCATGAGGATAAATTCAATATCGTTCTTGATGATGGCGTTTGGCTCGTACGGCTTTCCCAGAAATTTTGATCCGGTGTTTATTTCATAATTTGCATTCGCGATTTTATGCCAGATAATGGGATTGAGATTGTCGAAACCGATTTTTCGGCAGATCACGCAAATATCGGCGTGAAGCGGGACAACAACATGACGGCCGTTCGCCCGCCGCGACAAACAAACATCGCCAACAACGCAGACTAAGCGTCCCCCAGGAATTAAAACCCGATAAACTTCTTCCCAGACTTTCGTCAACTCCGTGAGAAAGATCTCGTAGTCTTGAATATGTCCCATCTGGCATTCGTTGGGATTGTATTTCTTTAGCTTCCAATAGGGAGGAGAAGTAACGACAAGATGGATCGATTCATCCTTAATATGAGGAAAGCTCCGGGCGTCGCCTTGAATGAGACGATGCATCGTCTTATCGAGCGATTCCGTATTTTGCGACAATCCGTTACTCTCCATATGCCAGGGCATGCATCATCAACGATTTCGCGAATGCTTCAAATTTCAAATCCGATGCAGGTTCGGAATATTTCCCATTCAATCCCTTTTCTTTTTAAGATTCGAGAAAAGCGGCAGCGTCGTAATGCCGTTCTCGAACGAGTTTTCGGCAAAATAACTCATATCGCCTTGAATAGGAAGACTTGCGGAACTCCTGAAATACGGGGAAATGAGGTTCTTCGACTCGGACAGGTTTCCTCGATTCCTCGCAGTCTTCCAAGAGAAAGATATAGCCCAGCCAAGGCTTTATGGTTTTATTGAACGCGCCTTCCCGGAATGCGGTCCATAGGTCGAGGGCGCTCCCCATAGCTTCTTCCGTACGATTGTTGAAGTTGTTGCCAAATGAGGGTCCGACTTGGGATTTTGCCTCAAGTACAAGAATGAGTTGACTATTTTTGACGACAAGAAGATCCCATTTTTTTGTGGGGCGGAAGAATCCTGGGAGCTCCAAGGCGGAATCGTAGAAGATGAATTGTTTATCTATCCCGGATTTGACGATTATGTTCGTTATTAATTCGATAAAACCATCCATTTGGGCGCCGCCAGTAACGGCACTTCGCGATCCCTGATCCTTTCTGCCTGAAGCTTTTTGCTTATCCTCTTGTTCTTGTCGTTTACGCCAGAAATGGGTCACTGCTTGGGAGATATGAGAGTCGAGATCCTTGATAAGACTCGTCATTTTTTTTCTAATGGGCCTTTTCGCAATAAATATTTGTTTTTTCATCCATTATAAAGACGTTGTTTTGCCTCATTATTCTCATTGTAAGGCTATTTTCTTAAAGACTCAATGTCGAGGGGATTGTCGAGGGGGCGGGGTGAGGGGTTGGGCGGTCCGCAGATAGCCCGAAAGCTGGACGGCGAGGCCGGCGACCTCGGGCTGGTTGCGGTCGCTCCGGAGCGATTCCCGGAAACAGGCGAGGGCGTCTTCGACCCGGAGGAATTCGCGCAGATAGAGCATTCCGACCGCGTTCCAGGCCTTGACGTTGCCGGGCCGGTTCTTTGCGATCCGGTCGATCGTCTCCCTCGCCTCAAATTCGCGACCCGCCCGGAATAAAAGGCGAACCAGTCCGATTTCCTCCTCCGGCGCGGGCGACGGAAGCCCCCGGAGGATTTCGATCGCCCGGGCGTAGTTCCGGTGGCGGGAATAAAAATCGGCTTTCTCGGCCTCCGAGAGTGTCCTGAATTCCTCGCGGACCCGCGCCGCCTCGAGGTCGACGATTTTCCCGAAACGGTCTTTCATCATCTTCTCGACCTCTTCGGCCTTGTCCCATTCCTCCCGTCCGAGATAGAGATGGGCGAGCTCGCGATAGGAGTCCCAGCGCTCCGGATATTTATCGATGTTGTCCCGGAAGTATCCTTCGGCCGCGGCAGCGTCGCCTTCGGAGACAGCGATGAGGGCTGTCTGATGGACGGCCTGAAACCTGAGGAAGCGATTGAACGCCTCGGGAGGGAGATCTCCTAAGCTCTCGACCCATCGGCGCGATTTTGGATAGTCGGCTCGATTGAACTCGACCTGGGCCATAAGCAGCCGGGCGGAAACGACGATTTTGATGTCGAGGGGCCGCCTCATCGCCCTCTGGAGGGCCAATTCGGTATTGAGATAATCCGTCTTCGCATGGTACGCGGCGGCGACCTGGTAGGAGAGATACCCCTCTTCCGGGAAGTCGCTTTCGGCCTTCTGGAAAAACTCCAGGTTCGTCCGGTAGTCCAAAGCCCGCAGGACGACTGAGGGGATGAAAAGAAGGAGAATCCCGAAGGCGGCGACGAAACGAAGCCATTCCTTGAGGCGTCCCAAAGCATGAACGATGAGCCAGGTTGCGCCGAGAGCGGGAATCATCATATAGCGGGCATATAGGGGATAGCTGATGAAGCGGGCGAAAGCCAGCCCCAGCGCTCCGGCGACGAAGCCGGCCATGAGGGCGGTGGGGAGAGCGAGGGATTTATTCCGAAAACTGAAGACGATCAAAATGGTTAAGAATAAAGCTAAGCCGATCCCGAGGTAAAAATATTCGGGTGTAGCGAGCTCGGCATCCGGCAGGAACCGATCGGCGGCAACCGGGAGGAAAATCGACCGGGCGTAGTAGCCGGCGCTCGCGAGGATTTTGGGGACGTTCTTCCCCAATCCCGGCAGGAAATGGAGCGCCGGGCTTCCGATCCCCAGGACGCCGTTCTTTAAAAGGAAAAACGCGGCCGCGACTCCGAGATTGCCCAGATGATAGGCCGCCGTCAGCCTTTTTCGCCGGACGAACTCGTAGACGAGAAGCGCGGGCAGGAAGAAAACGAAGCTCTCCTTCGAGAAAACGCCGAGGGCGAAGGCGGCCGTGGACAAAATCCATCGCGAGGCTTTAGGGCGGTCCGCATATCGAGCGAGCGCCAGAAAGGCGAGGGCTCCCCACAGAAGAAGGAGAAGGTCGCAGCGGCCGACGATCCAGACGATGTTGTCGACGTTCAGAGGATTCAAGGCGAAAAGAAGGGTCGCGATCTCCGCGAAATAAGGCTTCTCGGATTGGCGGAGGAGGAATCGGTACAGGGCGACAAGGGCGAGGGCAAAGAGGATGACATTGACGAGGCGCATGCTCCAGGGCTTGAGCCCCCAGAGCGACCTCTCGAGCATGAAGGAGGCGATGACGACGGGCCGGTAATAATACGAGCGGGCCAAGGCTTCTCCGCCTTCCACGAAGAATCCCAAGCGGAAGGATTCCCAGGCCGCATGGCCGGCGAAAAACGGGGCGTCGTTCTGGAGATACTCGGCGTCGTCCCAGACGAGTTCATACTTGAGCGTCTGACTGAAAATCCCGAAGACGATGACGGCCAGAAAAACGATGAAGACCGTCTCTTTATGCTTCAGCATCCGCGGCCGGTCTTATTCTATGTTGGGCGGCCGGCCGAGGCAACCGAAAAAAAGGGGACGGTTCTATTTTTCCAAGAAAAATAGAACCGTCCCCTTTTTATTTTAAGTCGGTAGGATCAGCCCTTCAGAATCTTCGAGACCTCGTCCTTGTCGACGTCCAGGACGTAGGAGATGCCGCTGATGTCGGCGGCGTCCTTGGTCAGGGCGGCGATGTCGTCGCGGGTGATGTAGCTCAGGGCGAACTTCCGGTTTCCGGCCATGAGCTGGCGGAGGCCTTGGTCGAGACGCTTGAAGTAGCTGTAGACGCCCAATGCCCCGGCCGGAATGTCCTCGAACCGCTTTCCGTATTTCCGCTTGAGCTCGGGGGCCGTGACGAAGATCTCCTCGCGGGAATTCCCGAAACGTTCGACATAGACCGGGATCTGGCCTTCGTCGATCCGCTTGCCGATCGTCTTGCCGACCATGGCCGCGGCCAGGGGGCTGCGGGCCATCCCCACGGCTTTGACATAGGGAGCGCCGATTGACAGGGCCTTGAAGATCTGGTCCTCGAAGGTGATGCCGCCGGCGAAGACGATGTCGGGAAGGTACTCGCCCTTTTTGGCCAAGGTATGGGCATACTGGTAGGTCAGGCTCCAGATCTCGACGCTCGGAATGCCCCACTCGTTCATCATCCGCCAGGGGCTCATGCCCGTGCCGCCGCCGGCGCCGTCCACGGTCAGCATGTCCAGCTTGGCCTTGGAGGCGTATTTGACCGCCCGGGCGAGATCGGCGGGCCGGTAGGCGCCCGTTTTCAGGAAGACATTCTTGGCCCCGGCCTTGCGGAGCTCCTCGACCCGCTTCATGAAGCCTTCTTCCTCGACCATGCCCAGCCGCGAATGCCGCTCGAACTCCTTGAAGCTGCCTTTTTCGAAGGCGGCGATGACGTTGGCGTCCTCGGGATCGGGCAGGACGATGTAACCGCGTTTCCGGAGCTCCTGGGCTTTCTTGAGACTTTTGATCTTGACCTCGCCGCCGATGTCCTTGGCGCCCTGGCCCCATTTCAGCTCGACGGTGTCGACCTTGAGCTTGTTGATGGCGTATTCCTGGACGCCCAGCCGGGTGTCCTCGACGTTGGCTTGGACGACGATCGTGCCGTAGCCGTCCTGCCAGTCCTTGTAGAGCTTGACCCGGGTCTCCAGGTCCTTGGAGCGGACGATCCGGCCGTTCTTGATTTCGGAGTCGTCGTCCATACCGCCGACGTTTTCGCCGACGGTCAGGATCGTGCCCGAGATGGCCGTTCCGACGGCCAATCCCTCCCAGTTCTGCTTGGCGACGTTGGTCGAGCCCATGCCGCCCAGGACGAAGGGCACCTTAAGCTTGATCGACTTGTCCCGTCCCACGGCGGTCTCGACCGAGACTTTCTCGAACGTGGCTTTGTCGCTGTCGGCCTCGACGCCGTAGGCCCCCACCGCCGTCCCCATGATGCTGAAGTGAGAGAGGTCATAGGGGTAGTCCTTTTCCGAACCGGCGGTGATGATCCCGAACGGCTGGGGGTAGAGGACTTCGGCTCCCCGGTAGGCGGATTTTCCGATCTCGCACATCCCGATGCAGCCGTCCACGCAGGTCACGCACATCCCGCTGAAGGGGCTGACCGAGCCTTCGGTCCGGTTCTTGGTTAAGGTCGCCGCGCTCCGATTGAGTTTCGTATAAGACATGTTCGTTTCCTCCTTGTTGGAAAATTATTCGGATTTATCTTGGACGCAGGTGCCGCACCTGCCGACATCGTACATCCAGCAGTTGAGCTCGCCGAATTCCTCGAGGCAGGTCGGCTCGAGCTGCAGGCAGGCGTTGCAGATGTCGGTTTCGGCGTTCGGGCCCTGGCAGCGGGTCGAACAGGCCGGACAGATGTACATGCAGGCGCCGCAGAGCCGGCACTCCTCGGACTTGAGATGGAAGGGCGTCGAGATCTTCCGCTTGTGGCCGCGGTTCTGGAATCCGATCGCCCGGGCATCCATCTGCTCGTCGCAGATCCGGACGCACAGCCCGCAGTAAACACACTCTTCGTTGCGGGGCGGGAAACGCTGTTCGGTGACGCCGAACTTCGAGGCCAGGTCCTGGATCTTCTTCGACATGGGCGCGGTCGAGAGCATGAGCTCGATCATCATCCGTCGCGCCCGGATGACCCGCTTGGTGTCCGTATGGACGATCAGGCCTTCCTCGACGGGATACGTGCAGGAGGAGACGAGCCGGGTTTTGGGTTTCGTCCCGACCTCGACGACGCACAGCCGGCAGCCGCCCCAGGGGGTCAAGCCTTCGTTATGGCAGAGCGTCGGGATCTCCAGGCCGTAGAATTTGGCCGTTTCGAGCAGCGTCCAGCCATCCTCGGCCTTGACCTCCAAGCCGTTCATGATGAAGGTGATCATGGCTTCGCTCCTATGGCCGCCTTGCCGTCGTTCGTCTCCAGGTCGCAGCGCAGGCAGCGCCGCGCTTCCCGGCAGGCCGCCGCTTCGGACATCCCCATCTCGACTTCGCGAAAATTCTTCCGCCGCTGGGCGGGGGACAGGTGGGGAATCTTCGGCCGTTCGGTCAAGGCCGTCTCCGCTTCGGGGACGGCGGCGGCGGGGACGTACATCGACGGCCGGGTGAGCCGGTAATCGCGCTGCATCGGGAGACCGCGGACGTACTTCTCGATCATCTCGGCCGCAAGCTTGCCCGCGGCCATGGCCTCGACGACCATGTTGGGGCCGGTCACGGCGTCGCCGCCGGCGAAGACGCCCGC
>Ga0315274_10014163_pt1 | contig 11316 bp, 9 predicted proteins | sample YL17G02_20_MG_FD_203700 | JGI IMG/M metagenome (GOLD analysis project Ga0315274, IMG submission 203700) | Sediment microbial communities from Yellowstone Lake, YNP, Wyoming, USA - YL17G02_20 | ecosystem: Environmental > Aquatic > Freshwater > Lake > Sediment | place: USA: Wyoming | collected...
CTCGCCGGGCGCTGCATCGGCTGCGGCGAGTGCGAGCGCGTGTGCCCCATGGGGATTCCGCTTTCACTCCTGGGGAAGAAGCTCGAAATGGACGTGGAGGAGATGTTCGACTATGAGCCGGGCGCCGACACGGAGGCGCTCCCGGTCCTGGGGAGTTTCGAGATGAATGACCCGGACCCGTGTCCGGAATAAGGATTTCTTGATAAGGAAGCCAGGAGGGAAAGGCAAACTCGAAATTCGAAACTCGAAGCACGAAACAAGCACCAAATCTCAAATGGGGAAATGCTCCAAACCTGCCGGTCAGAATGTTTGAGATTTGCTCTTTCTGTCATTTGCGCTTTGTTTCGGATTTCGATATTCGTGCTTCGAATTTGCCCCTATCTCCTGTCTTCCTGGATTCCTAAGAGGAAGCTCAAGTGGAAGCAAAGATCATCGCAAAACAGGATATCGCCGCGTGGCTGAAGTCCCTGATGGATCAGTACGAGGTGATCGCGCCGGTGACCGAGGACGGGGTCACGCGGTTTCGCGTGATCGAGGACCCGTCGGCCATTGATCTGGGTCCGACGCCGGCTGCCGGGGGACTGCGCGGGCACTTCACGCCCGAGACGGAGACTCTGTTCGAGTACGAGCTGTCCGGGCCGACGGCAGAAGTAAAGGCTCCCGAATCCGAGGTGAAAGAACGGCTGATCTTCGGCGCGCGGGCGTGCGACGCGGCGGCGCTGAGATACGTTGATGCCGTGTACTCGCACGACGAGCCGGTAGACGCGCTCTATCTCAACCGAAGAGAGCACACCGTGATCGCGGGCCTGTTCTGCAGCGAGCCGTCCTGGAGCTGCTTCTGCACAGAGGTCGGCGACTTTCTGACGAATCCGGTGGGGATGGACGCGTACTTCACCGACATCGGCGACAAGCTGTATGCCCAGGCGCTTACTCCGAAGGGCGAGGAACTCCTGAGCGCCCCGCAGTTCAAGCCGGCGTCCCCGCCCCGGCGGGATGCTCAGGCGGTGGAGGAAGTCCGCAAGAAGACCTTAGCCAAGCTGCCCGAGGCGAAGGATCACGCCGCGGCGGCCGGACCGTATAATTGGGACCACCCCGCATGGCTCAAGCTCGCCGAGAAGTGCCTGGGCTGTGGGGTATGCTCCTACCTCTGCCCGACCTGCCACTGCTTCGATATCATGGAATGCGCGATGGGCAACCGGGGAAGCAGGTTCAGGTGCTGGGACACCTGCCAGTTCGAGAAGTTCACGCTGATGGGCGCAGGGCACAATCCCCGGCCGTCGAAGAAAGAGCGCACCAGGCAGCGCATCTTCCACAAGTTCAAGTACTCGCCGGAACGCTATGGGATACTCGGATGCGTCGGCTGCGGCCGGTGCATTTCGGCGTGTCCGGTGAATATTGATATCCGACGGGTCATTGCAGAGCTGGAGTAGTGCGAGGTGATAGGTGTTAGGTGTCAGGGGACCCGAACACCCAGCACCGAACACCCAACACCAGAGGGCATAGTTTATGAGCCACACGAACCCATACGTGCCGGAGCTGGCCGTAATAGAGAAGATAACCGAGGAAACCTGGGACACGAAGACCTTCCGGGCCGTGTTCGTGAACGAGCAACTGGGGGAGAACTTCACCTACGAGCCGGGCCAGTTCCAGTTGATATCGGTCTTCGGAGTCGGCGAGGCAACCTTCTGCCTCACCTCCACCCCCACGCGGAAAGGCTTCGTCGAGTTCTCCTTGAAGAAGATCGGCACGGTTACATCCGCTCTCCACGAGATAGACGAGGGCACGACCATCGGCATCCGTGCACCTCTCGGAAACCGGTTTCCATACGAGCGGTTCAAGGGCAAGGACCTGTGGTTCATCGGCGGCGGAATCGGAATGGCGCCGCTTCGGTCGCTTCTGAACTTCTGCCTGGACAACCGAAAGGATTACGGCAGGATCAATATCATCTACGGCGCGCGCTCCTCGGGCGATCTCTGCTTCACCTACGAGTATGATGAGTGGCAGAAGTCGCCGAATACCGAGCTTTTCCTGACCATAGACAAAGAGGAGGAAGGCTGGACGAAGAACGTCGGCTTTGTTCCGACCTACCTCATGGACCTGAAGCCCTCGCCGAAGAATGCCATCGCCATCACCTGCGGCCCGGCGATCATGATCAAGTACGTCCTGCAGGATCTGAAGGAGCTCGGCTTCGAGGACGAGCAGATCTGGACGACGCTCGAGATGAAGATGAAGTGCGGGATCGGAAAGTGCGGCCGATGCAATATCGGTCACATCTACGTCTGCACGGACGGCCCGGTGTTCTCCTACGCGCAGTTGAAGGAATTGCCGCCGGAGTACTAGGCTTCGGCAGCAGGCTACCGAAGCAACGAAACCTGTCTGCGGTGCGCTCAGGCCCTCGGCCATTCCGCCGGGGGCTTTTCTGTTTTGCAGGAGTCGAACCGAGGAACCTCTAATCTATATATTACCTGATGTGGGAAAGAATACTTCGGGCGGCCGGGAACCAAACAGCCACCGCCGTCATCAATAGAATGGCGAGTTCGACTCATCCGAGGCCGAACAGGAGGGCCTCGCCGACTGAGATCGTTCACCGGCGCGAACGGATGTTTAGCATATCTTGAGCGTCCGCGGTGACTGAGTCTATATCGAACTCGGGATATTTGCTCCCGAACGGAGTTCTGAAGATGCACGCGCTTCCGGATGAAGTAAAAGAGAAGATTGGGGCCGTCTCGAACGGCTCGGAGATCAATCTCACCGTCGAGAGCGACCTGAGTCAGGACGGCCTGATGGGGAGGCAGTGGCTCGTCATCACGAAGGACCGAGTGTACGTGGTCATCCCGAACCACGCCGGGCCGGTCGTGCAGCACGACGTGGCCATAAAGGACCTGGTGGACGTGAAGGCGGAGGCGCTGGTGGGCAACGGCTGCCTGATCTGCAACGTCAAGGGCAGCTACATTCCCCTCATCCGGTACTCCAACGCGATGGCGAAGGAGTTCGGGCACGCCGCGCGGCGTCTGGAGGCGCTCATCAAGGAGGAAGAGCCGCCGGCCCCGACTGACGATGACATCACCAGGCGTTGTGCGAAGTGCGGCTTCCCGCTTGAGACAGGCTCGGACGTGTGCCCGAACTGTGTCAACAAGGCTCGAGCGATTCGAAGGCTGCTCGGATATGTGAAGCCTTACAGGAAGCTGACAATAGCGGCAGCCTGCCTGATGATCGCCGCTCAGGTGATGCAGCTCGCGCCTCCGTACCTCACGAAGATCCTGATAGACGACGTTCTGGGGAGAGCCATCCCGTACAGGGGCCATGTGCCGGCGGTTCTCAAGGCCCATCTTCTCCACATGCTGGGGCTAATCGTGCTGGCGCTGATCGGGACGAGGTTGGTGGCGACCGTGATGGGCATATTCAACTCCAGGATCAGCGCCTATCTCGGTTCGAAGATGATCCACGACATCAGGATGGAGCTGTACTCGGCTCTGGAGCGGCTTACGGTGGGATTCTTCGACAAGCGCCAGACCGGTGCGGTGATCTCTCGGGTGTCGCAGGACACAGGCGCTCTGCAGGAGTTTCTGGCCTTCGACATACAGTACATCTTTTCGAACACGCTGCTTCTGGTTTTGGTGCTGGCCATCATGTTCCAGCAAAACTGGCGGCTTGCGGCGCTGACGATCCTCCCCGCTCCGTTCGCATCCCTGGCGGCCATGCTGATATTCACACGGCTGAGATGGGTGTTCAGGCGGGTGTGGCACAGGTGGTCGAAGCTGCACAGCGTGATGTCCGATTCGCTCCAGGGCTTGCGAGTGGTGAAGGCATTCGCGCAGGAAGACAAAGAGGTAAGCCGGTTCGAGCGACGCAGCCACAACCTCTACGTAGCCAGTATGCAGGCCGAGCAGACGTGGGCCACACTCCTTCCCATACTCTGGTTCGTGCTGACCGCGGGGCAGTTCATCGTCTGGTACGCGGGTGGAATCGGAGTAGTCGAGGCGGGTGTGAAGATAGGCACACTGGTGATGTTCCTCGGCTACATCGGCATGCTCTACGGCCCGCTGCAGATAGTGACGCGCATGTGGGACTGGATCGGGCGCTGTCTGGCGGCATCCGAGCGCGTCTTCGAGATAATGGATTCCCAGCGCGAGGAGTCCGACCCGGAACATCAGGTGCGCATGTCCGACATCAAGGGGCAGGTGAAGTTCAACAAGGCGACGTTCGGCTACGACAAAAACCATCCTGTGCTGACCGAGATTGACCTCGACGTGCTGCCGGGCGAGATGATAGGGCTCGTCGGGCATTCCGGCGCGGGGAAGTCCACGATGATCAACCTGCTTGCCAGATTCTACGTAGCTCAGGAGGGCACGCTTGAGATAGACGGCGTGGACGTTCGCAAGATCCATCTGGATGACCTTAGAAAGCAGATCGGGATCGTGCCCCAGGAATCATATCTGTTCTCCGGCACGATCATGGAGAACATCGCCTATGCGAAGCCGGATGCCACTCCCGACGAGATTATCCGCGCGGCCAAGGCGGCGAACGCCCATGACTTCATAGTCAATTTCCCGGACGGCTATGAGACGCAGGTCGGAGAACGCGGCCAGTCGCTCTCCGGAGGCGAGAGGCAGAGAATCGCAATAGCCAGGGCGATTCTGCATGATCCGAAGATACTGATTCTCGACGAGGCCACCAGTTCGGTTGACACAGCGACCGAGAAGCAGATTCAGGAGGCGCTCGCGACATTGGTCAAGAACAGGACGACCTTCGCCATCGCGCACAGGCTGTCCACCTTGCGCCATGCGCACCGACTGCTGGTGCTTGAAAAAGGCAAGCAGGCGGAGCTTGGCACGCACGACGAGCTGCTGGCGAAGAAGGGCGGGACGTACGCTAAGCTCGTCGAGATGCAGACCGAGCTATCCAAGACGGTGGGGGTGGCAGGATGATGAACGAAGACAAGCTGCGTGAACAACCAGGCGAAGAGGAACCGCGAACAGAGCAGGAAGCAGATGACAGCGTAGGCGTGAAGTACCTCGGCCCGGACGACTTCATCCTGTTCAAGAGCGACGGCGGCGGACTGCGACTGACGCTGAAGGATGAGAAGTCGGTCCTCAGGGTCAAGGCGAAGCGGTCTTTCCCATTCACGTTTCCGACGAAGTACATCTCACTGCGGGACGGAAATGACGAGGAAATCGGCCTGATCGCCGACCTTGCCGACCTCAGCAAAGAGTATCGGCGCTGGATCGAGGACGACCTCGAGATGCGCTATTTCACTCCGCGTGTGAAGTCAATTAAGCTGATCAAGCACCGGTTCGGCGGAGTCGAGTGGCACGTGGACACGGACTGCGGACCGAAGCGGCTCATCACGAAGAGCGTTCACGATACCATGACCGAGGTCGAGGCCGGCCGCTATGTGATCACCGACGTTGACGGCAACCGGTACGAGATCTTCACCGACGACCTTGACGACACAAGCAGGGTAAAGCTGGGCCGGCTGATATAGGAATCCCCCGTAGGGGAGGCCCTCTGCGGCCTCCCATTGACACCGCCGCCCGTCCTCTGCTTTCCATTCACCATGGATTCATGCGGGCATCGAGCGCTCTTGACCTTGAACAAACGAATACCAGACCGTCAGTTGAGTGTTAATCAGGCCTTGAACACGGCATCCTCATGTGCTATACTGTGTTGGCCTTTTCGACTTTCAACTCGGACTAACGGAGGGTGGCGGCATGAGAGCAGTTTGCGCGAGGAAGGACCTTTACCAGGGGGTACAGACCGTCAGCAGGGCAATCGCCGGACGGAGCGCCTGGCCCATATTGAACAACGTGCTTGTGCGAACGGAGGACGGCCATCTACGGCTCACAGCATTCGACCTGGAGCTGGGGATAGAATGCACCGTCCCGGCAACCATCGAGGAAAAGGGCTCGCTGACCGTGCCGGCGAGGCTCATTACCGAGGTGCTGTCCACACTTCCGGAGGCGGAGGTGCAGATCTCGGTTGACGAGCAGAACGCGGTCAATGTGAAATGCGAGAAGTCGGACTACACACTGCTCGGCCTGCCGCCGGAGGAGTTCCGCCCGCTGCCCGAGATTCCTGATGATCGGAGCTTCGAGATCACGCAGGCAGCGCTCCACGACATGATCAGGCAGACGATATTCGCCGTGTCGCCGGACGAGTCGCGCGCGATCCTGACCGGCACTCTGCTGATATTGAACGGAAACGAGATCAAGCTCGTGAGTACGGACGGGAACAGGCTGGCTCTTCGCACGTCCACAGTGGCCAAGGCATCCGGAGAAGCCTCGTGCATAGTGCCGAGACGCGCACTCGACGAACTGAGCCGCCTGCTGGAGGACGAGGACAGCGCCGTTACGATCTCGATCGCCGACAGTCAGATGAAGTTCGTGGTGAACGGCGTCACCATCGTCTCCCGCCTCATCGAGGGCCAGTTCCCGAACTACGAGCGGGTGATCCCGACCGAATGTCAGCGAAAGCTCACGATGCCCGCCGACGAATTCCTGGCGCGCGTGCGCAGAGCGTCAATCGTTGCGAGGGAGAATGCGAACAGGGTGATCCTGCGAGCCGAGGGCGACCGGATGGTCATGACCGCCGAGAGCGGCGACGTCGGCAAGGCGTATGAGGAAATGGAGATAGTGAAGGAGGGCGAGGACATCGAGATCGCCTTCAACGCAAAGTACCTCATCGAGTTCCTCAGCGTCGTCGGCGCCGAAGGCACTTTCATGGAGCTTACCGGCGAGCTGAACCCCGGACTCATGAAGCCCGTGGGGAAGGACGATTACCTGTACGTGCTCATGCCGATGCAGAAGATGGTGTGAGCCGTGATGCGTAGTACGTAATGCGTAACTCAAAGGCGCCTTCGGTTGAGATGACCGGAGGCGCTTTCGTCCGCTTACCCATCCTTTTGGTCTCACTCCGCAACTGCCTTTATGGAGGCGGCACCTCTTGGCATTCTCGGATGCACAACTTGTTGAGCGCACGATCTGCGGGGACGACTCGGCGTTTGACGAACTGGAGTCCGGGTTGCAGGTTGCAGGTTGCAGGTTTCAAGTCTCAGGTTTCAAGTTCCAGGTTGCAGGTTCCAGATTGTTCAACCTGAGACCTGGAACTTGAGACTCGGAACGATGGGTTAGCGCACGGCCGATGCCACGATATTATGGAACAGCCGCCTGCGCTTCAGGAAGTCAGGGGCATCGCGGTTCATCAAGACCCTGTTCGTGAGCAGAATGACCAACATGTCATATTCCGGGTCAATGAGCAGCGAGGTTCCGGTGAAGCCGGTATGTCCCGCGGAGCGATCCGAGAAGAGGTCACCATACGGCAGCATCTCGTTCGGGTGCACGAAGAAGCCGTATGCCTGCCCGCCGATAGACGGGTCAATCCGGTTCGTCAGCATCTTTTTCACGCTCAGAGGTGAGAGCACCCGCGTGCCTTCGAACTCTCCGCCATTCAGCATCATCTGCGCGAATATCGCCAGGTTCGGAGCAGTCGAGAACAAGCCCGCGTTGCCGCTGTTCCCATCCATCGCGTGGGCGTTTTCGTCGTGAACCTCGCCGATCAGTATCCGGTCATCGCGTCCCCGGCTGTTCGCTGTGCGCGCGATCCGATCGGCTTTCGCCTTCACTGGGTTCAAACCGGTGTCGTTCATTCCGAGCGGCTTGAAGATACTCTCAGCGGCGAACCTCCCGAGCGGCATGCCACTCGCCTGCTCGATCACCAGGCCGAGCATGATATACCCGAGGCAACTGTAGACGTGCTTGGTACCGGGAACATTCTCAAGCGGGGTGTGAAGGAGCTGCTCGATAGCCGCTTCACGCGTTCCATCCTGAGAGAACAGGTCGCGCCACGCGGGCAGGCCCGAAGTGTGCATCGCCAGTTGCTTCACGGTAACTCCCGAAAGATGCGGCAGACTTTGACCGGGGAAGAAATCCGTAACCGGCTGGTTCAGATGGAGGGCGCCGCGCTCGACCAGCACCATCAGTGAGGAAGCGGTCGCCACCGGCTTGGTAACCGATGCCATGTCGAAGATGGAGTCAATGGCAGCCGGAGGATCGTCATCCCTGCCTCCCAGACGCCCCAGTGCTCCGCATGCCCCGGCCTTCCCATGCCGCACTACCAGATAGACCGCCGCCGTGTACTCGCGCGCCTCAAGCCCATCGTCGAGCAGCTCCCTGGCCGCAGCCAGTTTTTCCGGATCGAGATTGGCCTCGATCGGATCAGCAAGTTCGGCTCTCATTTTGACCCAATCCAATCCATCTCAGGCACAGGAACCGGCTCCTGGAACACGGCCTCCTTCAGCATCGCCAGGAACTCGTCGGTCGTGCCTTCCGTTGTCGCGGACCCGTAAGAGAACAGGCTGATCCCCTGCGCGCCCACTTCGCGGGCTTTCTCGATCTTCTCCAGGTTGCTCTCAGGAGTGTTTTGCCACTGGCCGATTCCCGCGTAGACGTGGCGGCCGTTCGCGCTCTTCACCGCATCCTCGATCTGCCGGCCAAACGCCTCCGTGTCCTTCGTGTAAGCCATCGGATACAGAACGTCCATGATTCCCATCTTGAGCCAGAGCTTCCAGTCCTGGAAACGGTGGTCATAGGCATCGTCAAACGCCGGGAAAACGTCGGCGGACACGATGATATTCGGCTTGATGTCGTGCGCCCGGCGGTAGACTTGACCCACCAGGTCGGTGACCTGCTTACGGCGGAAGTCGTCCCACTTCTGCGGGAACGCCTGCACGTACGCCAGCCTGTCCTTCATCGTGGAAAGAGTGGCTATTCGCTCCGGCGGGAGGCCCTTGTCCATCCACTCCTTGAACCGGGCGAGACAGCCGTCGCAGAAGCAGTAGCCAACGCTCGGATAGCGCACGTAATCGAAGTTGACGCCGTCCACGTCGTAGTTCTCCACCACGTCGAGGAAGCAGTTGCGCACGTGCTCCTTGACTTCCGGGTTGCTCGGACAGGTGTAAGCGCCTTCCGCCTGCCCGGCCGCGGCCAGCGTAACCTTGCTCTCGGAGTTCCGCATCAGCCACTCGGGATGCTTGTTCACGATGTGGTCGGGAGATTTCGGCAAGTCGGCAGAGCCCCACGTGTAGTGCGTGTTCAGCCACGCGTGGATCTGGATGCCGGCCTTGTGACCTTCCTCGATGTACATGGCGAGAGGGTCGAACTCCGGGGGTTGATCCTCGAGGAGCTCCGACCGCGGCTCGAAGCGCGATTTGTAGAGCGCGTCGCCTCTGCCTCGAACCTGAAACACGAGCACGTTGAAGTTGTTGTCTTTCGCATACGCGATCGCCTGCTTGATCTGCTCCGGCGTCGTCGTGTCCCACCGGCAGATCCATATCGCGCGGGCCTCAGCCTTCGGATCGGTCTTGTCTGCCATTACGTCAGCCTCCCAACTCATGATCGCCAGGATGATTCCCAGCAAGAGAAAAGTAGTTCTGCGTAGCACCGTACACCGCCTTTCCTGCTTTCCTGCGGGGCGGCATCCCCTGCTCGCATTGTACTTTGAGCGTGCGCGGTTGTCAACCAGGCGGAGATTGGGTGAGAGCTCACGAACGTTGGCAGGAACGTCGGTCAAACCTCTCCCCTGACCCCTCTCGCTCGACTGAGCTCGTCGCAGGCCGAAGCGGAGAGGAGGAACCTCTCCCCTGACCCCTCTCCGAAACGGAGAGGGGAGTTTCCCCCTTCCCGCATCGGGAAGGGGGCCAGGGGGTTAGGTCAGGGAAACCAGCAGTCTATCAAGAATTGTGAACTTTCACGAGATCGAGCGAGAGCTCACCATCATTCACAGGCAAGCCCCAATGTCGTCATTCTGAGCAGAGCGAAGAATCTCGCACGCCCGTAAGGAGATGCTTCACTTCGTTCAGCATGACATCGCTGTCACCGCTCGTGGCCGAGCAGCCGAGGGGGTACGGCGACGGTAGACGTGGAAGCATCTACCACTACATCGGCAGCCCTGCAGAGGCAGACAGGTGTAAGCAGGAAAACACAGCACAGCAGCACAACAACTGCGCTCTTTCGCATCTTTCTCTCCTCCTTCTATGAGGTACGTGGCTTTCACTACTGATACTTACTCGTACTGCCACTCCCCTGTCCTCAGATCATAGGCCCGCCTCCTCCCCTGTCATTGTGTGTGGATACATCACGCCTTCCGGACCCGTCTGCGGCAGGTCACGGCAAGGAAACCGCCGCATCCCAGCAGGGCGACCAGTCCGGACGGCTCCGGAACGAGTGTGCACATGTAGATGTCCCAGTTCCCCTGCCAGAGTACAGTGTTTCCGTATAGCGACGGCAGCATTGCATCGCCAAGACAGCTCTGATTCACCCTTGTCACCCCATGCACCGGATCCCACGCTATCACGTTGGAGGCCCCCCCCCCGCCGCAGGCCACCACCAGGTCGCCCCACACATTGCAGGATTGTGGCGCTGTAGAGGGATACAACTCCGCGAGCCTCCTCAGCCCTCTCTCGGGCGTCCATTCCCACAGGCCCGGCTCGTCCAGAAGCGTCCTCGGGTCATCCAGCATCCACATCACAACCCGGCCCTCGTGTATGTCCGGACTGCACATCCCGAATATGTAGGTGCTCAGCAGGCGCTCGCCGTCCCTCGGATTCCACATGTAGACGTCCCGCCTGCCGTTCCTGTCGTCCTCCCACACGACCGTGTCTCCCCATATCCTGGGGCTGATCTGGTTGTAGGCCGTGGGCGAGATCGGCCTCTCTCCGTTTACCGGATCCCACATGTATACCTGAGGTTTGGCGCCCCGCCGGTCCTCCCACACCACCGTGTCCCCGTAGATGTCGGCGTTCGTCTGATCGCCGGGGGCTGTCGTGATCGGGCGAGTCCCGTTCACCGCGTCCCAGAGGTACAGATCGTCGTTTCCGGCTCCGTTGTCCCGGTAGACCAGCTTATGCTCGTGGACAGTCTGGGTTATCTGACTGTTGGGCCCCTGTATGAGCGGCCTTGATCCATTCACGGGGTCCCAGGTGTAAATGTCGCCGCTGCCGCTCCTCCCGTCGTTGTAGTAGATCGTGTTCCCCCACATCACGGGCCTCGTCTCCCACCACGAGGTATTCGTTATCCTCGTCTCAGTCCATATCTCGTCGGCTCGAGCGCCCTGCGAGACGAGCGCCGCCATGACAAATGCCGCCAAAGCGATTTTCAATGCCTTCATCCCCGTACTCCCTTCTCGTGCGCCCTTTTCCTGGTTCGTTCTGTTACCTGCTTGCGTGAATGCGCGTTCCATGTAGGGGAGGCGCCCCGGGATACGAAGCCTCGGCGGAGTATGCTCTGCCGCCTCCCGAAGCGCGGGCGACCGCGGAGGGTC
>Ga0315274_10014164_pt1 | contig 11316 bp, 12 predicted proteins | sample YL17G02_20_MG_FD_203700 | JGI IMG/M metagenome (GOLD analysis project Ga0315274, IMG submission 203700) | Sediment microbial communities from Yellowstone Lake, YNP, Wyoming, USA - YL17G02_20 | ecosystem: Environmental > Aquatic > Freshwater > Lake > Sediment | place: USA: Wyoming | collected...
CGAAGGTGGGGGTGAAGAGCCGGCGCAGACAGGCTTCGGTGGGGAGCTCGCGTCCCTGGTTCTCCCCGTTGTCCAGGAAGGTGTACAGCATGAAGGCGGCGCCCGGGAGCGTGCGTCGGATCACATGGGCGGCGTAGCGCGCCTGTCCCTCCGTCGGCAGGGTGTGGAAGCAGCCGATGTCGAGCACGTAGTCGAACGGGCCGTAGACGTTGCGCAGATCGCTGACGTCGCCCTGCAGGACGACGATGGGCACGCGCGCAGCCGCCGCGCGGCGGCGCGCAGCCGCAACGGCTCGGCTCGAGAAGTCGATGGCGGTCACATCCCAGCCCCGGCGCGCCATTTCCACGGCGTTGGTCCCCGTCCCGCAGCCGAGATCGAGCGCACGGCCGGGCGGCGTGCGCTCGAGAAATGCCAGCACTTCGGGCGGGGTGATGCCCGTGTCCCATGGCGGGCGGCCGAACAGATAGCGGAGTTCGAAGAACAATCGGCGCATCATAGCGTCGCCAGGGCCTCGGCCAAGCGCTCAGGATCGATCGAGCCGACGCTGCGCCACACTTCGTTGCCGGAGGCATCGAGCAGGACGAAGGTCGGGGTGGCCTGGAAGCCGAAGCGCGACAACCAGGGCTGGGCCGAGGGGTCTTGGACGTTCAGGCGCACGACGATCAGTTGGCCAGCGTGCTGGCGTTCGATCCCGTCCACGACGGGGCTGGCGGCCATGCACGCCAGTCAATACGGGCTCTGCAGCTCGAGCAGCACCGGCGTGCCGGCGCCGATCGAAGACTCGAGCCGCCGTGCGGCGTCGGAAGAGGCGGGCGTAGGGCGGAGCAGGACGTAGGCTGTGCCGAGACCCAGGAGCAGTGCGGCCAACGCCAGCCACTGCCGCGCCGGCGTGTGCCGGGCGGCCAGGACCACGGCCAGGATCACGACCCCGACGGCTGAGAGCCAGATGAACGAATACTGATTGACGACCGACACCGGTGGAACCCCAGCGGCGCGGCATTGTAACATGCTGGCAAGTCCAGGCCCGCGGCGGGGACGTGTGTGGCGGCGCCTCCCGGGCGGGCGAGCTGGCCGGGAGTGCAGACGCGCTGCGGCGGCTCATGGAGTGAGCCGCCGCAGCCATCCATCCTCGAAACGCTGACTACCAGGTGCGGCCGCCTCGACGACCGCGCAGTCCGGCACCCATGCCTCCGGGGCGGGCGCCGTCCACCAGCGACGCGTACGTCGAGCCGTCGAGCAGCGCCGGCTCGTACTTTGAGCCGGTCTGGCGCTCGATCTGCTGGGCGAAGGCGCGCAGGTGCTTGCCCGACGCCTGAAGTAGATTGTGATAGGCCCGGGTGATGTCCGGCGTATCCGTCTGCGCCAGACGCTCCTCCAGGTCGAGGATGTCGGTCTCCTCCACCAGCGCCGCGGCGCGCAGCGCTTCGACGGGCGACTGCTTGGCGCGGGCGAGCAGATTGTCGTAGAGCGCCTGCAGCGTCGGATCGGAGAACTCGCCGGGCTGCTTACCGGCCGCAGGGTCGGGCAGGCCGTAAGCCTCCAGCAGCGTCAGCACCGCCTGCATGTGCATGCTCTCGCTGCGGGCGATGTTGGAGAAGACCGGCAGCCCGTACAGATCATCCAACGCCACGTACAGGTCGTGCGCCAGCTTCTCCTCCTGGCGCATGAAGGCCAGGCCGTCCGCCTCCGAATCGGCCAGGGCCGTCGGGAACACGGGGAGCGGGGCGAAGGCCGCCAGCATTCCGGCCACGGCCAGGAGGGGCAGAGCGAGCCAGTGCGATCGATGTGTGCTCATGATCCAGTTCCACCTTTCGGCGGCGAGTGTGCCGCATTCCTGAGAACATAGTCTGTGCATGTGAAGAAGGCATGCACGGCGGCCGAAGAAGATTCGTCCGTTTCCTGGGGGATCGTCCGGTGTGACCGCTGAAAGGGCTGGCGTGTTGGGCCTGGCGGGTGCCCTTGGCTCGCGCCTCGGCTGGCCGCTCCGACTGCGCTAGGCCGCCGCGCCTCCCTGCCGCCCGCGGGCCGGTTCTTTGACAACTACCCCCTCCTCCCTTAGAATCTCCTCGCTCCAATCTCCCCGGGAGGTTCCCCCGTCAGATGAAGGACTATGCGACCGACGCCATCCGCAACGTCGCCCTGATCTCGCACGGCGGCGGCGGGAAGACCTCGCTCGGCGAGGCACTGTTGTTCCATACCGGCGCAGTCAACCGGATGGGCAAGATCGAGGAAGGCAACACGGTCTCCGACTTCGAGGACGAGGAGGTGCGGCGCAAGCTGTCGCTGTCGACCTCGCTGCTGACCCTCGAGTACAGGGACCACAAGATCAACCTGCTCGACACGCCGGGTTACACCGACTTCATCGGCGAGGTGATCTCATCCCTGCGCGTCGCCGACGGCGCCGTGATCCTGGTCGATTCGGTCTCCGGGGTCGAAGTAGGCACCGAGCTGGACTGGGGGTACTGCGAGACCTTCAAGCTGCCGCGCTTCGTTGCCGTCAGCAAGATGGATCGCGAGAACGCCAGCTTCGAGCGCGCCCTGGCCTCGGCGCGTGAGCTGTCGCCGGATGTGCGCTTCATCCCGGTGCAGCTCCCGATGGGCGAGAAACACGCGTTCAAGGGCGTGATCGACCTGTTCAGCATGCAGGCTCGGCCTGGGGACGGCAAGTCAACCGTGCCGATTCCCGCCGAGCTGCAGGACGCCGCCAACGAAGCGCGGGTGGCGGTCATCGAGGCCGCCGCCGAAGGTGACGACGCCCTCCTGGAGAAATACCTGGGCGGGGAAGAGCTGACGGGCGACGAGATCTCTCGTGGCTTCCGGCAGGCGGTGCTGGCCGGCAAGGTCGTGCCGGTCTTTGCCCTCGCCGGGACGGCCGGCATCGGTACGCTGCCGCTGCTCGATGCGATCCTGACGCTGATGCCGTCGCCAGCCGATGCTCCAGCCGTCACGGCTGCCGGGAAGGCGGGGGACGAGTCGCTGAAATCCGTAGATTCGGGGCCGCTGGCGGCCTACGTGTGGAAGACGACCGCCGACCCGTTCGTCGGCAAGCTGACGTACTTGAGGGTCTACTCCGGCAGCCTGTCGTCCGACAGCCGTGCCTGGAACCAGAACAAGGGCCATGAGGAACGTCTGGGCACGCTGCACGTGTTGCGCGGCAAAGAGCAGATCGCAGTGAAGACGCTGCACGCCGGCGACATCGGGACCGTGGCCAAGATGGGTGCCACCGGGACCGGCGACGCGCTGTGCGACAAGGGGCATCCGCTGACACTGCCCGTGCCGTCCTACCCCAACGCGCTGTTTATGGTGGCCGTCAACCCCAGGACGCAAGGCGACTCGGCCAAGATGGGCAGCACGCTCGCCCGGCTGTGCGAGGAAGACCCAACGCTGTCCTGGCGGCAGGAGCCGAGCACCAACCAGACGATCCTGCAGGGCATGGGTGACCAGCACATTGACGTCGCCATCCGTCGCGCCGAGGCCAAGTTCCAGGTGGGGCTGACGACCGAGGCGCCGAGGGTACCCTACCGCGAGACGATCACCCGCCAGGGCAAGGCCATGCACCGCCACAAGAAGCAGACCGGCGGCGCCGGGCAGTTCGCCGAGGTGCACCTGGAAGTCGAGCCGCTGCCGGAGGCGGATTTCGAGTTCGTCAACGCTGTCTTCGGCGGCCACATTTCGCACAGCTTCATGCCGGCGATCGAGAAGGGCGTACGCGGTGTGATGAAGAGCGGCGCGCTGGCCGGCTTCCCGGTCGAGAACGTCAGGGTGTCCGTCGTCGACGGCAAGGAGCATCCGGTCGACTCCAAAGCGGTGGCCTTTGAGGTCGCCGGCCGGGAGGCATTCAAGCTTGCCGTTCGCGACGCCGGCGCTGTGCTGCTTGAGCCGATCATGAACGTGCGCATCACCGTGCCCGAAGCCAGCATGGGCGACGTCCTCGGCGACCTGAACACGCGCCGGGCGCGTGTCCAGGGCATGGACACCGAACGCGGTCGATCGATTGTCACCGCCCTGGTCCCGCAGGCCGAGATGCTGCGCTACACCAGCGAGCTGCGCTCGATCACCGGCGGACGCGGTGTGTTCAGCATGAGCCTGGATCACTATGAGACCGTGCCGGCACACGTGGCCGAGCAGGTCATCGCCGCCCGCCAGAAGGATGTCAGCAAGGAAGAGGCCGACTAGCGTCCGATCGACGAACACGGGACGGACACGCCGGCCCGTGAGTTCCTTCCGGGGGAAGACATGCGCGGCGCACCCCTCAGCCTGATCGCTGCCACACTCGGCGGAGCGTCCGTGGGTCTGGTCCTGGGGCTCAACGGCCTGCTGGCGAGGCTCTCGGGTTCCTTCCTGGAGGGCGGCTGGCTCGGTACGGCATGGACGGTCCTCCCGGCCGCGCTGCGCATCGAGGCCGGCGCCTGGGCGCTGACCGTGGTCACGCTCGGGATGCTGTGGTGGGGCGCACTGGGCGCGGTGTGGGCGCGCAATTCGTGGGGACGGCCGGCGGCGATTGGCGTTGCCTGCCTGAGCCTGATCTTCTTCCCAACGGGAACCGCGGTCTCGGCCGTCGTCCTGGTGCTGCTGCTGCTGCCGGCCTCGCGGGCTTGGGGCGCGGATTCCTCCTGAGGCGGGCTTGCCTGCGTGGATCCCCATCCGGTTCATCGATGAGGAGATCGCCGTCGGCTTCCGGCGTCCCCCGGTGCTGGAGAAGAAGCCCGAGGCTCCCTCCACCTTCACCTGGCGCAGCGAGGCCTTCCGCGTAGCCGAGGTGGTCTCTACCTGGTTTGAATTCGGGCGCAAGGGCCGTTCGGCGCGCAACATGGCGCCGGCTCACCTGGAGACCGCCGGCCGGCGCGGCTCATGGGGCGTCGGCCGGTTCTACTTCCGGGTGCGCACGGAGGCTGGGCGGGCATTCGACCTGTACTACGACCGTGCCCCCGAGAACGCCGGTGACCGCAAAGGGCACTGGTTCTTGTGGCGCGAGGTCCGGCCGGATGGACCTCCCGGCTGAGCCCAGCGCGGCTGGGGAGGAGGACGGCGTTTCCCCGGGGGCCTTCTTCTTTCCTGACGGATGATAGTCTGGGAACGCCGGGTGGCCGGCATCCTGGCCATCAAAGTGCAGGGACCTCCAGTGGAGGTCCCTGTGTTTCTCGATCGAACGGCCGGGCGGCGTGGCTATGGGATGACGAAGTCCAGCGTCTTCGTGACGCAGTCGCCGCCGAGGCTGTCGGCGGTGCACAGTTTGAGCGTCAGACGGGCGTCGTTGCCATGCGGCGGGCTAGCGCCGATCGACACGGCGATGAAGTACACCGACCCGGGACCCATGCTGGACGAGCCAGGCGGGCAGTCATTGGCCGTCGCCATGAAGGGGACGTTGCTGTGCAGGGGCCCATATAGCATCGCGCTCGTGTCGAGGTCCTTGATCCCGATCTGGGCCGATTCGAACGATGTGCCGCCGGTGTCGCCGACCCAGAAGGTGGCGTACGGTGTGCCGCCGCAGCTGTGCAGGTTCTGGAAGGCGACGTCGAAGTTGGGCCCGGGCGGCAGCGACGAGATCGACTCGATCTCCACCCAGAACGCCACGTTGCCGGACGGCCCGACGCCAAACAGGACACCGCCGGCATCGCGCAGCTTCCAGTAGCCCTTGTACGTTCCTGGAGTTCCAGGCGCCTCCATCGGCACGGAGATGTCGACCGTGCCGCCTGGAGGCACGCTGCCGCTGGTGACCGGCGCGCTGCTGGGCGCCTGCATCTGGTCGCCGTGGTCGAAGACGACGCGGTAGTCGGAGGTCCAGGTGCAGGTGCCGACGTTGCGCACCCGCCAGGTCTTGGTGAACGTGTCGAAGACCGCGAAGTCCGATCCGTCGGGGACCGTGACGTCGGTGACGAACTCGGCCTGGTTGCACGGCACGGGCGTGTCGGTCGCCGTCGGGCTGGGCGTCGCCGTGAGGGTCGGCGTCGGGGGGTGCAGCGTCGGCGTCACCGGCGTTGGCACAGGCAAGGTCGGTCGCAGGGCGGCGGCCAGGGTCAACTGCGCCTCGACCGTTTGGAGGACAGCGGTCGCTGGCTTGTCCTCTGTAGGCTCGATGCTCAAACCGGGGAAGTTGCAGGCAGCCAGGAGCAGGGCGGCAGCGAGCAAGGTCGTCAGGTGCATGGCGCCGACGAACGCAGGCTTCATCTTTCCTCCTCGGACCAGACCATTGGTCTCGGCGCTCCAGCGGTCAAGGCGTGCCTGGCCCGCCCTTGCAGCAGTTAGGGCAGGGAACTGTGCAGATGCGCACATTTCCGTTCCAGCACAAGCAACCTTGTGCGGGCGTGGCCGGTGGAAGCCGTCTCCATCCAGTTGGCGGCATCGTCCGCCAGCGCGTGCCGGGAAGGTGTCAGGCGAGTTTCAGCCGCACAAAGACCCACGGCGCCAGGTATGCGACCCACAACCCGACAAGAGCATAGCGCACGAAGCGCAGCGACTGAGGGAACAGCCCCGGGCCAACCGGCAGGATCATCCGCAGGCCGAAGTAGATCAGCAGCACGCCGACCAGGCCGAGGGCGAAGCGCGCCGCACGTGCCCCGAGCTTGCCGGAGGCGTTGAACTTCCCCCAGCGCCGGAGCAGGACCGCGCCGGCGCCCAGCCCGAACAGGGTCCCCGCCGAGGAGACGACGTCGAGCATCTGCGGCTCGATCGTCGGTTCATCCAGGAAGGCCGCGGTCGAGCGAGTGATCCATTCCTGCGGGACGACCCGGTCGGCTGTCATGGCCGATACCCACATGCCCTTGCCGATGATCACCATCGCGGCGAGCAACGGGATGAACAGCTGCAGGCCGAGTGGCTGACGGCCGATCCATGTCCCCACCGGTTTCTCCAACCACAGGAAGAGGGCCAGCACGATGCCCCCCACGACCCAGCCAGCGAGCACGTCGGATGGGAAGTGCACGCCCAGATACAGCCGCGAGAGCGAGATCAGGAAGATCAATAGCCCCAGCCCGATCACCCAGGCCTTCCGACGCAATCCGGCCGCCATGCGTCCCCACAGCGCCATCGAGTTCTGCGCGTGTCCTGACGGCAGACCGTAAGAACTCTCAAAGGCATACGCCGTCACCCGGTCGCTCACCCAATACGGGCGCGGCCAGCCGACGGCAACCTTGAGCAGGCTGTTGAAGCTGGCGCTGGTTAGCAGCACCAGCCCCATGCGCAGGCCGAGCGAGGCATCGACACACCACACCATCCCCGGCATGACCAGAAGGAAGAACTCCTCCGTGCCAAGAAATGAGAGTAGTTTCATCGGCGTGACCAGGAACGTGCCCAGGCCCTGCAGCCAGCTGATGACCGGAAGGCCCCACAGCAGTGCGTTGTCCATGTCAAACCCCTCCCACGACGCCCCGTTCACTTGGGGGTTCAGGTTCGAGCTCGGCCTGCGTGTGTGGGGCAAAGGCCGCACTCAGCAGCAGGCCGAGGACGATTAGCCCGGCGCCCACCGGATAGGGCAGTCCGGGCTGGCGAGCGTACAACAGTCCAGCCACCGGAGCGGCGGCCATCAGGCTGGCTGCCGCCACCGTCTCATTCGCTCCGAAGGCCAGGCCGATCTCAGCCGGGTTCACCAGCGCATGGACCGTAGCCGTGATTAGCGAGCGTGCGGTGCGGTAGCCGGCGAAGAGCAGGTACGCAGCGGCGTACCATGGGAATCCCACGCCAACCCACAGCGCCACGACCGCGCCGCCGACGAGCGCCTGGGCGATCAGGAGCCCGCGTTTGGCGGGCAGGTGAGCGAGGGCCAGGTTAAACATCACCACGCCCAGGCCCGTGAACGCGCCCAGCAGCCCGATCTGGCTGACGGTCACCTGGCGGACCTCATGCAGGAAGTTCGGGGTCAACGGCCAGGGGAGGTACATGCCGAAGTTGACCAGGAAGACCAGGATCAGGAATCCTCCGAAGCGGCGGTTGGCCAGGAGCGCCCGATAGCGGTGACCGTCATGCGCCGGCTCGACGGGCTGCGGACGGATGAGCACGATCAGCAGCGTCGAGAGCACGAAGATGCCCGTCGCCAGTCCATAGACCGAGCGCAGTCCGAACTGCTCGCCGAGCTGCCCGCCGATCACCGGGCCCAGGATCGCCCCGGCGGAGAAGGCCGCCGTGACCGTCGTCAGCGCCCGCGCCGGCGACCAGGAACCGCGCGCCTGCGTGATGTAGCTCGACATGGGGGACATGACGAACACGGTGGTGCTGTACAACACCAGGCCGGCGACGAAGAGCGGAAGCCCGCGCGCCAAGGCCATCAACCCGGCAGCGATAGTGGCGATCACCCAGGCGGCCACCATCAGGCTCTTGCGTCCGACGTGATCGGCCAGCGCCCCGGCCGGCAAATGCGAGATGAGCATGCCCGCCGCCGCCAGGCCGAGGATGCCGCCGATGGCCACCGGGTCGGCTCCAAGCTGGCGCAGGTAGATCGGCTGGAAGAAGATGAACATGCCCTCCCCGAAGCCCCAGATCAGAAGGGAGAGGGCGATCAGGCGCAGGTCGCGGGTCATCGGGGTGGGCCGGCGACGCGGCGGACGAACGCGTGCGCGGCGTCGAAGACCGTCTGGCGGGCGGCATCGAGCGTCACCAGGTGATTGCTGCCTTCCACCAGGAGCAGGTGCTTGTCGGTCGCCCCGAGCTCCGCCATCAGGATCTCGGCGTTCGCCGGGACGACGAAGGTGTCGTTCAGACTGTGGATGACGAGCGTCGGGACCTTCACCTGCGGCAGCGCGGCCCGTGCGCGCGTGATCAGGCCCTGCACCTCGGCTGCGGCGCGCGTCGAGTAGGCGGGATAGGCCACGCGCTCCACAGCCGCGGTGGGGTCGAACCAGTCCGGCGGACCCTTAGGGATGCGCGGGACGATCAGGCTGAGCGGTTTGAGCCAGCGGCGCAGCGGAGACCGGAGCAGTGTGATGGGGGTCGACATCAAGACCAGGCCGGCGGGCGGTTGCCCGGCAGCTAAAAGCACGGACAGCAGGCCGCCCATGGACATGCCCAGGAGCACAACCCGGTCGCACATGCCGCGCAGCTCGTCATACCCATCCTGGGCGGAGGCGAGCCAATCCGGCCAGCGCGTACGCGAGAGATCGTGGACGGACGTCCCGTGGCCGGCGAGGCGCACGCCCAGCGCAGTGTACCCGTGGTTGCCGAGGTGCGCGCCGAGGCGCAACACTTCCTGCGGCGCGGCGGTGAAGCCGTGCACCAGCAGACATCCCGTGCGGCCGCGACGGAAGAGGAATGGCTCGGCGCCCGGCTGGATCACCGGAGAGGGAATGCCGGCGGTCATCGGCGCCTCCCCGCCGGCGCGGGTGATTTCGGCCAGCCGGTCACCCGGCGAACGAAACCGGCGGCGGCATCGGCCACGCGCTGCCGTTCCACATCGCGCGTGATCACATGTCCGCCCTTCTCGAACAGCAGGAGCTGCCTGTCGGCGGTCGTCAGACGGTCGAAGATCGTTTGCGAGTGCCAGGGCGGCGCGGTGGCGTCCCCATGGGATGACATCATCAGGACGGGAGCCGTGATGAGTGGCAGCCGGCGCAGCATGTCGGCGTGTACATCGATCAAGGATGCCACCGCCCGCACCGGGTGCCTGGGGTACTCCAGGTGATCATCGGCCACATGCGGGTCGAACCAGTCGGGCGCACCCTTGTCGAAGAAGGGCATCACTTTGCTGAGGGCAGGGAAGACAGGCCGCAGACGACGCCGCCACGGCGCCATGAGGACGTAGGGCACGGACATGGCGACGACGCCGCGCACCGGGCGGCGGCTGGCGAAGTGCAGTGACAGGATGCCGCCCAGTGAGAGGCCCATCACGACGACGTGGTCGCTCAGGCCGCGCAGCAGGTGATAGCCGTCCTCGACGCTGGCGACCCAGTCCTGCGGGCGGGCGCGGAACATGTCCTCCGGGCGGGTCGCGTGTGCGAACAGCCGCACGCCGACGACGCTGTAGCCCGCGTTCGCAAGCTGCTGGCCAAACCAGCGCATTTCGGCCGGCGCGCCGGTGAAGCCGTGGACCACCAGACAGCCGACCGGTCCGCCGGGGTAGACGAACGCCTCGCCGCGCGGCAGGATGACGCTCATCCGATCACCGTCAGGCCGCGATCGAGCGTCGACAGCGTTTCCGCCCCGTCGGATGTGATGACGACATTATCCTCGATGCGCACGCCGCCGTGCCCCGGGAGGTACACGCCCGGCTCGACGGTGAAGGTCATGCCGGGGGTGAGAAGCTCGAGATTGTCGCCCCGGATGTAGGGCGGCTCATGTCCCTCCATGCCGATCCCGTGGCCGGTGCGGTGGGTGAAGCGCGGCCCGTAGCCGGCCGCCTCGATCACCCGGCGCGCTGCCCTATCGACCTCGGCGCAGGGCACCCCCGGCCCCGCGGCTGCCCGCCCGGCCTGGTTGGCCTCGAGCACGATGGCGTGGACGCGACCCAGCTCAGGGTCGACGGGCTCGAAGGCCAGCGTGCGCGTCAGGTCGGAGACGTAGCCCTCGACCGCTGCGCCCCAGTCGATGATCAGGAAGTCGCCACGCTGCAGCCGCCGGTCGGTCGGCACGCCGTGGGGCAGGGCGCTGTTGGGTCCGGAGGCGACGATGGGAGCAAAGGGAAGCTCCGATTCCGAACCGGCGCGGAGCAGCTGCAGCGTCAGCTCGGAGGCGACCTCGCGCTCGGTCATTCCCGGCCGCAGCAGGGGCACGGTCGCCTTCAGGGCCTGTTCGGCGGCCTGCACCGCCCGGCGCATGGCCTGCAGTTCAACGGCGTCCTTGGTGAGGCGGAGTTCGGTGGTGACCTCGTCGGCGCCAACGAACGTGGCGCCTGGGGCGGCCGCCTCCAGCAGGCGAAGCTCAAGGAAGCGCATGCGCAGCGACTCGACGCCGATGCGCTTGCCGGCCAGCCCGGCGTGACGCAGGGCGGCCTCGAAAGCCGGGGCGAGTTCGGCCGGATCCTCGCCATAGGTGAAGAGCGTTGGGCGCAGTGGGGAGGTCTCACCCTTCGAGCGCTCGAACTCGGGCAGGATCAGCACGGGCGGCTCGCCGCCCGGCGTGGCCAGCAGGACCACCGGCCGCTCCATCAAATGGAAGTACGTGCCGGCGGTGTGCACTAGCGTCGGGCCAGCGATCAGGGCCAGGGCGTCGAGCGACTCGCGCTGCAGCGCCAGGCGCAGTCTGTTCAGGCGGGTTTCGAGCATCGGTCCTCCGGGGTGGGCCGATTATAGCCCCCGGCGCCGCCGCCGCCCAAGGCGCACGCAAGCCTCAACGCAGACCGAGGCGCAGGCACGAGTCGCGTGGTCCCAGGCCCTACTTTCCGCACTTCAC
>Ga0315274_10014165_pt1 | contig 11315 bp, 6 predicted proteins | sample YL17G02_20_MG_FD_203700 | JGI IMG/M metagenome (GOLD analysis project Ga0315274, IMG submission 203700) | Sediment microbial communities from Yellowstone Lake, YNP, Wyoming, USA - YL17G02_20 | ecosystem: Environmental > Aquatic > Freshwater > Lake > Sediment | place: USA: Wyoming | collected...
CCCCTCAACCTGGGCTTGCGGGCCATCTTCCGCGCCGGGTATCTATGGCCCTATGCCTCGGCCGGCTTGGCTGTTTATCATTATGAGGAAAAAAGCTCCTTGCACAACACCATGGGCACCTCTACCGGCTTCAGCCTCCAAGGGGGATCCTATTTCGGGACTCCTTCCTTCAAGCTTCTGAGGGCCAAAATTTTCCTCCGGTGGACCAGTGTCGTCAGCGAAGAGAATGGCCAGCGAGTGAACCTGGGTGGGACAGAGATCGGAGCGGGCTTGGCCCTGGCCTTCAATCTTTTCTAATTCTGATCTTGGGCGCGACGGACCGCGGGCGGGGGGACGTTTCGCTCTGTCCCTGGCCGACCGCAACAGAGGACGTCCCGCCGCCCTGAGCGCCGACTCGGCTCTCGTGTCCCTGGGCGTCCAGGGCCGTCACCGAATAAGCATATGCGTCCTTCTGTTTCACGTCCGTGTCGCGATAGTTGAAGACATCAGCCGTGGTCTGGCCGATGTAATTCCAGCCCCCGCCTTCCTCGTTGTTTTTGCGATAGATATTGTACCGGATGATGCTGTACCGGTCGTTTTCAGGATTTCGATCCCAGGAGACCTCGGTCACGTAGCGGGTCATAAAGACGCTTTGATCCACGAACGTCTGCCAGCGGACGTTCAAGGGGGGATTGACGCCCAGAATTTCAATGGCCTTGACCGTGCTGGCGGTGAGGCCCTGGTTGTCCACAACTGTGAGCTTGACTTGGAAAAGGCCTTGGGTTTGGTAAGTATGATAGACATTCCCCCCCGGAGTCGAGTCGCCGTCGCCGAACAGCCAATTCCAGCGGACCACCATCCCGTCCGGATCATAGGAGGCCGTCCCGTCGAATTGAACCTCCAGGGGAGCAAAACCGGTATTAGGCAAAAAATTAAAGGCGGCTACGGGCGGCTGATTGGGTTTGGGAGGAGGAGGGGTTCCACCCCCGCCGCCTCCGCCCCCACCGCCTCCGCCCCCGGGAGTGGCGGTCCCGTAGTAAATTTCTCCACCAGCGCTCCAAACAAAGTTCAACATGCCCTGTGAATCAAGGGCTAAATCCATGTGAATGGAGTTGCCCGAATCAGGCACATAGTTTGTTCCCGACCAACTGCTTCTCTGACCGCTGCGAAAATAAAGATTCCCCGAATCTGCGCTGCCTTCCTGCCAGATCAGATGAAGGATGCCATCCCGATGGATCACGTGCGGCCAATGGTTAAAAGACCAGCCGCTTAGCTCGATGGGCGAGGTGAATCCGGAACCCGTCCAATAGGAGTAGGCCACGGCGTTGCCGCTGTCGTCAGCCGGAACGTGGACATAGAAGGCATGGGCGATGCCGCCGGAGTCCACCTCCACGGTGGGGTGCTGGTGGGCCAAGGGGAATTCGGTATAAACCGGGGCGGGCGCGCTCCAGCCGCCATTGAAGTCTGCGCTCCGGCGGCAATACATGGTCTGGTAGTCCGCGGTCCTCTCGGTAAAGACCGCATAGACCACTCCGTTGTTGACGGCGATATCGGGGAATTTCGACCGATAGCGACCATCATTGATATATCTTACGGCTTCCCAGCTTCCGCCCACCCGGGCCTGGGACCAGACTTCGCCATTCCAGTAGGAATACCAGATGATGAACAAATTCCCTGAGCCGTCCACGGACAGGCGGACCATGTCCGGGTCGCCGAAAGAGGCCGTATGCTCGACTCCGCTCCAGGAATCGCCGGACAGCGTCCTCAACTTTATGCCGCTCCCCGCCTCACCCCAAACCACGTAGAACCTTTGAGATCCGTCGAGACCGGCCGCGCAGGGCATCTTGGATTCGCAAGCCACTCTCCCGCTGTTGCTGAGGTTTATCGGTGCGCTCCAGATCTGGCTGCCGGCCGGGCGCCGGCTATAGAAAATGTCCCCGCTGGAATCACTGTAAGCATCCAGCCAGACCGCATGAATGTTCCCCGAGGAATCAACGGCGATACGGGGCGACCAGCAAAATCCATAGGCGTTGGAGATGCGGACGGCAGCCTCCGCGTTCAGGCCGAAAAACAACAAGCCGGCCGCCAGGAGAAGGACACATCCGCGCCATCTGCCGCCTATGTTCATCAACCTAAAATTCGACCAGGACGCTCTCCCCTCCGCCCAGGTTGACCGTGGAGATTGCAAACTTGCGCTTTTTGGTTACGTCGGTGAATTCGAGAGACTGGCTGAAAGTCGATTTGGTCACCGAGGTCAGAAGTTGATAGGTCCCGGTATTCTCCTTCATATAGATTTTATATCCGTTGAGGTAGGCTTCGTTGTTTTCCGGGTTGGCGCTCCAGCTTAGGTTGTAGGTGATCTTGGGCGTTATTTTCAAACTGCTCATGACCACCGTGGCCGAGAGGTTGACGGGGGGGAGAAAATACTTGGGAGAGATGGGCTCCAGGCTATAAAGCATGACATCCGACCCGCCCTCTCCGTAAAAAGCAGCCAGGCTGACGGCCACGTTGCCGAAATCATCGGCGGAGATGCCGCCGATTTTGGTCCAGGGCCCGGGAAGATCCTGGGCACTCCACCCCCCGTCGACGTTGTTCTTGTAGAGCATGCCGTCCCCTTCGTCGCCCGCTCCCTGCTGAATGGCGAGATGGACCTTGTTGTTGATATCGACGGCAATCCGGGGAAAATGCTGGGTCCAGCGTCCGGTGACCATCTCCATGGGGTTGCTGCTTTCGTCCAGTTTACAGACCACGATCTGGGTGCTCTCTCCGGGGTCCACGTCCTGCCAGGTCAGCCAGGGAATGCCGTTCGGCCCCACACCTATGTACGGCCGTTCCTGGCTCTCGCCTGTCTCGTTGACCCAACTCTGAGGCAGCCATGTTGTGGAGTTGGGCAGGCGCTTCCGATAATGAGTTTTGTATTCGGCATAGTTGCCGACCCAAGCCTGCTGCAGCCAGCAGGCCCAGACCGTCCCGTCCTTGGCTAAAACCACGTTGCCCTGAACACAGCGAACATCGCTCCTGGACAAGAGAAATTCCCTTTCCCAGACACCGTTGATTTTCGATCTCACATAGCAGCGGCCGTCTCCGCTGTCATAGAAAAAAACGTGGACGTTCCCGTCTTTGTCCATGGCTACCGAGGGCTCGTCCACGCCCCAATTCGACACCCTCTGCTCTGGGCCCCAGGTCTTAGTTTGTGGGTCGAGGACCCTCATGAAAATACTGTCGTCCCGGGGCTCGGACCAGACGGCAACGACCTGTCCCCTGGAATTCGCGGCGATATGGGGTTGTGTCGCGTAGGTATCGATGGACCTGGTCAGCATATAGGGCGAGCTGGATTTTTGGCCGTCGTAGGAAACATAAAACAGCGGATTGCGGACATCCTCGTCCAATATTTCCACAAACACCAGGTGGGCAATGCCGTCCGCTCCCAGGGCCACCTGGGACATGCGGACTTTGCCGCCCACATGGGCATAAACAATCCTGTTGCCGATCGTGGCGGGCAAGGCGGTCGTAAAAAAGAACAACAGGATCAGGCCGCCAAAAAGAACTCTCTTCATAAAACGCTCCTTAACGAAATTGGATTGATCGCACGCTTATATTGCCCAAATCGCCCAGGCCTGTCAACACTTTTTGGAGCCAGGCCCCTAAGTCCTTTAAAATCTTGCTTTTTGGGACATGGCCGGCGAGCTACTGCGCTGGCTGGCTACTCGTCGGAATCAGCCAGTCGCCCTTCCGGAAGGGCAGCCAAACGCTCCGGCAGATCATCGGACGGCCGCGGGCATCGCTGGCGGAAAAAACCAGGGTCCCCTCTTCCGGCCATGCCCTTCCGGGACGGTCCAGGCGGATTTCGATTCTGTGCCGTCCCCTGTTCCGGAATATTACAGGATAAGTGCCCAGAGGGACTTTTCCGGCATCTCTCCCCCCAGTCGGCCCCTCCTGGAGTGAAAGGTGGAAGCGGTAGGTCGAATTGTCCTTGCGGGCATTGGCCACAAACCCCAGGTAGAGGTGCGGCCCAAAGGCCTGGAGGCAGTTTGGATATAGGCCTTCGCTCAGCCGTACCATCAATCTTTTGTCGAAGACCAGGCTGGGGATGGGGAAAAAAACCATCCTCCCCCTGACCGTCCGGGTCAGGACGGCTTCATATCTCATGACCAATTCCGGAGAGATGAGCATGTCTTCGAAGATCAGGTAGATGGTGGAAACGATGGTTTTTCCAGGCCCGGGGCTGACCTTCATTTCGCGCGTTTCGCGCATGAAGTCCAAGGACATGAGGGTAAAATCCGGGGGGAGGTCATAGAGTTCCAGGTCCACTTTATAGCAGCCCGGAGGACACGTGTCGAACATAAGCCCGGGGCCCAGGCGGATGGATTTCCGCTGCTGCCCGGGCAGCAATTGGAAGGGGACATCCCACTCGAAAATATCTATAAATTTCTTGTCCGCCATGGCCCGGGCCGTGGACGGCTGACCTTGACGATGGAGGAGAACCTGGGGCGACCGCTCGACCTTGGCCAGGGCCGCAAAATAGGATTGGGCCAGGGCTTTGTCATTCCAGTTGTTGAAGAATGCCAAAACATAGACCACCTGGACGGTCAAGCCCAAGCCGAGTAGGGCTTTCCCCAAAACAGGACGAAAGAGGAATCGTCTAAGCCTTTGGAATTTGTCCCGAACAAGATGACCAATCTGGAGGGCGGGCAGGGGCCCTAGCCTCTTTTCCGTCCAGAGGTCCAGGGCCCATAAAACTAAGTAGAAGAACACCAGGATAAAAGCACATTGAATGATATAGCCGACCTGATGGGGCAAAATCAAAACATTCCCCAGACTGATCTCCCAGAAATGAAGAGCCTTGTTCAAAAGAATGAAAGCCAAGCCGGCCAAATAAAAAACGGCATGAGCCCAGGAGGTTTTGGAGGCCAGGGCCCGAAGCGTGTAGCCGACAAACGCTAGAAACAAGGGGAACAGGATCAAGCTCATGCGGGTCGTTTCCCAGACGCTTCCGTGCCAGGGCGTGATGCTGATCAGGCAGAAGTAGGGCAGGACCATGGCCAACAGCATCCAGGCCCGGTGGCGGTCAAGCTTGACCCCCCAGTACATTCCGGTCAGGGCGAAAAGAAAAACCGGAAAGAGCGCCAGCAGGCCGGAGCCCGTGTCAAAAATGTACCCGAAAAAACCCGAAGGAAAAATGGCCGCCCGGGTGTAGCTCGTCCCCCACAGGCTGTACATGCTCCAGGGCCAGGGGCTCCCGGTGATGGCATAGAAATAATAAGCATAGCCCAGTCCGACCGCGGCTAAGGCCAGGCTGACCACGAAAACCCTTTTCCAGTTGCGGTGAAGGATGATTTCCTGAAAAAGAAAAATGGCATACAGGCTGACGGCCAGGAGGATGAATCTCTGATGAAGCCAGGGCAAATATCCAATGGAGGCCACCAGGGCCAGGGCGTTCACCCATTTTCTGGGGAAAGGAAAGAAAAGGGCGTTGAGCCCGAGCACAAAAAAGAGCCCGGCCGCCGTTTCGGGATAAACCTGGAACATGAAGTTCGGAACCTGGGTGGCAAAAATGAAAGCCAGGAGAAGTATGGCCAGAATCAGGCGGGAGTGGAACATGCGGTAAAAAAAGCGGGCCAGCAGGAAAAAGAAAGCCAGGGCCAGGAGCAAAATCCAGGCGCGGGTGAAAATCATTTTGGCCGGGAGGAACATCAAGGCCTGGGTGTTGGGGATGTCCCGCTGGAAGACCGACAGGTCGAGCAGAAAACTGGGGAGGAGCAGGAAGGACAGGCCCGGCATGTGGATATGATAGATCCCGCCGTCCCGGCCGACGATGGAGAAATGCCCGATGGCCTTCTCCCCCGAATCTCTCGCTTTCTGCAGGAGCCAGAGGACTTCGACATCGTCCCCTACAAAATCATCGGTCAAGTCCAGGTCGCCCTCGCTGGCCAGCGAGTAAGTCATCCTGAGGTATTTGGGTTCATCCCCCAGGAAGATCATCAGGCTTGAATATCTTTGGTACATCGGGCTCAGCGTCAGGAGATGCACCAGGAGCGAGGCCAGCAGCAAGACCAGGATGACGGTTTTACTCTTCTCCTCCTGGCTCCCGCCTTTGGCCAAAATATTGCGCCTGAAAAAACTCCGCAAGCCGAAATCAAAATGAAGGGTGGCGTTGAGAGTGAGGACGGCCAGCACGACGCCGATCACCAGGAGCGGGTACAGGGGGAAATATATGATGTACTTCAGAGACTTCCCGTACAGAAGACGGCCGAAGGCCAAGGCCAGGAAAGGAGCCAGGGTCCAGGCCTGCCGGGCGAAGCCTTCTCCCAGGCTCCGAACCTTCCTCCTGGCCCAGGAGGCCCCCGCGGTCAGGGTGACCGCCGCTAAGCCTATAAAAAAAAACAGGGCATATTTCAGGCAGGGCCCCAGGTCGGACGCATTGGTGTAGAGCCATATCTTGGCCGGCAGGATTTTCTTGAAAAGTATCAAATGATGGTCGAAAAAGAAAATGCCCAGGGAATAGGAAACTAAGAGGAGGAAAATGACGGCCAGGGCAGAAATCAGGGGACAATGAAATTTTTTGACAAGGTCCATTGTTCAGGGATTTTCGAGTATTTCACACCTCTAAAGACAAAGTCAATCCGGCAACGTCCAGGAATTTCCCCATTTTTTGAGGCTAAGTGGCTATTTTCGACAATTTGGCTTGAAAATCGAGGTGTCATGTATTATAGTGCATTTTTAAAATCTTCTCTAAAATGAAAAAGAATACAGGGACAGGGATATTCATTCTGCTCACTCTCAGCCTGCCCCTATGCCTGGCAGCCGCCCCCTCTCCGCCGGACACACTTTTTCTTTCCAAGCCGGAATTCAACGAACGGGGCGAGCTGGTGGTCATCACCGCCCCGGAGGAAGGCCTCTTTCTGCTGCAAACCCTTGACCCATCAGCCGGAACACGCCAGACCTTTCCCCTTTCGCTCGGACCCGGGGCAAGCCTCCCCGTCCTGAAAAAAGACGCCGGCGGCCGCCTCTGGGCGGTCTGGACCCAGATGGACGGCCTGCAATTCAAACTCGGCCTGGGCCGCGTTTCAGAGGGTCTGGAGGCCCCCGCTTTCCTGGATTTTCCCGGCCAGCCTTCCCTTCCCTGGGATTTCTGTTTTGATGCCGACGGCCATGGCTGGCTGGCTTGGGTCGAGGAGAATCGTTCCCGGCAGGAAGTCCGCCTCCGCGACTTCGGTTCGGCCCAAACCTGGACGATTGCTTCAGGGGCCAGGGAGGCAAATAGTCCGCGCCTCTTAAGCGATGCCCAACGATCAATGTGGATTTTCTGGACTGCCGTCAAATCGAGCCAGGAGCAGATCTTCTGCAGACGCTTCGACGGGACGGCCTGGTCCCCGGAGGTCCAGCTATCGGCCGGGCTCGACACACCCAACATCACCCCCCGGGCCGCGGCCGACCCTTACGGCCATATCTGGCTCGTGTGGGCCGGCTATGATGGACAAGATTATGAAATCCTGACCAAGGTCTGGGACGGCCGGGGATGGGCGCCCACTATGGCCGTCACGGAGAATTCGGGGCCCAACGATGCCTTTCCTTCCGTGGACCTGGCCTTCGGAGTGGTTCCCGTCATCTCCTGGGTCCGCTATACGGACCGGGGCTCCCAGGTCATGGTCCGCTGTGGAAAGCCCGGGGAGTGGTCGGACGAATCCGAGCTGACGGCTCTGGCCGGAGAGCAGCCCTTCGTTCCCCTGGCCCTCAAGGATGATCTGGCTGGATTGGCCTGGCCGGACTGCGGTTCTCTCCGCCAGGAATGGTTTTCCTTGCCCGACCTGGCCAAGGCCTCCGGGGGAAAAAGTCTGCCCCTGACGCTTCCGCCCTTCCCCCGCCGCGGAGCTCTCCCTCCCCGTCTGGGGCCCATCTACAACCCTGACCTCGACGAAAATACATACATCGCCTTCGGCGACAGCATCACCTACGGCGTCTGCGATGAAGACCGGATTGGTGAACCGACCGACTACATTCCCGACAAGGCCTATCCCCCCCGGCTGGAGGCCATGCTCACCCAAAGCTTCGGCCCCCACCAAGTGGTCAACGCCGGCGTCCCGGGGGAGAGCACCATCCAGGGGCTGGCCCGGGTTGATTCCCTGCTGGCCAAATACCTGGCCCGCTACATTTTGATCCTGGAGGGCACCAACGACATCATTTGGAATGACTATTCCCTGACGACAACATCCTTCAACCTGGAGCAGATTATCCGCAAGAGCCTCGACTACGGACTGCTCCCCGCCCTGGCCACCAATATCGAGCGCTACGGCTGGTACGCCAATCGGCCCCGGCTCTACGCCCTCAACATCCGGATCCGCGAGCTGGCCGGCGAATGCCTCATCCCCCTGGAGGACCTCTTTCAGGATTTCGCTACCTACCCGCCCGAAGACGGCGGCCCAACCTCCCTTTTCTGCTGGGGAGAAGACCGGACCCACCCCAACGAAAAAGGCTATCAATTCATGGCCGAGAAGTGGTTCCAAAGGATAAGAAACTTTCCGTTCCCCCCCGCCGAGGCCGGCATCCGCCGGGCCACCGACGACATCCTCTTCTACCGGGCCGAGGGGAATCTCCTCGAATGGCGGGACAACCCTAAGATCAGCGACCCGGCTCAAATCCAGGAATTCCGGGTTTATCGGAAAAAGAACTCCGAGCCGCCGTCGGCCTTCCGGCTTCTAGCCGCCGTGGCCGGCCAGCATTCCTACTTTGACTCCGATATCCAGCCCGGCGTGGCTTACAGCTATATCGTTTCGACTGTCATCAATGGAGGAATCGAGGGCCCCGGCACTCTTCCTTTAATTCGCTAATCCCAACCAATATGGAGGTCATTTTGAAGAATTCAGCCAATTTTAGGCGAGCTATGTGTCTCGGACTGGCCCTGGGGCTTGCCCTGGTGGGCGTTGTTCAAGCCCAAGAGCCGCCCCAGACAACCGCTCCTCAACAACAGGCCGTCTCCGTCCTCAAGGAGATCAGCTTCCAGAAAATCGACATCGCCGAACAGCTCGTGGTCGCCATCAAGGTCGAGGGCCCCTTCCTCATCGAAACCACGGAGCTGATCGTCTCCAAAAGGTTGATCATCGACTTCAACTCCGTATCGATGATCGAAGCCCAACCCATCACTCAGGTCAATGATTTGGGCCTCTTGACCATCCGCACCGGCCAGTACCAGCCGACCGTAGCCCGGGTGGTCTTCGACCTGGCCGACAACGTCCCTTCTCACCGCATCTCCTCCGATAAAGACGGAGTGAGGGTCGTGTTCGGGAAGGACATTATCCATATCCCTTGATCCGCCAATCCAACATGGAGGTCATCGTGAAATTTGCTAGGCGACATTTTCGAGGCTTATGTTTCTGTCTGGCGCTGAGCGTCGTCCTGGTGGGCGCCCTTCAAGCCCAGGAACCGCCTCAAACAACAACTCCCCAACCGGCGCCCGTCTCCGTCCTCAAGGAGGTCAGCTTCCAGAAAAACGAAATCGCCGAACAGCTCCAGGTCATCATCAAAATCGAGGGCCCTTTCCTCATCGAAACCTTTGAGCTCATCGCCCCTAAAAGGCTGGTCATCGATTTCAGCCCCGTGACCATGATCGAAGCCCAGCCCATCACCCAGGTCAACGACGTGGGCGTCCTGAACATTCGCACCGGCCAATTCCAATCCACCGTAGCCCGGGTGGTGTTCGACATGGATGTCCGCGTCCCTTCTCACAGCATCACCACTTTGCCCGACGGGGTCAAGGTCATCTTCTGGCAGGAACCCCTCCCTCAGCCGCAAGCGATTGAAAAACCTGAAGTGAAACCCGGGGAAAAGCCGGGCCCTCTCGTCCCGGCCATCAAGCGCCCTTCCTTTATCGTGAGGGGCGGCCCGGGCTTGACCTTCTTCCTCAAGCCGACCTTCACCGCCTCGACGGAATACCAGCTTTACGGCGAGACGGCCACCATCACCGAGACCTTTGACCAGCAGTTGAAGCCGGTCTTCGACCTCAGCCTGGGCAAAACCCTGGGCTCCAAGTGGACCGTCGGCCTGGGCGCCAGCCTGCAGCTCCTGGGCATACTCCCCACCCTGGACGCCAGCCTGCCCCATCCGTTCTTGTTTGATGAATATCGCAGCGTCACTTACAAAGCCGGGGAGTTGTCCGCAAACATGTGGGTCGTTTCCGAGGCGGGGGCAGAACCACGGCAGGTTTCCGCGCTGTCCTCCAGCATGTGGAACATCTATGCCTTCGGTCTGTATTCGCTCGTTCAAACGGAAAAGCTCGAATTCTCAGTCGGCCCGGTCCTGGGCTTCTCCTTCGGAACGCTCTTCAGCCTGGCTGATCTGCAAATCAGCGAAACCGCCCCGTATGATAGTCAGAGCGTGAGCATCGACTCAATCACGTTTTTAGAAAATAAGTTTTTCAAGATCGATCCCGGCCTCCTGGTCTCCGGGGCGTACTCCCTAAACCCTAACTTATCCGTTTTCCTCTCCCTTCGGCTCCATTATGCGGACGTCATGCTGGAAGAGCTGGCCAGACGCACCAGCCTATTCCGGTTGAACTTCCTGGTGGGACTCCAGTACGGTTTCTGAGGATTATAGCGGAGATTCTTGGTCGCCGCCGCAGGCCGGCCCGGTCCGGCCCGCGGCAGCTTTTTTTATTATCAAGCCTCATCCTTGGCCTCCATCTCTGGAAAAAACGGGGGAACTCCCGCTGTTCTTTTCCTGCTGCCCGGAGTGTGCTATCCTGGCAGAGTAGAGGAGGATCATGAATAAGCGCACCGGAGCGGTCCTCGTCCTGGCGGCCCTGGCTCTTTTCTCGGCTCAGTCGGCTCCCCAAGCGCAGGCCGCCGAACGCCAAGGGACCGTAGAGCTGTTCCTGGGCAACTACACCATCCAGGAGCCTTTGTTCAAAACGGTCTATGAGCCGGGGGGGTCCCTGCAGGGGCTCATCCTGTCCTCCATGCTTTTTTTCAACATCGATTTCTACCTGGAGCTCAAGGCCCTGTACAAGACCGGCCAATTGACCTACAGCAAGGAAAAAACCACGATGCTGCTCGTTCCGGTCTCCTTGGGCTTGCGCTACGGCCTGCCCCTGGGTTTTCTTCAGCCCTACGCCGGCGGCGGCCTGGATTTCTATCTCTTTTATGAGTCCAACCCCATCGGCTCCCTGTTCAACTATGTCCAAGGCTATCATTTTTTGGCGGGCGTGTATTTGAGGTTTGCCAAGAGTTTTCCCATCCTTCTCAACTTTAGAATCAAAAACACCTGGGCCCGGGCTGAAGTGAACAATCGGACGGTCGAACTCGGCGGGCTGGAATACGGCGGCTGTCTTGTTATCGCCTTTT
>Ga0315274_10014166_pt1 | contig 11315 bp, 7 predicted proteins | sample YL17G02_20_MG_FD_203700 | JGI IMG/M metagenome (GOLD analysis project Ga0315274, IMG submission 203700) | Sediment microbial communities from Yellowstone Lake, YNP, Wyoming, USA - YL17G02_20 | ecosystem: Environmental > Aquatic > Freshwater > Lake > Sediment | place: USA: Wyoming | collected...
TGGTGCTTACCCCGGGCAGTGAAGGGATGAAGGGCGCGATCGCCCGGGCCGAGCAACTGGCCAGGGAAATCCCCCGCGCCTGGATTCCGCAGCAGTTCAACAACCCGGCGAACCCGGAGGTTCATCGGCGGACGACGGCGGAGGAGATCTGGCAGGACACGGACGGCCAGGTGGATATTCTGCTGTCGGCGGTGGGCACGGGCGGAACCCTCACCGGTTGCTGTGAGGTCATCAAGCCGCGGAAGCCGTCGTTTCAAGCCATCGCCGTCGAGCCGAAGGACTCCCCGGTCATCTCGCAGACCCTGGCCGGCCAGCCAATCAAGCCCGGTCCGCACAAGATCCAGGGCACCGGGGCGGGTTTCGTACCGGAGAATCTGCATTTGAAAGACGCACAGGGGAATCTCCAGATCGCCGAATGCATCCAGGTGAGCAACGAGGACGCGTTTGTGATGGCCCGCCGCCTGGCCAAAGAAGAAGGCATCCTGGCCGGGATCTCCTCGGGAGCCAATGTGTGGGCCGCGGTCGAGGTGGCGAAACGCCCTGAGAACAGGGGCAAGATGATCGTGACGCTGGCCTGCTCGACCGGCGAGCGGTACCTGAGCACGCCCCTGGCGGCCGAGGCGCGCATCGAGGTGGGCGGCTGACGGCACGGAGCCGACGGGGGAAAAAGCTGGCAAAAAACTTGTTGCGTTCGGCGGGGCTTGCCCGTAATAGTGCGCTTGTCACAGGTCCAACCGACTGGGCCAGCGAGGGTGAAGTCCTCGAAAGAGTTCGGGCCGGCGGTTTTCCCTAGATTGGAGTTTTCCAGTGGCTTTCATGCCACGACTGGGATGGGTCCTTCGGACAACACACAACGAATATGAGCAGCAAGGCAGACGGCACGCCGGAGTATGGGGCGGGATACCTGGAGATCGCGGAGAAAGGATTCGGCTTCCTGCGATCGGCCGAGAACCACTTCCAGCCCAAACCCACCGACATCTTTGTCACGCCGGACACCATCAAGAAGAATTTCCTGCGCGAGGGCTGCCTGGTCGCCGGCCCCCTGCAACCCCCGCATCGCGGCAGCAGTCCTCAGCTTAAAGAGGTCGAAAAGGTCAATGGGATGCTGTTTGCCGACTACACAAAGGCGATGCGGTTCGAGAATCTCACCACCATCGACCCCATCGAGAAGTACCAGCTCGAAACCAGCCCGGACTTGATCGAGACGCGCATTATCGATCTGGTCACGCCGATCGGCCGGGGCACGCGCGGGCTGATTGTCTCGCCGCCCCGCAGCGGCAAGACCACCGTGCTCAAGCAGATCGCCAACGCGGTGGCTGCCAACCACCCCGAGGTCCATGTCCTCGTGTTGCTCATCGACGAACGGCCCGAGGAAGTCACGGACTTCCAGCGCTCGGTCAAGGCGGAGGTGGTTGCGTCCTCCAATGATCAGGACCTCGAAACCCATGTGCGCCTGTCGCGCTTCATGATCGAGCGGTGCCGGCGGATGGTTGAGACGGGCAAAGACGTCTTCGTCCTGCTCGATTCCATCACGCGGGTGGCCCGGGCTTACAACAGCGTCCACGGCGGCAGCGGCCGCACGATGACCGGCGGCGTGGACGCCCGGGCGCTGGAGATTCCGCGCAAGATGTTCGCTGCGGCGCGCAAGATCGAGGAGGGTGGTTCCCTGACCATCATCGCGACCGCGCTGGTTGATACCGGCTCCCGGATGGACGAACTCATCTTCCAGGAGTTCAAGGGTACGGGCAACATGGAGTTGATTCTCGACCGCAAGCTCTCGGACCGGCGTTTGTTCCCGGCCATCGACATCCCAAAGAGCGGCACGCGCAAAGAGGAGAAGCTCTATGCGCCGAAGAACATCGAGGCGGTGCGCAAGCTCCGTCGCATGATGGTGGACCTCAATCCCATCGAGGCCATGGAGACCCTCATCGGCGCGCTCAAGAAGCACAAGACCAACGACGAGCTCCTGGCGAAGCTGGCGTGAGGAGACTCACCAACTGCCCCCGGCAGCCACTCTCCCGTCCGCCCTTGGAGCGGATGCTGCGGATTCACCGAGCCATCCAGTCCGGCCGATGCCCGAACGCCGGGCAACTCGCGCGCGAGATCGAAGTCAGCACGAAGTCCATCTACCGCGACCTGGAGTTCATGCGCGATCGGCTGGAGCTCCCCCTCGAATTCAATCGTCAGCGCAACGGTTTCTGCTACACCCAGGAAGTCAGCGGATTCCCCACCCTCCAAATCACCGAGGGCGAGTTGTTCGCGTTGCTCGTGGCGGAGAAAGCGCTCCGGCAATACCGCGGCACCCCCTTCGAACGTCCGCTCGTGAGCGCCTTCCGGAAAATGGCGGCGGCGCTGCCCGACACCGTCTCCCTGAACCTGGCGGATTGGGAACAGACCATCTCCTTTCGCACCAGCGCCGAGCCCATTCTCAACCTGGAGGTCTTCGACGCCCTGGCCAAGGCCACCGCCCGGCGGCGCCAACTGGAACTGACCTACCGCAAACCCGGTCAGAAGGGAACCGAACCACGGTGCGTGGACCCCTATCACCTCGCCAACATCAACGGCGAATGGTTCCTGTTCGCCTACTGCCATCTGCGCAAAGACATCCGGACCTTTGTGCCCGCGCGCATTCTTCAGGTGCGGGAGACGGGTCGCACGTTCGTCCGGCCGCATCGCTTCTCGCTCGAGAGACGACTGCGCGACAGCTTCGGCGTGCAGTCCGGCCAGGGCGAATTCCAGGTGGTGATCCGGTTCGATGAGTTCGCGGCCGACTACATCCGCGAGAAGCGCTGGCATCCCTCGCAGCAGCTCCTCGAATTGCCGGAAGGTGGCGTGGAACTACGCCTACGGCTGTCCAGCCTGGTCGAGATCCAGCGCTGGATTCTGAGCTGGGGCGGACGCGCGGTGGTCGTGGCTCCGCCCGAGCTGACCGCCGCCGTGGCCGCTGCCGCCGAGGCCATTCTCAAGAACGCATCGGTCCCGCAGACGATTTGACCGCCTCCCGGGTTCCCGGCGAAGAGGGCTGCTCCACCTGGAGCACACTCTCCCACCGGGGAGTTCGTACTCTCCTCTCGCTCCGCGCCGACCTTGTTGCTGGCGATTCAGACTCGATGAAGCTACGGTGCCCTCGGTTCCGAGGCGCACGACTAGCCGCAGGGCGACGACAGCGGGGCTGCCCGTGAGGAGCAACACCACGAAGAGTCCAAGCGTGGGAGGAGCCGGTTGAGGGGATCGTGCTTGGGGCCTTGCGTTGGATCGCCTCCAACCGCGACGGCGCCGTCCCTGCCTGCTCCGGGAGATCGAAGGCGATCCGCCGGCTACTGCTTGGCGCCTGGCGCAAGGTGCTGCCGCGCTTCGCGGAGGCGATCGCGCGTGACGGAATCCTCAGGCGCCAGCTTGAGCATCTGTTCCAGGTGAAAAACCACGCCCGTCCAGTGATCCTCCTTTTGATTGAGCAGGGCTTGCTCCGAATGCCAAGCGAGGATCGCATCCGCACGGACCGTGAAATCCTGAGGATAGAGGGATTTGAGGCGTTGCCAGGCAGCCAACTGGTCCTGGGCTGTGCCCGGCAGCGAATAGCCGGCGGGTGGATTCCTGAATCCGGTCAGCACTTGCGACAACAGGACCAGATCCTCGATCGGTCTTGCATCCCGGGCGAGCTCCCAAATCCAGGCATGGTCCGGCTGACTGCGGGCAATGAGCCGGGCCGCGTCGGCGTCGAACTGGACGCTCCGCAGACCGGTGTTGACCCATAGTGGAGGCGTGATCGGGTCACCCGTCTCGGCATCCCAAACGCGGGCGGACTCGTCGCTGCTCGCCGTGGCCAGCCAGCGGCCGTCGGGGGTGAACGACACGTCTTGCACCTGATTTCTGTGCTGAAGCGGTAACGTCAGGGGCTGGCCGGTAGTCGTCTCCCAGACCCTCGCCGTAAAGTCCTCGCTCGCGGTCGCGATCCTGCGTCCGTTGGGGCTGAACGCCAGCGCCAGGATTCCGTCCCCGTGCTGCAGAGGAACGCCGACCGACTGGCCGCTGGCCGCATCCCAGATGCGAGCCGCACACTCCGTCATCTGCTTGTCAAGACAGCCCGTGGCCAGCCACCGGCTGTCTGGACTGAACTCCAGGCAGCGCACAGGAACTTCGTGCTGCAGCGGCGGGAAAAGGCGACGACGCTCAGTCAGGTTCCAGACCTCGACATTCTTGTCCGCGGTAACGGCGATCCGGCCGCTGTCAGGGCTGAACCGTGCCTCCTTGATCGATTGGTCAAGATGAATTGTGAAGGACTCCTGACCGTTGGCCACATCATAGAGTTGGAGAGTTGTTCCCCGGATAATGGCCACGTGCCGGCCGTCGTCACTCAGGCAGATCATTGCCAGGGAACCCTCAAGTGGGATGTCCGGCCCGAGGCGCTCGCCACCGGCGACAGACCAGACAGAGGCTGTCGCTCTTGAAGTCTTGTTCGATGACAAGGCGACGAGAAATGCGCCGTCCCGGCTGAGTTTCGTCTCCACAACACCCTGACCGAGTGTGGGGCCGTCGCCCACCGGATGCCGCGCTCCCACCTCCTGCACTCGCAGGGCACCGTTGCTGCGGCTCGAAAAACGCCGGCCGTCCTCGCTGAAAAGCCCTTCCACCTGCGCGGGCAGGATGACCGCACCCGCGAGGTCCCAGACGCGTGTCGTTCCGTCATAGCAGGCAGTGACGACCCGCCGGCCATCCGGGCAGAACGCAGCGTGCATCACGCGGCTTGGATGTTTGAGGACGGGATTGGGGCTCACGGGTTGCCCCGTGTCGGCAATCCAGAGGCGTGCAGTCCCATCCAGGCAAGCGGTCACAATGAGCCGGCCGTCCGGGCTGAACTCCGCGCTCTCCACACCATCGTTGTGCACCAGATCGGGTAGCGCCCTTCTCCCCGTCGCCGCGTCCCAGATCCTGGCTACGTGATCGAAGCTTGCCGTCACGATGCGCAGGCCGTCAGGGCTGAACGCCGCCCAACTGACCCACGTCCCATGCTTGAGGGGAGATCCAAGCCGCTCTCCTGTCGCCGAGTCCCATGTTCGGGCAGTCCCATCCTGGCTCGCCGTTAGGAGGCTATGACCGTCGGGGCTGAAAGCAACGCAGAGCACTCCGTCCTCATGGCCTTCGATCTCCCGCAAGAGCGATCCGGAATGAGCATCCCAGAGGCGCACGACTTTGTCCCGCCCTGCTGTGGCGATGCGCTGCCCTTGCAGGTCGAATCGTGCGCAGAATACCCGGTCGGGATGCTCCAAGCGAAGCTCCAGTTGGCCGCTTTCCACCGCCCAGACGCAAGCCGTTTGATCCGGGCTTGTGGTAATGATCCGCCGGCCGTCAGGGCTGAACGCGGCCCGGAACGCTCCCCGTGCTTGTCCGAGCGGCGGTCGGACTTGAGCGCCACTCAGCGCATCGAAGAGTTCGACCTGCTTGAAGTAGGGTGTGACAAGGATCTGCCGGCCATCAGGACTGAAACAGGCTTCCTGGACCCACCCGGTCGTGAGAAGCATCTGAGTGACCTGCGGACAGTAACGGAGAATGGAGGCCAAGCGCAACCGGTGGGTCCATTCCCGCTCTCGACTGTCGCGATCCAGGTACGAAGCCTCGGCAAAGGAGGCCAGCGCCGCGGGATAATCCCCCTGATCCGTCGCGTCACTGCCCCGGGCCAGCGCGGCGCCGACCTGGCGTTGTCGGGCATCGGTAGCCCGCCGCCATCCCCTTAAGACCTCGAACACCACCAGTCCCAGTACGGCGAGGATGGCGGCCGCCGCGACCGCAGCCCGCTTGAACACGGTCCACCGGCGTTCGAGCACTCGCAGCCGCTTGACAGACTTCCCTGCCGCCAGCGCCAAGAGATCGCCGTGCATCGCCCAGGCCGATTCATAGCGCTCCCGCGGGTTCTGCTGGCAGGCCCGGAGAACGACCTCGTTGAGTTCCCGGAAATCCCCAGCGTCCGGAAACTCCGCCAGGTTGTCCGGCAACGCAGGAAAGTCCTGCCGGTCCAGACCGGTGCTCGCCTCATAGAGCACTTTGCCCAGGCTGTAGATGTCGGCTTGCGGGCTGCCGGGACCCTCCGGTGCGATGAACCCTTCGGTGCCCACATAAGAGCTGGACTCGCCGATGTCCGCCACGAGACCGATGTCGGCCAGCTTCGGCACACCGGTAACGAAGATGATGTTGGAGGGCTTGATGTCGCGATGTACAAGCCCTTGCTGGTGCAAATGGTGAAGCGCGCTGCTCAGGGCCAGGCCCAGTGTCAGGCAATCCTGGAAAGGCAGCCGACCACAGAGGGACACCTGCCGCGCCAGGGTCTTGGCGACGTACCTCTCCGGATGGATGTCCTGGCCGGTGGTCGCATCGTCTCCCGGCTCCATGACGTAGTAGAAGCAGTCGGGGCCGGTTCCAACATGGAGCACGTCCACGAAACCCTCATGCGAACGGGACACCGGCTCGAACCTCCGGATGCCGGCCAACTCCCGCTCGTACGGCCGGTCATCACGGAAGGCTTTGCGACGTACGATTTTTACGGCGCGATACTGGCCCATCGCGTTGCGGGCCAGCCAGACCTCGCCGTAACTCCCCCGCCCGATGCAGCCGAGCACCTCGTGATCTGAAATCGGCGGCGGCGGGCCCGGGGGCAATGACGTTCTCTCAAATGTTGACGGCGTTCGCGAGCGGCCGAACCCCGGCTGGGTTGCCATACGGTCTCAAGGGTTGTGTACGCCGCCTGATAAGCGGCGGCAACCCTTTTCCTCGACGGCCTTTCAGGCTCGCCAGGATCGGTCGAAATCGCTTGCCTGGTGGAAAGGGCCGCCCCAGAGACTCTGGCGGCCGACGTGTTGCACCAGGGAAGGGACATGGTAAAAGATGGGGTGCCTCAGGCAGCCCGCCAAGCGTGACATCCTGATGTCCTGCATGCCTTCGACCCGGCGCCAATGCCGCACCAGGTAACGGACTGTCAGCCGGGACAACAGAAAAGCCTGGCTGCCGAAGATGGCTTGTGGCTCGACCACGATGGCGTTATGCGGCACATCGCAGGCCCACTCCTTGAGGCCGGGGTTGTAGAGGCCAGCCAGAGTAATCCGGCCTTCCTTGACGGGGCGCCAGTGCAGGAGGTTATGCCGAAGATGACAGTTGAAGATGAGATCGTCCTCGAGGAAAAGGAGATAATCGGCGTCTGCATCGAGGCTGCGCTGGAGGGCGAGCAGGGCTGTCTGCTCCTGATGCTGCCGCCGGTCGCCTTCGGGCGCGGCGTCATCGAGCTTGATCACGAGCGGTTCACCGTCCCAGTCAGTGCGCGCCAGGTCTTGAAGGGTCTGCTGGCGGAGCGCGTCGCGGTCGGGGCACGAAATCATGCACGCAAAGAATCTGGGCGCGCGGTGCGGGATGCGTTTGCCAAAGTGGAAGGTACGCCCCACCAGGCTCATCCGGCCGTTCCAAAGCCGCTGCAGCCGTGTGACGTGCTGGCGGCACTCAGACTCAAGCCGGAAGCCAGGCACGGGCTTGTTTCTGAGGAAGAGGTTCCACTTGTCGCTGTTACGATGTTGGAACAGCCGGCCGCCAGCGAAGTCGTGCTGGCACATGGTCCCCGGCAAGGTGTGAATGCGGTGGGGAACCAGGGAGTAGGGTTGCCGGAGCTTCCGGAAGGCCAGGTGGAACGTCTCCTTGTCGCCGTGAAGATAACGGTAGAAAAAGTCGGAGTGTTCGTTGAACCACAACGCCAGACGAAGCGCGAACCAGACCCGGCGTTTGTCCACGAGGATCTGCCCAGTTTCAAACTCGGGTTCGGCAGGTCGGCGCAGCCCACAGCTTCTCCAGATTGGCTGTGCTTTGGGTGACCGACCGTAATCAGGCCAGAAGACCGCACCTGTGGACCGGTATTCCGGAGCGTCGAAGAGAAACTCGGGGTCCCGGATGGGCACGTTGTCCGCATCGAGGAGCAGGACCTCAGCGAACGGAGAGTAAAGGACCGCGTAGGGTTTGAGTTGCCAGCCGCCCAGAAGGCGCACCGGGTGTCGGTGCCGGACTTTGGCTGCATCGACGCACTCCACGCCGAGGGGCGCCACCAATTCGCGCATCCCATGGTCCAGTTCCCGCTGCCCGAGGTGCCAAAGCTGGATGGGCAACCGGCAGCCCCGTTGCCGGAGGACATTGATACAGACCCAGGCGTTGGTGAAATACCGCACCCCGCCGCCGCAAATCACAATGCCTCGACCCTGGCAGCCGCCGGGATATTCAGGCAGGTTCTGGATGAACCGGTTGCACGCCAGGCGTGCGCTGTGCAGGGAAAGCGGTTGGCGGTCAAAGGGATTGGAACGGGTCGCGGCGATTCCCCGCCGGGCAGCTCGGCGCTCACCGGAAGTAAGGTACCGGAGCGCCCCACCTTGGAAATACAGTTCGCTCCGGCGGATGACCTCGTCCGGCCTAATGAGCTCCATGCAGCGCGGCAGACCATCAACCACATCAACGCACCGGCATTGAGGCCGGTCCCTCGGGTCGCCGTCCCCGAGCGGCACGGCCCGGTCCTTCCAGCAACCGCCCTTGCCTCCACATGTCAACGCCCCGTTGTTGTGGATGAACTGGTGACCCGGATACGTTTCCCAGTGCGCCGGTTCGCGGGCGCCTGCGACCACCATGCAGGGCCGGTTGGCCGCAGCATCGCCCTTGACCTCGACCGCAGCCGCCAGGTGCATTAGAGCCGTCACCGGACAGAGAACGCCCTGGGCGTGGTAAACAAGACGCACCAGTTCGCGCAAGGTGGTCTGACCGCGCAGGTCGATGACCCCTTCGAGCTTGGGATGATGGTGCGCCCATTGGCCGACCTGCACGAACTGAACCCGGTCGCGAAAATGATCGATGACAGCCTGGTAACGCTCCGTCGCCCACCACTTGATGGTGACGTCGTACTTCCCACCGGCGGCAACGATCCAAAAAGGAATGTCTCGGCCGGTGACTTCGTACACCTGCGAAGACCAGGCCTTTTCCTGAGGCGACAGGTGGATGTCTCCCTTGAAGGCGGTGGGTCTTACATTAAGCCCCAGCCGCTCGTTCAGGAACTCAACGAAGCCGTGCAGGCAGTGGTAGGGCGTCTCGTTGCAGCGGTCAATGAGCGGATACGTGCAATCAAGCGCCTCTACCTCCGGGTCGTCGTCCGAGAGCGGCGTGATGTGAGGATTATGTTCCCACAGGTCGGGACACACTGTGCGGACGTCGGTGAGGAACTGCCCTGGATACCCGCGGTGCAGATCTCGCACCGCGGCCGTCAGCATCACGACATCACCAGGGGAATAGCCGTTCCTGAGAATCAGCTTCCGCATTGGCCCGGATTACTCCGCACCGACCCGGTCTGGCGTTCACACCGGACCACGGGTTAAACAGACTGAATGTCAGCCTCGGGCGAGGCGCAGATCAACCCCGCTTGGCCGGTTTCCGAACCACGCTCTTTGGGTCCGGGGTCAGCGGTTCAGGGCTGTCGCTTGGACTCGGCGACGTGCCGGCCGTTTGTACCAACTGCTCCTTGCGTGAAGCCGGTTTGGGGCTGTAACTGGGTTTGATCTTCTTGCTGGCCATACGGGTCTTGGGTTTAGGTTGAGGTGCTTACGATTCGGGCGGCTCGGCTAACGGCCAGTCCGCCACGAAAGCTGTGGTAGACCGTGAACAGGCGTGGGTGAAGCGGCGCACCAACCTCCGCCAGATCTGGCGGCGGAGCTCCTGTGTCCGCCGGCGTGGCGCGATAAGGTACTCGGCAATCACCCGCCGACGTTTGCGATCGTCGCTCCAGAATAGGTTCTTCATCGGTCAGGAATATTGGGTTTCCAGGCGTTTGACCTCTTTGCGGACCAGGGCGCCGACGCGATGCTTCGCCAGGTAGACCTGTCCGGCTCGCACTTTGAGCAGACGGGTAATCTTGCTCACGGGCCATTGCTTGAGCACGCACAGGTCAAAGAGCTGATACTGTCTGCTGTTGGCCCGGCGTTTCACTCTCCCAATGGCGGCGTCCATCAGGTTCCGGGTCCACTCTTCGTCCCAGATCGATTCCAGGGCCGAACCGTGAGGATCCGGAACCCGTTCCCCCGTCGCCGTCTCCGAGGACGTGCCTGCGCGAGGCCGCGACCAGACCAAATCTTCCTTGTTCCGGCGCCGCAACTGGTCGATGATCCGCCAGTTCGTCAACTGGAGGAGCCAGCTTTTGAATGAGCTGGCCTCGGCCCGATACTTGAACTCGGGCATCTTCTTGCAGACCGAGATCATCGTTTCTTGAACCACGTCCTGGGCTTCGGCATCAGTTAGGCCGGCCTTGATCGCGGTCTGGTAGATCAGCTTCCAGTACGTGTCAAAGAACTCTTTCCAGCTCTGCTGGTCGTTCCAGTCCTTTAGCCGGCTCAACAAGGTTCGCCGAGTCGGAATGAGTTCTACGTTGTCGTTCATGGCGCCGGGGTCGATGCGCCCCTGCCTATGCCTTATTCGTAATCCAAGGCCCGGTTCTTGCAAGGAATATTGCCCTTTTCCTTCAAGCACCGGTTTTGACCACGTCCTGCGGCTACAGCATCGTGCACAAGCCCACCCACTTTCTTGAAAGATTGGCCTTCGCTCGTCCGAATAAGCGATGTCCAGCGGATGTGGAAACCGATAGGGCTCATGAACGGCCAGCCGGCGCCCCCGGGGTGACTGGCCGGCCTGGCCCCGGCCACATGCCGAGCGTGAACAGCGCTTGGGGAGTGGTGCAAACGACCGCTCGCGCCCCTCCGTGCCGGGGTTCGAGCTGCGCACGAGGCCTTCATCCGCGGGCAACGGTGAAACCGCCAGTGAGAGCAAACAGTGGCATCGTCGAACCTGTGGACTCTAACAACTCCTCCCGAGCCGTGGGGCCGACGGGGGGTGGGTTGGCTGCAATCGAATCCGCCGCCCGAGCCCACTTGAAGCCCCGGGACTGCCGACTCCTGAAATGAACCCAGAGCTGCGAATCCTTTTCCTGGAGGACAACCCCACGGAGACCGAGCTGATCACGCGCGAACTGCGGAAAGAGGGGAGAGAAGTGGCCGCGATGCGAGTCGAGACCGAGCGCGACTTCCGCAGGCAGCTACAGGAATTCCATCCGGATCTCATTCTGGCCGAGTACTTCCTGCCCTCCTGCGACGGCCTGTCCGCGCTCAAGACCGCCAGGCAGACGTGCCCCGAAGTGCCCTTCATCTTTGTCTCCAGCACCGCCGGCGAGGCGGTCGCCACGGAGGCCCGCAGGCACGGCGCCACCGACTTCGTGTCCAAGCAAGGGCTCTCCCGACTCGGTCCGGCCGTGCGACGAGCCC
>Ga0315274_10014167_pt1 | contig 11314 bp, 5 predicted proteins | sample YL17G02_20_MG_FD_203700 | JGI IMG/M metagenome (GOLD analysis project Ga0315274, IMG submission 203700) | Sediment microbial communities from Yellowstone Lake, YNP, Wyoming, USA - YL17G02_20 | ecosystem: Environmental > Aquatic > Freshwater > Lake > Sediment | place: USA: Wyoming | collected...
CAAGGACACGGAGAATGAATGGATTTACCGGTGCCGGCCCCTCGCCAAGCTCGGCAAGGCTCCAAGCTCCTGGAATCCCATGTGTTCTGCTCTGTCTCCGTGATCTCCGTGGCCTCCGTGGTTCAACCGCTCTTTTCGTTTCTTTCTGCTCGCGCCAAGGCGCCAAGCACGCCAAGAAGAACCTCACAATGCCTCTCAACCCTCAACGGTCTTTGCGTCTTTGCGAGAAACCAAGTCCTCTATCCTCGGCGTTCATCACCGTTGATCTGCGGTTCCAAGCCGTCCTGTGACTGAGCAACCTACTATCCGATGACCGCCAGGCGTTTCGGTGGTCTGGCTGGGCCGACAGGTGTGATTCGGCGTGCCGCCGGCTCTCCATTCGTTGATACGCAGTATACCAAATGCGGACCGCCCCGTCAAATCGAGAAATCCGGCAACTTCGGATGAATGCCGAGAATCGCTGATGGCCCCGGCCCGGCTTTTCCCTGTCAGCGCTATGGCGAACGCCGCCCCGCCCCACGGGCCGGAGAAGAATATCCTTGAATCCCAGAGTGACGGGGATTACCCTTTTTGTCATGGTCACACGTAGACGCAACCAACAAACGCTGCACCATGACGGGAGGTTATCCATGAAAGAGACAGTCAATCGTCGTACGTTCCTTCAGCGCAGTGCTGTCCTCGGGGCGGGGATCACCATTCTCAAGTCGGGCATCCTCAAGGCGGGCAACTCGCCGAATGAGAAGCTCAATATCGCCGGCATCGGCGTCGGCGGCCGGGGCGCCGATGACCTGAGCGACGTCAGCAGCGAGAACATCGTGGCCCTCTGCGACGTCAACGAGAACAACCTCGCCGCGGCGGCCACGAAGTACCCACAGGCCAAGACCTACGCCGACTGGCGTAAATGCCTCGACCAGAAGGACATCGACGCCGTCATCTGCGCGACAACCGACCACACGCACGCCTTCGTCAACGTCTGGGCGATGAACCGCGGCAAGCATGTGTACTGTGAGAAGCCCCTGGCCAACTCGGTGCAGGAGGCCCGCGTCGTTCGTGAGACGTACCTCAGGAACAAGGACAAGCTCGCCACACAGATGGGCACGCAGATTCACGCGAGCGACAACTACCGTCGCATGGTGGAGCTGATCCGCCGGGGTGCAATCGGGACGGTGGACAAGGTCCACATCTGGTGCAGCCGCACGCCCGAGGGCGGAACCTACCTGCCGGCGGCGGAGCCTGTCCCATCCCACATCAATTGGGACCTGTGGCTCGGCCCCGCGCCGTTTCACCCGTTCAATCCCGGCTATCTGGGCGGCTGCTTAGCCTGGAACCGCTTCTGGGACTTCGGCAGCGGCCAGATTGGCGACATGGGCAGTCACATGATGGACATGGCGTACTGGGCCCTGGACCTGCGGCTGCCCACCACCTGCAAGGCGGAGGGCACGCCCATCAACTCCGATACCTGCCCGCAGTGGCTGACGGCGGAGTGGGACCATCCCGCCAATGACTGGCGGCCCGCCGTGAAGGTCAATTGGTACGATGGCGGCAAGAAGCCCGGAATGCCCTCCGAGGCCTTCAACCGTGAGAAGCTGTTCAAGGGCGTTCTCTTCCACGGCGATAAGGGTTATCTGCTCTGCGACTACGATTACCGCATCGTCATGCCCATGGGGGACATGACGCATTACACGGCACCGAAGCCGGCAGAGCTGATCCCGCCGTCGCCGGGTCATCACCAGGAATGGATCATCGGCTGCAAGACCGGCAAGCCGACGCTGTGCAATTTTGATTACGCGGGCGCGCTGATCGAGAACAACCTGCTGGCCCTGGTCGCCTACCGCGTCGGACAGAAGCTCGAGTGGGACATCAAGAACCTCAAGGCCACCAACTGTCCGGAAGCCGATCAGTACATCACCAAACAGTATCGCGAGGGCTGGGTCCTCAACGGATAACCGGTTGTTCGCGGAATACAGTGACGGATCGTGATTCACGACTGGGAGGTTGTTATGACTATGCGCACGATCAGGCGGTACGCACTTGCGTCAATGGCTTGCATGGCCTTTTGCGGTTCCTGGTGCCTCGGACAGGAGCCTGCTTTTGAGTGCTTCGCTGTGACGGACCTCGTGAGGATCTTTGAGGATGGATACCAGTGTCCCCCGCCGCAGGATCGGATCGAGGTGTTCGGCATTCGCGATGAATACGTCAGTGCCCAGTGCGTCGTGAAGGCGCGTCAACAAATCAACGATCTCGCAGTCTCTATCGGTCCCCTGAAGCACACAGGAGGGGACGGCGTGCTCCCGCCGGAGTCCATGACATGGAATTTCGTGGGCTCGATTGCGATAGCCGAGAACTCGCCGAACCACCGCAAATCCGACGTCATCCGTCCAGCCCCCGCTCGCTTTCCCGATTACCTGTCCGACGCGAAACAGACTGCCGTCGAGGCCGGCCGACACCAAGCCGTGTACCTGACCATCCACATTCCCCATGACGCTCGCGCCGGCGACTATCAGGGCACCGTTACCTTTCACGCTCGCGAAGGAGAAAGGACCCTGCCGCTGGTTCTGACGGTGTACCCGCTCACGCTTCCAAAGGAACGCCACCTCATGGTCACGGAGTGGTACTCCACCCACCGGTTCAAGCAGTTCCACGGAATCGATTCCTCTGATTCCGACGCATTCTACAAGATGCTGGGCGTTTACGCCCGCAACATGGCGGACCACCAGCAGAACGTCTTTCGCGTGTCCCTCGACCTCATCCAGGCGACAAGAAAAAAAGACGGAAAACTCACATTCGACTTCTCCCGATTCGACAGATGGGCCGACGTTTTCTGGAGCACGGGGGCGATGGATCTGCTCGAAACCGGCTTTGTGGCCCGGTTCGGTGACGGAGACTGGTCGAGCCGGCAGATCGTGCTGAGCGACTTCCAGGTCCGGGATGAAGCGACGAAGGCATCTGTCACCATGCCCGGCAAGCAGTTCCTCCCCCTATTTCTGCCCGCATTGGAGCAGCACCTCCAGGAACAAGGCTGGCTCGACAAGACCATCTTTCACATCGCTGACGAGCCCTCCAACCACAACGTCACAGACTGGCGAGAGGCGTCGGACTTCGTGCATCGTCACGGTCCGCGTCTGCGGCGAATCGACGCCATCGAGACGCCGCACTGCCTGGACAGGCTTGAAATCTGGGTACCCAAGATCGATCACTATGCGACGTGGCAGGACGCGTACAGCGACGCCCAGAGACTCGGCAATGAAATGTGGTTCTATACGGTCGGCATTTTCCAGGCCGGCGTCTATCCGAACAAGACCGTCGATGTCCCGCTTATCCAGTCGCGGGTCCTGCACTGGTTCAACTATCGCTTCGACCTGAAGGGTTATCTGCACTGGGGCTTCAACAGTTGGACCGACGACCCCTTCGAGGCGCCGGGCCAGCACCGCGGCGATGGCTGGCACGTCTATCCGAAGAAGGACGGCCTGCTCAACTCCCTGCGATGGGAGCAGATGCGAAACGGCATTCAGGATTACGAGTACCTGTGGCTGCTCGAAGACAAAATCCGACACATGAAGGACGGCATGAGCAGCCGCGTCTCGTCCTTGATCGAGCCGCCGCGCCGCAGCCTCGAAATAGCCGCAAGGGTCGTGCGGACAACGGACGACTGCAGCAATGATCCCAATGCCCTGTATGAAGCCAGGAGACAAATCCTCCGTGAGATTCTCGATCTGGATCAGTCCCCGCGGGTGATCGTCCAGACGAATCCGATCGAGCATTCGCGAGTGGCAAACGATGCGGCCATCGACGTGCACGGGTGGGCTGAGCCCGGCACGCGGGTTACCATAAACGGGACCGATGTGCCCGTCGCCGAGGACGGCCTGTTCATGGAGAACGTTGGCCTGTCATCCAAGCAGACGATTACCGTCGAGGCCCGAAACGAGAAGACGAGCAAGCGGATTGCTCGCCGGTTTGAGGCTCCACACGGATCATCGAGCGTCAGGTAATGGTACACCGTCGGACCCGTTCCGGCCTCAGTCGATACAAAGGAGTCAATCGATGTCTGCATCATCGGATGGTTCCGCGGGATTATGGCGAGCCATCGGACGCCATCTGGTCAACTTCTCGCGAAAACCGAGCCGGTCGATGCCTCGGCCTTTGTCACGGGCCTTGGGGGTTTCAAGGCGTGGGCGCGCAAGCGATACTGGGGGCTTGAGCCCAACAGCCTTCCACTCAATGCACGCGTCTGGTTTCCCAAAGGGGATGGCCCCTTTCCGCTCGTTCTCCTGTTCGCTGATGAGCAGCCAAGACAGAATGCGAGAAGCAGGGAATCGACCCACAAGTCCCGTAGCAGTCCACTGCCCTATATTGCCACAGGCAGCCTTCGGCAATCTTACCCATTCTGAACAACGCAAGTAGTGCCCTCTTCTCAGAGGACCGAGGGTGCGCCCGACACATCGCAACATACCTGTACTCCCAACGGATCTAACCATGCGGCACGGAATCCTGCAAAAAATCTTCCCCTCTTAGGCCCCAGAAAGATCGCGTTTCGTGCTCAGTGCCCACGGATAGACGATGTCTCGACATTTTGTGTCGTTTGATTGTCGCTTTATCACTTGACATTTGACAGAGCATCGGGTATAATGTCACCATGTTCAATTGGGGTGGTGCAAAGCTATGAACGAGTTTCTCTTGACGATGTTTGTGATGCTCCTGTTCTTGGTGGGCGTCACGGTAAAAACGTAAGGGTTTGCGGAGTTTTGTGCTTAGGGACGGGCTTCCTCGCAGACACAGCCGCAGCGAAGCAACGCCGGGGAGTTTGTGCGCTGCCGTCGTTATGGCGTGTACGTTCCCGCACATTGGCCTGCTTGCCTTTGCTCATTCTCCATTCACGCACATGTCGGCGTTGACAGCTTCCCTCTGCACGTTATGATGGCCACCAGCCTGTTCTTTTCCTGACGGATGGCATGGCAGACATACCTGAAACAGCCAGGGACGGGTATCTGCCCAGGGCATAACTCATTTGCGAAAGGATGCGGCACATGGAGCGGATCAATCGACGGGAATTCATCGGCACGGCAGTAGCGGGGACCCTGGTAATGGACAGCGTTCTGCGTCCGTCCTATGCAGGCGATGAGGCCAAGCCGAAGCTCAAGCTTGGCCTGATCGGGTGCGGCTGGTATGGCATGGTGGACGTGCGGGCGGCGCTCAAAGCCGGCGGCGTCGAAGTCGTGGCTTTGTGCGACGTGGACGAGCAGCATCTCACAGCCAGCGCAGCGGAAGTCGAGAAACTCCAAGGCTCGCGGCCCAAGACCTTCAAGCGATACGAAGACCTCCTGCAAACACCCGGCCTGGAAGCGGTTATCATCGCAACGCCCCCGCACTGGCATGCCCTGCCGTTCATCGCCGCCGTGGCGAAGAATCTCAACGTCTATTGCGAGAAACCCCTGGCGTATGACATCCGCGAGGGCCGGGCGATGATCAACGCCGCTGCCGGCAAGGATATCATCGTCCAGATCGGCTTCCAGCGCCGTCAGAGCCCGGCGATTCAGCAGGTTCGTGACTACATCCGCGAGGGCAACCTCGGCAAGATCATCCAGGTGGACGTGCAGATTCACTACACAGCGGGCATGCGGGACACCACGACCCAGGAGCCACCGGCATCGCTCGACTGGGACCTGTGGTGTGGCCCGGCGCCCAAGCTACTTTACTCGCCCCAGGTCGGCCACTTCGCCTGGCGGCTGGAGACGACCACGGGACAGGGACATCTGGTGGATTGGGGGATTCACCTGATCGATGCCACGCGATGGATTCTCGGCGAGACCACGCCGCGGGCGGTCCAGGCCTCCGGCGGCATCTACTACTTCAAGGGCAAGATCACCACGCCGGACATCCTTACAGTCCATTTCGACTTCGCTACGTGTCCCGTCTTCTGGACACACCGGATCTGGGGTGCACAGGAGTACACGCCCGAAGTCGCAAACGGCATCTTCTTCTACGGCGAGAACGGCTCCCTCTTCGTGACCGACGACCGCTGGGTCGTCATCCCGACGGACAAGAACAAGCCGCGGATCGAGCAGAAGGCCGGCGGCGACCTGGCGGTGGCCCATATGACCGATTTCCTCAACGCCGTCCGCACTCGCAAGCCGCCCGGCTGCACGATCGAAGACGGCTATCGATCGACGGCCACCGTCAAGCTCGCCATGATCGCCTACGACGTGGGCGAGAAGATCGTCTGGGACGAGAAGACCGACCAAATCGTCAACAACCCGGCGGCGGCCAATCTGCTGAAGCGGCCGTATCGCGAGCCCTGGAAACACCCATATATCGGTCAAATCTGATCCAGGAAAGGAAGATCACAATGGCTGGCACACGGATCGTGCAAACTGTGCTGCTCGCAGGGACTGTGGGTTATGCAGTCCTCATGGCGGGCTGCAGAACAACGGAGCAGTCGCACACATGCAAGGTGAGGGCGGGCACAAGCGGCGGCAATGCCATCCGGCTGGAGCACGTCGCGCTCAACGTCGCAGACCCCATCAAGATGGCGCAGTGGTACGTGGACAGCCTGGGCATGAAGGTCCTGCGGGAAGGCCCGCCGCCGATCAACGCCCGCTTCCTCGCCGACGGCGGCGGCAACATGATGCTCGAGCTGTACCATAACCCGCCGGATGCCGTGCCCAACTACGCCTCCATGGACCCCCTGCTGCTGCATGTGGCGTTCATGGCCGATGACGTCGATGCCGTGCGGCAAAGGCTCATCGCCGCCGGGGCGACGCCCGTGGGGGAAGTGACAACGACGCCAGCCGGTGACAAGCTCGTCATGCTGCGCGACCCCTGGGGTCTGGCCATCCAGTTCCTCCGCCGCGCCGACCCGATGCTGCCGCTTCGATGAACGCTCAATAGGAAGCGCAGGTTTCGATTGGCGATTGCGGAAAGGAGCCGGCGATGGGCCTCCAGGTGACAAGTCAATGCCGCACAGACAGCAAATGGAACGGGCCGCGATCCATTTCCGTGTCTGGCCTGCACCTTACGACCGTACTGGTGCTTGCCGCGATAGCGGTTTGCTCTCTCGGCTCAGAGGGCGATGTTGTCCACGCATCGTCCGTTCCCCCGAGGGGAATCAGCGTTGCCGTTCTGGGATTCGAGGACAACACAGGCGACACGGAGATGGCTCACTGGCGCCATACCCTGCCCGGGTTGTTGAGACGGCAGATTCGGCACGTTCGTGCCATCCGCCTCCTGTCCGACGAGGCTGTTCGCTACGCCTTCCGGCAGGTCGGACTCCACCCCGGCGACCCCATCGACCCGAATCATGCCCGCCGGATGGGCGAGCATATTGAAGCCCAGCGAGTCATATGGGGCAGCTATCGGAGACAGGGTGACCTCTGGCGCGTCGATGTCCGGGTGATGAACGTCGCAACGGGTGGAGTATCGGACGGGCTCTCCGTTACGGCCGCCGATTGGTTCGACATCCGTGATGCGGTGAACGAGCGGATTCTCGTCTACCTGGCTGTGACACCCGGCGATGAAGAAAAGCAGAAGATGGCGAAGCGATGGACTCGTTCTGCTGAGGCTCTCTCCTGGTGCGGCAAAGCATACTTGCTGCAGGAAGAAAGCCAACCGGAATCGGAGATAGAGACATGCTGTCGCAAAGCGATCACCGTGGATCCCAATTGCGCCTTCGCTCTTGTTGCACTGGGCGCGACACTTGCCACGCGGGGGCAATTCGGCCCTGCGGAGGATGCTGTCCGACGAGCTATCCAACTCGATCCGGACGACGGACACGCCCATTTCACCCTTGGATTCCTGCTGGCGGCCCAGCGACAGTCGGATCAGGCTACGCAGGAATTCCTATTGGCGTGCCGCCTGGATCCGGATAATGCCGGCTACGTCGGGGCGCTCGCCATGATCCAGGCCATCACAGGCAAATGGGAGGAGGCCGCCTCGCTGTTCGAGAAGGCTGTCTCTCTCGACCCGACCGACGCTGTACTCCATGCCTCCCTGGCCCGGGCCTATGCCGCCCGTGGACACCGCGACAAGGCGCTGCAGGAGCTGAAGCAGGCCGTGTACTTTCTGCCCGCCGAGGGCATAGGGGCCGCGAACGCGCTCCAGCGAATCGCCGAAACGTATGAAATGCTGGAACAGAGGTCTGAGGCCATCGATCACTATGAGCGGCTCATCGCCCTGGCAGAGAAGCTGCAGATAAACCCCGATTCGATTCGCTCGTTTGCCCGCCGGGTCGAACGGCTCAGGGCAGCCGTGACCCCGCAATTCGTGGACGTTCCCGTGCCGCAGCGCTACACGCCTGGAACCCTGGACATAGCCCTCCGCGAAAGACTCACGGAGCAAGAGCGACAGTACGTAACCTACCCCTTCGAGTGTACGGCAGAGATGAAGGCTTGGGCAGAGCGGCTAACGACAGGGGCGGCGACCGATCTGGACAAGGCCAGGGCAATCTTCGATGAGCTGACGAAGCGAGCTGGAGCCGGCGGGCTGCCAGACACACATACCGCCAGCGAGGTCTACCAACTGTGGGGCAACACGGAGGTTCCTCTTCTCTGCGGGGACCAGACCGTTCTATTCATTGCTCTTGCACGTGCCGTCGGCGTCGATGCGTTCTTTACGCATGTGAGCAAAGGACCTGTCGGCGGTGTGACCCCTCACGCGTGTGCGGCGGTCTGTGCCAACGGTCGCATGCTGCTGGTCGATCCCACCTGGCATTGGTTCGGAATCCCGCACCAGGCATTCCGCGTGCTCGACGATCTGCGTACGCTGGCGACTTTCTGTTTCGTCGGCGACACCGAAAAGGTGCCTCGCTGCCGGGTGGGCCTGAAACTGTACCCCGATTCGGTATTTGGGCAGATCGCCCTGGTGAACGCCCTGCGGGAGATGAGGCAGATACAGGAAGCGAGCGAACTGCTGGAGACGATAGCCGAGCCACAGGAACCTTCATGGGACTGCCACTTCTTCCACTTGCAGCGAGGATTGATCGCAGGCAGCAGGGGCGACTTCGAGCAAGCGAGACAGGACCTGGCCGAGGCGCTGGCAATCTATGCCGGCAGTGATTCCGCCCACTTTCACATGGGCCTGCTTCTCGAAAGGCAGGGACAACTGCGAGAGGCACGCGAGGCATACCGCGCAGCCCTGAGGTGCCTGATGCCGGCGGAAATGGCCGACCCGGTCCGCCGCCACCTTGCAGAATTGAACGAGCGCATCGGTTCTGAACTCACGGGCGATGATGTCCACTCGTTGATCCGACGAGCGGGCGAGGCGGAGTCCGATGAGGACCGGCTGACACTGCTGAAGGAGATGCAGGCCCGTGCCGATCTTGATGAGTCCCCGCAGGTAGACCTCGACCGGATGATCAAAGAGATCGAGCGGTGGATCCATGAGGAATCCCTCTCGTATTTCGGCGGGCAGGTGTCACGAACGCAGGACTACGACTTCGGCATCTCCGAAAGCTCACCGTTGTACCCGCTGACCTATCTCTATCGCGGTCGCATGGTGACGTGGTATGCCCTGGAGTCCGGCACCGTATGGAAAACCCCGGAGTTCAAGAGGGCTTTTCTGGACACGGCGCGCGGGTTCTTCGAAAAAGCCGTTGCGACGTTCCCCGGGAATCGGATCGTGCGTATGTATCTGGCCACACCGATTCCACCCGACAAGCAATACACCCGCGTGGCGGGCGCACCGGCGTGGGCCGTGTATCAGAGGGAGGGCCTGGAACGGCTGGCCGACATCATCGAGTGGTGGATCGATCATCGGATGCGGGAGGACGGCCAGTACGGTGGTGGCTGGGGCGACGACTGCGAGATGTGGCGGTGGTGGACGCCGATCCTGATCGGATTCGAAGACCCCAAGATCAATCGGGCACAGGCGAAGTTCTCCGAGGCGATTCTCATGCAGTCGCACATGAGGCTGGGCTACACGACCCGTATGTCGGACGTCGAGCACACGGCTGAGGACTCCGCCGACGCCATCACGCCTATGATGCATATCGATCCCGACAATCCGGACTGGAGCAAACGAGCCCTGCGCCTGGCCGAGCTGATGGAAACGCTCTGGACGGGCCGGAACGAGCGGGGCTTTGTGCAGTTCAAAAGCACGTACTTCACGGCGGAGAAGCTGGACCTGTCGCCGGCCCGCGCCTGTGACACTGTTTACCATCCACGCGTTGTTCAGCCGGCACTCCTTTGCTGGCAGCGAACGCGTGACCCGGCGTTGAAGAGACTATTCTCTACCTGGATGGACACATGGGTCGATGCGGCAGCGCGGACCGAACGAGGCAAACCAGCCGGGATCATTCCTACTGCCATCCATTGGCCCGACGGCGGCATCGGCGGCCTCGATCCCAACTGGTGGGACCCGAGGAACCACGGCGAGCACACGCTCTACTCGTTCCCCAGCGCGATGAGCATGATGACACACACACTCCTGCTCACCTACCACATGACAGGCGACAAGAGGTACCTGCAGCCCATCCGCTCCATGGCGAGAATCCGGCTCCGCTACCTGGAGTCTCCGCCGAAGGATCCCCCCAGTCCGGGCACCGAGGCATGGTGCGCCGCTCAATTGGACGGCCTGACCGACGTGGCTGCCAAGTACAAATTCCTGACCGACGGCAGTGACTTTGATACGCTGCTGGCCCGGGAGAAGTCACCGTACATGCGGTATCGCCTGGATGCGGATCATGAGCCACTCGTCGCAGCTCTGAAGGAAAACGCCGAAGCCCTCCGGATCAACTTTCCTGGTTACACAAGCGAGGTGCGATACACCGACCGCGTTTTGCGGTTCCCCACACTCTTCGGACCGGGCGGAATCATGAACGAGGCAATCCCAGCCACTCACACGCCCAGCCCTGCTCTGTTGTACTCGAGCATCACGGGCGATCCGGGAACGGCGGAATACTTCCCGCTCAATGCGGTGCGATGGCTTACGCCTCCTCGTGAGATTGCCGTGCTGATTGGTCGCCACAGCAAATCCGATCTCCACGCGGAACTGTTCCACTTCGGCGGGAAGGACCGTCCCATGGGCGCAGAGTTCTACCTGCTCGAGCCGGGCACCTATACGCTTACCCTCGCAGTCGCGGACCGCGACTCCGAACGGCCGACGCACGCGGAGACATTCGAGGTCACCGGCCCGCGCTGCCGCGTGTCGTTCACTCTGCCGCCACGCCGCCTGTGCCTGCTGCATGTACAGCACAACTAGCCCGACTTCGCGGATTCGGCTCCGGTTCGGATTTTCTTGAGGCCAAAGTCCTGATTTTCGGGGCTGTGAGGGCCGGTGGGCGGGTTCAAACCCGTTGTAGTGAAGACCCGGCCTATTGGCGGCG
>Ga0315274_10014168_pt1 | contig 11311 bp, 6 predicted proteins | sample YL17G02_20_MG_FD_203700 | JGI IMG/M metagenome (GOLD analysis project Ga0315274, IMG submission 203700) | Sediment microbial communities from Yellowstone Lake, YNP, Wyoming, USA - YL17G02_20 | ecosystem: Environmental > Aquatic > Freshwater > Lake > Sediment | place: USA: Wyoming | collected...
CAAGCACAAGGTCGACCTCGAGGCGCCCCTCAAGTCGCTGGGGACCTACAAGGTCGCCGTCAGGGTCTACGCGGGGATGACCTCCGAGGTCACGATCATCGTCGAGCCCAAGGGCTGACGAGCCGGTCCTTCATGCCGACCCTGGCGTGACGGGATGAGCGGGGGCTGCATGCGCTACGGAGTGATTGGCGCCGGCGCACTCGGCTTGACGGCTGCGCTTCGCCTCACGGAGCGCGGCCATGATGTGACCCTGCTCGAGCGCGATCAGGTGCCCGGCGGTCTCGCCGGGAGCTTCGAGGTGGCTCCGGGGATCTGGCTGGAGAAGTTCTACCACCACATCTTCCGGACCGATCGATCCGCGGTGGCGCTGATCAATGAGCTCGGTCTCGCGGAACCGCTGCTGTGGCACGAGCCGAGGACGACGGTCTTCGTCGGGGAGCGGACCCACCCCCTCGATTCCGCGGCCGCCGTCCTGGGCTTCCGACCGTTGCCCGTCGCGAGCCGGCTCCGACTCGCCGCGGGGGTGGGTTACCTGCGGCTGCTGCCTTCGGCCCGCACGCTCGAGAACCAGGCGGCGGGTCGATGGATGCGCCGCCTCATGGGGGGGCCGGCGTACGAGACCGTGTGGGCGCCGCTGCTGCGCGGGAAGTTCGGCAGCGCCGCGGACGAGGTCTCGATGGCCTGGCTGTGGGCGCGGATCCATTGCCGCACGACTCAGCTGGGCTACCTGCACGGCGGGTTCCACCAGCTCTATGCGGCCTTGAGCGAGCGGGTCATCGGGTTCGGTGGGACGATCGTCCACGGCGCCGTCGTCTCCATCATCCGGACGAACGAACCGCAGGTCGAGGTAGTCTTCCGGCGCGATGATGTCGACGAGACGGCGACGTTCGATCGTGTGATCTCCACGCTTCCCACCGGGATGACCGTCCGGATGACCCCCGAGATGCCGCCCGCGTACTCGGCCCTCCATCCCGCCCCCCGGGCCCTTGGGGCGCATTGTCTGGTTCTCAGCCTTGACCGACCGCTGACGGACGTCTACTGGATCGGCGTGAACGAGCCCGACATGCCGTTCCTGGCCGCGGTGGAGCACACCAACATGGTTCCTCGAGCCGAGTATGGGGATCGTCACCTTGTCTACCTCGGCAACTACCGGGCTCACGACGACGCGTTGTTCCGCGCTTCGACGGACCAGGTGCTCGCGGATTTCGAGCCCGGGCTGCGCCGTCTGAACCCGGACTTCGACGCTTCGTGGGTCCGCGACGCATGGACCTTCTCGGCGCCGTTCGCCCAGCCGGTCGTGACACCGGGCTTTGCCCGCACGATCCCTGGGTTCGACACTCCGGTCGCAGGCCTGTACGTGGCGAACATGTTCCAGGTCTACCCCTACGACCGAGGCCAGAACTACTCGATCGAGCTCGCCGAGCGCCTCGTCCGCCATCTCGACAGATGACGAAGAGCCCCGGCGAAAGCGGTCTGGGAGCGCTCCCGCTGCGCTACGGCGGCCGCCCGGTAGGGCTCGACTCGAGGCGCGCATGATCGCGTCGCTTGCGCTTGCGGCAGTCGCCATCAGCTGCGGCACCCTCGCGACCTACGCGTTCGACCGGCAGTCACCGGGCTACGCGCGGATCGCGACGGGGACCTTCATCGGCGCAACCGCCCTCGCATTCGTCGGGTTCCTCCTCGCCCTCGCCCTCGGAATGAATGCGGCCAGCCTGGCGCTTGCTGCCGCGGCGACAGCCCTTCCCGCCCTGTTGCTCCGAAGCTCGACGATCCGCGGTGTCGTGGGACGTGACCTCCACGCCGCCAGGATGAGTCTCGCGTCCGGCGTCCGGCATCCAACCCGCGCTGGCGTTGTGGTCGCGCTGTACGCGGCCTCGATCGTCGCAGGGGTCTGGCTGGTTGCCGATCGCACCCTGTTCGAGATGGCCGATGGCCTCTACATCGGCAACGTCAACAACCTCGGGGACCTGCCCTACCACCTTCAGATCACGGCGAGCTTCGCGTACGGCGCCAACTTCCCTCCCCAGAACCCCGTCTTCGCGGGGGTCGGGTTCTCCTACCACTACGCGGCCGACTTCCTCGCCGCCATGTTCGTAGCCGGCGGTGCCACCCTGCGAGAGGGAATGCTGATCGTGACCGTGGCGCTGGGGGTAGGCCTGCTCGCGCTGGTCCACCGCTGGACCCGCGACCTGACCGGGAGCGCCATCGCGGCGCGGCTCGCGCCACTCCTGCTGGCCTTCGGCGGGGGATTGGGGTGGCTCTTCCTTCTCCAGGAAGCGCGAGTTGGGGAGCACGGGCTGCTCGCCGCGTTCGCGGCCTCGGATGCCCGCTACACCATCCAGAACGACGGCATCCTGCGGTTCGGCAACCCGGTGACGACGCTCCTGATCCCGCAGCGCGGGCTGCTCCTCGGGATGGGCCTCGCGATCATCGTGTTCACCCTCATCTGGCACCACCTTGACGAGCAGGCGCCTGGCCCGCGCGACACTCCGGGGATCCAGGCCCGCTGGCGCCGCCTGATGGCCCAGCCGCGGATGCTCATTGCGGGCGTCCTGACCGGCCTCCTGCCGATCGTCCACATTCACACGTTCGCGGTCGTGTTCGGGACGGCATTCCTCCTGGGGGTGTCCTTCCGCCAATGGCAGGGTGGGCGCTGGCGAGGATGGGCCGTCTACGTTGTCTCGGCCGCCGCCGCCGCCATGCCGCTCCTGGCCTGGACGGCCAGGGGCAGCCAGGCCGGTCTGGCATCCTTCTTCGGGCTGGAGCTCGGCTGGGACCACGGTGCGACTAACCCTCTGTGGTTCTGGTTCATCAACACCGGCGCCTTCATTCCGCTCCTCGTGCTGGCCTTCACGTGGCGAGGGGACCGGCCGCTCCTGCCGCGGAAGCTCATCCTCTATGCACTTCCCTTCATGGCCTGGTTCATCGTGCCCAACGTCTTCCGCCTTGCACCGTGGACCTGGGACAACATCAAGGTCCTGGTGTACTGGTGGCTCGGGTCGATCCCACTCGTGGCGCTCGTGCTCGCCCGCCTGTGGGAACAGCGCCTGGTCGCCAAGGCCGGGGCGGTCGCCCTCGCCTTCGTCCTCATGACCGCCGGCGGCCTCGACGTCGCCCGCGCGACGGTGGGCCAGGGGTACCAGGAGTTCGACCGCGACGGGATTGCGTTCGCAGAGATGATCCGTGAACGAACCACGCCGGGATCGGTGATCCTCACGGCGCCGACCTACAACACGCCCGTGTTCCTCACGGGTCGTCGCGTGTTCATGGGTTACGCGGGCTTCCTGTGGGCCAACGGGCTGCCCTACCAGGAGCGGGAGCGGGACCTTCGGGCTATCTACGCCGGTGGGCCGGGCGCAGAGGATACGGCGCGGCGCTACGGCATCTCGTACATCGTCGTGGGCCCCCAGGAGCTGCGCGAAGTCGCCCCGAACGACGCGTTCCTGGCGCGATTGCCGCTTGTCGGACAGGTCGGCGAGTACCGTCTCTACGAGGTAGCAGGCCAGTAGCATGCGCAACCGCGAATGGAGATCGGCTCCGTGAAATCACGGAATCGCAGACGGGGTCCCTCACGACCGACGGTCCGGGGGGACAGGCCGGTCGCACCGGCGGCCGAGCCTGCTCCGGCGTCGCCGGCGCCGCCCACCGCGTCGCCGGATGAGGTCGAGCCCGGCTGGCTCGACCGTCGGTTCGTGCCTGTTGCCCTGGCTATTCTCCTGGTCGCTGCTGCGCTCCGCCTTCCGGAGCTTGCCCTCAATCCGTTTCACCACGACGAAGGCATCAACGGATACTTCACGACGTCCCTGCTGAGGAACGGCACCTATGTGTACGACCCGGCCAACTACCACGGGCCAACGCTCTACTACTTCGCCCTTGTCTCGGCGGTCCTCTTCGGCCTGACGACGGAAGCGATGCGGCTCGTCCCCGTCGCCTTCGGCCTGCTCACCGTGGCGCTCGTCTTTCCGCTTCGTCGGTACATCGGGTCGACAGCCGCCTTGACGGCTGCCGGCCTCCTGGCGATCTCCCCGGGCGCGGTCTACATGTCGCGCTACTTCATCCACGAGTCGTTGCTGGTCGCGATGTCCCTCGCGCTGATCGTCGCCGGCGTCTTCTATGCCGATCGTCGCCGCCCGGAGCACCTGCTCGCCGCTGCGGCGGCCGCGGCGATGCTGTTTGCGACCAAGGAGACAGGGATCATCACGGTCGGAGTCCTGATGGTCGCGATCATCGTCGCCCGTTGGTACGTCGCGCGACGGACCCCGGGCAAACGTCAGAGGATTGCCCGAGGGGCGCGTCAGGTCGCGTCGTCCGTCTGGATCGAGGGTATCGAGTACCGCGCGGCGCCAACCGGTCGACGTGCCGGTACCTTGCGCATTGCTGTCGCGCGCGAGCACGTCGCCGGCGCGGCGGTCGTGTTCGGCGTGATCTACGTGCTCTTCTACTCATCGTTCTTCAGCAACTACCCCAAGGGGCTCGTGGACTCGCTGGCCACCTTCACGATCTGGACGCAGACCGGCAGCGCGACGCAGGTACAGCCGCTCCATTCGTACCTGCTGTGGATGCTTCGCGCCGAAGCGCCGATCCTCCTTCTGGGGGCCCTCGGCGGGCTGCTCGCGGCGATCAAGGCCCGTGACCGCCTGTGGGTCTTCGTCGGGCTGTGGGCGGTGGGGATCGTCGCGGCGTACTCCGTGGTCCAGTACAAGACGCCCTGGATCACGCTCAACATGCTGGTCCCCCTGGCACTTCTTGGTGGTCTCGCGGTCGCCGGATTGTGGGGATCGGCTCGCTGGAAGCGGGCTGCGCCGCTCGGCCTCGCCGCGGCCGTTCTGGTGAGTGGCTACCAGGCGGTCGATCTCAACTACCGCCACTACGGCGACGAGACGTATCCGTACGTGTTCGTTCACTCCGCCCGGGACATGCTCGCCCTTGTCGACGCGATCGAGGCGACTGCCGTGCGTGCGGGCACGGGGCACGAGACCGGCGTGGTCTTCGTGACACCCGACTACTGGCCGCTGCCGTGGTACATGCGCGACTACCCGAGAGCTGGCTTCTTCGGCTCCATCGTGCCGACGGAGGAGGCGATGATCGTCGCGAACGTCAACCAGGAGGCGGAGCTGGCCCCCGCCGTCGCGGGCCAGTACGACCGCGTCGGGACCTACACCCTCCGTCCCGGCGTGGATCTCGCCCTGTACGTCCGCCGCGATATCGCGCGGCCGTGACGGGCGCCCCGTCTGTGCCCCGTTCGTCAGGGTTGCCCGGGCCGTCCGACTCAGGCTCGGCCCGACGGCCCGGCGGGTAAGGTATCCGGCACCATGCCGCGACGACGCCGGGACATCGGCCGCCTCCTTCTGGGAGTGGCCATCAGCGTAATCTTCCTGGGCGTGACCCTGGCCCGCGTGGATCTCGGGCGCGCGGCTGAGGCGATCGCGGCCGCGGCCCCCGCGTGGCTGGCCGCCGCCCTCCTCATCGTGGTGGGCGATCTGCTGCTCCGGGCTCGCCGCTGGCTGGTCCTCCTGCACGGCGTCGAGAGCGCGCCGGTCCGGACCCCGTACCGGCTCGCGTTCGGGTACCTCTCCATCGGCTTCCTGGCCAACGCGGTCCTGCCCGCCCGCCTGGGCGACGTCGCGCGCGCCGTTCTCGCCGGGTCGGCCTTCCACATGCCGCGCCTCGCGGTCTTCGGCACGATCATGATCGAGCGGGTGAGCGACGGCCTCACCATGCTCGGGCTGGCGGCGGTGTCGAGCCTCGCGGTGGCGGGGATCGCCGAGGCCGGCGCGCTGACGACCTACGGGGTCATCGTTGCCGCGGGAGGGGCGGTCGCGGCGCTCGCCGGGTGGCTGATCGTGTCCAGGTCGGCGGTGGCCCGCACGCGGGCCGGGGCGGCCGTAACCGGGATAGTGCGACGGCTCTCGGCCGGGGCCGGCGCGCTTCGGCACGCCCGGTCGGCAGCGACGTTCCTGGCCCTGACGGCCATCGTGACCACGACGGCGATCCTCGTGGCGTGGACGGTGGCGGAGGCGGTCGGCATCCGGCTCGGCCCCGTCGAGGTGGTCCTCTTCCTGAGCATGATCGCGCTCTCGCTCGCGATCCCCGCCGCGCCCGGCTCGATCGGCACCTACGAGTTCGTCGGCGTGACGGTTCTCACGAGCCTGGGCTCCTCGCCGGAGCAGGGCCTGGCGACGATCCTGTTGATGCGCCTCGTGACGACCTTCCCGCCGGCGCTGACCGGGCTGGTCGCCGCATGGGTCCTCCAGGTCCGCCCTCGGTCGATCTCCCAGCCGCCCGAGACCGACATCGGCATGGGTTCGGCCGAGTGAACCCCCCGGCCGTCTCGCTCGTCATCCCCGCCTTCAACAGCGCCGGGTACCTCGGCCAGAACGTTCGTCGCATCGCCGAGTTCTACCGCCACGCCGGGATCGACGGCGAGATCGTCGTGGCCGATGACGGCAGCACCGATGGGACAGCCGACTCCATCGTCGAGTCGGATCGGATCCACGTGCTCCGCCTGCCGCACGGAGGAAAGGGCTCCGCGGTCCGAGCCGGGATGGCGGCGACGTCCGGCGAGATCTGCGGCTTCACGGATGCGGACCTTCCCTACGGGATGTCGTCGCTGCCGCTTGCGGTCTCCTACGTGCAGGAGCGGCGCTACCACGCCGTCATCGGCGATCGGACGTTGCCCGGCTCGTCGTACGAGAGCACCGGGCCACTACGCTCCGCCGTGTCCGGGCTGGCCAGCTTCGCCTTCCGCACCATGGTGACCGGCGGGATCTACGACACGCAATGCGGCTTCAAGGTCTTCCGCGGGGACGTGGCCAGGGAGATCTTCCGTCTGACCAGGATCCGGGGCTTCGCCATCGACGTCGAGGTCATCTATCTCCTGCTGAAGTACCGGCTCGACCTCAAGCGCATCCCCGTCCGGCTCGAGCGCAACGAGCGAAGCTCCGTCCACGTGGTCCGCGACTCGGCCGCCGCCTTCCGCGACATCGCCAGCATCCGCTGGAACTGGGCCACCGGGCGATACCGCACCCCGATGCTCGTGGACCTCCTCCACGAGGAGCTCCGCCTGGACGTCGAAGGTGCCGCCGCGCCGCTGGCGCGCGCCGCCCACCCGGACGACCCCAACCCGTGATCCCGCTCGGGTACGTCGTCGTTCTCGTCTTCTTTGGAGACGCCGTCGCGCGGCGCTGGCTCTCGTTCGTCTCGTGGCCCCACCGCGTGGCCACTGGGTTCCTCGTCGGCCTCCTGCTGGGAACGTGGACGACCTACCTCGTGGCGCTCGCCTTCCGGGATACTGGCGACCCGGTTGCCCTGGGGGCCCTGGTGTCGTCGCTTGTCATGGTCGGCGCGGCCGTCTGGTTGCGGAGGCGTCCCGCGTCGCGGGCGCGACCTTCCTCCCCGCCGCTGCGGTCCGCACGCGCGGACTGGGCGGTCGTGCTGCTCGTTGCTGCGCTCGCCGGCTGGATGATGGTCTCCACGTATGGCTTCGCGGATGGGACGCTGCGCATTGCCGGAGACCTCTGGAGCGACTTCGGCCCGACGACGGCGATCGCGCAGAGCTTCGCTCTCGGACACAACCTCCCGACCGAGTATCCGCACTACGCCCTCGAGCCGATCCGATACCACTTCCTCTTCTACTTCCAGGTCGGGAACCTGACCTACCTGGGTCTTGACCCGGCGACGGCCAACAACGTCCTGAGCATCGCCTCCGTCGTGGCCCTGCTCGTGGTCGTGGCGGCCCTCGGCGAGCGGCTGTTCGCGTCCCGCTGGGTCGGCTGGATCGGGGCGGCGCTCTTCTTCTTCCACGGGGCGCTCTCGTTCATCCCGTACCTCGAGAGCTTCCCGTCGATCGGGCAGGCCCTCGAGGCCCTCCCGCGGCTCGACCATTTCCTCGCTTCGGGCTTCCCGTACCGCGGCGAGGAGTGGGGCATCTGGACGCAGGACGTCTATCTCAACCAGCGGCATCTCCCGAGCGCCATCGGCGTCGTCCTGGTCATCGTCCTGTTCCTCGTGGACCGGCTCCCGCAGGCCGGCGGCGCGCGAGACGGCGAGGGCAGTGACATGCGCCACCGGCTCGCGGCGTCGCTGACTGCCACCCGCATGCGCCTGGCGACGGGAATCGCCCGGCCGAGGGGAGCGCTCATGGCGACCCTGCGGGACCCGTGGCTGCCCGGCTTTCTCCTGTGCGGCCTGCTGGCCGGTCTCCTGCCGCTCTTCAACGGGGCGATGTTCATCGGGGCGGCGGCCGTCCTCGGCGTGCTGCTCGTCATCTTCCCGAACCGGCCCCAGATGCTGTTCCTCGCCGTTGCGGCCGCCCTTCCGGCCTTGCCGCAGTTCCTGTTCCTCCGGCCCGGGACGATGGCGGGCGAGCAGACGTACCCGTCGTTCTTCTGGGGCTACACGGTCGACGACCCGACCCCGGTGCGCGTGGCGACGTACCTCGCCTTCATCTTCGGTCCCAAGCTGCTCCTCGTCGGCATCGCCCTGCTCACCGGCACGTGGACCCAGCGGCGGGTCTTCCTGGCGTTCGCCGGCCTCGTGGCCGTCGCCTTCCTGGTCCAGTTCAGCGTCGAGGTCCTGGCCAACCACAAGTTCATCAACACCTGGCTCATCGTGGCCAATCTCTTCGTGGCTTACGGCGTCGTGCACCTCTGGCACGCCCGCCGGGTGCTCCGGGTGCCCGCCCGCCTGGCGGTGATCTCGCTGGTCGCGGTCATCGTCGCCGGTGGGGTGATCGACCTGATCCCCGTGAAGAACCAGCGGATCTACGAGGTCGGCCTGACCGGGGACCGGCTCTACGAGTGGGTTCGAACCGAGACCAGGCCGAACGACGTCTTCCTCTCGGACATCTTCGTCGTTCACGGGATCCTGCTCGCGGGTCGTCGCCTCTACCTGGGCTGGCCCTACTACGCGTGGTCGGCCGGTTACGCCGCCCGCGGGCGAGAGCAGCTCTACCGGGATCTCTTCGCCCTGCGGAGCCCGCGGGAGCTCGTGCGGCGCCTGCAGGCCGCGGGGATCGACTACGTCGCGTTCGACGACGGCCTCCGCGATCGCGGCTTCGCGCCCAGGCTCAACGAGGAGATCTACCGCGAGCACATGGAGGCCGTCTTCACTGATCCGGACAACACCTACGCGCACCTGGCGATCTACCGGGTTCCCAGCAACCCCTTGACCGTTGACTCGCTTCCGGAGGCTCCCCCGGAGGACATGTACGTGGACGGTGGCGGAAGCGCGACCGACGTGTTCGACGGCCTGCGCGGACTCGCGCTGGAGCGGTCCGGCGCTCTCCTCGTGGCCGACACCGGGCACGGCCGGGTCGGGCGATTCTCACCGAGCGGGACCCTGCTCGGATGGATCGGAGGCGCGGACGCGGGCCAGGGTCGGCTCGACCGGCCAACTGGAGTGGCGGTCAACTCGAGGGACGAGCTGTACGTCGCGGACGGGGGGCGGCTCCTGGCGTTCGACGCGTCGGGCGCATTCGCCCGCGCGTGGACGGGGGCCGAGATCCCGTTCGCTGATGTGCGCGACGTGGCGATCGACGGCTCCGACCGCGTCTATGTCCTGGACGGGGCCGGCGGCCGAGTCGTCCGGCTCGACCCCGACGGGACGATCGTCGCCTGGGGGAGCGTCGGCAGTGCCGAAGGCCAGCTCAGCGAGCCCAGCGGCCTGGCTGTCGGAGGTGGCAGGGTAGCAGTCGCCGACGCGGGGAACGCCCGGATCGTCGTGTTCGACGATCAGGGCGGCTTCGTCGAGGCACGTTCCGTCCCTGAATGGAAGGGGCTGCCGGAGCGGACGGCCGACGTCGCGCTCGACCCCGATGGGGGGATCTGGGCGTCGAGCCCGGCCACGGACTCGATCCTCGTCTACCGAGCGGACGGCACGCTCGCGGGATCGCTCGCCCCGACCGGGGCCGATGCGCTCGCGGGGCCCTCCGGGCTCGCCCTCAGGCCGGGCGTGGCCCTCTTCGTGGCGAATGTCCGCGCCGACCGCATCACGCTCCTCACGCAGCTGAACCCCTGAGCAGGCTCACTCGCGCAGGCGCCAGATCTGCACTCCGTCGACGTCGAAGACCGTCTCGAAGCGCGGGCTCGCCGAGAAGTCGGTCGGCTGGCCACGCTCACAGGTCGTGTTGTACTTGGGCGTGATGACGTACGTCGCCCGGTACCGGGCCATGACATCGGCCGCGACGTCGGGGCCGTCGCAATAGGCCGCAGTGACATCTGCAGCACGGGGGGCCGGGTCGTACCCCAGGTTGGCCGCATACGGCCCGAACGTCGTGACTCGGAGTCTGCCCGCGTAGTCCACCGGGCTGTTGATGTACGAGTCCGCCACGAAGATCGCCAGAGGCGGCGTGTTGTCGGCGATCCAGTCGGCCGCCTGCTTCTCTGCGGGGCTCAGGACGAGGGGTTCCGACAGGAGATGCCACGTGGCCACGAGGAAGGGCGAGACGGCCGCGGCCGCCAGGACGAGCCCGACAACGAGCGTCGGGCGGCGCCGCAGGAGCCAGCCGCCGAGGATCGCCAGGGCGATCCCCATGACCTGGAAGTACTTGTTCATGTCGAACTCGACCGCGCTGGCCACCACGAGGTTCGGGACCAGGAAGAAGGCAACCGCCCACGCCGCCAGGAAGGCGCGACCCGGCGGGCGGGTCACCACGAGCGCCAGCAGCCCGAGCAGGAGCGGCAGGCCCAGGTTGGTGACGTAGAAGAAGAGGACCGGCCCGACCCCCTCCGCGAACGGCGCCTCCTTCCAGCCCACCACGAACCGGATGGCGCCGCGCTCGCTCTGGAGGAGCGCCGGCCCGACGACGAACGGGAGCGCCAGGACGATCGGGGCGAGGAAGAGCGCGGCGTCGCGGAGCCAGGCGGGTCGGCGCCAGGCGCGGCGGGCGAGGGCGTAGAGCAGGACGAGGAGGTAGGTCGCCGGGAAGAAGAAGAAGTGGAAGGGCGCGAGGAGAGCCGCAAGGATGCCCGCCAGCCCCATCCCCGCGGGCCTCCGGCCCAGTGAGACGCGCACGAGGAGGAGCACGGAGAGGAGCCCGGGCAGCCCGAACGTCGTGGCCCGGTGCGGGAAGAGGCCGGTCCCCAGGATCGAGGCGATCTTGAACTCCGGGCTGCCGGGCTCCCACGTGTTGTCGTAGGGGAATCGCTGGACGAGCTCCCACGCGGATCCGACCCCCGCCTGCAGGTCGATGACGAGCCGGATCCAGCCCATGCCGCCGCCCGTGAGGATGAGCAGTGTCGCGATCGTGGCCGCGCGCCGGCTGCCGGTCAGGTGCCGCGCGAGCTCCCACGCGATGAGCGCGAGGGCCCCA
>Ga0315274_10014169_pt1 | contig 11311 bp, 5 predicted proteins | sample YL17G02_20_MG_FD_203700 | JGI IMG/M metagenome (GOLD analysis project Ga0315274, IMG submission 203700) | Sediment microbial communities from Yellowstone Lake, YNP, Wyoming, USA - YL17G02_20 | ecosystem: Environmental > Aquatic > Freshwater > Lake > Sediment | place: USA: Wyoming | collected...
TGGTTCCCCCGCGCACTGGCCGCTCCGTAACCGTCGCGGCTCGGATCGGAACCCTGCCCCCCGTCGCCACGAACGGCAAGCCGCAACGAGCACACCGGCGTTTCTCCGCCGCCAGCTCGATCCATTCCTCCTCGACGGCGTAGGGGCGAACCTTGTGTTCGCCCAAAGAGGGGCGAATACGAGATTCGCCCCTACGCGGCCGTGGCAGGGAGTTCCTCGCGGATGCCCTCGCGGATTCCGAGCAGCTGTCGCGGTCTCCAGCGCCTCCTGCCGCCTCCGCGCCCCCGGGCTTCGTTCCGCCTTGCGGGCGAACAACTCTCGTTCCCGCATTCGCAGCTTGGCTTCGGACGCCTCGAGCTTGTCCTTCAGCACCTTCTCCCGTTTGCACGCCCGCTCGTGCTCGGCCCTCTCCCCTTGGGAGAGGGTAGGGTGAGGGGCCCTGGGCCTGGAGCGCGGCCCGATTCGGGGGCCCTCACCCCCGCCCTCTCCCGGGGGGAGAGGGGGAGCGGCCGGCAGCGCGGCTGCCGGGCCCGTAAGAGCCGCCCCGGCCAGCTCATCCGAAACAGGTGCCTCAACAGCATCCATGTCCTCCTTATACCATATCTGGGGCACTGTGTCCAGCGCAATTTGTCACCCACTTCGCCTCCGCTCCTGACCTCCCCAACCCCACCCCACGGCTTGGACGAATGTTTACGTGGCGGAACTGGTAGACGCGCAGGACTTAGGACTCCGAACGCGGCACCTTTCCAGCTCTCGCACCGAACCAACGCAGGAGGCCAAAGGGCAGGCTTAAACGCCTGCCCTTTCCGATTTTGGGATCTTCGGGGATTCTGCCTACCTGCGTTCCACTCCTGGCTTGTCCCCGACCGGTTATTGACGAAGACATCGGGAGTCTTTTCTTCCGAAGAAAAGACTCCCGATGTCGTCCTGTACGGCGCACCTGTGCACAAGACACACAGGAGTCGAAGCCGGCCGCGTGGGAGACGGCAAGCTCAGCCCTTGGTCGGACCTGGGAAACGAGGGGACATGCGAGATGGACGTCGGCGGGGCGGACATGCGGCAAAAGAGCGTCGAGCGGGAGCCTTGGCGAGAAGAACGGGAGGCGAGTTGCGCCGTTCACTTCAGGCTTTACCAGAACAGGTTGCCTTGCGGGGCCACAGTAGATACGATACCGGGCGAACGACAGCAGTGCATGTGAGACGGGGCTTCTACCGCGGCACAGCGGAAACGCTGCTATGCTCACTCGGAAGAGAGGAGTTCTTGCGATGGCAGTATGCGGGACGCTTGCTGCCGTGGGGTCGGCTGCGCCGTTCGAAGCCCCCTGGCGCGAGCCCGGACAGGCGATCGATGCCGCGGCATCGTCCTACCGCCAGAAAGGGGCGTTGCGATACGCGGCGGATGGCCGCGAGATCGTGGGGCGCAACCGGACGTGCTTCAACAACCGCCCACTCTACTGCGAGCCAGGCACCGAAGGCGTCGTCCTGGCGGGCGACCGGCCGCTGGTGCGGCTGCTCGCCAAGCCGCACGTTCTCGGGGCGTTCTCTGCGGCGATCGTGCGGAATGGCGTGGGGAAGTGGTTCCACGAGTGCTCGGAGGTCGAATCGCGCTACCGGTGCGGACGCATGACGTGGCGGATCGCGGACCCCACGCTGCCGGGCGTCGTTGTGACCCTCGATGTGGTGCCGCTGCAAGAGGCCGCCGGATTCGCTCTGCGGCTCAAAGCCGCTGGATTGCGGGGCGGCGACAAGCTCGTGTGGGCCTTCGGTGGAGCCAAGGCCGACGCGGACCCGCGGCTGAACTGGGACCCGATGTACCGCGGGAACCCGAATGTGCAACGCACCGGCGATCCGCGCAAGCCGCAGACACATCTGGGCATGCACCCGCAGGGGTGTCGCGGCAATCGGTTGCTCATCGAAGGCCAGGCGTTTCGGCTGCTCCCCACGGAGGGTGCGGCTCAGGCGGCAATCGGGAAGTCGGACCGCGCGGGGACGCTGCGGGTGGCCGATGGCTCGGCCTGTGCGGGTCCGGCGACCCTGGCCGAGGCGATTCCGGGCCAGTTGCCGATGGCCTGCGGAACCATCGAGCTTCGGGCGGGCGAGGAGGAGGTCTTCTGGGCAGTGCAAGCCGCGCCCGCGAAGGCCGCGGCCGAGTCCCTGTGCGTCGCCGCGCCCGCGAAGGCATTCCAGGACGGAGCGGCGTACCTCGGGACGGTCGAGCGGGTGCAGGTGGAGACCCCCGACCCGCGCCTGGACGCGGCGGTCGCGGCGGTGTGCCACGCGATCGACGGGTGCTGCGACCGCAATCCGTTCCGTTTCCGTCATGGCTGCATGGCGTGGTCCATCCATTTTCTGGGCTGGCGGGTGATCTGCGGCGCGACGGCGCTCGGCTGGCACGACCGGGTGAAGGGCGATGCCGCCCACTACATCGCGGCCCAGGTGAAGGACGACAAGAGCCGCACTCAACCGCAGTCCGATGCCGCGTGTCGCCTCTGCATCGAGGGGGGCCAGTCGCGCTTCTACGGCCGCGGCCGCATCCTGCCGTATGCCGGGCACCTGTATGACACCCAGTCGCAGTTCTTCGACCAGATCACGCGCGACTGGCGTTGGACCGCCGACCCCGAGTTGGAGAGAATCCTGCGGCCCGCCCTCGACCTGCACCTGGAATGGGCCAAGGATTGCTTCGACCCCGACGACGACGGGCTCTACGAGGGCTACATCAACACGCTCCCGACCGACTCCGTCTGGTACAACGGCGGGGGGAGCGTCGAGGAGTCGGCGTACGTCTACTACGGCCACCTCGCGGCACGGGACATGGCCCGGCGGGCCGGCGACGCAGCGGCCGCCGCGCGGCACGAGGCGCGGGCGGAGAAGATCGCTCGCGCTCTGCGGGACGTGCTGTGGCTGAAGGATCGCGGGCACTTCGGCCTCTACGTCGAGCAGGGCGGGCACCGCAGAGTCCACGCGGACGCCTGGGTCTACAGCGAGTTCCTGCCGATCGATGCGGGGCTCACCACCCCCGAGGAGGCGTTGCAGGCGCTCTACTGGACGGAATGGGGGCTGGAACGCATTCGGTTGCCCTTCGGCGGCGTCCTCTGCCAGCCCTCGAATTGGGTGCCCTCGAAGTGGTCGGTGCGGGACATGTTCGGCGGGGACATGTGGCACCTGGCCCTGGCCTACTATCAGACGGGGCTGGGCGATGAGGGATGGGAGCTGCTCCTGGGTGCCCTGCTCGAGAGCGCGTACGCCGGCGCGGTGCCCGGCGGGTTCTGCCATATCGGCGCCGGGACCGACTTCGCCGACAACAGCCACATGTTCGCCCGCGCGGTTGTGGAGGGCCTGTTCGGCTACGACCCGGATTATCCCAACGGCATCGTGCGGATGCGCCCGGGATTCCCCTCGGCGTGGCCGACGGCGTCCATCCGAACCCCCGACTTCGCCTTCGGCTACCGCCAGGAAGGCGGAGCGGACCATTACCGGCTCACCCTGGAGCGGGAGGCGGAGGTCGAGTTCCGCCTGCCCGTGCGCGCGGAGCACGTGCGGAGCGTCAGGCTCAATGGCCGGGCGATGGACTGGAAGGCCGAGGCGGGCCTCGGCTGCACCTGGGTCCGGCTGCGCACGCCGAAGTGCAGGTCGGTGGAGGTGATGATCGAGACGGCGGGCCGGCTGCCGCAGAGCGCTGCGGTGGCGGCGGCGGGCAAAGTCGGGGACGAGGTCCGCCTGGCAGCACCGCGCGGCCAGATCGTGAGTTGGCAGGATTTCCACGGCGCCGTCGAGGGGGCGCGGGCGGACGGGTCCGCCATACGCGGACTCCTCGCACACAAGCCAGGACACCATCTCGTGCTGGCCGAGGTCAGGGTCGGGGAACTGCCGCAGAGGCAGGTGTTCAAGCTGGAGGTGCGCGACCCCGAGGGCGAGGCCAGGCTGGCGGCACGAACGCCGCGCGAAGCGCCGAAGGACGCCCGCTGGGAATGCCTCGATCTGGCGAAGCAGTTCAATGGGGACGTCCGGGCCATCTTCAAACAGCAGTACCTCTCGCCACGCCCGAAGACCTGCTCGGTGCGACTCGGCGTGGACGGCTATTCGGCCTGGACGTTCCCCTACTGGGGCATCCAGCCCCCACCGATTGACCTGGGCAACCTCGGCAGGCTCGCGGACCGCCCAGGCCGAATCCTGACGCCCCAAGGCGTTCCCTTCACCCGATTCGCCGAGGACCGGAACATCGCCTTCACCTCCCTGTGGGACAACTGGCCTCGCTCGGTGAGTGTCTCGGTGAGCCGCGAGGCGGAGACCGCCTGGCTGCTGGTCTGCGGCTCGACGTTTCCGATGCAGACGCGCATCGCCAATGCGGAGGTGCGCTTCCGATATGCCGACGGGCAGGTCGAGAAGCTCGACCTGGTGCCTCCGCTCAACTTCTGGTCGCTCTGCCCCTGGGGCGGCGTGGACTACAGCTACGCGGTAGACGCATTCTGCCTGCCGAAAGAGCCGCCCCCGATGGTATTGCTCGGGAGCAACTGCCGGGCGACGGTGTTGTCGTGGAAGCTGCGGCCCGGTGTGAGGCTGGAAGACGTGACGTTGGAGACGTTGTCACAGGATGTCGTCATCGGCCTGATGGGCGTGAGCCTGATGAACCCGAGGTGACAGAGAAGGAACCAAGACGATGAAGAACACGAATCGACTCGGGCCGCTCCTGCTGCTCGTCTGTGCGTTCTGGGCCCTCGCGCCCCGGCCTGCCCACGCTCAGGATGGCAGCGGGCCGGACCCTGTGTTCGAGACTCCCACGCCGCTGGCGATGGCCGAACTGGCCAGGCGGACCACCGAGGGCGTGTCGGCGGCAGAGGTGAAGGACTACGTGTTCGGCAACTACAAGGGAGAGCTGAAACCCAGTCCCCCGCACGCGGACCTGAATCCGAAAAGAGCAGTCGTCGTGTTCTGGAAGGACCAGCCCCAGCGCTTCGTCTTCAGCCACGAGGCCAGTTACTGCCCGTGGCTGGAATTGGCCAATGGAGCCGGCATGGCCAATCAGTTCTTTGAGGGGAACCTCGGAGACGCCGAGCTGCTCAACAATCCGGGCCGCAAGGAGAGGAACAGTTTTGTGGACATCATCCAGAGCGGGCCGCAGCGCGTCTGGGTGCGATGGAACTACTTCTGCGTGAACATGAACGACGACGCCCGGCCGCGACTGCGCGGCACGGAGGACTACATCGCCTATCCCAACGGGCTGGTCTGGCGAAGGATGAAGTACGAGAGCCTGATGCCGGATCAGGTCGTCGGCTACAGCACGCAGCCTGTTGAGCTCTTCGGAGTGGCCCCCGTCGGGGCGTCCTTGCGCGATCTGTTTCCGCAGGACGCGGAGCATGGGGATTACCACACTCTCTCCGCTGTCGACGTGTATGCCGATCGGCGCTACGACGTCTACTGGGACGAGCAAGGCAAGGTGCGATGCCGCGGAGATGATCGCATTCTCGAGGCGATCTCGCGGTCGCCTGGCTATGCGCTTGTCCTCCCCTTCAAGGAAAGGCTGCTCTTCGCCGCGATGGGGAGCGCAAGCGGCTTCCCGCCGGAGAAGTCCCAGCTCATTGACCACTGCACGCCAGGGGCAGAGGGAGGCTGCGCGTGGGGTGTGGGCCGGTGGGACCATTGGCCGCTCGGGTGGCTGAATTCGCAGACGTCCTTGTGGAAACCGGCCTCCCCGTATCCCTACAGCTTCGGATCCATCGGACATTTCATCGTGCCGGACCGGAGAAGGATCAGGAGTTTCGGGAAGGACTATCCGGCGCTCTGCGCCGACATGGAGCTCAATCGCTGGACGACGCGCCGCGTATTCTACGTTGTGCTCGGTGCTGCCCGCGAATGGGACGACGTCCGGCGCATCGCCCGGAGGTGGCTCGACAAGGGGGCAGCCTGTGCTCGCCCGGAGAGCATCGCGGACCTGCGGTGAGCGTGGCCGTCAAACTCCTCTCCCTGGTCCGCAGCAGAGCCTGCGAGTTCCGCCATGAGACAGCGTTTAGCCCTATTCGCCGTTGTTGCAGGAGGTATCCTGATGGTCGTGGAAGGCTCTGCGTCAGCCGCGGACCCGGAAGTGTTGCTGAACCGGCAATGGGCATTGCAGGCGTTCTCGCCCCAGGCTGGCCAGGACGCGGTTGGCTGCCATCTGCCCTTCTCCTTCGTCTACGGCGGCAAGCAGTCCAGGGATCTCCTTGGGAGCTGGAAATGCCTGGGCGAGGACGCACGACTCAACGCCCCGGCGAGCCGCCGCACGCTCGTCCTGACCGACCCCACGACCGGCCTGGAGGTGCGGGCCGTCTGCACGATCTACCACGACACCCCCGGCGCGGACTGGACGCTCTGCTTCACCAACAAGGGCAGCCAGGATACGCCCGTCCTCGAGCAGGTGAAAGCGGTGGACGCGAGCGTCCCCGTGGCGGCCGGCAGCCGGGTCGTCCTGCACCGGCTGAACGGCTCGATGTGCCAGACGGAGGACTGGATGCCATTCGACCAGGACGTTCCCGAGGGGAAGCGGATCGACTTTGCGACGACCAACGGCAGGTCGTCCAACGTCTCCCCCTGGTTCAACGTGGAATGGGCCGGGGGCGGCGTCATCACGGCCATCGGCTGGTCTGGCCAGTGGACTGCGTCGGTCGAGTTCAAGCAAGGCCAGGTCCGCGTTCAGGCCGGCATGCAAAACCTGCGCACCGTCCTGCGCCCCGGAGAAACCATCCGTAGCCCGAGGATCTTGCAGCTCTACTGGGGAGGCCAGGAGCCGTGGCGGGCGTACAACCTCTTCCGCCGCACGATGATGGCCCACATCCTGCCGCGAATCAAGGGCGAGCTGGCGCTGCCGCCCATCGCACACCTCAGCACGTCGTTCTACGAGCTGAATGCCTCCAACGAGCAGAACGTGCTGTCGCACCTGGATTCGCTCAAGGGCCTGGGATTCGAGATGTTCTGGCTCGACGCCTACTGGACCGGCCCGAGCGGGTTCCCGAACAGCATGGGTAACTACGGTTTCCCGATCGAGCGCGTCGAACCGCGAGATCGTTTTCCGCGCGGGATCAAGGCCATTGCCGATGCCGTGGCGAAGGCGGGGCTGGGATACCTGATGTGGTTCGAGCCCGAGCGCGTCGCTCCGGGCACGAACCTGGCCAAGGAGCACCCGGAGTGGGTGATCTCCCCCTCACGCGACGGCAGCGGCCTCTACAACCTCGGCATCCCCGAGGCCCGCAAGTTCATGACCGACTACCTCAACGCTGCCATCACGGCCTACAAGCTCTCCTGCCTGCGGATCGACTACAACATCGACCCGCTGGGGTACTGGCAATTCATGGACGCCAAGGACCCTCGGAGAACCGGCATGGCCGAGGTCAGGTATGTCGAGGGCCTCTACCAGATGTGGGACGACATCCTGCGAGCCAACCCGAATCTGTTCATCGACAATTGCGCCAGCGGCGGCAGGCGGATCGACCTGGAAACGATGTCCCGGTCCATCCCGCTCTGGCGGAGCGACAACACCTGCGACATGCTGGACCATAGTCCAGCGACCGTGCGGCTTGCGGCGATCAAGAACCAGCTCATGAGCGCCGGCCTGAGCCGCTGCGTGCCCTTCAGCACCGTCGGGCAGATGGGGGCCACTCCGTACCTCTTCCGAAGCGGCTTCAACGCGGGCATCGCCTTCGCCGAGGACATCCGCCCGGCGGGTTACCCGCGCGAGCTGCTGAAACAGGGGATCGCCGAAGGCAAGCGAATCCGGAAGTACTTCCGCGGCAACTTCTACGTTCTGTCGAATGCGAACGCCAACCCGCGCGACTGGTGCGTCATGCAGTGCCACCGGCCCGACGAGCAGGATGGCATGGTCATTGCGTTCCGGCGCGACCAGTCGCCCTACATCGGCTTCGATGCCAAGCTCTTCGGGATCGACCCATCGGCGGGCTACCAGGCCACGACGTATCGCACCTACGTTCCCGAGACCCCGGTCGTGTTGAAGGGCACGGCACTACGAAGGCTCCGGATTGACATCCACGATTGCCCGGGGGCGGCCATCGTTGAGTACAGGAAGATGGCCCAGTCTCGCCAGCGGGTCTCGACACGTTCCCGCGGCGGACCCCCGCGCTCTGACTTCCTGTAGCTCGTCCTTCTGAGAAGAGGGCATGAGATGCCAAGGTACCTGCTGGCGGCAAGGAGGGCGAACGGCCGACGATGCGCGGCGCCGTGCCCGATAACGCAGGGATCTGCATGGGCAACGCGATCGAGCTGTTCTTCCCGCCCAAGCTCCCCAAGGGCGAGTTGATCAAATACGTCCAGTTCGCGGGCAACGCCCGCGGCTGCGTCTATGACGCCAAGAGCATCCCCCAGGTGGGCGTCACCTACGTCGCCGAATTCAACGTCCCGTGGCTCTTCAGGAACACGATCGTCCCTGGCCACTGGTTTGCCGAGGTCTCCGCGAAGTTCAGCGAACTGGGAATCCGCAGCACGGCCAACGGCGAGTACTTCGACGCCGACTTCGGCCGCGACGGCGGCACCGGCCCCAACGGCGTCCACAGCTACACCCTCGCCTACCACCAGATCCAGAGCGGCAAAGGCGTTCGCATTGTTTTCGATGACACGGCGCCGGCCGTTCAGTGGCTCTCCTTCTGGGATTTCGAGCACAACACGTTTAACCCGAAGCTCCGGCTGAAGGCGATGGGCAGGGCCGACACCTATCGCGCAACCCTCCTCCTCACAGGCACGAACCCCGATTCCAGCGGCAGGTATGCGACGCTGTTCAGCAAGGACATCGACATCGCGCTGGGGCCAGACGAGGCCAAGGAGGCGACCCTCTCGTGTGAGCTCCAGCCCAAGTCCAAGGGAATCGCGCACTACCGCATCACCGACAGCCACGGCACGGTCATCTTCTACCGCACGTTCGGTTACACGGCCAACCTTGATGCGCCCAGCCTCTACACGACAGCGAAGCCGAAGCCGCTGGTCGTTACGGCCCGCGTGGCGCCGAGCTGCGACCGCATCGGCGTCACCGCCGACCTCATCGACTTCCCGGGCGACAAGTCGAGGGTGGCGGTCGAGGCATCCGCCTGGTGCGACGGGGAGCCGAAGCCCTTGGGCACGCTGGTGATCGACAAGTTCGGCCTCGACTACGCGCAGGCCATCCTCGACGTGGGCAAGCTGACCGAGGGAACTTACGTCGTGGCAACTCTTCAGCCGTCTGAAGAGAATTTTCCAGGAATGGGGCTATCCCCTCCACTCCAGTGACCACAACATGTGGTATGTGGCTCGGGGCAGGAGTACACCAGACAACTGTGCGACTTCGAGGCGCCCTTCGGCACAGAGGATGCCTGGTCCTTCGTCTCTGAGGCGTCCAGCAAGCACTTCCGGATGAGCCCAGCCGCTTTTTGGCCGCCCGGAGGCCCCCTGACCGTGGGAGGCCCTTCTAACGGCGGAAGCCCTTCTAGCGGCCCGTCCAGTAGGCGGTTGCCACCGAGTTGGCTCCCCAACATGCCCTTGTCCGGAGCGACAGACGACGTTGGCAACGCGACCACAACATGTAGTAGCTACTGGAGTCAAGGGGATAGCCCCGTTCCGCCAATACCGTTCGGCCCGATAGTTGCGGCAAGGGAGAAGATGGCCTGCGCGCCTTTGCCAGGCAAGATGCGAGGGCGCGTGGGAGGGGGCAGGGGGCCATAGGGAGGGTGAAGACGGAGTCTGACCACGGCCTCACGGGGGTGAAAAATGCCCCGGACGGCTAGGCGACTGCACGGCGCAGGCGGCCCAGGTAGGCCTCCCACTCGTCGTCCTCGACCCAGCCGGCGAAGTAGTGGCACAGCATCTCGTAGGTGCGCTTGGTGGGCTTTCGGCCGGTCCACAGGACGATGAGGAGCGAGGCGATCAGGGCGCAGTAGATGACGATCGTCAGGCCGTTCCGGCTCTGGGAGAGCAGGTGGTCGGCCTTGAGGATGATCTTGAACCAGCGGAAGAACAGCTCGATCTGCCAGCGGCAGCGGTAGATGAGGGCGATGAGTTCGGCGGGCAGGTCGAGGAGGTCCGTGGCCAGGAGGAGGACGGTCTCCCTCCTCTGGGCGCGGTAGGCCTTGGTCTTGCGGTCCACGGGGCGGCGTCGGGGCTGCCGCCCCAGGAGGGCGTCGAGGTTCGGGATGTGGACCTCGACCAGGCGGAGGCGGCGGTTGTGGAGTTCGGGGGAGTCCGCGCAGCCGAGCCGCACGAGGATGTCTTTGGTGACTCCGGCCTTGCGTGCGGCGTCGCTGAGGGGGCGCTCTTCGAGGACCTCGTAGACGGCCTTGCTTTCGAGCCTGACGACGAAGGAGCTGTCGAGGTCGAGGATTTCGGCCCGCAGGCCGTAGTCCACGTAGCCGCGGTCGAGGACGTAGAGGCGGTTGGCCGACAGGTGGTCCAGCAGGTTCTTCGCGTCGCCCGCCTGGCCGGCGGTCAGCGTGGCCCGACGGGGCACGCCCTTGAGAATCTCGTACTCGAGGTGGACTTTGAAGGCCCGCTCGTCGTCGGTGCGCCAGAGCGCCCAGAGCATCGCGGCGGTCCCGCGCACGAGCGTGGAGTCGACGGCGGTGAGGGTCTTCTCCAGGGCGGAGAGGTGGCGGTGCATGCCGAGGTCGCACACCTTGGCGACGAGCTCGGAGATGATGGGCTCAAGCCCCTGCGGGTGGAACCGGCGGCCGGCCTCCGAGAAGCTCCCCAGGCTGAACCGCGGGAGGCGGAAGCGCTGCTGCACCCGGCGCAGGGTGCTCACCTGCTGGAGGCCCCGCAGGCTGTCCAGGAGGGGATTGAAGAAGTGCAGGAACACGTAGCCGGTGTACTCGTCCAAGTGCAGGCGGCGGTTGGCGCAGGCCCTATCGCCTCGCAACGGGTTGAGGCGCTTGCGGATGGTCCGCAGGTACTTGGCGCCGCAGACCTCGTGGGCGCGGATGGGGCGCTTCTTCGGCGGACCGGGTTTCTTGGGTGCGTCGCCTGTCATGCCCACAGCATGACGAAAGCTCGGGAAAAGTACAAGTCATCACGTGTCGTGATTTGTAAGGAATTGTCATGGGCGGGATGGTTCCCATGCCGCGTCGTAGCCCAATGCCACCCCTCTCGATCAAGCAATCCTCGGGCCGAACAGTATTGGCTCATGAGAGGTTTTTTTTCGGGACAGATCTTGCCAAAAAGAAGGCTTCTCCGCACAATGGGCGTGTCAGTCCGGGACTCGGGGTCCCAGACGCCCACTGCAAGGGAGAAGCCGATGGTTGAGTATAGCGTCCGCTGGGAGATTGTCAACGGGATGTATGCGGCCCGCCGTCGTGGCCATGGGTGCG
>Ga0315274_10014172_pt1 | contig 11310 bp, 7 predicted proteins | sample YL17G02_20_MG_FD_203700 | JGI IMG/M metagenome (GOLD analysis project Ga0315274, IMG submission 203700) | Sediment microbial communities from Yellowstone Lake, YNP, Wyoming, USA - YL17G02_20 | ecosystem: Environmental > Aquatic > Freshwater > Lake > Sediment | place: USA: Wyoming | collected...
TGCCGCACCATCGAGCTGGCCGCGTTGATGGCCAAATAGATTCGCGGTTTCGGCGCGCGGTCCGGGCTCTGACGGGACCGCAATACCCGCAAAGGCGGGAGAACGCGGGAAGACCTTCGGGCCGGGGGATTTCTCCCCCGGCCCTTTTGTGTGTGCGCCTCCGCGTCTTTGTGCGAGTTCCCGCCGTTTTTCACCTCCCTTCAGAATCCACAAAGCCTCCGACTGGTGTTCGTTCGTGGAGTTCTGGGCACCCAAGGGTCTTGCGAAATGATGCATTTACCTTGGCGGAGTGAGTGGCGCGGGCTTTCCAGCCTGCGTTTCCGCCCTGTTCTCATGAACTTTCGCAGGCTGGAAAGCCCGCGCCACTCATTTCGCAAGACCCTTGGGCGCCCACATTACGCGCATCAAGCGCGTGGCACCGATCTTGCGTCCAGGTAGCCCCGGAGAGGGTTGCCGCGGGATGGAGGCGCAACCATGGATAGAAAACGAAGTAGAGTGCGAAGACTGTTGAGTTTAGGCCTCGGGAGCATGTCTCTCTGGCTCCTGTTGACGAGCCAGGTACGGCCCGCCGGACCGGCAGCACCCGAAAAGGCGGGGGGAGAGGGCAAAACAATGATAGTGGATGACTTTACATCGAGAACGGCATCCGGTTTCCCGGGCAGCGGCTGGCGTTTCGTCGCTGATACCGTCATGGGGGGAAAATCCCAGGGACGTGTGGACAGGACCACCCAGGCCGGGATTCCGGCGCTCCGCATGACCGGCGACGTGGCGGCGCGGGAGGGAAACGGCTTTGTCCTGGTTTCGCTGGACCTGACCACGGGGGGCCGGCCCTTCAACGCGTCGGATTATTCGGGAATCCGTCTTGCTCTCAAGGGAAACCGCGAATCCTATGCGGTGCATCTCCGGACCGCCGCTTGCCGGCAGCCCTGGCAGTTCTATCAGGCGGCCGTTGAAACGAACGGAAGCTGGCAGGTCGTGACGATCCCGTTCAAAGCGTTCGCGCCGCGCGGTCTGGAAACGCCGCTCGATCCGGCGCGGCTCACCGAGATCAGCTTGGCGGGGATAGATGGGTCGTTCCACGTGGACCTCTCGGTCGGGCGGGTCCTCTTCTACAAGGGGGAGCCGCCCCAGTTCAAGCCCTTGTCCGCGCAGGAGGAGGCCGTGATTGTCCGCCGAGGCACGGAAGCCCCTTTTTCGGGCCAATACGTGAAGAGCGCGGGGAAGGGCGCGTATGCCTGCAAGCGCTGCGGCACGGTGCTTTTCCGCTCTTCGGACAAGTTCGATTCCGAGTGCGGCTGGCCCAGCTTCGACGAAGCCCGGCACGGCATGGTCCTGCGTCTGCCCGACGCGGACGGCCGGCGGATCGAAATCGTGTGCGCCACGTGCGGCGCCCATCTGGGCCACGTTTTCGAGGGAGAGGGATTCACCAAGAAGAACACGCGTTACTGCGTCAACTCGATCTCGCTCGATTTCGCGAGGGATGACGCCGCCCAAAGCAGCGCCCCGAAGGTCAGGAGCGAGGTCCCCAAGGTCAAGAGCGAGGTCCCCAAGGTCAAGAGCGACGTCCCCAAGGTCAGGAGCGAGGTCCCCAAGGTCAAGAGCGAGGTCCCCAAGGTCAAGAGCGAGGTCCCCAAGGTCAAGAGCGACCTTCCCAAGGCCCCGGCTCACGAGACGGCTCTGTTCGCCTCCGGCTGCTTCTGGGGCAGCGAGTACATCTTCCACGAAGCGCCGGGAGTGCTGGAAACCACTGTGGGATACACCGGAGGCCGCACCGAGCACCCTACCTACGGGGAGGTCTGCTCGGGCCGGACCGGACACGCCGAAGCGGTTCAGGTGGTCTTCGATCCGGGAAAAACCTCCTATGAGGCGCTGGTGAGGATATTCTTTGAGACGCATGACTTCACGCAGGTGGACCGTCAGGGACCGGACGTCGGCACGCAGTATCGTAGCGAGATTCACTACCTGACGAAAGAGCAGAAGGAAACGGCCGAGAAGGTGCTCCAGACGCTTCTTGTGGATTGTGGATTGTGGATTTCGGACCCCAGGCTGCACAGCCTGCGAACTGACCGACTGGCAGACTGGCAGACCGGCTGACTGGCTGACCGGCCGACTGGCCGACTGGCAGACCGGCCGACTGGCAGACCGGCTGACTGGCAGACTGGCCGACTGGCCGACTGGCCGACTGGCAGACCGGCAGACCGGCGAACTGGCGAACTGGCGAACCGGCGAACTGGCCGACCGGCAGACCGGCGAACTGGCGAACTGGCGAACCGGCGAACTGGCCGACCGGCTAATTCATCCCCGCAATCCCCGCAGAAAGTCCTTGATCTTGTGTTTCCTCCGTGATTAGACTGTTGCCCTGACCGGTCTACACCGGGGTCAGAAGGGTTGCTTTTGTCCCCGCAAACCCGGCCAGCCGTAGGTATCTGCGTGTCAGAGTGAACCATATCCATTCCTTGTGTCTCCAAGGAAGGGGCCGTTGTGCGCAGGAATCCCGCCGGCGGAACGAATCAGGAGGCCGAACGTGACCGAAAACGAAAACACCCAGGGCGCTGTCCCGGAAACACCGGCCGCCGAACCCGGGAAGAAGGAAACCACCCCCTCCCCCACTACAACCGGCGAGGCCCCCACTACAACCGGGGAGGCCCCCACTGCAACCGGGCAGGCCCCCACGGCAACCGGCGAGGCCCCCACGGCACCCGGCGAGGCCCCCACTGCACCCGGCGCGGCGCCCGCTCCCACAGAGGCCGCCGCTCCCGAAGAGGAAGCGCCCAAGGTGCCCTATACCCTCAAGGAAACCAAAGAGGAAGAAGGTTCTGTTCTCCGCTTCCACGTGGAAGGACAGAGGGACTGGTTCGACAACAAGCTCGGGGACATTCTGAAAGACCTCCGCAAGACGGTGGTGATGGACGGGTTCCGTCCCGGCAAGGCGCCCATCCAGCTGCTCAAGAACCGCTATGGCAAAGACGCTCAGAAGGACGCGCTGGATGAGATGACGGCCAACATCGGGCGGCAGCTCGTCGCCGCTGAGTCGCTGGACGCCATCTCCGAGCCGGCGCTCCATGACAGCAAGGTCGAGGAAGGCAAGCCCATCGCCCTGGAGATAGATATCGAGGTCCGCCCGAAGATTGATGTGAAGGACTACACCGGCCGCGAGTATCAGGTCGAGGTCCAGCCCGTGACCGAGGATCTGGTGACCCAGCAGCTCGCCCACATCCAGGAGGCCAACGCCACCTACGAAGCGCCCGCGGACGCCGCCAAGCCCTTTGAAAAGGGAGATGGCGTCAACGTGGACATCCAGGTTACCGATGTCCACGGCCTGCCGATGAAGTCTCTATGCCGCGAGAACGCCTTCCTGCGCGATCCCTTTGTCAACCTGATGCCGGAGTTGGCTCAGGAGATGGTGGGCAGGAAGGCCGGAGAGACCTTCACCAGGGCCGTCAAGCGCACCGTCCGGAACCGCCACGGCGAGGAAGCCGTTCACGAGGACACCTATACCGTCACGCTGAAAGAGGTGAAGGTGCGCAATCTGCCGGCCCTCGATGACGAGTTCGCCAAGGACCTGGGGGACTTCAAGGCGCTCGAGGACCTGAAGAAACGCATTCGGAAGGATCTGGAAGAGCAGGCCGAGAACCGGAAGCGCTCGGCGGCGATGAAGAAAATCTTCGACCACCTGATCGAAGCGAACCCGTTCGCGGCGCCGCGCACCATCGTGGCCGCCCAGGAATACCAGACCATCATGCGCGACTCCCACCAATTGCAGCGGGTGGGGATGAGCTTCAGTGACATGGGTGTGAGCACCGAGGGCTACCTCCGCGAGGCCCGGGCCAACTCCGAGCGCTTCGTCAAGATCAACCTCCTGGTCAACGCCATCGCTGCCAAGGAGAAACTGGAGGCGACCGACGCGGACCTGGAGAAGGAAATCGCCAAGCGGGCCGAATCCGAGGGCCGCAAGCCGCTGGCAATCCGCGCCCGCCTCGAAGCCGAGAAGAAACTCGATACCGTCAAGCGCGAACTGCTGGTGGACAAGGTCGAGGAGTTCCTGATGGAGAAGAACACCATCCAGGTCCAAGAGGTGAAGAAGGAAGCGGAAAAGTAGGGCAGGCGTCCCGCCTGCCACCCTGCCGCAACGCCGCGGGATGCGAATCGTCCGCCCCGGACGGCTGAGTTCGGAGAAGCAGCAGGAGCGCACGATAGAATGAAGCGGGTTCCGCGGGAGACTTCCATGAGCTACTACGTTCCCATCGTCATCGAGCAAAGCGAGCGCGGTGAACGTTCCTACGATATTTATTCGCGCCTTCTCAAGGACCGGGTCATCTTCCTCGGTTCGGACATCAACGACATGGTCGCCAACAGCATCATCGCCCAGATGCTCTTCCTGGAATACGACGACCCCGACAAGGACATCACCATCTACATCAACAGCCCGGGCGGGTCGGTGACCGCGGGACTGGCGATCTACGACACGATGCAGTTCATCAAGCCCGACGTGACCACCACCGTGGTGGGCCAGGCGGCTTCGATGGGCGCGCTCCTGCTGGCGGCCGGCGCTCCGGGCAAACGTTTCGCCCTGCCCCACGCCCGGATCATGATTCACCAGCCCCTGGGCGGCTTCGAGGGCCAGGTTTCCGATATCGAGATCCACTCCCGCGAACTGGTGCGCATTAAGAAGCGCCTCAATGAAATCCTGGCCAAGCACACGGGCAACCCCCTCGAGAAGATCGAAAAGGACGCCGACCGGGACTACTTCATGCGGGCCGCGGAGGCCCTGGAATACGGCGTGGTGGACGAAGTGATTGAGAAACGCGGGACGAGCCTCAAAAGGGAAAAAGCGAAACCGTGAGTCTCGAGATCCTCGAGTCCAACGAACACACGTTTGAGACCATCGCGGGGCAGGACCTGGTCAAGCGTTTCCTCGAACACGCCTGCGACCATGGCCGCCTGCCCCAGGCCCTCCTTTTCACGGGCCCGGCGGGCGTGGGCAAGCGCTCGCTCATGTTCGCCCTGGCCAAGCGCCTGGTGACGCGGGACCTCGAGCCGGGTGGCGGCGCCGCCGAGCGCGCCCGGGGCAAGGTCGCGCGCGGCACGCACCCCGACGTGCTGGTGATCGAGCCCAAGTCCGCCTCCGGCCAGATACTCAAGGAGCAGGTGGACGAGATGCACGATCGGGCGCACTACGCCCCGCTCGAGGCGCGGTGCCGGGTCATCCTCATCAACCCCGTCGAGGCGATGAACCTCACCGCGGCCAACAATCTTCTCAAGTTGCTTGAGGAGCCGCCGCCCGCGCTCTACCTCCTCCTCGGCAGCCGGCAGATCCACAAGACGCTGCCCACCATCCGGTCCCGTTGCGCGTTGTTGCGCTGCCCGCCCGTCGAGTTCGAGCCCCTGCTGCGGTGGCTGATGGAGAAGACGGGTTGCCTGCGCCGCCGCGCCGAAACCGCCGTCCGCCTGGCGGGGGGGCGCCCCGGCCTGGCCCTCAGTCTTTTGTCGGGCAAGGATGAGGAACGCCGCCGCCGGATCTGCGGCGAACTCGAGTTCTTTGACCAGCACGGCTACGCGTCCATCTTCCGCGTCGCCCACAACCTGATCGGAATGGCGGACGGCCCCCGCGAGGCCCTCTCGCTCCTCATGCTCTGGTTCCGCGACCTTCTGGTGGCCAGCCTTGCACTGGGCGGCCCGGAGTGCGGCGTCCCTAGCGGCCCCGAGCGTGGTGAGTCCACTTCGTCCACCACGTCCACTCCGTCCGCTTCGTCCGCCGAATCCACTCACTCCGCATCATCCGCCGAGTCCCTCCTGATCAACCGCGACCTCTTGCCGGAGGTGGTCCAGGGAGCGGGGTCATACGCGCCCAGGAAGCTCGCCCGCGCACTGGGAGTTCTCCTCGCCGAACAGGAGAGAAACGCCAGCCCTTTTGTGGACTCCGACCTTCTCTTCCAGGTCCTCCTCACGAATCTCGGCGTCGCGCTCAAGTCGGCCTGACGCGCGCCGCCGCCCACTTCAGTTTCAACTTCCGTTGAGACATGGCGCAATCCCGAAGGTAGAGGTTGATGATATTCTGATAGGGCATGCCCAGGTCGGCCGCCATATCTTTGAAGTATGCCACCGTTTCTTTGTCCAGGCGGATGGTGAAATGAAGGGGACAAAGAATCCCTATGTCAAGCGTCTCAAGCATCGGTTGCTTGAGGCGCTTGATATAGGGATTCTTTGTCCCTTTCATTTCTGAGACGGAGGTTCACCCTTGGTTTTTTGCGTGAATCATTGAGATGGCTGAGGTTAGATGTTCTCTGGGGGGCCAAAATGTAGTCACTAATATCTTCGGAGTGCAGGCATTTTGCTCTTGACACGCGCGAATTGGGGCCCCGGCGCACGGGGCGTCTCCCTTTGTGGCAGGTGTCGGCGCGGGTGATCGAACCAGGGTTCTCGGCTTTCGGCGGTTCGTTTGGCTCAGAGCCACGCCGCTTGCGACGTGCTGGGGCTGGAGCGCGGGTTCGACGAGAACGATTTGTACGAGAACCTGAGTTGGCCGGCGGAGCGGCAGGCGGAGATCGAGCAGCGACTTTTTCGGATGCGGCTGGGAGCGCGGCGTCCTCAACTGTTTCTGTACGGCGTGACGAGCAGTTACCCGGAGGGAACTGGCAATGCGCTGTCCGCTTACGGCTGCAACCGCGGCAAGAAGCGCGGGAAGAAGCAGATCGTGATCGGCCTGCTTTGCGGCGAGGCGCGGGCGCGGGGACGTGGAGACGCGGCGAGGCGAGGACATGGGGACATGGGGGCGCGGGGACGTGGAGACGCGGCGAGACGGGGATGCCTGAACACGCTCCCGGACCCATGCATACCCGAAATCCCGTCACGAAAGAAAGTGGTTTCTTCGTGTCCAAAACGAGCGGCGCAGGGCGGAGCGCCGCGCCTGGGATCGCGTGAGAACGGTTTCATAAAGGGCGGTGTTGGCCCGGATACGCGACCTCCCGGCGCGTTCAATTCCCGCGCGATTTTCTCAACCAACTCCTTTTCGGAGGACGGTCTGCAAGACCGGGCCAGATGACACACAAAAACGCCGCCCTGGCGGTCCGGCAGCGAGCGGAGAATCCGAAGCCCGGCCTGCCTGCCGGGCGGCGGGGTCGGTGCCGCCCTTCGTAACAGAGGACGCCAAAGACAATCCGATCACGGCCGCAGCCTCGCGGTCGAGAGAGGCCAGAATCCGCTCCGTGGTTGTCAGGATTCATTCTTTTGGGTTCTCTTAACGTTTTCCCATATTAGTCGCTATTATGGGTTTCAGTCAGCTCGGGCCGAAGAGATACTTGGGACGTTTTGCCTTCCTGGAGTTCAAACCGTTGCTTGCCGATGTAATTGTGTTTCCACGCCTCTCCATCGGTGCGACCCGTGCATTCCCCGTCGAGGAAAACCCAATAGACGCCAGGGGCCAGGTTCTCGAAACGATAGGAATGTCCCGATTTCATGTATATGTAGTGCGTAATCAGACCTTTACGGGCAAGATCCTGGGGAATGGGGCCTGTTTCCGGCAGCGGCGCCCCTGCCCTGGCCTCGGACCACAGGAGAAGCTTGCCCGACGGCCTGTCGGGACTGTCAACGGGAGGAAGGACTTCGACGATGGCCGCGGTCGAGTACTTGGGCCGCAGGGTCACGCTCGATTCTTTGTCTGCGGTCGCCTCGATCGTTTCCGGACCGAAAAACGGAATCGTACAGTCCTCCTGGGTACCCTTATTCTGTTTCGGGGGGGCGCAGGAAAAAACGAGATAGGTCCCGGGGCGCAGTTCTTCAAACCGCGCGCGGCCCTGGGCATCAATGTCCGCGTTCTTTGCGCTTTTCTCGTCACCCGGGATGCTGATTCCCACGAGGACGTTGCCGCCTACCGGCGGCGCGCCGTTGCGATCTAGGACTTTCACCGCCAACGAGCCGTACTTCCCGCGAGCCGCCTCGGCGCGGTTTGTAGAAGGCACGGATACGCCCGTCGGCGCGGCCCGATTCGCGTTCTGCTTATATATGAATACCTGACCCTTGCCTTCACAGAAGCGGCCGGTGGTAACGACGAGTTCGAAAACACCGTCGCCATCGAGATCGGCCGCGGTATAGTTAAGCATGCCACGTTGGAATTTGGCCGCGCGCCAGATGACCTGCGCGCCCTCTGGACTGTCCGCGACGAGCGCGGCATAGGCGGCCGGCGTGTCCATACAACCATCCTCGCCAATCATGGATAATCCGGAAACAAACATCTCGATACGTACTTGTGTCCCATCGTCCATGGTGAAGCCTGTGGCAACGTTTGCCTTGAAGTCTGTAAAGTCTTTCGGTTTCGTATCGCGCACGCTCTTGATCGAGAATCTGCCGGCGTCGTATGAGACAACGTACATATCAATCCTGCCGGAGTCTTCCTCCCTTATACGGTAGGGGCAGATAGTCACGCTGTCCGATTTTCCGGTGCGCGACACGGCTATCTTGTCCGGGCGCACAATCATCTCGCTCCGCCAGGCTTCTTCCCATTTGGCCGAGCCGGTTGTCTCTTCGTCAAATACGCCCACGACACAACTCTGGAAATTGTTGCCTTCGATCGTGGCCTTGGGGGCGCCGGGTTTGAAACCGAACAACTGAACGCCAACACGCGCATTGCCAAAATCGTTGCGCCTGATGACCGCCGGCGAGGACTCGCATACGACTCCGGCTTTCCCGCGGTGCTCCTTCCACGCGAACGTATTCCCCTCGATCACCGCCCCAGCACCCGGGCGGCAGAAAATGAAGCCATCGGTGTATTGGTCAAAAGTGAACGCGCAGTGAGCGATTATGAGCGAACCGCCCTTGATCATAATCGCATGGCGCCGGGCGTTCAAGAATTGACAGTGTTCGAGTCTTCCGCCTGACGAACCGGCTTCGAATGTAATGCCACTCCAATAGCCGCCGGATTTTCGAGCGAGAAAGCGTATAGGCTTGTCTCCCGTGCCCACGGCGATCAACGCGCCTTTGACCGTGATCTTCGCGGCCCCGTATTCCTGCATGTGGATCGTTGTGCCGGCTTCGATCTTCAGCACACACCCAACCGGCACAACGTGCTCTTTTTCGAGCACTAATTCACCGGACCAGACGATTGTCTTTGCATCCTCGACCGGCTGACCGCCGGCGGCTGGCGTCCCGCCGGTTTCTTCGTATCGCGCCAGTTCTTCCAGCTTCTGAAGGGTCCTCTTTCGCTCGATCTCCTCGTTTTCCTTAAGGCGCTTTGATTCAGCCGGATTCTCACGGTCATCGTGTGGCTGCCGCAGCACCCTAAGCTGAATCTCCGCCCCGTAGCGGGTTCCTTCATTTGGGTGTTCTTTGGCTATTCTCTCAAGCGCCGGGATTGCTTTGATGCCGCCGCAGTCCCGCGCGTCGTAGGTTAGGCTTTGCCACGCATCGGGGCGCTGAAGAGCCTTTTCAATGAGCGGCCAGAATACTTCATTACGCGTTTTGCCGGTGTTTCCGATAATGGTATTCATCTCATACGCCGAGCCATCGGCCACAATCTTCTCCAGCATGTCCCAACCCGACTTGTCGTCCAGATTGGCAAGCAGTACCGCCACAGCGCCGCGCGCGTAGAGATTCAACGACTCATCGGCTAAGGCCTTCCTATAGAGCGGAATCGCCTGACTGTCATATTGCACAAGGGATTCAAAGGCGGCCTGCGGTGGGCGGCTCGCGTTGGTTACTTCAAGTGTTTGGATGAGCGCCGGCACGTTCGACAACGAGCGGTATTTCCCGGCCAGCACAAGAGCCGCAACCTGGCTAGATGGACCGCCGCTGGCCAGGATTTTTGCCACCGATGCCGTCACCTTTGCCGAATCGCACCCGGCAAGTATCTGGAGCGCATTCTCCCCAATGCCAGAATCGGAGGCGGCCAAGGGGATCAACATGTCAATCGCCCGATCGCCCAGCATCACGACCGCTCTGCGCAGAAGCGGCGTGTCCCGGTTGTAAACGTCTTCGCTGGAATAGACATTTTCGCCTTTTGGGTGGCCATCTTTGCGGTTGATCCAGCGCTCGATCAGTGCCCTCGCCGCCTGCTCATCGTCCTTGTGGGCCAGCTTCCAGAACGCCTGGCGCCGCACCTCATCACGCGGATCGCCTAGCCGGCCCATTAGCTCGGACGTGGGTTCGGCCGGCAGCTTCACGGATTGCCACCATTCGCTCCAACGCTTGGCGTCGGCGGCAAACATCTCTCCGGTGAGTGTCCGAAGCGCCGCGCCGGCCGCCTGCCGCAAAATCGGGTCCTCGTCGTTCAATGCCAGGACCAAGCCATCAACTCTCCGCATTTCCCCGGCCTTGGCCCAGTCCAGCATCCACACAGCGCTAACGGGCTCTGCGACGGAGGCCGCGGGCGGCGATTCCGCCATCGGAGGAACCGCCGCTAATATGACGCCGACGGTCACAGCGACGGCGAGGAAGCGGAGCCGGGAGTGGCGCCAGATCTTCTTTTCGACCCGGAGTAAGGCGCGGGACTCGCCGGGACTGAATGGAAAGAGAAGACGGGGTGTCATGTCTGCCCTCCTGGGGCGAGAACTAGACCGTGTTTCCACGTCCGTATCCTACCTGAGTAGGCTTTTCGTGTCAATACCCGAATCGGCCCCGGCGGCAAATCGGGAGGGTCTTGCGAAACCGGGGTTTGGAGAAATGGGAGGGAGAGGAGTTCGTAGTGAGCGCCGTAAGGTGCGTTCTTGAGAACCAATCGCCGGGCGGAAAGCAAAAAACGCCCCTTACCTTCTTGACATATGTCCCACCGGTGGCTGGAATACGGGCGGGAAATGGAAAGGAGGAAGGAACATGGGGATACGCAACGCGAAGAAGGAAGTATTGGAGCGGTTGGCAAGCAAAACGCTGGATGCGCGGTTTTTGGAGATCGTTCAGAAGGGGCTGGGCTGTTCGGCGTTTGAAGGCGAGGCGGTGCTCGAGGCGGTCAAGGAGGTGTATTTCCCCTTTTTCAACGAGGCCAGTCCGCAAGCCCCGCCCGGCAAGGTCACGCTTCTGGCGGTGAGCGCCGATGAGCCGGCGGGCAAGGCGATCAAGGACTGCGAGAAGATCGCCGTGTGTCTGACGCTGCATCGCGGCGCCGAGGACGACCGGCTGCTGCTGGAGGAGGGGGCTCGGGGCTTTCGCCGGGCGCGGATCGCGGATTTGTGCCAGGAGGCCATGAGCCAGGGGGCGTTGCTGACGCGCGAGGACCTGGCGCTGCGGATTTTCTTTGTCGATCCGCGGACGATCTCGCGGGACCTGGGCTTCCTGCGCCAGAATCAGCCGGATCTTCCGCTGCCGCTTCGCGGGACGGTCCGC